>R11__coassemble_350_pt1 | contig 31730 bp, 32 predicted proteins | sample R11__metabat2_high_PE_057 | metagenome-assembled genome bin R11 | reverse complement strand
AGATTATAGAAGGAGCATGGGTGTGGGCGTCTAAAAAAACGTCCGCACGCCCCTTTGATCATTCTTATTTTAATTTTTTCATATATTTCGGATTTTCAATAATTTAAGAATCCAATATCAATCGAAGGGAAGTGCCTCCCTCAGGATCTGCTCCAGGTTTTTCTCTTTGCCGATCTCGCCGGTAATCCCGTTTATGGTATTTACGCTTCCGTTTTCCAGGATCTCAAGAAATCCCTGACGTGAGGAACATATCCTGCCGACCTCGGAAATATCACTGTAATAATCAAACAGAAAAAAAGGATACACGGGCTTCGTCCGCATACTTTTTACAAAAGTGCTCATCTCCTGAATCGTTTCTTCTGAACAGAGACTGCTCGGACGCATAACGACAAAAGCCGCATCATGTCTCTCCAAATTCTGCAATGCATCCCCTTTTGTCCATTCCCCACAGGTCTCATCGGAATAAGAACCATAAATGCCATACAGACTTTTCTGTTTTTTCAGATTCTGAATATTAACGCAGGTATTTTCTGTACCACCCGGCATCAGGAGCAGCATATTCATGCAGTTTTTGAGCAAAGATAACTGCTGGGGATCCAATTCAACATCCTCAAGAAAACAGAGGAAGGCGCAATCAGGATTTTGCGCAAACATTTCGAAGAGGCTGCTGACCTGGGCTGGCGAGCCGGATGCGCAGAATATGTAGGTATAAATGCCAATCTTTTTACCCTGGTCGATCAATCCGGCCACGCGTTCGACAGAAACGCTGCCCGGTACCTTATCATCCATTCGATATACAATGGACCAGGGGATCAGGTAATGGCTTTTCTCCTCTGTTTCACGAATCTTCTTTGCCCCGAAAGTAAGAGAATTGTAGCCGATATTGATACCGAACTCCTTCAGATTCTTTCTGGATGTAAAACGCAGCAAATGTTCAAACGCAGTATAAAAAGGACAATTCTCGTTTCTGAGCAGTTCCTGGACGATGGCATATATCTCGTCCATAAATCTGCCGCGATTGAACTGGCGTCCCATATCTGTCAGTTTACGGATACTGCGCTGCGGATCTTCCCCAATCTCCTTTAATCCACGGTCTACAGTAACATCTATTATCGCTCTTGTAAGATTATTTGGTCTTGCGGCCACCTTTTATCCTCCCCATGCGCCTAAGCGCAAATCACTTTTCTTCCAGTTCATTCAGCCGTCTGGCCATTTTCATAATGATCTTCTTGATGCTGGTCACCTGTTCCTCTGGCGTGATCGAGCATCCGTTTTCCAGCCACCTCAGGATCGCGTTCAGATATGCATCACAGAGAATGGAGATCAAGAGTCCCACACTGTCTTCTCCATCCTCCTCCACATCGCAGATATCCTGCAGAAAGTAAGTTACAAGGGGGGTCATGGATTCTACAAAATATTCCCTGAAAGAATTCTGTCCTTCTACTTTAAGAGCTGCGCGATAGAATTCCTGATCTTCATAAAACAACTTGCCGACAGAGATCAGAAGATCCCATCCGTCTTCATGGCTGGTGTTGCTCACCAGACTGATAAAATCCGAATAGAAGATCCAGTAAACCAGATCGTACTTATCTTTAAAATGATAATAAAAGCTTTTCCGGTTCATTCCGCAGCCATCGCAGATATCGATGATACTGATCTTGGCAAACGGTTTTTCCCGCATCAGACGCTTCATGGAGCTGGCGAGTGCGCTCTTTGTTATATTGGTATCCGGCATAAGATCCCTCCATTCAAACAATTCACGCCTGTATTATACTCTATTTACTCTCCAATGTGAAGAAGAAGGCTACGCCGTTCTCGTAGTTCATCACACCATAAGTTCCGTTATGCGCTTCCATGATCGCCTGCACTATGGAAAGGCCGATCCCGCTGCCGCCGTATTCTCTGGTTCTTGCTTTATCCACTTTGTAGAATTTATCCCAGATCCTGTCGATTGAGTCTTCAGGAATGGGAGATCCGGTATTAAAGACAGTTGTTGTGACCCGTCCCTCTTCTTCTTTTAAGGTGATCTCTATTTCCTTTTTTCCACCAAGATGATTCAGCGCATTGGTCAGATAATTGGTGATGACCTGCTCGATCTTAAATTCATCTCCCCAGACATAATAAGACTGTTCCCTGTCAAAAAGGACATTTGCACCCTTCTGTCCGATCAGAATGAAAGAAGCATCCAGCACACCTGTGATCAGTTCTGTAAGATCAAAACGCTGCATAGAAAGCTGCTCGTTTCCGGATTCCAGATGGTTCAGATCCAGAAGCCGGCGCACAAGATGATTCATCTTATTAGACTCATCGATGATCACGTCACAGTAAAAATCTCTGCTCTCCTGGTCCTCGGAAATATTGTCCTTCAATCCCTCCGCATATCCCTGGATCAGGGCGATCGGTGTCTTCAGCTCATGGGAAACATTGGAAAGGAACTCGCGGCGCATATCATCGATCTTCTGTTTCTCTTCTATATCCTGCTGCAAGGCAAGATTAGCCGATTTCAGATCAGATATGGTCGTCTCCAGTTTATTGGACATCTGGTTAAAATTTTCTCCCAGTTGCCCGATCTCATCTTTTCCGCCGCTCTCATACTTAGCATTAAAATCCAGATCTGCCATACGCATAGAAAGCTGTGTCAGTTCCCGAAGTGGTTTTGTCGTCCGATCTGTTATGATCAGGATAACAAATACACTGGCAATGACCACAATGATGGCTATGATCAGAAAAAACCGGAAGGAGATCATTGCCGCATCATCTATACTCTGCAGGGGACAGCGGACCAGATAATAGTCCCCATCATTTACGACACCCCAGAGTTCCAGATATTCCAGACCTACAAATCGGTCATCGTTCCGCACAATCTCATAAGAATCACCGCTCTCAAGCACTTCCGAGTCTTCCTCGTCCATGGAGAGCACTTTTCCGAGAAGTCGGCCGGCCATAGCATCACTGTCCTGTGTGTTGGAAATCACATTATTTAAATAAGAATTTGTATAGACATATGACAGGGAATTGACAGCGCAATAATTTACAAAAGTATCTGAATCCGGCTCAAAGCCGGATTCATTCAGCATTCTGAAGCTTTCTTCAAGCGCATCTGTCTTGCGGGACAGATAATAATCCCCCAGCAGAAAATAGCTTAAGGCGCCAATCGCAGCAAGCGCAGCGACCATAACAAGAATAAATGTAATGGCCAGACGGCCTTTTACAGAATTTCTCATACTGTCGGAACCTCAAATTTATACCCCATGCCCCAGATCGTTTTGATCAGCGCGCCTTTATCTCCCAGTTTGCTTCTGAGTTTTTTGACGTGAGTATCGATCGTTCTGGCATCTCCGAAATAATCATAATTCCACACATTGTTCAGGATCTTCTCTCTCGAGAGGGCAATCCCCTGATTTTCCAGAAAATAGGTGAGCAATTCAAATTCCTTGAAACTCAGTTCCACTTCTTTTCCATCTACTTTTACCTGATGTGCCGATTTATCCACTAAAATACCGCCTGCAGAGATCGCATCATCATCGCCAAGCTGTCCGCTTCTGCGCAGGATCACCTCAACACGTGCTACCAGGATCTTAGGACTGAACGGCTTAGAAATATATTCATCTACACCAAGCTCAAACCCCAGAAGTTCATCTCTTTCATCGGATTTTGCCGTCAGCATGATGATGGGGATCTTTGAATCTTTTCTGATCTCGCGGCACACCTCCCAGCCATCCATCTTTGGCATCATAACATCCAGAATGATCAGGGAGAGATCCTTCGTCCCATAAAAAACATCCAGCGCTTCCTCGCCGTCTGCGGCTTCCAGAATATCAAAATTATTTTTATGCAAAAAGTCCCTGACAAGCTTTCTCATGCGGGACTCATCGTCTACTACCAGGATTTTTAAACGTTCCATAGCCTTACCTCCTTTTTGTAGAGCTTACCATGTGCCTGTGAAGGAAATGTGTTCTGCCGGGAATGAATCGGCTCTATCTTACCAAAAGTTCCACCTGTAGAGGATGGGACTCCCCTTCTGCGCTAAAGCTTGTCAGCACATTCTTCTCGCACGATCCGGAAAACTTCCTGAAATGGCATATTTTTCGCTTCCGCGATCGCCGCGACCTCATCGTATTCGGGATCGATCGTGCATCCTTCTGTATGATAAGATATTTTAACCGTCACGTTACCAAGCGATGTACTGATTTTTTTGAATTCCCGACGCAGGATGGTTCGCTGCAGGATCTGTCTGCGGATCCCGATCGTTGTGGTCTCCCGAAACAGGATCTGCTCCATGACCGGGCGGTTTTCTTGATCGCAGATCACGCTGATCTGAATACCAGGACGATTTTTCTTCATATAGACCGGCACATAGAACACATCTCTTGCACCTGCTTCCAAAAGGCGATTCATGGTATACCCCAGTACCTCACCGGAACAATCGTCGACATTACATTCAAGTTTTATGATCTCATCCTCTTCACCATCTGATGCGGTCTCGATCAAGAAAGCTCTGAGAAAACCGGGACGCTCATATTCTCTTTTCCCGGCCCCCATACCGCACCGGAGGATCCGATAGGAAAGAGGCAGTCTGTCGTCCGTGCGTATCGCTGCTGCTATGGCAGCACCGGTCGGTGTCACGAATTCCCCCTGAATCTCCGAAACATGCAAAGGCAGATCGTATGCTGCTGAGATATTCACTACTGCCGGTACCGGGATAGGCAGCAGTCCATGCTGACACTGTATCGAGCCGCAGCCTTCAAAAATATTCGGAATATAAACCCTGGAAATTCTGAGATTTTGAAAGCAAACTGCGGCCGCAGCAATATCCAGGATCGAATCGACCGCTCCAACCTCATGGAAGTGAACTTCTTCTACGGGGATCCCGTGGGCTTTTGCTTCTGCTTCTGCCAGGATCCCGAAAATTTTTTCCGCCAGTGCAAGTTCATTTGCATCCAGGGCACTGCTATGCAGGATCTGAATAATATCTGCCATATTTCTATGTACATGTGTGTGCTGATGAGCATGTTCCTGGACCCGGCCACATTCATGTGCATGATCGTGTTCTTGTATATGGACGTGTTCACAGGCACAATCGTGATTATGATTATGGTCATGACCATGCGTATGGCCGTGCAGATAGTCCATATCATGATCATGATTTTCGTGCTCCTCATCCAGAAGAACAGAAAAATCGCACATATCAATGGCATTTTTTTTGATTCTGCTGATCCGCGGCTCCGCGCCTTCCAGCGGCAGACTTTTCAATTTATTTAACAGGAGAGATGCATCTGCGCCCAGATCCAGCATAGCTCCCACAAACATATCCCCACTGATACCGCTGGCGCATTCCAGATATAAAGCCTTATTTTTCATTCGCTCTGACTCCCATTCTGTTGATCTGCGTTGCAATATAACCCGCACCGTAACCATTGTCGATATTAACGACTGCTATGCCGTTGGCACAGGAATTGATCATGGTCAAAAGGGCCGATAGACCATTCATACTTGCTCCGTAGCCGACCGATGTCGGTACTGCAATGACCGGTTTATCGACCATACCGCCGATCACACTGGCCAGAGCCCCTTCCATTCCCGCAACCGCTATCACACAATTTGCGTTCTGGATCGGTTCCAGTCTGGAAAGCAGCCGGTGCAGACCTGCTACACCCACATCATAAATACGTTCTACATGGCTGCCAAAATATTCTGCAGTCTGCGCAGCTTCTTCCGCCACTGAGATATCGGCGGTTCCCGCTGTACAGACAGCAATCGAGCCGATCTGTTTTTTTTCTGCCTTTTCGATCTTAATGATCCGGGAAATGGGATCGTAGACCGTCTCCGGAAATACCTCCCGGATCATCTCGTACTGTTCCTGATCCGCACGGGTACCGAAAACTTCTCCGTCTGCCTCATAGAGGCGACGAAAGATCTTTAAAAGATGTTCATTTGCCTTGCCCTTGCAATAAATGACCTCCGGAAAGCCCGATCTGACTTTTCTGTGCATATCGATCTTGGCAAAATCCATTTCCTCAAAGGGTTCTCTGCGCAGAAGTCCTTCAGCCTCATCTACCGTCATTTTGCCTGTTTTTACTTTTTCCAAAAGTTCTCTTGTATCCATAAAATCTGCTGAGCTTTCTGTATATACTGGAAACATTCCGTCAGGACTGTTCCGTGTTTTCCGACTTTGCGTACTTCTCATAATCATCCAGAAAATGATAGGTCATATCATCCTTGTGATATCCGATCACAGTCCTGAGATTGATATTGTGTACACTTCTGAAAATATTGACATCGATCACATCGCTGGTCTCCCGAAACTTTGCGATCAGCTCCTTCATTTCATCTCGCTTGGATCCCTGACCGCCGCCGCAGCTGACACAGTTCTCCGTAAAGCGGCAGGCACATTGAATAAAACCAAGCCTGTGATAATCTCTCCAGGCCTTGATTTGATCCTCATGCACCATATACATAGGACGAATCAGTTCCATACCCGGAAAATTCTGACTGTGAAGTTTTGGCATCATAGTCTCTATCTTTCCGCTGTAAAGCATGCCCATTAAAGTTGTCTCTATCACATCATCGAAATGGTGTCCCAGAGCGATCTTATTGCAGCCGAGCTCTTTCGCCTTGCTGTAAAGATGACCGCGCCGCATACGGGCACAAAGATAGCAGGGATTGCGATCGATATCCGCTACGATATCAAAGATCTGACTTTCAAAAACAGTAAGCGGGATACCCAGGATCTTTGCATTATTCTGTATGATCTGCCAGTTATCTTCCCGGTAACCCGGATTCATGATCAGAAAGACCAGTTCAAACGGCACTTCTCCGTGACGCTGTAGTTCCTGCATCAATTTTGCCATAAGCATGGAATCCTTGCCGCCAGAGATACATACCGCGATCTTATCGCCCTCCTGAACCAGCTGGTATTCCCGGATCGCCCGGGTAAAGGGCCGCCAGATCTGTTTTCTGAATTTTTTGATGATGCTGCGCTCGATCTCCGCTGTCCGCTGCTTTGCCGCCTCTTCATCCTGCACCAGTTTTTCCAGATGCCTGCGCAGCCAGGAACGATATCCTCCGTCTATGGCACAGGCCTGATATCCGGCTTCTTCCAGTGCATCTACAGCCTCAAAACTACGTTCTCCCGTATAGCAGAGCACACAGATTGTTTTTTCTTTTTGCGGAAGCAGATTTTTAAGATCGGCTTTTTGCGAGATCAGTTCTGCCAGCGGGATATTTACCGCTCCTTCCATAGAGCCCCTGCGGAAATCATCCTCTTTTCTGACATCAAGAACGATTACAGATAAGGGATCTGTTTGTTCCAGTTGTTCAATTGTCACAGGATTCATAGATTTATCATCCTCCCGATCCGATTTTTTCTTACCTGTATACCTTGATCAGACGCAGGATTTTTACCAGTTTCGAGCCCATCGGAAATTTTCTCATTTCTTCTTCTGTTGTCTTCGATACGATCACATAAAAGACCAGATAAACCAGCACTGCGATCAGGATCGCAATGACCAGGGCAATAAAAGGTCTGTAAGTCAGATAAAACAAAGCTTTATAGATGCCAAATGCCGCTGCACCCATGATTACCGAAGCAACAAGCGGTTCCAGATAAGTTTTCCTAATCTCATTCCGAAAAGAAAGGTACTTTCTCATGGAGATCAGATTCAGAGCACAATAAAATAGTGAAAACAGGATGTTCGCGATCACAACAGCATAAATATCAAGCTGCGGAAAGGCAAGCAGCATCACAGCAAGCACACCCAGGTTTAAAACCAGAGCGATCGCTGCATTTATAAGAGCTGTCCGCTGCTGACCGATCGACTGAAGAACCGATCCTGTGATCGTTGAAAGTGCGGTGATCGCAACATAAAGCGTGCCCGCCATAAGGATCCTTGCTGCCAGTTCCGAAGATGCAGGAAAAAGAACACCCATGATCGGAGAAGCAAGGACTGTCAGCCCGATCATAGAGGGGATGCAGATAAACATGGTAAGCCTTATCGTCTGATTGATCTTACCGTTAGCAGTTCCTTTTTGATTCAGGGCATATGCGCCGGAAACCTCCGGCATCATGGCAGATGCACTGGCGGAAGCCAGAGCGATCGGAATGTTCACAATCGGAATATAATAGTTGCTGAATTCGCCATATGCTGCAGAAATACTGTCAGCATCAATGCCGTGAACGCCCTGGATGGTTGAATAAAGATAACTGTCAAAATAAGTACTGCAGTTATTTACAAATGTTGCCAGGATGATCGGTGTCACCATAAGAAGCAGGACCTTGAAAACTTCCCCATAGGTGTCCTCATTTCGCTCTGGGTCGCTTTCCCTTCGTTTTTTTATAAAACTGCGATTTACACAATAGACGATCAGCATAAAGATCAGCCCAACAATAACACCCGCGCCGGTACCCATCGTTCCGCCGATCGACCCATAAATCGCCTGATCGGTCGTACTGTTGCCGGCAAAGCTTGTCACCAGAATATAGGCTGCCGCAATACTTACAATAGCGTTCGCGATCTGTTCAAGGATCTGTGAAACTGAAGTTGGTGTCATATTCTGATGTGCCTGAAAATAGCCCCGGAACACACCGAGGATAGCAGACAGAAAAATCGTCGGTGCCAGTACCCGTAGTGCCGGCAGAGCATTCTGCTGGTTTGCAGGAAGCAGGAAACCGCCAAGGAAAAAGGCTACCAGCGCGGCTGCGCCGCCGACCATAAGGGCGTAGAGCAATGCGCCCCGGAATACCTTGTGCGCGTTTTTGTATTGTTTCAGTGCAAGTCTTTCAGATACGATCTTCGAAACAGCCATGGGAATACTGTAAGATGAGATCAGTAAAAGGATCGAATAGAGATTGCTGGCATAACCATAATATCCAAGACCCACAGACCCAAGTATCGCGCCGAGCGGGCGGCGGTACAAAAGTCCGATGATCCTGGATACCAGTGATGCGATCATTAAAATAGACGCGTTTTTGACCAGTGAATTTTTTTTAACCATAATTGCTCCTAAATATTTTCAATCTGCCAGTCAATGGGCTGAAGCCCCCTGTTTTGCAGATATTCATTTGTAGTCGAAAAAGGCCTGCTTCCGAAAAATCCCCTGTATGCCGAAAGAGGACTTGGATGCGGTGCTTTCAGGATCAAATGCTTTGGATTAGTCAGCATACTGCTCTTCATTTGTGCCGGTCTGCCCCAGAGAATAAAGACCATCGGACGATCCTGCTCCCCGAGCACACGGATAGCAGCATCCGTAAATTCTTCCCATCCGATATTGCGGTGAGAATTCGGCTGATGGGCACGTACCGTCAGCACCGTATTGAGAAGAAGCACCCCCTGACGAGCCCATTTTTCCAGACACCCGTTATTCGGAATATAAGTTCCGAGATCGTCCTCCATCTCCTTATAGATATTGACAAGGGACGGCGGAATATCCACACCCGGTTTTACGGAAAAACACAGTCCATGTGCCTGTCCATCTCCATGGTAGGGGTCCTGTCCGAGGATCACGACCTTAACCTTCTCAAGTGGTGTCAGGTGAAAGGCATTGAAGAGATCCTCTGCAGGAGGAAAGACCTGCTGCGTCCGATATTCCTCCCCTACAGTCTGAAACAATTTTTTATAATAAGGTTTTCTGAATTCGCCCTGCAGTGCTTCTGCCCAGGCGTCCCGAATAGGCGGCATAGGTTTCTCCCGATCTCAATCCGATTGTTCCAAATTAATGTTAAAGCCTTACTGAAACGCCACGATCTCTCAGATAGTGTTTGACCTGTACGATCTCGAGCTCTTTATAGTGAAACAGGGATGCAGCCAAAGCAGCATCTGCTTTCCCTTCTGTAAGTGCATCGTAAAAATGTTCCATGGTTCCGGCGCCGCCAGATGCGATCACAGGGATCTTAACAGTGTCTGAAATCGCTCTTGTCAGTTCGATGTCGTAACCGGATTTGGTGCCGTCACAGTCCATACTGGTCAGAAGGATCTCCCCTGCGCCAAGACTTTCTGCCTGTGCTGCCCACTCTACAGCATCGATCCCCATATCTACACGTCCGCCGTTTTTATAAATATTCCATCCGCTGCCATCTGCCCTTCTTTTGGCATCGATTGCGACAACAACGCACTGGCTTCCAAATTTAAATGCGGCATCCGAGATCAACTGAGGATTCATAATTGCCGCTGAATTAACAGATATCTTATCTGCACCTTCCCGAAGCAGCATACGGAAATCATCTACCGTGCGGATTCCGCCCCCTACCGTGAAGGGAATAAATACATTGGCCGCCACCTGCCGAACCATGTCCACCACAGTCGCACGGTTATCGCTTGATGCTGTGATATCCAAAAATACTACTTCATCCGCACCGGCCTGATCGTATGCTTTGGCGATCTCTACCGGATCTCCGGCATCGCGCAGATTCACAAAATTTACGCCTTTCACAACCCTGCCGCGGTTCACATCCAGGCAGGGAATGATCCTTTTTGTAAACATGAGAGCCCTCCCTTTATAAAGCCGCAAAATTTTCCAGCATCTTAAGTCCGACCGCAGAACTCTTCTCCGGATGGAACTGGCATGCAAAAAGATTGTCTTTTTCAACCGATGCGTGAATATGTGTGCTGTATTCTGTGCTGGCTCTGACGATAGATTCATCCGCCGCCTTCAGATAATAGGAATGCACAAAATAGACATAAGATTGCTCAGGGATTCCCCGGAACAATCTTCCACCGTTTTCCAGATGCAGAGAATTCCATCCCATGTGGGGGATCTTCAGACCATCGGCATCCGGAATCCGCAGGATCTCTCCTTTCAAAAGACCAAGCCCTTCCACGCCCGGACTCTCCTCGCTTCGCTCAAACAGAAGCTGAAGACCCAGACAGATTCCCAGAAATGGTGTGTTTTTCTGAACGATTTCCGATATCACCGGAATCAGTCCAAAGTGATGAAGATTTTCCATGGCATCACCGAAACTGCCAACACCGGGCAGTACGACCTTGTCCGCCTTTAAGAGAGTTTCCTTCTCTCTGGAGAGCACAACTTCCTGTCCAAGCAGCTGAAATGCCTTTTCCACACTTTTAATATTTCCTGCATCATAATCAATTATAGCTATCATTTATAGTCCTCACCCAAGCCTGTCTTTTCAGGCATGTAAAGCGTTTAAAAACCCGTGGGATCACTCCTCCGGGTTTTCTTTTTTCAAGCGGCCGAATACCATATCGTACCCGTCGTTTCCATATATAAGGGAGCGGTTTACACGGCTGATTGTTGCCGTCGATGCTCCTGTTTTTTCAGAAATTTCGAGATAGGTTCTTTTTTCTCTCAGCATCTTCGCGACCTCAAACCGCTGTGAAAGAGAAACCAGTTCATTGACTGTACACACATCCTCAAAAAATGTATAACACTCTTCCAGACTCTCCAGTGAGAGAATCGCTTCAAACAACTGATTCATTGCATCTGTATGAATATTTTTGCCCATATGCCGAACCTCCGAACATGATAGGGACATTTTAGCACAGTGAAATTTTAACGTCAAGAATTGCCGGCGAATCCCGCTTGTCTCTTCAAACAGGCGATTGGATCATCCGTAAATCCGGGAACGAGCCGCAAAAATATCCTGTTCCAGCTGAATTTTCAATGCATCAAGGGAAGAAAATTTTTGCTCCGGTCTGTGAAAATGCAGCAGCTCTACACGGGCTTCCTTCCCATAAAAATCGCCTGATGCATCAAAAAGATGGGTTTCCGCACCGACTCCATTCCCGTTGACGGTTGGCTTACAGCCCAGATTTGTTATACTTTCATAGGTCCGATCATTGATATAGGTCTTTGAAAAATATACACCATAAGGAGGAAGAAACTTATATTCCCTGCATGCCTGATTGATCGTCGGAAAACCGATCGTCCGTCCAAGCTCAGCACCATGTATGATCTCTCCGCTCAGATAATAGGGATAGCCCAGCAGTCTCTCTGCCAATTCCATATCTCCGCGATCCAAAGCACGTCGGATCCGGGTGCTGCTTACATCCGCATCTCCTTCTTTCAGCTTATCGATCACATCCACCTCTACTCCGAATACAGGAGAAATCCTTTTTAGAAACGCAACATCCCCCGCCCGGTTTTTGCCGAAATGAAAATCTTTTCCCACCACAAGATGTGAAGCATGCAACCATTCGACAAGCACTTTTTCAAAAAATGCCTCAGGAGACATATTACGCAGGGCTTCCGTAAAAGGGCATTCCACCATGATATCCAGCCCTCTTTCCCGCATTTTCTCTTCCCGCTCTTCATTTGTCAGGATGGCGCTGTCGCCTTTACCACTCAATAATTGACGGGGCGAGTTGGGAAAAGTGAACATAACAGACTGCAGATCTTTCTTCCTGCAGACTTCAAACAAACGATCAAACAATTTCTGATGGCCCCTGTGCAGTCCATCAAATTTTCCCAGTGTCACCGCAGAGGATGCGGCACATTCCTTATATTCCATTTTGCTTCCGAGTTCCCTGAGGATGATCAAAGCAATTGCTCCTTATCAAAAAACATTTTTTTAGGTTTCCATTCCATTTTCAAGGTATCCAGGGTAAAGATTCCAATGAAATGGTCTTTTGAATCGTACATCCGGATATCGGCAGGTGATGCAGCCGTATCCTGGAAAGATCTGACTTCTGTACTCTTCACAGGATTTCCGTTCCAAAGCGCCTTGTCAAAATCCTCCCAAGTCCGAAAAGCCGGAAGATCTGCAAATAACTGATCCGTCGGAATCAGGCATTCTTCCAGGTGCCCCAGATCTTTTGCCTCCTGCAGCTCCGAAAGTCTGTGCGCATTTTCCAAATCAAATGCACCCACTCTGGTCCGCAGCAAATGCTCCATACAGCCACCACAGCTCAGCGCCTGACCTATATCGTGACAAAGCGTACGGATATAGGTTCCCTTTGAGCATTTCACTTGCAGGGTTACGCGCGGGAGATGCATATCCAGAATCTTGATCTCATAAAAATGCACCGGTACCGCTTTTCTCTCTATGGTCTGACCGGCCCTCGCAAGGTCATAAAGCTTGCGGCCTCCGACTTTCTTTGCCGAATACATAGGTGGTGTCTGCATCTGAAGACCCACAAACGATGCCACACATTTACGGACCTCTTCCTCACTTACCAAAACCTCTTTTTGTTCAAGAACAGTCCCGCTTGTATCCTGTGTATCTGTTTCAATTCCCAATAGAAGGACCGCCTCATAGGTTTTTGAACGGTCGGCAAGCATGTCACATGCTCTTGTCGCTTTTCCAAGACAGACAGGAAGCACCCCCTCCGCATCCGGATCGAGGGTGCCGGTATGTCCGATTTTCTTCTGTCCTGCGATTCCCCGGAGTTTCGCCACCACATCATGAGAAGTAAATCCGGGTTCTTTATATACATTGATCACACCGTTTATCATACAACACCTGTTTCGCAGCGATTTCTACAATTGCTTTGCAATCTCACTGGTGATCTGTTTTTCCAGATCATCCCCGTTGCCTTCTACCGTACATCCGGCTGCGCGGATATGTCCGCCTCCGCCGAAAGCACCGGCTACCCGACTGACATCTACCAGTTTGACAGAACGCAAAGAAACTTTCCAGGTTTCCGGCTCAGTCTCAAACATGAACAATGACACGTCCACACCGAATGTATTGTTCATCTGGCTCACGATACCATCCACATCCGTACCCTTGATCCCGTACTGCTCCTTGTCATGACTGGTGATCTTTCCCACGATCACTTTCCCGTTCAGAACCAGTCTGGTCTCGCTAAGGGTTTTTCCAAGAATAAAATTCTGGAGATATGTTTTTTTATAAAAAGTTTCTGAAATGATCGTGGAGGCATCGATTCCCTTTTCCATAAGCGCCGCTGCAAGTCGCATGGTATCCGGTGATGTGGAATCGTATCGAAAAACGCCTGTATCATGAACAATCCCTGTATAAAGTGCCGATGCGCAATTTACGGAGATCTTGTCCATTTCCATAAAACGACTGACCACTTCCGAAGCAGAACTGGCAGCCGGGTCATTGTAAATAAAATCGCATGTTTCCCGGTTTGTTTTATGATGATCAAAGATGATCACCTTTTTTGCGGTTTTGAGTGCTTCCGAAGCAACGCCGATACGATCCGCACTGCTGATGTCCAGCAAGATCAGAAGATCATAGATCCTGTCAGTCTCAAATGTCCTTTTTGCATCCTTCAGAGATGGAAGGATCCCAAAAGCCCCTTTCTCTTCTTCCAGATAAAGATCCACGGATAATTCCGGCATATTTTCCGTCAGATAAAGATAGGTTCCCAGACAGGAGCCGACACAGTCGCCGTCCGGCCTTACATGGCCGGCAATGGCAACTGTTTTTACATTTTCCAGAAAATCAGTCAGTAATTTTCCCGTCTTCTTCGTTGTTTCTTTCATTGTCTGTTTCATTCTGTGTGTCCTTTTCCACTACATCATCGATCATTTTTGACATACGGATGCCGTATTCGATCGATTCATCCAGAATAAACTTCAGTTCAGGCGTGTTGCGAAGGTTCAGATTTCTGGCCAGCATACGGCGAATATAACCCATGGCATTGTTGAGACCCTTCATGGTGTCTCCCTTGTCTTCTTCTGAACCCAGCACACTGATATAAGCCTTGCAGGTCTTGAGATCCGGTGCGACTTCCACTGCTGTGACGGAAGTCATCAGCCCGATCCTCGGATCTTTCAGCTCACTGCGGATAATATTGGAAAGCTCACGCAGCACTTCTCCATTGATCCGTGTGTTTTTAATACTATTCTTTCTCAATTGATTACCTCGGCACCTCTACCATAATATAAGCCTCGACAACATCAAGCTCCTGGATCTCGTTAAATCCTTCGAATACCAGACCGCACTCGAATCCGGTCTTCACTTCCTTTACATCGTCCTTAAATCTCTTAAGGGAAGCGAGAGCGCCTTCGTAAATCTGCTTGCCCTCTCTGCTGATACGGACAGAACATCCTCTCTGGAAAATGCCATCCATAACATAGCTTCCGGCAATGGTTCCGACTCCTGAAGCTTTGAACAGCTGGCGGATCTCAGCATGGCCGATCACCTTCTCCTCGAAGATCGGATCCAGCATACCTTTCATAGCACGCTCAACATCCTCGATTGCCTGATAAATAACATTATAGAGTCTGACATCAAGTTTTTCCTGATCTGCAACGGTTTTTGCCTGGGGCTCAAGTCGAACATTGAATCCGATCACGATCGCGTTGGAAGCAGCAGCCAGATTGATATCCGATTCGTTGATATTGCCCACACCACCGTGAACGATCTTAACCACAACTTCTTCGTTGGAAAGCTTGAGCAGAGACTGTTTTACAGCCTCAACAGAGCCCTGAACATCTGCTTTTACAAGAATATTCAGCTCCTTCAGATTGCCTTCCTGGATCTGGCTGAACAGATCATCCAGAGACATACGCGCTCTTGTATCCTCGATCAAGCGGTTTTTGCCTTCCGAAACAAATGTAGCAGCAAAGTTCTTTGCTTCTTTATCTGTATCTGTCGAAACAAGGATCTCCCCGGCGTTGGGCACATCATTTAAACCGAGTACCTCTACAGGAGTAGACGGACCGGCCTCTTTGATACGACGTGAATTTTCATCCATCATCGCACGAACTTTACCGGAACAAGCACCTGCCGCGATGTAATCGCCAACCTTCAGTGTACCTTTCTGAACCAGAATATTCGCAACGGGGCCTTTACCCTTATCCAGCTTTGCTTCCAGGACAAGTGCTCTGGCTTTTCTCTTCGGATTTGCCTTCAGTTCCATAACCTCAGCGGTAAGCAGGATCATCTCCAACAGATCATCCAGGCCTTCCCGTGTCTTTGCGGAAACCGGAACACACTCTGTGGTCCCGCCCCAGTCTGTGGGGATCAGACCCTGTTCGGACAATTCCTGTTTTACACGGTCCATATTGGCGCCCGGTTTATCGATCTTATTGATCGCAACGATCACCTCAACACCGGCGGCTTTGGCATGACTGATGGCCTCGATCGTCTGCGGCATGACACCGTCGTCCGCTGCTACGACCAGAACTGCGATATCTGTAGAATTTGCACCTCTCATACGCATCGCGGTGAATGCTTCATGTCCGGGTGTATCCAGGAAGGTGATCTTCTGTCCGTTGATCTTAACCACATAGGCACCGATATGCTGTGTGATACCGCCTGCCTCACGGTCTGTTACATGAGAATCACGGATTGCATCCAGAAGGGATGTTTTACCATGATCGACATGGCCCATAACGCAGACTACCGGCGGACGAGAAACAAGCTTGCTCTCATCTTCTTCATCCTCACGAAGAAGTTCTTCGATCACATCCACCTTTTCTTCCGGTTCTGCGATGATATCGTAACTGAGAGCGATCTCCTGTGCTTTTTCAAAATCGATCTCCTGATTTACAGTAACCATCATTCCTTCCAGGAAGAGTTTCTTTACGATGACGGACGGCTGCATCTTCATTGCCTCTGCCAGTTCGCGGATGGTCATCTTCTCCGGAAGTGTGATCTCTTTGATCTCCTCTTTCTTTTCCTCTTTCGGTTTATGCGAAGGCTTCTGAAGTGCCTTAGGCAAAACCTGATTCTGTCGTCGTCCCTGATTCGGTCTGTTTCCGCCGGAACGCTGATCATTAAAACGATTTTCTCTTAATGAATTCTTATTTTTATCTTTTTCTTTATCACGCGTATCGCGGGCTGGTCTCTTGATGTTCATATCCATGCCCTCACCTGCCGGTTTCCTGTCGGTACGCTGTGTTCTGTTTCTGTCAAATGACGGTTTTCTTCCGTCCTCGCTGCGATTCTGTCCCTGGAAACCATTGCGATTTCCGTATCCGCCACCCTGCGGGCGGTCTCCGTAACGCTGCTGACGGTCTCCCTGCGGGCGATCCCCATATCTCTGCTGACGGTCTCCCTGCGGACGATCTCCATATCTCTGTGGACGGTCTCCCTGCGGACGATCTCCGTAACGTTGCGGACGGTCTCCCTGCGGTCGATCTCCATATCTCTGTGGACGATCTCCGTTCCTTACCGGACGGTCTCCGTTTCTCTGCGAGCGTTCTCCGTTCCTCATAGGACGGTCCCCATATCTCTGGGGACGATCCATCTGTCTTGCATCTGATGCAGATGCGGATCTTGTCTGTATCTCCTCCCCTCTTGCGGGTTTAAGAGATACCGGTTCATGTTTATGAAGCGTGCGGGCAGGTGCCGCTGCAGCCCTGATATCTGCCGGAACCTCTGTACTCTTCGCTTTTTCGACAGGGGCTGCGGACTTTGTCTCTGCCATGTTTGCTGACTCTGCAGCTGTTTTTGCTTCTGCAGCAGTATTTACCTCTGCCTGTGTCTCCTGTTTTACGGCAGCAGTATTTTCAGCCTGGAGTGTTTCTTTTACAGACATTTCAGCAGCTCGCGTCTCCAGTGTTTCCATCTCTTTTTCCGGCACGGCTTTTTCTACCGGTTTTGCCGGATTTACTGAAGGCCTGCCGGTTGTTCCGGAAGGATCCTGTGCAGGACGAATGGGGCGCCCCTGTGCGTCCGTACGTCTCTGTACGCCCGGCCTCTGCTGGGGTCGCTGCTGGGGTCTGCGGATATTTTTCACTTCCTTGCTGGAAGCATTCTGCGGTCTGAAAACCTGAATGATATTTTTCTTTTTCTTTTTCTGTACCGGAGCTTCCGATTTTTCCACTTCCTGATTCTGCACCGAAGTTTCCGGCTTTTCCGCTTCCTGATTCTGCACTTTCTCCTCCACCTTTTCCGCAGCTTTCTTCTCTTTCTTTCCGAAGGCTTCCCGGATCATCTTCTCCTGATCCGGTTCCAGGCTGCTCATATGACTTTTGCCCTCGATCTTTTTACCTGCCAGATAATCCAGCAGTTCTTTATTTTCTATGTTTAATTCTTTTGCAAGCTCATGAATTCTGATTTTTGCCATTCACTGCACCGACCTTTCCGGATTTCTCCTCAATACTGTTAATGACTGCTGAAGCAAACTGTCCATCCAGTATGACACAGACAGCACGAAATTCTTTTCCGATTGCCTTTCCCAGATCTTCCCGCGTCAGATATTCGATCTCATGTACCTTATAAAAAGTACACATATTTCGAACCTTCTTTTTGGTATTATCTGATGCATCCATCGCCAGGATCACCAGCCTTGCCTGTCCGGATTTCACTGCCTTCTCTACCGGCAGCTCCCCGCTTTTGACCTTACCGGCCCTCGCAGCAAGCCCCAAAAGTGAGGCTGCTTTATCTCTCTTCAATCAAGCTCATCTCCTTTTGCAGATTGAAAAAGATCTCTTCCGGAATCCTGATATCCAGAGAACGTTCCAGCCCTCTTGACTTCATGGCCTTAGAAAGACAAGCTGCATCTCTGCAGATATACGCCCCCCTGCCATTCATTCGTCCTCTGTCGTCCAGTTTCAGATCTCCTTCCGGTGTCCTTACCACGCGGATCAGTTCCTTTTTCGGTTTCATCTCCATGCAGCCGACGCACCGCCTCATCGGTATTTTATGACTCGTGCTCAAATCGTGCCCCCTCATAAAAATTATTCTGTTGCTTCCTCAGGAGCACCATCCGAATACGTTTCATCATACGCATCGTATTCTTCATCGTATTCCTCTTCGTATTCCTCTTCTTCGTAGAAATCAAAGTCTCCGGCCTCTCTTGCCTGTGTCTCACTCTTAATGTCGATCTTATAAGAAGTGAGACGTGCAGCAAGACGTGCATTTTGTCCTTCCTTGCCGATCGCCAGAGAAAGCTGATAATCCGGAACAATGACAATTGCCGTATGATCATCCGGGTCAGCCATTACAGAAATGACCTTGGCAGGTGAAAGCGCGTTTTCGATCAGCAGAGCAGGATTGTCATCCCAGTTGATGATATCGATCTTTTCACCTTTCAATTCATCTACCACTTCGTTTACACGCACTCCGTTCATGCCGACACATGCACCAAGTGCATCTACATCCGGATCGTTGCTCCAGACAGCGATCTTGGTTCTGGAACCGGCCTCTCTGGCAATCCCGCGGATCTCGATGATTCCTTCGTGAACTTCAGCAACCACGGACTCAAACAGGCGTTTAACCAGTTCAGGATGTGTTCTGGAAACCAGGATCTTCGGTCCTTTCGGTGTGTCCTTGACCTCAAGAACATAAAGCTTAACACGCTCATTCGGGCGGAAGGTCTCGCCTTTAACCATCTCGTTCTCGGTAAGCAGTGCATCCACCTTACCCAGATTGATGCTTACATTTCTGCCGACATAACGCTGTACAACACCGGTAACAATATCATGCTCTTTTTCATAATATTGATTATAGAGTGCCTTGCGTTCCTCCTCACGGATCTTCTGCAGAATCACATTTTTAGCATTCTGTGTTGCAATACGGCCGAATTCTTTGGATTTGATCTCAACCTGCACAATATCTCCAAGCTGATATGACGGATCTTTCATCTGTGCATCCACAAGACTGATCTGAAGTACAGGATCCTCAACCTCTTCCACAACTTCTTTTTCAGCATGTACACTGAATTCCCCGGTCTCACCATCAATATTAACCTTCACATTGTCAGCCTTGCCAAAATGGTTCTTGCATGCCTGGAGCAGAGACTGTTCGATTGCCTCCAGCAATGTTTCCTTGCTGATATTTTTCTCCTTCTCCAACACATTCAGAGCTTCCATTAATTCTGTGTTCATTTTTCCAGTTTCCTCCTTATTCAATTCCGTTCATTATTTATACTTAAAATTATTGATTTTTCATGGTTTGCTTAGAAATCGAAGGCAAGCCTGATCAGTGCAATATCTGATTTCCGGATGGTCATCATCTCTGACGACTCCGCGTCCTGCTTCTTTCCTTCTGCTTCCATCTCGATCGTGACGCTGTCCTCGTCGTAGGAACGGAGGATGCCATAAAATTCCTTTTGTCTGTTGATGCTTCGGAAGGTGCGGATCTCCAGTTCTTTACCGAGACTTCGAATATAATCCTTTTCTTTTTTCAATGGACGTCCCAGACCGGGAGAGCTCACTTCCAAAATATAGGAATCTTCTATAAAATCTTTTTCATCCAGAAGATCGCTGAACACTCTGCTCACAGCCTCACAGTCGTCCACTGTTACGCCGCCTTCCTTGTCTATATATGCCCGAAGGTAATAATTGCTCCCCTCCTTCACATATTCCACGTCTACCAATTCGAGTCCTTTTTCTTCTATGACAGGTGTGATCAGTTCTTCTGCCATTTTTTCGTAGGTTTCTCTTTTACTCAATGACTCACCATCCGTTCTCAAAACAGTAAATAAGAGTGGACCGACGTCCACTCTTACTGATTAATCACTATTCAACTACATCAATATAGCACTCCTCCGACGGAAATGCAAGGCTGATTTCAAGGGATTTGAAAGGATTTCGAAGGATTTTGCGCAAGCAAAGATCATGCTCTATCTGCACCTTCGTCGTCTGCCTCCGGAGTAAGATCCACTTCACCTGCGATCGGCTCATCACTTGTATGATTCAGGATATCCATAAATTCATCTCCGGTGATTGTCTCACGCTCATACAAAAACTTGGCCAGCTCATGCAGTTTTTTGATATTATTTCTGATCAGCTGCTCCGCCTTCGCATACTGATCTTTTACTACCTGCACCACCATTTCATCGATTTTGCCTGACGTTGCTTCCGAACATACCAGGGAAGTATCTCCGCCCAGATATTTGTTCGTTACTGTCTCGAGGGCGACCATGCCAAAATCTTCGCTCATACCAAATCGGGTGATCATTGCTCTCGAAAGCTTGGTGGCCTGTTCAATATCATTCGCGGCACCGGTGGTGATAGAATGGAAAACGATATCCTCTGCCGCCCGGCCGCCGGTAAGGGTGGCGATCCTGTTTTCCAGTTCTTCTTTGCTCATCAGATTGTGCTCATCCTCATCCACCTGCATGGTATAGCCAAGTGCACCGGACGTACGGGGAATGATGGTGATCTTGGTGACAGGAGCCGAATGTGTCTGCATTGCCGCTACAAGGGCATGTCCGGTCTCGTGATATGCCACGATCAGTTTCTCTTTATCCGTAAGGATCTTGTTTTTCTTCTGGTATCCGGCGATAACGATCTCAACGCTCTCCTCCAGATCAGACTGTCGCACATATTTTCTGCCGTCTCTGACTGCCCGAAGTGCAGCCTCGTTGATCATATTAGCCAGTTCTGCCCCGCTTGCACCGCTTGCTGTTCTGGCGATGGCATTAAAGTCGACATTGTCTCCGATCTTGATCTTTTTTGCATGAAGCTTCAGGATCGCCTCGCGTCCCTGCAGATCGGGAAGTTCTACCGGAACCCGGCGGTCAAACCGCCCCGGACGCAGAAGCGCCGGGTCCAGGGAGTCCGGACGGTTGGTCGCACCGAGGATGATAACACCTTTTGTGCCGTCGAATCCATCCATTTCAGAAAGCAACTGGTTCAAAGTCTGTTCGCGCTCATCGTTGCCCGAAAAACCGCTTCCGTCTCTCTTCTTGCCTACGGTATCTATCTCATCTATAAATACAATACAGGGAGCTTTTTCGTTTGCCTGTTTAAACAGATCCCGCACCTTTGCGGCACCCATTCCGACAAACATTTCCACAAATTCCGATCCGGAGATCGAGAAAAAAGGAACATCCGCCTCACCGGCAACCGCCTTTGCAAGCAGGGTTTTTCCTGTTCCCGGCGGTCCCACCAGCAGTGCGCCTTTTGGCATCCTCGCGCCGATCGCCGTATACTTTCCGGGATCGTGGAGGAAATCCACAATTTCTGTAAGGATCTCTTTTGCCTCATCCTCACCGGCAACATCCTTAAATTTGATGCCTGTTTCGGATTGTACATAAACCTTGGCGTTGCTCTTTCCGAAACTCATTGCGCCGCCGAGTCCGCCGCCACCTCCCATATTCTGAGACATGGAACGCATCAGCAGTCTGCCGACGATAAAGATCAGGGCAAAGGGGATGACCCAGCTCAGGATCAAAGAGATCCAGGGAGAAGTCTGGGATATAATCGGTGACTGGAACTCGGAGATACCCGAGTCGATCAGTCGGTCTACCAGTTGATAATCATCCATCATACCGGTTTTATAGTATACCTCAGGATCAGAGGTATCACCGAAGGTAATGACCTCCTTCTCGCGGTCTACTTCCACCTCTTTGATCTTGCCTTCATCCAGCATAGTGATAAAGGTCGCATAGTCCACCTCTTTCACACTGGCTGAGGAGAGCATAGGGATGAGGATAATGTTTAAAATGATCAGCGCGGCCAGCGCGATCGCATAATAAAACATCATCGGACGTTTTTTGTTATTTGTGTTCTTCATATGCAAGTATTCCTTCCGCGGCTTCAGATCTGCCTTCCGGCGAATCAAACTGCCCGATAGTAGTATCTTAAAACCACGCTTTAAAGTCAATAGAACAGATATTATAATTTTCTAAAATCTTCGGAGCTGCTCCTCTTCGTCAGACGCATCCTCCACCTTAAGGATCTTCACATCATATCCCGCGTGTTCATTGATCTTGACCCGGACCGTTTCGCCTGTTTTATGACCCATCAGCGCCGCACCGAGCGGAGAATCCCCCGTGATCAGCCCCTTCAGGGAATTTCCCCTGACAGAAGTGACCATTTTATATTCTTCTGTCTCATCATCATCGATAAAATAAACGGTGATCCTTTTTTCAAGTCCGACTTCATCCTGCCCTGAATGGTCTTCCACTACGATCGCCGTCCGGATCATGTTTTCCAGATAACGTATCCTGGATTCGTTCTGGTTCTTGAACTGCTTTGCCGCGTAATACTCAAAGTTTTCGCTGAGATCACCCTGGGCCCTTGCCTCATTTAAAGCCTTCAAGGCTTCTTTGCGGACGACCAGCTTTCGATGATCGATCTCCTCCTGCATTTTATCAATATCTGCCTGTGTTAATTTATCGCGCATACAAACCTCTGCTTTCTGTACCCGTTTTGGACTCTGATTCCAGTAAAGAAGGAAGGCCTTTCAGCCCTCCTTTTCCAGTTCGCCGGCTAATTTTTCCAGCATTTCCTGTACCTCATCCTTTCCAAGTTCCTCCGCGATCGTATCGATCACATCAAAAATACTTTTTTTCGGTTCTCCGTTCTCACCACATCCGGATGTGCAGGAACCGCCGCATGTACTGCAATCGTGTGTACAATTTTCTTCTGTAATATTTACCATATTCTCTTTATGATCCATCTGTTTCACTCCTGAAAAATCTTTATATTCTTTACAATAGCATAAAAAGCGTCTGAATTAAATCTCAAAATCCGGCTCAGTATCGGCAAAATGGCTGTTCTTATAAGTCATCAGATAATGCAGCATCTCCCGCTGCTCTGAATGATTTAGAACATCGATTGCGGCGTCGATGTTCTCTTCTGTAAAGATACCGGCCTCAGACATAGCCCAAAGCTGTGGAAAAGCATCCTCTTTTACAAGCGCCTTCAGTGCATCTTCCAACTCATTTTCCATGCGTTCACGGACCTTCATACGGATCTGCGGATCCATATTCCATGGCATATTCAGACGATCACAGATCATCTGGATTCTATCCGCGTTCAAATGATCCCGCAGGAGCAGCGCATCGTATTCGGAAAAATCATACTTTTTTCCGCCTTCTCCAAAGCCTTTCTGCAGCACCTCCATGAAATAGGTGTGTTTTTGCGGAAAGGCGTAACTGAAACCATTTGCCGCAAAAGATAATCTTTTAAAAGAAGCTCCCTTGAAAGCATCCTTTGCGATCAGCTCCACTGTTTCCGAGATCGTGATCTCCGGGGAATCCCCAAAATAAAGAACCAGTTTCCTGTTGCCATTCTCAAGACGCTTGTAGAGATAGTCATGTCTTGTAAAAAAAAATGGATTCTCCTCGGAAACCGAAACAGCTTCTAAACCTCGTTGTCCTTCAAACCAGCCTCCCGCATTGGAAAGCGCACCGTCTGCAATACACCTGACGCTTGCCGGGATATGCAGTTTTTTCAGATACGTTTGTCCGCAGAAAGTGCCTTCGGAAATGATCTCCGTTCCTTCTTCGATCGAGTAAGCTTCCCGCTCATCAAAAGGATTTAGCAATGCCAGTGTTTTTCTGCCTTCGTTATCGGTTTCATAATAGCCATATGTCCCTTCGGGCTGTTGCTCCCAGAAGGCGATTTCCTCATCTATTTCCTGAAAAGTGATCATTCAATCTCCAGAGAGGGGGTCTTGTTTCCCTCCGTTTTCTCCAGTCTCATAATCTCCTCAGTCAGCGCTTTATTGCGTTCGTAAAGAAGATATCTCTTGTCATACTTAAAATATTCATCGCAGCCTTTTTCAGCAATAAAACGGGCACTGCTGTAATTGACAGTCAATTCTGTGACCAGGATCAGCATCTCATTGCCGATCCCAAAGTTGTCTGCAACAAAACCAAAGACAGAGGAAAGCGCCTTTTTAAGCCATCTGGTCTCGGTCTTCATATCAGATACGCGCTGTTCAAATGCAGCCTTATCCTGCAAAAAGACCTCCGCATCTTCCTTGGGATCATGAGCAGAGAGAGCTGTCTTTCTGCGGCGAAGTTCCTTTACCTCCTCCACAAGACGATCCTCTGTATTCATATTCTCTTTGATCCGCGGCATCAGAGCTTCCATCAAAAGTCCTATGATCGTGATACGTTCATCAAACGCAGCTTTTGCCGCACGCTCGCGGATCGTTTCATCTTCTTTCCCTTCCAGGATCGCATGGATCTGATAGTCAGTCCTGTATTTCTGGTAAAGTTCATAATAAGCCGCAAACTCGCCCTGCACTCTGTGGTTCTGAAGATACTGGGATACCAGTGTCTCATCCACCGGATAACCTTTCTCCTCGTACAGAAGAATAGCCTCCGATAGATCTTCCCAGCCACGGGCTGTCACATAATTTTTTCCATCTACGGTCGTCTCGATTTCGTAAAAATCTTCTTTTTTGATATCCAGATAACTGAGGATCGCCTTATGTATATTGCGTGCAACCGCGTACATTCTCCATGCCTCAAAATCCGGCTCCACTTCCATGATCTTCATACGGTCCATGGTCACCACATCAAACGTGCGCACAGAACGATTAAACTCCGGCGGATTTCCGGCCGTCACAACAACCCAGCCATCCGGTACCTTATGACTTCCGAACACCTTATACTGCAGGAACTGCAGCATAGCCGGTCCCAGCGTCTCTGAAACACAATTGATCTCATCCAGAAAGAGGATGCCTTCCGATCTGCCGGTCTCTTCCATTTTATCATAAACAGATGCGATGATCTCACTCATGGTATAGCGGGAGATATCGTACTCTTCCCCGCCATACTTCTTTTTTACGATAAAAGGCAGCCCCAGTGCGCTCTGTCTGGTGTGGTGCGTCATAGAATAGGACACCAGCGAAATTCCAAGTTCTTCAGAGATCTGCTCCATGATAGCAGTCTTGCCGATACCGGGCGCTCCGTAAAGGAATACCGGTCTCTGTTTCTGCACAGGGATCCTGTAGGATCCATCCTCATTTTTAGCCAGATAAATACTGACCGATCTTTTGATCTGCTCTTTCGCTTCTGCTATATTCATCGAATATTCCTCTTTTAGTGATATAATTCATCTTCTTCGAGTATCATTTTAATAGCCCATCCCGGCACGTTCGGCTTTTCGTTCTTATCCTCGAGGATCAGAAAAGCAGTCGGATATTCCGGCATATGTTTGGGATATGTGCCAAGACCATCCGTAAAATAGAGAAGACCTTTCAGTTCCCGAAATTCCCTGTCCCTGATCAGCCGGTCGACATGCGCAAACACCGGGCGAAAATCAGTTCCGCCGAACCCTTCCACCTTGAGGTTTTTCATGTACTGCTCAAATTCTTCTTCCGAAGTGATGCGCTGATCGCTCTTCACCTCACAGTCACACTGTATGATATGCACATTCATATTTCGAAAGAAATGGGTCTGATTTTTTAAGATCGAATAGGTCCTATTCAGAAAGTTTCGAACGACTGCGCCCTGACAGGAACCGGAAGTGTCAATTGCGATCACAAGATCCTTGATCTTCTTTTCCTCCTGATATTCCAGCGGTTCGATCAGCGGCAGGTTGCCATATAACTGCATTCCGTATGTATAATAGATATAATCGAATTCTTCCTGATTGACTTTCAGTTCTTCTCTTTGCTGGACAAATTTCCGAAGGAATTCCGAATAGTCCTGCTTCTGCCGGAATGCCTGACGGATATTTTCGATCGCAGAGCCCGGCATGGTGTCCTGATATTTTTCAAAGGCCTCTACATCCAGCTGAATACTTTTTCCGATCTGTTTCCAGTATTCGCTTGTTTTATTTCCCTGGATATTGAACTGATCCGAGTCGCTGAAATATTCCTTACTGATCAAAGCATGATAATCTGCCCAGAACTGATGTGTATCCATCCGAAATCGTTCTGCCGTCTGCAGATCTTTCTTTGCGTCCTCCGGATTTTTTGTATAATAGGAATATAAATTCTCAGCCGTCAGTGGATGAACTTTGTATTTCAGACTTTCGATCAGGCTCTTTCGTTCAAAATCACCCGGAAGTTCCATATCCTTCCATTTCATTTCCAGGAGGGTATTCTCCACCGCCACATCTGCCGAAAAATCCCATAGGCCGAAATTCATGCGGTCGTATTGAAAGGGATGGCAATAAATGCAATGAAAGATCATATGCATATAGATGCGAGACAGACGATTCGGTTCCTCTCGATAAAGCCCGATCACATCTTCCGCTGTGCAGAAGATCTCCTTGCCGTCACACCCAAAATCATGATCAATACCGAATTCCGTATCATCTTCTCTTATGAAGCTGACGGGCATACGCAGGATGGCTCTGTTAAAGAAGGGCATATTTGCTACCATCCGGTCCTGCACCAGTCTTATCACTTTTTCTGCCAGCAGTTCTCTTGCTGCCCTCTCTCCCTTGCTCATGCACGCTCTCCCGCTCGAAATCTGCCTGCCGCTTTATTACTTTCCAATTTCGAATTTGAAATCGTTTCCGGACCGTTTCCAGGATCAATTCCGGATCAGATGTCAGACTTCATCACCATGTGTTATACCATAGAAGGTCCATCCTTAGCAAGTTTTTCGCTTCTCATTCGCTTCTCATTATGGTATGATAAAACATAGAAAAATTCATGTGACTGCTCATCAGCCGAAAAGGATCGATCCGGTCGGATCAAACGTATGAGCGGGCGAAAGGAGCGACAAAATGAGCGAATCCCTCTTCAACAATCAACACATGCTGGCATGGCTTCAGTACTTTTCAGAGAATACAGGCATGGATCTGGAGCATGTAAAGATCCTCGATATTACCAAAAAGAACAAAAATCTGATCCCCACCGTTGAATCCAACAAATCAGTCCTGGTCTTCACCGAGGCCGGTCATCCGGATATTTTCTATAAAATGTTTAACGCCGGACTGGGCGAATGTACGGTTATCTATAACGACGGTAGCGAACCTTCCGGACCGATCAAGCAAAACAAAATATATGACATGATCAATCGCGGCATCAATGCATCGGCAGCCATGCTGATCCGCAACGAAAAAGCGCGCAGCACTATAAAATTCGGTATGGACAATCAGGCATTTGCAAGCGGTTCCGTCCGTTATGTCGGTTCTGAGATCCGCGCCATCATCCTCAGCAAAATGCAGATCGCAGATCACAAAAATCTCTGTGTCATTTCCGGAGAATCCATAGCCATTGAATCCGCCATCATGGACGGAGAAGGCACTGTGATTGCTGTAGAGTACAGTTCCAGAGACCGTCAGACGCTTGAGGAAAACGTGCATCAGTTCGGTCTTCACAATATCACGATCATTGATCATGTAGACGAACAGAATATGGCCGGTCTCCCGGTTCCGGATCTGACCATGCTTGTTGCGTCGGCCAGCATGGAGCAGGAAATGCAGTATCTCCTCTCCCTCAACCCCAATATGCAGTTTGTCATCTATACACTGGATTTCAGAACTGCAGCAAACATGCCGGACCTCTTCGATAAGATGGGGCTTGGCGAGGCCGATATCACACAGGTTACGGTTTCCAAATTAACCCGCAAGAATACCTTCGATACCCAGCCGGCACCCTGGCTCATCACACGCAAAATGTAATCAGCAATCGTTCACGAAAACCAATCCTTTAAAACATTAAGACTCCAGGATATGCCTTCTGTATATTGGCAAATTTCCTGGAGTCTCTTTGCTTTTAGAAATAAAGCGGACATTCGCATCCCGCTTTGCAACATGCTTTAGAACGCGGGCTGCTTCGCAGCAGTTCCACAAAAGCGATGTGCAATCAGGTTAAAAAAATTTATTTACATTTAGCGAGCAATGTCTCCCACTGCTTGTCTACATATTCCTGAGCAGCTTCGATGGTCCACTCATTTCCGGGCTTGAAGCAATGTTTAAATCTTCCCTGCATTTTCATGAACTCTTCAACGGGAAGTTTCTTCTTAGGCATATAAGTCAGATGATACTCGCCGTTTTCGATCTCATAAAGGGGCCATACACAGGTATCGACTGCCTTCTGTGTGATCTCGGGAAGCAGTTCTGCAGAATACTGCCAGCCTCTCGGACACGGACAGAGTACATTGACAAATGTCGGGCCTTCAGTATAGATCGCCTTGTGTGCTTTCTGATGGAAGTCTTTAAACGTACCAAGCAATGTTGTCTGTGCGACATAGGGAGATCCGTGTGCGGCAATGATCTGTGTCAGATCCTTCTGATTCTGCTTTTTTCCGACTGATTCTGTTCCGGCCGGAGTTGTAGTCGCACTTGCAAATCTCGGTGTTGCAGAAGAACGCTGGGTACCTGTATTCATATATGCTTCATTATCGTAACAGAAGTATGTATAATCATGGCCGCGCTCCATAGCACCGGAGAGGGACTGGAAACCGATATCGTAAGTACCGCCGTCACCACCGATGGCAAGAACTTTAAAATTGTCTTTTAATTTGCCTTTTTTCTTCATCACCTTAACAGCCGCTTCTACACCGGATGCGATCGCAGAAGTATTTTCAAAAGCAAGATGAATATAGGAATCTTCCCAGGCAGTAAAAGGATACTGGAAAGAAGAAACCTCCAGGCAGGATGTTGCATTGCAGATGACAGCCTTATCCTCAGGGTCCACAGCACGCATCATGGCGCGGCAGGTAATACCGGCACCACAGCCTGCGCAAAGTCTGTGTCCTGCAGCAAAACGCTCAGGCTTGCTCATTTCCTGTTTCAGATTGTAAGCCATATCAGAATACCTCCTTTCTGGAATCTCTCTGACCCATGTGGCTGTATACAGGACCGGTCTCACCGGTCGCTACGATCTTATCAAGACGGTCATATACATTGATCGCCTGTTTCACAGTGAAATCTCGTCCACCAAGACCATAAACGATATCAATCATTTTCGGACGTTTGTCCAGATTGATGCACGCGGAAGCAGTTTCTGCAAAAAGCGGTCCGCCGCAGGCGCTGAAGCCTTCACTCTTATCAAGTACAGCAACCGCCTTGCAGTTTTTCAGTTCTTCTGCAAGTTCCTCACCCGGGAAGGGGCGGAATACACGGACCTTGATCAGGCCGACTTTTCTGCCCTGTGCGCGCAGCTCATCTACCGCTGCTTTAGCAGTTCCTGCGGATGAACCCATCAATACCAGTGCAGTCTCCGCATCTTCCATTTTATAGCTTTCAAAAAAGCCGTATTTTCTTCCGAAGGTTTTTTCAAAATCCGCAGCAACATCAAGGATCGCTCTCTTGGCATTCTTCATTGCCTCTGCCTGCGCAACCCTTGCCTCCATATAATACGGAGAAGTTCCGTAAGGGCCGACAGCAAGCGGATTTTCCGACTTCAGAAGATAGTTTTCCGGATTGTACTCTCCGACAAAGGCCTTCACATCTTCGTCAGATTCAAGCTCGATATTTTCCAATGCATGCGATGTGATAAATCCATCCTCGCAGATCATGACAGGCAGCCTGACATCGGCTGTTTCCGCGATCCTATGGGCCTGCAGGTAATTGTCATAAGCTTCCTGATTATTCTCCGCATAGATCTGGATAAATCCGGAATCACGTTCTGCCATAGAATCCGAATAATCGTGGTTAATGTTGATGGGGCCTGTCAGTGCACGACATGCAACAGCCAGCACTACCGGCAGTCTGCAGGATGCAGCGACATACAGAACCTCGTTCATATAAGAAAGACCCGCTGATGATGTAGCAGTGATCGCGCGGCAGCCAGCGGCTTCAGCACCGACTACAGCTGAAAGAGAGGAATGCTCACTCTCAACACAGATAAACTCTGTATCAACTTTTCCATCCGCAACATACTGTGCAAAGTACTGCGGGATCTCTGTAGATGGTGTGATCGGAAACATTGCAAATACATCAGGATTGATCTGGCGCATCGCTGTCGCGATCGCCTCATTTCCTGACAATCTGTCTCTGATGCTCATACTCAGTGTACCTCCTTCCAGTCGATCGCGCCGAAGGGGCAAACCTTATAACAGATGCCGCATCCTTTGCAGTGATCAAGGTCAAAATCAGAACGTTTTCCTTCTTTTACCGGGATGGAGGAATCCGGACAGAAGGGAGTACAAAGCAGGCACTGTTTGCATTTTGCAGGATCCCAAACAGGAACCTTAGAACGCCATTCACCTGTCATGGTGAGACGCGATGTGCCGCCCTCATAGATCTCACAGCCTGTGGTCAGTTCCTGCCAGGTAGACTGCTCATTGATTTCAGCTGCTTTTCTGCTCATTATTCCTTCACCTCCTTCATTGCTTCTGCAAGACAGTCCAGATTGCCCTGTACAACCTGCGGCTTCTTTGCAAATTTATGACGGTAGGACACTTCCATGTCCCGCAGGAAATCCTGCTGATCCACACAATTGCTGACTGCTACGATCGCGGCCAGCATCGGTGTATTGGGGAAATAAGCGCCCAGATGCTTTCTGGAGATCTTTCCCGCAGCAATACTGTATACCTTTCCGGTATAGCCATTCAGAAGCGGACGCAGTTCGGAGGCCGGCCGCTCGGAATTGATGACGATCGCTCCCTCAGGGCTCAATCCTGCTGTTACATCCACGCTTTCCAACAAGGTCTCGTCAACCACTACCACGTAATCCGGTTCATAAATGTTGGAATGAATGGAACATCTCTCATCAGAGATCCTGTTGTAAGCTGTGATCGGTGCGCCCGAACGCTCCGGACCGTACTCCGGAAATGACTGAACAAATTTTCCGGCCATAAAAGCTGCGTCTGCAAGTAACAGACTGGCTGTTTTTGCTCCCTGGCCTCCGCGGCCGTGCCAGCGGATCTCGGTCATGTTTTTCATACTTGTACCTCTCTTATCTATTCTTATATAAACGCGTTATTCATATCGTTTCTGTCTGTATCCTCAGATTGAAGTTCCGTGATAGAAAGAACTCACATGCAAGGTTATTTGCACCACTTTTTATGATTATTGCCGCAAAGCGGCCGAAAATTGGGCGCACGAAGTACGCACACATTTTCGGACATTTGGCGGCTAAACAAAAATCGAGACGTAGGGACGCGACCAGCGGACCGGGAGTCGAAATTTTTGCAGCGATGCGAAAGTGCGAAGCACGAAGCAGCGCGTAGTAATCATAAAAATGTGGCGTTCACCAGCACATGGCCGTTTTTTATGATATACGCACAGCTCCGTGCTTTGCACTCTCGCTGTGCTGCAAA
>R11__coassemble_334_pt1 | contig 32769 bp, 28 predicted proteins | sample R11__metabat2_high_PE_057 | metagenome-assembled genome bin R11 | reverse complement strand
CTCATGTCTTGATCAGGTGCATGTTAGTCCAACTTTTTGTCCGCACGCCCATATCAATATTCTGAAAAATATCAGTTGGATTCTAACCAAATGATTTTTGAACGTTCAGACACTACAAATTGTAGCGTTTACATTGTGAAAAGTCAACTACTTTAACGGGTTTACGAGAAAGATTGTACTTAGTATAATACATCCATAAACAATATTTCATTTTGATAACCCATTACTACTCTATACACATGGAAAGGACAATGTCTTCGGCATTGTCTTTTTCTTTGTTTCTTTGTTCTTATATTCCTACTTGCAAAATTTGTGGAATCAGATAGAATTACAGATAGTATCGCTTAAAAGAGAATGATGAAGGAGTAAATATGATTCAGGCAAATAATGTTACTTTACGTGTGGGTAAAAAGGCCTTATTCGAAGATGTCAATATTAAATTTACGGAAGGATACTGCTATGGGATGATCGGTGCTAACGGTGCAGGAAAATCCACTTTCCTGCGAATCCTCTCCGGTCAGCTCGAACCTACATCAGGCGATGTCAGTATGACACCGGGGCAGAGACTTTCTTTCCTGGAGCAGGATCACTTTAAGTATGACGATTATACGGTCATCGACACGGTTATCATGGGTAATCAGAGGCTTTATGAGGTCAAACTCGAAAAAGAAGCTCTTTATATGAAAGAGGATTTCACGGACGAAGACGGGATCCGTGCCAGCGAACTGGAAGGAGAGTTTGCCGAGATGAACGGCTGGGAAGCAGAATCCGATGCGGAGTCATTGCTGAACGGACTGGGAATTGATACAGATCTGCATTATGCATTGATGCGAGAACTGACCGGTTCACAGAAGGTTAAAGTTCTTCTGGCAAGAGCGCTGTTCGGAAATCCGGACATTCTGCTGCTCGATGAGCCGACCAACCATCTGGATCTCGATGCCATTGCCTGGCTCGAAGAATTCCTGATCAATTTTGAGAATACGGTCATCGTGGTTTCGCATGACCGTTACTTCTTAAATAAAGTCTGTACGCAGATCGCAGATATCGATTACGGAAAGATACAGCTTTATGCAGGCAATTATGATTTTTGGTTTGAATCCAGCCAGCTGCTGATCAAGCAGATGAAGGAGGCAAACAAAAAGAAAGAAGAAAAGATCAAGGAACTCCAGGAGTTTATTTCGAGATTCTCGGCCAACGCTTCCAAATCCAAACAGGCAACATCCAGAAAACGTGCCCTGGAGAAGATCCAGCTGGACGAGATCAAGCCATCCAGCAGAAAGTATCCCTATATTGATTTCAGACCCAACCGTGAGATCGGCAACGAAGTACTTCAGGTGGAAAATCTTTCCAAGACCGTAGATGGTGTTAAGATTCTCGACAATTTAACCTTTACACTTGGCAGAACCGATAAAGTGGCCTTTGTAGGCGGTAATGAACAGGCTGTCACCATGCTTTTCAAGATCCTTATGGGGGAAGAAGAACCTGATTCCGGTTACTACAAATGGGGCGTTACCACAACGCAGGCTTATTTTCCGAAGGACAGTACGGCAGAATTTGACTCCGACCTGAATATCGCTGAATGGCTGACACAGTACTCAGAGATCAAGGATGTTACTTATGTCCGCGGTTTCCTGGGACGTATGCTTTTTGCGGGTGAGGACGGCATTAAGAAAGTGAAAGTCCTTTCGGGTGGTGAGAAAGTACGCTGTCTGCTTTCAAAGATGATGATCTCGGGTGCTAACATCCTTCTTTTAGATGAGCCGACCAACCATCTGGATATGGAATCCATTACAGCCCTCAATAACGGACTGATCAAATTCCCGGGGGTAGAGCTTTTTACCTGTCACGATCATCAGTTTGTTGAGACCACTGCGAACCGCATTATGGAGATTCTTCCAAATGGTACCCTGATCGATAAGATCACCACCTATGATGAATATCTTGCCAGCGACGAGATGGCCAGAAAACGTCATGTTTACACAATGACAGAAGAAGATAACTAATTCTCTTCTTAAGGGCTGCCGGCTGCGGCAGCCCTTTGTTGTTTGATCGGAAATCCAGCTGGGTTTTATTTGCCATTGGGAATTCCTTTATTTGAAAATTCCTACATTCATGGAGCAGATTGTAATGAATGAAAAAAAAGTTTTTTTAGCTTCAGAAAATAAAAAGACCGCTATTTTGATTCCTTTAATCGGAATTTTCCTGCTGCTTGTATTATCGATCCCTCTTTTGGGCAGTGACAGCAAGGTTTTTCTGATCTGGTGGCTGATGGTTTTGACCTTCGGTATTGGCTTTTATCCCATGAGCCGTTTGTTGTTTGCTTCTTTTACAGATGGTGGATGGATCTTCTCAAAATCGATCGGTATTGCGATCTGTGGACTCGTTATGTGGTTTTTGGCGACTGCTTTCAAGGTCCCCTTTAACCGAACAATCAGTACGGTGATCTTTATAGCTGCGTTCGCGATCTGTATGCTTTTTCTGGGAAGAAAGGCATCTGCCATGGAAGCACCGTCTCTTTCTCTGATCTTATGGGAAGAACTGATCTTTGTTCTGCTTTTTCTGATCTGGACCTATTTTGCGGGCTTTCATCCGGCTGCCAGCGGAACAGAAAAATTTATGGATTATGGATTCATGGCAACTATGATGCGTTCTGATGCAGTACCTGCACCGGATCTCTGGCATAGCGGAGACGCGATCAATTACTATTACGGCGGTCAGTATTTTGCTGTTTTTCTTACAAAATTATCCGGTACAAGAATCAATGAAACCTACAATCTGATGAGGACTCTGGTAGCGGGGTTTTCTTTTGCTATGCCTTTTTCTCTTGTGTATCAGATGCTGTCCGGAAAAAAGGACGGAAGAGCATTCGGAAAAAAGCGAAGTGCTATGGGGGCGTTGGTCGCAGGTGCCGGTGTTTCACTGGCCGGAAATATGCATTATGTCCTTTATGGATTGTTTGGAAACGTTTTTCAGCTGTCCGGTTATGAGGATTACTGGTTTCCGTCCTCAACACGTTATATTGGCCATAATCCGGCAACAGATGACGCCTGTATTCACGAATTTCCTTCCTATTCTTTTGTATTGGGAGATCTGCATGCCCATGTCGTTAACCTGCTGTTTGTTATGGTCATCATTGCCCTTATGTATGCATGGATGCAGGAGAGCAGAAGACGGAAGCGTCCTGTTATTCCCCATTTGCTTCTCTCATCGATCCTGGTGGGCATGTTCCATTTTACAAATTACTGGGATTATGTCATCTATTTCACTGTTATGTGCTTCTGCATCGTGGCTGTGAATCTTTATCTGTACCGCAAAAAAGTGCGGCGGATGCTGCTTACGATGGGGATAGAGATCGCTGCCTGCTTTGCAGTCATCACTATAGTTGCGTTGCCTTTTACAGCAACCTTCGAGGTCATGTTCTCGGGAGTTGCTGTTGCCAAAAATCACTCTGCTTTTTACCAGCTGCTGGTCCTTTGGGGTCTGCCTGCGGCAGGGGTGATCCTCTTTTTCGCCATCCTCTTCCTGCTGACTCGCCAAAAGAAGGCAGATATTTCGCTTTCAGATTGTTTTGTTGCCCTGATCGGTCTATGCGCCCTTGGCTTGATCCTGATTCCGGAACTGGTATATGTACGAGATATTTACGAGAATGGATATGCCAGAAGCAATACCATGTTCAAGCTGACCTATCAGGCTTATGTGATGTTCGGTATCGCCTTTCCCTATATCATCTTCCGACTGCTGGATATGAAAAAAAGGGCAGCGCAGGTGGCTGGCGGCATCTTCCTTACCTTATACCTGCTTACATTTGGTTATTTCGGATATTCGGTCCATTGCTGGTTTGGCAATGTCTTTGATCATTCCGGTTATCAGGGCCTCGATGCGGAAGCGTTTATAGAGACATCCTATCCGGATGATGCATCGGCAATCCGCTATCTTGAGTCAGAATTGGATTCAGAGGGGTCGCCGGTTGTTTTGGAGGCCTGGGGAAACAGCTATTCTGAAAACTGCCGGGTATCTGCCATGACAGGGCTGCCGACCATACTTGGCTGGTACACGCACGAGTGGTTGTGGAGAAGCAATCCGGATGAGCTTGCGATCCGCTATGAAGCTGTAAATACGATCTATACCACAGAAGATAAGGATCTTGCCCTGAGTCTTTTAGAAGACTACGATGTTGAATATATTTTTGTGGGCAGCTGTGAACGTGAAACCTACGAGAATCTCAACGAAGACATCCTGCAAAGCCTTGGCCAGATCGTATATCAGGGAGAAGATGCAGATGGAGACGGTTTTGCATCCTATATCATCAAAGTGGAGGACTGATGCATGGATCTGTTTGATTATTTAGAAGAAAAAAATAAAGAACAGGAATCACCTCTGGCATCTCGCATGCGCCCGGAAACCCTGGAAGAAGTGGTTGGACAGCAGCATATCATCGGAAAAGATAAACTGCTTTATCGCGCGATCAAAGCGGATCAGATCAGCTCTGTTATTTTTTACGGACCGCCCGGAACGGGAAAGACAACGCTTGCCCAGGTGATCGCTCATACAACAAGTGCGGAATTTGTTCGTCTGAATGCGACGACTGCGGGAAAAAAGGATATGGAAGAGGTCGTGAAAAATGCCAGGAACATGCTGGGCATGTACGGCAAGAAAACGATCCTCTTTGTAGATGAGATCCATCGTTTTAATAAAGGACAGCAGGATTATCTCCTGCCTTTTGTGGAAGACGGTACCATCGCTCTGATCGGTGCAACAACGGAAAATCCATATTTCGAAGTGAATCCGGCTCTGATCTCACGTTCTATTATTTTTGAACTGTATCCGATCGAGGCATGTGAGATTGAAAAGCTTCTGGAGAGGGCGGTGACAGATCCGGTAAAAGGACTGGGCAGCTATGGAGCGGTCCTGGAATCGGATGCAAAGCATTTTCTGGCAGATATTTCCGGTGGAGATGCACGTGCGGCATTGAATGCGGTTGAGCTGGCGATCCTGACTTCGCAGCCTTCCAAGGATGGTAAGATCCATATCACACTGGATGTTGCGTCGGATTGCATACAGAAACGTGTTGTCAGATATGATAAAAGCGGGGATCAGCATTATGATACGATCTCGGCCTTTATAAAAAGCATGCGTGGATCCGACCCTGACGCGGCGATCTACTATCTGGCTAAGATGTTATATGCGGGTGAGGATATTAAATTTATTGCGCGCAGGATCATGATCTGCGCTGCAGAAGATGTGGGAAATGCCGATCCGCAGGCATTGGTTGTCGCTGTGGCTGCGGCACAGGCTGTTGAGCGGCTTGGAATGCCGGAAGCGCGGATCCCGCTGGCGGAAGCAGTCACTTATGTTGCGACGGCACCAAAAAGCAACGCATCTTACCTGGCGATCGATAAGGCATTGCAGTCGGTCCGTGAAAAGAGAACCTCCGTACCGCCCCATTTGCAGGATTCTCATTATAGCGGTGCTGCGAAACTCGGGCGTGGCACAGGATATCTCTATGCACATGATTTTCCGGGACACTATGTCGACCAGCAGTACCTTCCGGATGAGATCCTGGGAGAACGATTTTATGAACCGACAGAAAACGGCTATGAGGGGAAGCTGCAGTGGAAGCGCAAGCCGGGCAATCAAACAGAAGGCTGATCGATTTCGTTTTGTGATGAAGGGGAAAGCTGCCGCATGATCATTTCATAGGTTTCATGCGCATTTTCTTTCCATCTGTCGCAGATCTTTGCGGCAATGGCTTCCTGCGGAACCGTAATTTTCAGATCGATAAAGGGAATCCCTTCATCCAGTGCCTGCAGGTGCACCTCGATCAGATAGGGAGAAATGCGCCTGTAATCGGCAAGCAGAGATGCATCATTGCGGATCTGCAGACCTTTGTTTGTTAAATAAGCTTTGATATCTGTGCGAATCTCTCTGGATATCTCACTTTGAAAATAGGTAAGTACCTGCCTGCCTTTTTCGGTCGGCAGGTACGAAGTGGCATTATGGGTCTTTTGTGCCGTCAGAAGACCGGATTCCACCATATCGCCGAGTACCTCCTGAAGGTGAAAATAGGAGGTATATTCCTCCGTGAGAAACAGGTCCGTGATCTGCGCATTTGTCAGCGCCATGTCTGTTTCTTTCAAAATATATAAAACGATCAGTTTATATAAAGAGTAAGTAGATTCAATCATAATATTGCTCCGTATTTGCTTCCCTGCCAGGTATCCTGCAGGGACATTTTTTGCTGTAATCGATTCAGTACGGATCGCTTTTTGAGACTCCAGAGTGGAGCAACTAAAAGGTCTGCGGGTCCGTCTCCGGTAAGTCTGTGAATAACGATATCGGGCCTTAGTATTTCCAGTGCAGCGATCAGAAGATCTATATATTCCTCCTTTGAAAGAACAGAGATCCTCCCGCTCTGGAATTCGTTGCAAAGGTCTGTGCCTTTTAGAATATGCAGAAGCTGCAGCTTGATGCCATCTGCCGGAAGATTGTTGATATGGCAGATCGTTTCTAAGAGTGCAGTCCGATCTTCGCCGGGAAGACCTATGATGACGTGGACGATCACTTTCAAATTTCTCTTATGAAGTGCCAGTACAGCCTGGTCAAAAACCGGCAGAGAATAGCCTCTCCGTATATAACGTGCTGTGTCTTCGTGAATGGTCTGCAGTCCAAGTTCTACCCAGATGGGTTTTATATGGTTCAGTTCTTCCAGGAGATCCAGCACTTCTGCGGGAAGGCAGTCAGGGCGGGTTGCGATCGAGAGAACAGCAACCTGGGGATGAGAGATAGCTTCCATGAAGCACTTCCTCAGGCGAGAAACCGGTGCATAGGTATTGGTATAAGCTTGAAAATAAGCGATGTATGCGTTTGCTTTTTTGTGAGCAAGACGGCTGATCCCGGTTTCAATCTGCTGTGTGATCGACAGGTCCGGCGCTTCGGCGAACTCGCCGCTTCCGCCTGCGCTGCAGAAAATACAGCCACGCGTGTCCAGCCTACCGTCCCGGTTCGGACATGTCATGCCGCCGTTCAGTGAGATCTTGTATAAACGTTGTCCAAATTCATTCAGGGACCAGGAGGATAGCGCATTGCAGCGCAGCCCGTTTGGATATGGATTTCCGGATCCTGTTCTTTTCTCATTCATGAATGCTATCATATCATATTTAAGGAATGCCCACCATAAGCATTTATCAGAAGATTCTCTTGTTTTTGGAAAAAGACTTGCTATAATAATGATGTTATTAATTCAACTCAGAAGGGTTCAATCCCCTTCTGAGTTAAATGCTCCGCGAGGATGGCAGAGATGCGTATAGGAATTATGCCGTACCATGCACGACGCGCATCTCGCTTCAAGACTCGCAAGCGATTCTTGAATATCTGACGATTTGAGTAGAGAGGAAGCTAAAATGAGAAAAAAACCTACTGTATTGATGATACTCGATGGCTATGGCCTGAATAAAAATAAAGAGCACAATGCCGTTGCCGAAGCAAAGACCCCTGTTATGGATCAATTGATGCGGGAGTGTCCTTTTGTGGAAGGACAGGCCAGCGGACTTGCTGTAGGTCTTCCGGATGGACAGATGGGGAACTCCGAAGTCGGGCATCTGAACATGGGCGCGGGACGTGTTGTATATCAGGAACTGACAAGGATCACAAAATCCATAGAAGACGGAGACTTTTTTGAAAATCCGGAATTGCTTGCCGCAATCGAAAATTGCAAGAAAAACGATTCGTCTCTCCATATGTACGGACTGCTTTCCGATGGTGGTGTTCACAGCCATAATACCCATCTGTACGGACTTTTGAAACTGGCAAAAATGCACGGACTTAAGAAGGTTTATGTAGATTGTTTCCTGGATGGAAGAGACACGCCGCCGGCTTCCGGTAAGGGCTATGTCGAAGAACTTGTGGCACAGATGAAAGAGATCGGTGTCGGCGAGATCGCCATGATCTCCGGAAGATATTACGCAATGGATCGAGATAAACGCTGGGATCGTGTTGAAAAGGCGTATGTTGCGCTGACAGAAGGCATCGGTGTAGATGGTGGCGAAGATCCTGCAGCGGCTGTTCAGGCATCTTACGATGATGAAAAGACAGATGAATTTATGCTGCCTACTGTTATGCAGAAAGACGGGAAACCCGTAACAGTGATACAGGATAATGATTCTATCATATTCTTTAATTTCCGTCCTGATCGTGCAAGAGAGATCACCAGAGCTTTCTGTGATCCGGATTTTGATGGTTTCAAACGCAATAAAACGCCCAAAGTGACCTATGTCTGCTTTACGGAATATGATGATACGATCCCCAACAAATCGATCGCTTTTAAAAAGCAGGAAGTTGTGAATACCTTTGGAGAGTATCTCTCAGCAAATGGTCTGACACAGGCGAGGATCGCCGAAACGGAGAAATATGCACATGTTACTTTCTTCTTTAACGGAGGTATTGAGGAACCGAATCCGGGCGAGGACCGTATCCTTGTAAAATCCCCCAAAGTTCCAACCTACGACCTCCAGCCGGAGATGAGTGCTTATGAGGTATGCGATAAGCTTTGTGACGCCATAACCTCACAAAAATATGATGTGATCATTATTAACTTTGCAAATCCGGATATGGTAGGACATACGGGCATAGAGCCGGCTGCGATCCAGGCGATCGAAGCAGTGGATGCATGTGTCGGCAGAGCAGTGGACGCACTTAAGAAAGTTGACGGAGTGATGTTTATTTGCGCAGATCACGGCAATGCCGAACAGCTGGTTGATGAGGAGACCGGGGCGCCATTTACAGCGCATACCACCAATCCGGTACCCTTTATCCTTGTAAATGCGGATCCTTCGTTTTCTCTTATGGAAGGTGGAAAACTTGCAGATATCGTTCCCACGCTTTTGGATCTTATGGAAATGCCGCAGCCCAAGGAGATGACAGGTCATTCTCTGCTGATCAAAAAATAAGAAAGACGGGAAATATTTATGAAGCTCGTGATACAGAGAGTGTCATCTGCCTCCGTAAAAGTGGATAAAAAAACTGTTGGTGAGATCGGAAAGGGCTTTCTTGTGCTGATTGGTGTCGGCAGTGGAGATACAAGGGAAACAGCAGACAGATACATGAAAAAAATGCTCGGTCTGCGTATTTTTGAGGACGAGAATGGAAAAACGAATCGTTCTCTGTCCGACGTGGGAGGAGATCTTTTACTGGTCTCGCAGTTTACCTTGTACGCGAACTGCAAAAAGGGGAATAGGCCGAGCTTTATAGAGGCTGGGGACCCGGCGGAGGCCGAAGCACTTTATCAATATATGATAGAAGAGGCAAAGAAACAGGTGCCGCATGTACAGACCGGCGTTTTTGGCGCAGATATGGATGTTTCGCTTGTGAATCAGGGACCTTTCACGATTATCCTTGAAAATCTTTGAAATGTTGTTGAAATCTGATATGATTTGTGATAAACTTGCAAAGGTTAGCCATAGGGAGGTGTGAAAATGGCAGTTATTTTAAGAACCATATTAACAGTAATTTTTGCTATAGATTGTACAGCGCTTATTATAGTAGTTCTTATGCAGCACGGAAAACAGCAGGGCCTTGGAGCTCTTGCAGGTGGTATGTCATCGGATACCTACTGGAGCAAGAACAAAGGTCGGTCCGCAGAAGGCAATTTGATCAAAGCCACAAGGATCATGTCGATCATATTCATTGTCCTTGCGCTTGTTCTGAACATGAATTTCTAAGAATTCCGGCTGCAGCACTATTTAAGTGTTGCAGCCGTTTTTTGTGAGATAAGGCCGTCAAGCGGCCATCGTGCTTGCACGAATGGACATTTGACGGCTAAGTACATCGAGCGGTTTACCGCGAGATGTGAGATAAGGCCGTCAAGCGGCCATCGTGCTTGCGACGCAAAGCTAGTGCCTTTAGGTGCACGAATGGACATTTGACGGCTAAGTACATCGAGATAAATGGTGACTGACATGGAAAAGAAAAAGACCAATCGTCTGATTGCAAACAATAAAAAAGCATATCACGATTTTTTTATCGAAGAAAAGTATGAATGCGGCCTGGAACTTCATGGGACAGAAGTAAAGTCCATGCGTATGGGAAAATGTTCTATAAAAGAAGCTTTTGTGCGCATTGACCAGGGGGAAGTATTTGTATACGGAATGCATATCAGTCCATATGAAAAGGGCAATATTTTCAACAGGGATCCTCTGCGGCCGAGAAAATTGCTCATGCATAAATACGAGATCCGTAAACTCCTGGGTAAGATTAAAGAAAAGGGTTATACACTGGTTCCTCTGCAGGTATACTTTAAAAATTCGCTCATAAAGATCGAGATCGGATTGGCGAAAGGCAAGAAGCTTTACGATAAGAGAGAGGATATCAAACGCAAAGACATGCAAAGGGAATCCCAGAGAGATTTCAGGGAAAGTTCCAAATCGTATTGACGCTTTGTTTGATCTGTAGTATTTTGAAAACAACAAGAGCATCTTCGAATGTCTGCGTACCGGTATAAAGAAACATGTTTCATGTATATTCCAAGACATCTGTTTACAGTTATCATGGGCTTGTACTGGTTTCGACGGGGGTTTTGAAGTTTGGGAAGCCATCCGCGGCCCCGGGACCGCGCAACAACCTGGAAATTAAAATTAAACGTAGACAATAACGAATACGCACTGGCAGCTTAATTGCTGCCTGTCAGCGCACAGGTTCCCGCGCCTGTGTATCTGGCATCAAATAAGGCGGGGCACTTTTACTCCAAAGCTTTGAGGGGCAAAAAGAACTTATGAAGCTACTGAAATCCGAAGCCTGTTTACCGGCGGCGGACGGAGGGAATGCAAAAAGATAAACTGTGATGGGAGATGCCCGGATGAATAGGCTTTCGGACAGGGGTTCGATTCCCCTCAGGTCCATAAAAGAGGCTGCTGCACTTGATTTATATTGGTGCAGCAGCTTTTTTATGCGCCCAGTCCCATTTAAAAGAAAAAACTATATAAGCATAACAAAATATGATAAAACGTGATAAGATAGAGAAAGACTCGGAATGGGAAAACATAGTGTTCCGGGTGAGATGAAAGGGATTGCATTTATGAACAAATATCGAGACTACGACAATTATCTGAAAGAATATCCGACAGAAGATGGCTATTTTGGGAAATACGGCGGCAACTATCTGGACGACCCGGACTTGATCCGGGCTTTCCGGGAGTATGCGGAAGGCTACAATACCATTGCACAATCAGCGCAGTTTATTAATGAGCTTCGACGCATCCGCAAGGATTTCCAGGGACGCCCCACACCGGTCTATCATTGCCAGAATCTTTCAAATCTGCTGGGACGGACCCAGATCTATCTGAAAAGAGAGGATCTGAACCATACAGGTGCACATAAGCTCAATCACTGTATGGGAGAGGGATTGCTTGCCAAATATATGGGCAAGAAGAAATTGATCGCTGAGACCGGTGCAGGACAGCATGGCGTTGCCCTGGCAACTGCAGCTGCTTACTTCGGTATGGAATGCGATATCTATATGGGAGAGGTGGACATTGCCAAACAGGCCCCCAATGTGACTCGTATGAAGATCCTGGGTGCCAACGTGATACCGGTATCCTTCGGACTTAAGACTCTGAAGGAAGCGGTAGATGCTGCATTTGCTGCATACGCAAAGGAGTATAAGGATGCCATCTACTGCATCGGTACTGCAGCCGGTCCGCATCCATTTCCTTTGATGGTAAGAGACTTTCAGTTCTGTATCGGCGAAGAAGCCAGGGTTCAGTTTAAAGAAATGACAGGACACCTTCCGGACCAGGTAACTGCCTGCGTGGGTGGAGGGTCCAATGCCATCGGTATGTTTACCCCGTGGTTGGCAGATCCTGTCGAACTGGTAGGAGTAGAGCCTTTGGGAAGAGGTCCAAAACTTGGAGATCATGCGGCTTCCATCACTTATGGGTCCGAGGGCGTTATGCATGGTTTCAACAGCATTATGCTCTCTGATGAGAAGGGAGATCCGGCTCCGGTTTATTCCAACGCTTCCGGTCTGGATTATCCGGCGGCAGGACCGGAACATGCGCTGCTGCATGATATGAACCGGATCCGTTATACGACCTGCAGAGATGAAGATGCGATAGAGGCTCTTTTCCTATTATCCAGAAACGAAGGCATTATTCCTGCGATCGAAAGTTCGCATGCGCTTGCTTATGCTATACGCGAAGCAAGAACAGGAAAGACCGGATCCATTCTGGTCAATCTGTCCGGCCGAGGCGATAAAGATCTGGATTTCGTGGTAGAGAAATACGGTGAGGGACCGGAATTTCTGGCTAAAATGGAAGAGGAACGCAATCGAAAATAATTTCCTGTCCGGAAGAACAAAAGGCTGCTACACAAAATCGTGTAACAGCCTTTTGAATGATATTCGTTTGAAGAAATCTAAAGATCAGCTTTCAACAACTTCAAGGATCTCCATCGGACAAGCCTTTACGCAGATGCCGCAGGCAATGCATTTGGAAGATGTCGGGCTGTCTTCTACTTTAACCATAAGATTGAATGGGCATGCCTCAACACATTTTCCGCAGCCTGTGCAGAGCTTTTTGTTGACTGTGTAAACACCCTTTGCGTTCTGTGTGATGGCGTTGGCTTCACATGCTTCTGCACATTTACCGCACTGTACACACATCATAGGTTTGGGACCGTTCTTTCCTTCTACGATCTGGATGCAGGATCTGCCGGGATCGGAAACTTTATAAAAAGCTTCTGAGCAAGCCTGTGTACAGGCAAGACATGCCATACATTCAGCACCTTTTTTCATTTTAAGTTTCTTCATACAAAAACCCTCCTAAGTGATATGATCGAATGCCGGCAGATTTTCCTGCCTGCTCTCGGAAATTTATCTCCAAACCTAAAATTTTGGCACACGGATCAGAGCAAATTTCTTATTGATTTCGATTATATCAAAGGAGGGTTGAGTTAGTAAATACAAACAGATTTTGTATGGGATGATTTCTGCCTTGCTTTTTTATTTCTGCTTTGTGTCTTTCTTGGCTTTTGTTTGCTGCTTATAGCGTTTGAAGAAATCCTTTGTTTCGTATGCAACGACCCCGCTCAGAGCGAAGAGTGCGATCATATTCGGGAGCGCCATCAGGCCATTGAAGATATCGGCTATGGTCCAGACTGCGCTTACGGTAAGGAAAGGACCGATAAATACCACAAAGATATAGACCCAGCGGAATGCTTTAACCAGTTTGTGCTTGCTATCTCCTGTCAGATATTCCAGACATCGCTCAGAATAATAATTCCATCCGAGGATCGTCGTAAAGGCGAAGAAGATCAGGCAGAGCATCAGGATACAGGAAGAAACGCCGGCGGGAAAAGGCATGCCGCTCTGGAAAGCATAAGAAGTCACTTCAACGCCTTCGAGGCCATCTATTTTCCAGGCTCCTGTGATAACAAGAGAGAGGCCGGTCATCGTGCAGATGACGATTGTGTCGATAAAGGTACCAGTCATGGAAACCAGACCCTGACGGACCGGTTCCTGTGTCTGGGCAGCCGCCGCAGCGATCGGAGCAGAACCAAGACCGGCTTCATTTGAAAAAATACCGCGAGCTACGCCGTTATGCATTGCAACAAGAAAAGTACCGGCAACACCGCCTGCGATCGCAGAAGGGCAAAAGGCACCTTTAACGATATCACCGATAGCACCGGGGATGGCGGATGCATTGTTGACGAGCAGGATGACACAGAAAACAATATATATGATCGCCATAAAGGGAACGATGATCTGAGCAACACCGGAAATACGCTGAATACCGCCGATGATAACCAGGGCAACACATGCTGTGATCACGATCGCTCCGATGATCACGGCAATGGAATAGCTGCCGATTCCGGGAATCGTTACCACATGGGCATCGTTTGGATCAAAAAAAACGCCGATCACGGAAGTGATTCCGTTGATCTGTGTGATCGTGCCGATTCCCATAAGCCCTGCCAGACAACCGAAAAGGGCAAACATTTTTGCAAGCCATTTAAATTTAGGCCCCATGCCTTTTTCGATATAATAGAAGGGACCGCCAAGTACATGTCCGTCATGATCGACCGTCCGGTATTTGATGGCAAGCAGACCTTCTGCATACTTTGTTGCCATACCGAAAAATGCGGCTATCAGCATCCAGAAAAGGGCGCCCGGTCCGCCGGCGCAGACTGCGGTTGCGACACCGACGATATTGCCTGTTCCGATCGTTGCCGAAAGTGCGGTGCAAAGGGCTGCGAAAGAAGATACCTCTCCATGTCCGCTTTCTTCGTTTTTTACCATCCATTTCAATGCAAGCGGCAGCTTGCGGAATTGCAGGACACCGATGCGGATGGTGAGCAGAATACCGCCTGCGAGGATCAGAATCATTAAAGGTGCTCCCCACATTGCGTTATCTATTAGGTTTAAAATGTTCGAAAATGCCTGCATGAGATTCCCCCTGTTATGGAAAAAGCTTTGAATGTTTTGAATGAAACCGTACGAAACCACAAAACATTTTAATAAGGTAAAGTGGCAGCTATCTAAAGCTATCTAATAGGTTAACCTATGAACTGATTTCGGTCAAGAAAAAAACGTCTTTACTTTTGAAAAACCCTGTGCTATATTATCGGAGTATGAGTTTAGCCGTGGTTCGGATTCAGGACACTCCGACCGTTTCCTGATCACAGGCGATATGAAAAAAAGGAGGAAACTAGAAATGATCGCAAAAGAGAAAAAACAGGCAATTATTGCAGAGTATGCAAGAACACCCGGAGACACTGGTTCACCGGAGGTACAGGTAGCTATCCTGACCGCACGTATCAAAGAGCTTACAGAGCATCTTAAGACAAACCATAAGGATCATCATTCCCGTCGTGGTATGCTGAAGATGATCGGTAAGAGACGTGGACTGCTCGACTATCTGAAAGATACTGACATCGAGCGTTATCGTGCTCTGATCGAAAAACTGGGCATCCGTAAGTAATTGTCATAATATCAGGGCGGATTGCGATCCGCCCTGTTTGTTGTCATGCACTTCTCCCGGCGGAGCAGAAAACCGAGACCACGGAAAAGGGTATCGGCCTACGGTGGCTTTTTCCGTTGTTTCGGTTAAATGGCCGGGTGAAAATATAAAAAAGGAGTTTTAAAATCAAATGGAAGAAAAGAAAACGTTTTCCACACCGCTTGTAAACGATTACAAGTCCTATTCCATGGATCTGGCCGGCAGAACACTGACAGTAGACATCGGAAGAGTAGGAAAGCAGGCAAATGGCTGTGCTTTTATGCATTACGGAGATACAACACTACTTTGTACCGCAACTGCATCCGACAAACCGCGTGATGGCATCGACTTTTTCCCTCTCTCTGTAGAGTTTGAGGAGAAAATGTATTCTGTAGGAAAAATCCCGGGCGGCTTTAATAAAAGAGAAGGCAAGGCATCGGAGCATTCAGTCCTTACTTCCCGTGTGATTGACCGTCCTATGCGTCCGCTGTTCCCGAAGGATTACAGAAACGATGTTACTCTGAATAATATGGTTATGGCAGTGGACCCGCTCTGCAATCCGGAAGTTGTTGCGATGCTGGGTTCATCGATCGCTACCTGTGTATCGGATATTCCTTTTGACGGCCCCTGCGCCGCAACACAGATCGGTATGGTTGGCGGAAATCTGATCGTCAATCCGACACTTGCGGAGAATGCAGTATCTGACCTCAAGCTGACTGTTGCTTCTACCAGAGATAAGGTGATCATGATCGAAGCCGGTGCAAACGAGGTTCCGGAAGATAAAATGATCGAGGCGATTTACCTTGCACATGAGGTGAATGGAGAGATCATCAAATTCATCGACAAGATCGTTGCAGAATGCGGAAAACCCAAACATACTTACGAAAGCTGCGCGATTCCGGAGGAACTTTTCACAGCGATCAAAGAGATCGTTCCGCCGGCAGATATGGAAGTGGCTGTATTTACCGATGAGAAGCAGGTAAGAGACCAGAATATCCGTGAGATCACAGCAAAACTGGAAGAAGCTTTTGCAGAGAAAGAAGAGTGGCTTGCGGTTCTTGGCGAGGCGATTTATCAGTATCAGAAAAAGACAGTCCGCAAGATGATCCTCAAAGACCATAAGCGTCCGGACGGACGTGAGGTTATGCAGATCCGTCCGCTGGCTGCAGAAGTAGATATTATCCCGCGTGTTCATGGTTCTGCAATGTTCACTCGTGGACAGACACAGATCTGCAATGTATGTACACTTGCGCCGCTTTCAGAGGCACAGAGACTGGATGGCCTGGATCCCTATGAGACAGGCAAGCGCTATATGCATCACTATAATTTCCCGTCCTACTCTGTGGGCGAGACAAAACCCTCCAGAGGACCGGGACGTCGTGAGATCGGTCATGGTGCACTGGCAGAGCGAGCTCTGATTCCTGTGCTTCCGGAGCCCAAAGATTTCCCGTATGCGATCCGTACTGTATCTGAGACATTTGAGTCAAACGGTTCTACATCTCAGGCATCTGTATGTGCATCCTCCATGTCTCTTATGGCAGCGGGTGTTCCGATCAAAAAAGCTGTTGCCGGTATTTCCTGCGGTCTGGTCACAGGGGATACAGATGATGATTATCTTGTGCTGACCGATATCCAGGGACTTGAAGATTTCTTCGGCGATATGGATTTCAAAGTAGCCGGTACACATGATGGTATCACAGCAATCCAGATGGATATTAAGATCCATGGTCTTACCAGAGCGATCGTTGAGGAGGCAATCTCACGCTGCAAGGATGCAAGAGAGTATATTCTGAATGAAGTCATTGAGAAAACAATCCCGGCTCCGCGACAGACTGTAAATGCGTTTGCTCCCAAGATCGTTCAGATCCAGATCAATCCGGAGAAGATCGGTGATGTTGTCGGCCAGAGAGGCAAGACCATCAACGCGATCATCGATGAGTGCGGTGTCAAGATCGATATTGATGATACAGGCGCAGTATCCGTATGCGGTACAGATCAGGCGATGATGGATAAAGCGATCAACTATATCAATATCATCACTACGGACTATGAGCAGGGACAGATCTTTACCGGTAAGGTTGTCAGCATCAAAGAATTTGGTGCTTTCATTGAGTTCGCTCCGGGCAAAGAAGGAATGGTACATATTTCCAGAATTGCCAAAGAGCGTATTAACAAAGTTGAGGACGTCCTGACACTTGGTGATACCGTGAAAGTTGTCTGCATGGGCAAGGATAAAATGGGACGCTTCAGCTTCAGCATGAAAGATGTAGCACAGGATTGATATGGATACAGTCAGAACGATCAGGATTCAGTATTTAAATGATGATGTGGAGAGGCTGCGTTATATCGACGGAAAATCCGACTGGATCGACCTTCGCGCTGCAGAGGACGTAGTTTTGAAAGCGGGTGAGTTTGCGCTGATCCATCTGGGAGTTGCCATGCAGCTGCCGGAAGGCTATGAGGCACACCTTGTACCAAGAAGCAGCACATTTAAAAACTTTGGGATCATCCAGACAAACCACATGGGCGTGATCGATGAGACTTATTGCGGCCCAAATGACTGGTGGAGAATGCCGGTCTATGCGGTACGCGATACGGAGATCCATATCAATGACAGAATCTGTCAGTTTCGTATTATGGAACACCAGCCGGCCCTTACTTTTTTGGAGGGCAGTCTGGATGGCGCAGACAGAGGCGGATTTGGCAGTACGGGCATCCAATGATCAATATAAGATTAGGCGGGCAGAGGCAATCCCTCTGCCCGTTTTGGTTATGGACTTTGTTCTTGAAATACGATGCTGATTCTCTTATAATAAAATGGTGTAGTAAAGATCATGATGATCAAAAGTATAGGGAGGATATATCAATGGTTTCATGGAAAAATTTAGACACGCTGGCGAGCTATCAGAATCTTGTCGGAAAAGATCCGGTAGATCTGAAAGAAGCTATGACGGGTGAGCGCGGTGCGGACCGTGTTGCACGCTACAGCATCCCCATGGCAGCCGGCCTTACTTACAATTACGGAGCGAAGGCTGTGGACGATACAGTGCTCGAAGGACTTCAGGCACTCGCTGAAGAAGCACAGCTGATCGATAAATATGCGGCACTTTACAATGGCGAGATGATCAATACCGGTGAAAAGCGTCTGGTTCTTCACCAGCTCACACGCGGACAGCTCGGGGATGATGTGGTCGCAGACGGCGTCAATAAACGCGAATTTTATGTTGGCGAACAGAAGAAATATCAGGATTTTGCCAGAAAGGTTCATGCAGGCGAGATCACAAATGCGGCAGGAGAGAAGTTTACAACGGTAGTACAGATCGGTATCGGCGGTAGCGATCTCGGTCCTCGTGCCGTATATATTGCTCTGGAAAACTGGGCAAGAGCCAACAATACACTGAAGATGGAAGCAAAATTCATCAGCAATGTGGACCCGGACGATGCATCGGCAGTCCTGAATGCTGTAGACGTTGCACATTCCATCTTTGTACTGGTCTCTAAATCCGGAACCACATTGGAAACACTGACCAATGAGTCGTTCGTCAAAGATGCACTGAAAAAAGCAGGCCTGGATCCTTCCAGACATATGATCGCCGTAACAAGCGAAACATCACCGCTTGCTAAAAGCAGCGACTATATGGCAGCTTTCTTTATGGACGATTATATCGGCGGACGTTATTCCTCCTGTTCAGCAGTCGGCGGTGCTATTCTTTCCCTTGCTTTTGGACCGGAAGTTTTTGAACGTTTTCTGAATGGTGCGGCAGAGCAGGATAAGCTTTGCAAAAATGCCAACATCTACGAAAATGCTTCCCTTATGGATGCGCTGATCGGTGTTTATGAGAGAAATATCCTTGGTTATTCCTGTACAGCAGTTCTGCCGTATTCCCAGGCTCTGAGCCGCTTTCCGGCGCATCTGCAGCAGCTGGATATGGAATCCAACGGCAAGTCGGTAAATCGCTTTGGTCAGCCGGTCAACTATGTTACCGGTCCGGTGATCTTCGGCGAACCAGGAACAAACGGACAGCATTCTTTCTATCAGCTGCTTCATCAGGGAACAGATATTATCCCGTTGCAGTTTATGGGCTTCCGCAACAGCCAGATCGGAAATGATGTTGATATTCAGGGAAGCACCAGCCAGCAGAAACTCTGCGCAAATGTGGCAGCCCAGATCGTAGCTTTTGCCTGCGGTAAGGACGATACAGATCCAAACAAGAAGTTCAGCGGCGGACGTCCCTCCAGCATTATCATCGGCGATCAGCTTACTCCGGAAGCACTCGGTGCGATCCTTGCACATTTTGAGAACAAGGTGATGTTCCAGGGCTTTGTATGGAATCTGAACAGCTTTGATCAGGAAGGTGTTCAGCTCGGAAAAGTACTTGCAAAACGGGTGCTGGCACACGATACCGACGGAGCGCTCAAGAGCTACAGCGAACTGCTGAATATCTAACTGCCTTATCGCACAACATACATGTGCAAATATAAAATCAGGGCCGTCCGTCTGGACGGCCCTTGCTGTTTGACCTAGAAGGAGAGTCCCCTCCTCTACAGGTGGGGCATTAACTGATTCGAAACTGATTCGACTCGCGAGAGAGTCTTTAATTTGCAGGTGTTTCGGGTGTTTCTGACGTTTCTTCGAAGATTCCTTCGAACTGGTTTTCCATAAGATCGTTGAATGCGTCCGCAGCTGCCTGATATTCATCTTCATCTTCGATATTATCAAGCGATTTAATGTGATTGGCATCTTCGAAATATTTGTAGAGATAAACCTCTCCGGATTCGCTGACACCTTCGTTGTTCAACGGCAGAAGCGCAATGTACTGTTTGTCTTCCACATCAAAAATATTGAGGATCGCGCATTTGACTTCGGTATCGTCGTCGAGTGTGAGTGTTACGGTGGGCTGGTCGAGATCCATGCCGCCTGTTCCTTCGCAGTCACTTTCGCACGAAGCGCAGTCACCCTCGCAGGGGGTAAAGGGATCTTTTAATTCATCTGCCATGATATAATTCCTTTCTTCCAGAATCAGAATTTAATTTTTTGTTGTTTTCACACATATTAACCTAATAAAATAAGAAACGCAATAGAAAAGACTATTGAAAATCAGAAATACAGGGTATATAGTTAACAAAGATGGTTACGAAAGGAGAACATTATGAAAAAGGTAGATATTGACTGGGGCAGCCTTGGATTTGCATATCAGGCAACACCACAGCGTTACGTTTCAAATTATAAAGATGGTTCCTGGGATCAGGGTGGCCTCATTGAAGACCCGATGATCACCATGTCAGAATGCGCAGGCGTACTTCAGTACTGTCAGGCATGTTTCGAAGGTCTGAAGGCTTATACAACAGTAGATGGTAAGATCGTTACCTTCCGTCCGGATCTGAATGCATCCCGAATGAAAGATTCCGCAGAACGTCTGAAAATGCCGGTGTTCCCGGAAGAACGTTTTCTGGAGGCAGTTGATCAGGTTGTTTCAGCAAATGCAGCATATGTTCCTCCCTATGGTTCCGGTGCTACCTTATATATTCGTCCCTTTATGTTCGGAAGCGGCCCTGTAATCGGCGTGAAACCTTCTACAGAATATCAGTTCCGTATGTTTGCTACTCCGGTAGGTCCTTATTTCAAGGGCGGCGCAAAACCGATCACGATCCGTGTGACAGATTTCGACCGTGCCGCACCCAATGGTACAGGTCATATCAAGGCAGGACTGAACTATGCGATGAGCCTTTATGCAATTGTGGATGCACATGAAAAGGGCTTCGATGAGAATATGTATCTCGATGCCGCAACCAGAACAAAGGTTGAGGAGACCGGTGGTGCAAATTTCCTGTTTGTTACAAAAGACGGCAAGGTCATCACACCAAAATCGAACTCAATTCTTCCTTCTATCACACGTCGTTCCCTTATGATCGTTGCCAAGGAATATCTTGGACTTGAGACAGAAGAGAGAGAGATCACTCTGGAAGAAGTAAAAGATTTCGCCGAATGCGGTCTTTGCGGTACTGCAGCAGTTATCTCTCCGGTAGGCAAGATCGTCGATCACGGCAAAGAGATCTGCTTCCCGAGCGGTATGGAAGAGATGGGACCTGTAACAAAGAAACTGTACGATACCCTGACCGGTATCCAGATGGGTCGTATTGAAGCACCGAAGGGCTGGATCCACGAGATCGGCTGATCAATACAGATTAATACAGAATACAGAACATATCGATTCATTTGACGTTAAAAATTGCAGATGCTACAATAGAGGTGTCAGGTTTTCCTGCGCCTCTTTTGTTTTGTGATTCATCGGGAACAGACGAATCTGTGCAAGGTATAGATCCTGAATAAATCCCGAGACAGGAAGACGAGCGACCATGATTCCGAAAGAGAAACAGACAGAACAGGAAACAATTGGACAGGACAGAAAAAAACAATGGAAAACCCCTCTTCTGGATGCATTGGAAAATTATTATCAGGAAAATCCTGCTTATTTCTGTATTCCTGGGCATCGTTTTGAGCGAGGGATCAGTCCGAATCTTCTGGATCTGTTTGGCGAACAGGTCTTTCATTACGATCTGACGGAAGCAGAGGGACTGGACGATCTTCATCATCCGGAAGGTCCTATACTGGAAGCGCAGCAGCTGGCTTCCGAATTGTATAAAACAAAAAGGACATGGTTTCTGGTAAACGGGACGACCTGCGGCAATGAGGCAATGATCCTTGCGTCAGTAAAGCCGGGAGAGAAGATCCTTATTCCGCGTAATGCCCACAAATCTGTGCAGATGGGGCTTATTTTATCGGGCGCTGTGCCTGTTTTTTTAAAACCATCCTGGGATGAAAAAAGCAGTATTGTCTGTGGAATCGATCCTGCGCTTGTTGAACAAGCATTGACAGATGATCCCGCAATTCGCGCCGTCATGCTTGTCAGTCCTACATATTATGGGATCATAAGCGATATATCTGCGATCGCGGATGTCTGTCACCGACATGCAGTTCCACTTTTAGTAGATGAGGCACATGGATCGCATCTTTATTTTTCAGAGAAACTGCCTGCCGGTGCGCTTTCGTGCGGTGCTGATCTGGTCTCTCAGAGTATTCATAAGACCGCGGGCAGCATGACGCAGAGTTCCATGCTACATATGAACAGCGCTCTGATCGATGAAAAAAGAGTGGATGATGCATTAAAACTTGTCATGAGCACCAGCCCTTCCTATATTCTGATGGCCTCCTTAGACGCAGCCAGATACGAGCTGGCTGTCAATGGTATCAGTTCCATGGAACGTGCACTGCATCTGTCCGGGGAACTAAAAGAAGAACTGGCTCATATCGATGGGATAAGGGTCAGGGAGTTTTCGACGCAAACGGTGAGGAAAGAACTTCATGTTTATGCACAGGATCCGCTAAGAGTTGTTTTTTCTGCATCTGAATGCGGGCTCAGCGGATTTGAATTAAAAGAAAAATTGTATGAGATAGGGAAGATCTCTCTGGAACTCGCCGATCCTGAGAATGTTGTGGCGGTTGTTACAGGGGCAAACACTACGGAAGATATCCGACGGCTGGCAGATGCGGTTCGATTCCTTCTGGAGCAGGAGACGTCTGCTGGATGTTCAGGTCGCTCCGATGTGAATCCTGTAAAAAACAATTTTTGCGATTTTCCGCTTCCGGAAATGGCATTATCACCGAGAGACGCCTGGTATGCGACGACAGAGATGGTATTGGTATCCAAAGCGGCAGGAAGGGTCGCCGGAGAAGCGATCATTCCTTATCCACCGGGTATTCCGCTTGTCTATCCCGGGGAAATTATCACAAGGGAAATACAGGAAAAAATATATGATTGCCGCGACAACAGAATTTCGGTGCACGGCATGGCAGATGAGAACTTAAAATGGCTTAAGGTGCTTTCAGACCGATAAGAAAGGAGGATGCATATGTCATCTTCTCTTAATCAGGATAAGAATACCGAAATAAAATGGATGGATTATACGGATCTTGCAGAACGACCGGGTTTTGTCAAACTGAATGATGGTTATGTTTTTTCAGTTGTTATTCCTTCCGGATCAGAAGGCAGTCTTCTGCTCTATGAAGGGAGCGGAAATGCCATCCCGAAAAAAATCCCACTGTGTTATCGTACGTTGTCCGGAGATTTAAGAGCAGTTTTTGTGATCCTTCCGGAATTTAAAAAATATTATTATTGTTATGAAAAGGCTGGAAAAGCCTTTGCAGATCCATACGGAACCGGTTTTCCGTGTGAAACGCCGGAAGGTGTACCGCTTTGTGCTGTGCGCGAAAGACCGAAAGCGGTGGAGATGCCGCCTTGTATCCCTATGAAGGATACCGTTTTCTATAAGCTTCATGTGAAGGGGTTCACGGCACACGCCGGATCCGGTGTAAAAAATAAAGGAACCTTCAGAGGTCTGAAAGGAAAATTAGATTATCTGCTTAAACTTGGTATAACATCCCTGATCCTTATGCCATGTTATGAGTTTCTGGATGTAAATGCGAAAGAACATGTGGAAGGACGCAGAAATTACTGGGGTTATGATACGGGAAAGTATTTTGCACCTAAAAAAGCTTATTGTGCCGGAAACGATCCGGAGGCTGAGTTTGTTTCGCTTTCCGATGAAATTCATAAAAAAGGGCTCGAATTGATCCCTGAATTCTATTTTGCCCCTGAAACGCCCTCTGGATTTGTGCTGGATGTGCTGCACCATTGGCGGGAGAGTTATCATGTGGACGGTTTTCATATTGTAGGCAGTGGGGATTTTGTGGCTTCTGTTCTTCGGGATCCAAAACTGGCCGGATGCAAACTTCTGGCAGGAGATCTTCGGGATGTCCGGGCAGAAGAGACCGGGATAAGGCCATGTATTGCAGAGTACGATTCGGAATATCGCAGGAATCTCCGTTGTTTCCTGAAAGGGGACTATATGGATACTGCGCATATTGCCTGGGAATTCCGCAGGAGTGCAGACGGTTTTTCCTACATCAATTATGTAACCGATCAGGATGGATTTACACTCAACGATCTGGTCAGCTATGGTGAGAAGCATAATCAGGAAAACGGAGAGCAGAACCGGGATGGTAATTTTACAGAATATTCCTGGAATTGCGGTGCTGAGGGAGATACAAAATCTTCAGATATTCTTTATCTGAGAAAAAAACAGATGAGAAATGCATTTATGATGCTCCTGACTTCTCAGGGAACGCCTATGCTTTATGCAGGCGATGAATGCCTGAACAGTCAGCAGGGCAATAATAATGCCTGGTGCCAGGATAACGAGATCGGATGGGTCTCCTGGTCCCGAAAAAAAGCTGCGACAGAGATGCGAAATTTTCTTCAGAAGGTTCTGAAGCTGAGAAAAGATCATCCGGTCCTGCATACGGATCAAATGGTTCGAATGACAGATTATAAAGGGTATGGCTGTCCGGATCTCTCTTATCACGGAGAGACGGCCTGGGTCAGCATGCGCGATCCCGAGGAACGCTGTCTGGGTGTGCTCTACAATGAGGCCTATGCTCCTTCGACAGATGTAGAAACCAAATCCGGCATGATCTATGTCCTTTACAACATGCATTGGGAACCGCATCTGTTTGCACTGCCGGATCCGCCTGCCGGAACAGAATGGTACATTAAGGCAGATACCTCCATGGAGACAGGTGTTTTTGAGGATGATTCTCTGAAAGCAGCGGAGATGACTGCAGAGAAACAGATCCCGATCCGGCCGAGGTCGGTAATGGTCCTGATCACAAGGTGATGAAAGCGAGGCCGTCTATGTATATCCGTGAACATTTCAAAACGATCACAAAACATAAATGGTATGTTATGAAGCAATGTTTTCAGGTGGGACTGTATAAGCAGGGGCTTTTGCATGATCTGTCAAAGTTTTCTCCGACAGAATTTCTGGTTGGATGTAAATACTGGCAGGGAAGCCGCAGTCCGAACAATGCCGAACGGGAAGCTACCGGGATTTCAATGGCCTGGCTGCATCATAAGGGCAGGAATAAGCATCATTATGAATACTGGATCGATTATGAAAAAGATTCACCGAACGTGATCGGCGGCATGCCCATGCCCAGAAAATATGTTGCAGAGATGGTCATGGACCGGATCAGCGCCTGTAAAGTTTATCTTGGCAAAGAGTATACGGATGCAAGCCCTTATCTGTATTATATGAAGGGAAAACACCGTCTTTGGTTCGTGCACAAACAGACCCGGAAACAGCTGGAAGGCCTGCTTCATATGCTTGCAGATAAGGGAGAGAAAAAGACCTTTCGCTATATCCGCAATGTCTTTTTAAAGAAGGCAGATCAGACCTGACAGAGCATCTCAACTAAGGAGGGGGCCAATCCCTTTCCCTACAAGTCGTCCCGGTCTTCTATTGCAGAAACGTGGGCTGCTTCGCAGCCTCTGCGAAATTGTGCAGAGTCGCAGGCGAAATAGCTTGACGGTGCTTTTTATTTATTATAAATTAGAACAGTGTTGTTATGAAAAAACTTTTTTACTGGAATCTATATGATAAAAACGAGGAGTCTGTTATGAAAAAAGTAGTGAAATTCGGAGGCAGTTCGCTTGCCAGCGCTGCTCAGTTTCAGAAAGTAGGTGCGATCATCCGTCAGGATGAAGGCCGCAGATATGTAGTGCCCTCTGCACCGGGCCGTCGCTTCGACGGAGATACAAAAGTTACGGATATGCTTTATGGGTGCTACCATCAGGCAGAAGTGGGCAGTGATTTTTCCGGGACACTTGAAAATATCAAGTCAAGATACAACGAGATCATTGAAGGCCTGGGACTCAACCTTTCGCTGGATGATAAATTCAAAGAGATCCACGAGAATTTTAAAAAGAAAGCTGGAGAGGATTATGCTGCATCCCGTGGCGAGTTTCTGAACGGCATTGTTATGGCTGCTTTTCTTGGCTATGAGTTTGTTGATGCCGCAGAAGTTGTTTGCTTTGAAGAGGATGGAAGTTTTAATGCTGATAAGACAAACGAGGTAATGTCTGCCCGTCTTGCAAATATCAAATGTGCTGTCATTCCCGGATTTTATGGAGCGAAACCGGACGGCAGTGTCAAAACATTTTCCAGAGGCGGTTCCGATATCACCGGATCTCTGGTGGCAAAAGCAGTTCATGCGGATGTTTATGAAAACTGGACGGATGTATCAGGCTTCCTGCTCACTGATCCGCATATCGTTAAGAACCCGGTTACGATCTCTACCATTACATATAGAGAGATGAGGGAGCTTTCTTATATGGGAGCGACTGTTTTGCATGAGGATGCGATCTTCCCGCTCCGCAAAGAGGGAATTCCCATTAACGTGCGAAATACCAATCGTCCGGGCGATCCAGGTACGATGATCGTTGAGAGTACCTGCAACAAACCACGCTATACGATCACCGGAATCGGCGGCAAGAAGGGATTTGCTTCGATCACCATTGAAAAAGATATGATGAACTCTGAGATCGGTTTCGGCAGGAAGGTCCTTCAGGTATTTGAGGATAACGGACTCTCCTTTGAACATACACCTTCCGGTATCGATACATTCACCGTCTATGTTAATCAGCATGATTTTGAGGCAAAAGAGCAGCAGATCATAGCAGGTCTGCATCGCAGTGTACAGCCGGATCTGATCGAGCTGGAATCCGATCTGGCACTGATCGCTGTTGTCGGCCGCGGCATGAAGAGAACCCGTGGAACGGCAGGACGTATTTTTGCGGCACTGGCACATGCACGTGTCAATGTTAAGATGATCGATCAGGGTTCTTCTGAGCTGAATATCATCATCGGTGTTGAGAACAGAGATTTTGAGACTGCGATCCAGGCAATTTATAATATCTTTGTGGAAGCGCAGCTATAATCATAAGTGCGTTTTCTGCCTGAGTGTGATATACTGAAAACAGTCCTGCGGCAGATTTTGCTGCCCTGCAGGGAAACGACGCATTGTAATCATAAAATGTGACGTGAATGTCTTCACATGGAGGTTTTTTTATGAAAAGGGTGCTTTTGAAATTAAGCGGAGAGGCGCTTGCCGGCGAAAAGAAAACCGGATTCGATGAGTCAGTCTGTATTCGAGTCGCACAACAGGTAAAGACCCTGGTAGATGAGGGGCTGGAAGTCGGTATTGTAATCGGCGGCGGAAATTTCTGGAGAGGCAGGAGCAGCAAAAATATCGACCGAACCAAGGCAGATCAGATCGGTATGCTTGCCACAGTCATGAATTGTATTTATGTATCCGAGATCTTCAGATCTCAGGGTATGCGCACCGCGATCCTGACACCGTTCCAGGTGGGAGAATTTACCAAGATGTTCTCCAAGGACCGCTCTAATAAATATTTTGATCATGGAATGGTTGTCTTTTATGCAGGCGGTACAGGCCATCCTTATTTCTCAACAGATACCGGAACGGTTCTGCGTGCGATCGAAATTGAGGCCGATGCCATCCTGCTCGCGAAGGCAGTGGATGGTGTTTACGACAGCGATCCCAAGGTCAATAAAGATGCTGTTAAGTTTTCTGAGATCACACTGACTGAGATTATTGACAAACGACTTCAAGTTGTCGATATGACAGCGAGTATCCTCGCTATGGAGAACAAGATGCCAATGGTTGTATTCGGGCTGGATGAAGAGAACAGCATTGTCAATGCAGCGCATGGCGTTATCACCGGTACACTTGTAAAAGCTGAATAAAAAGAGGGTTAGCAAAGGAGAAGGGTATGAACGAAAGAGTAAAAGCTTACGATGAAAAAATGACAAAGACCATCAATAATCTGAGCAGCGAGCTTGGAACGATTCGTGCGGGACGTGCAAATCCACATGTTCTGGATCGCATCAGCGTAGATTATTACGGCGTTGCGACAGCCCTTCAGCAGGTTGCCAATATTACCGTTCCGGAAGCCAGGATGATCCAGATCCAGCCCTGGGAACCTTCCCTTGTGAAAAGTATCATCAAAGCAATCCAGACTTCAGATCTTGGTATCAACCCCAGTACAGACGGTAAGGTGATCCGTCTTGTTTTCCCGGAACTGACTGAGGAACGCAGAAAAGATCTTGCGAAGGATGTTAAGAAGAAGGGAGAAGCTGCCAAGGTAGCGGTCCGCAACATCCGCCGCGATGGAAACGATACCTTTAAGAAACTGGAAAAAGAAGATGTTTCTGAGGATGAGATCAAAAAACTGCAGGATGAGCTTCAGAAGCTGACTGACAAATACATCAAAGATATCGATCAGGCTGTGGAAGAGAAGTCTAAAGAGATCATGACAGTATAATTATAAATTATACAAAAACGATTTTGAAAATATGGGGGCTGCTGCAGAAGTGCAGCGGCCCTTGTTATACAGGAGGAAGCAATGAATTTACCGAATCATGTTGCGATCATTCTCGATGGCAACGGCAGATGGGCCAAATCCAAGGGAATGCCGAGAAGCTATGGACACATTGTCGGATGCGATAACCTGGAAAAAATGTGTAATGAGATCTGCGCCATGGGGATCAAATATCTGACGGTTTTTACCTTCTCTACAGAAAACTGGAAGCGTTCGCAGGACGAGGTGAAGGTTCTTATGAATCTTTCCCGCAAATATCTGAAGCGCTGTATGAAGAGTGCCAGAAAAAACAACATGCGTGTCAGGGTGATCGGAGATCACAACGGATTGGATCCGGATATTCAGGAACTGATCGAAGAACTGGAAGAGATGTCCAAAGATTTTGACAGTATGTATTTTCAGATCGCCTTGAATTACGGTGCAAGAGATGAGATCCTCCGTGCAGCCGAGAAGATGGCGGCAGATGCAAGAGAAGGTAAACTGCCGGATCGAAAACTGACAGAAAAAGAATTTGAACAGTATCTGGATACTGCGGACATTCCGGATCCGGATCTGCTGATTCGAACCAGTGGTGAACAGCGAATCTCGAATTTCCTGCTTTGGCAGCTTGCTTACACGGAACTTTATTTTACAGATGTGGCGTGGCCCGCTTTTGACAGGGCAGAGCTTGATAAAGCGATCGAGAAATACAATCAGAGAGACCGCAGATACGGCGGTATCAGGGACAGTAAGTAAAAGGGGGATTTTTACATGTTTAAGACCAGACTGATCAGCGGGGCCATTCTTGTAGCACTTGCCCTGCTGGTGATCATTACAGGAAACTGGGTTCTTTTTGCAGTTACGCTGGCACTTTCCATGATCGGTGCAAACGAACTGTACAGAGCAATGAAGGTCCATGGAAATTCAGTAATTAATCTTCTGGAACTTGTGGGATATGTCGGAATTGCGCTTTATTATGTGAGTCTTGTTCTGGCGGAAGGCAAATATGAATTGATGGCTCTTGTTGCCGGGCTTGTCCTGATCATGTTTGTTTATGTTTTTACCTATCCGAAATATGAGGCAAACCAGATCATGGCGGCATTCTTTGCGATTGTCTATGTGGGCGTTATGTTATCCTGCATTTACCGGACAAGGATGCTGGACGGTGGAAATTATCACGTATGGCTCATTTTCCTCTGCTCATGGGGATGCGATACCTGCGCATACTGTGTCGGCATGCTGATCGGCAAACATAAGATGGCTCCGGTCCTCAGCCCTAAAAAGTCCATCGAAGGTGCTGTGGGAGGCGTTGCCGGCGCTGTCGCGCTCGGTGCGATCTATGCAGCTTTTACAAAAGGACCGGTCATTGAATACATGATCATCTGCGGTGTGGGCGCCCTGATCTCAATGGTCGGCGATCTTGCGGCATCTGCGATCAAACGCAATACAGGAATTAAGGATTATGGGAAGTTGATCCCGGGACATGGCGGTATTCTGGATCGCTTTGACAGTGTGATCTTTACTGCTCCGGTTATTTATTTCCTGGCTCTGGTCCTTCTGTGACCCGGAGGTGATAGATACGAAAATAGTAATAGCGATCCTTATGCTGAGCGTTCTGGTTTTCGTCCATGAATTCGGCCATTTTCTGCTCGCAAAAATGAATCATATCAATGTGGATGAATTTGCGTTCGGAATGGGTCCTAAGATCGTCTCAGTAAATAGAAACGGTACAGATTATACCTGGCGGCTCCTGCCTTTTGGAGGCGCATGTGTCATGGCACAGGATGATATCGAAACAGGAGAAAAAGTGGAGGGCAGCTTTTCCAGTGCGCCGGTCGGACGCAAGATTGCCACGATCCTTGCCGGCCCTTTCTTTAATTTTCTGCTGGCCTTTTTTGCTGCTGTTATCGTGATCGGCGTAGAAGGGATCGACCCTGCCTATGTAACGGATATTGAGGTGGGCAGTCCTGCATACGAAGCCGGACTGCGGGAAGGAGATCTGATCACCGTTTATCAGGGCAACAGTATTGCAAACGCAAGAGAACTTTATATTGATCTGACACTGGATGGTGTTTCCCCGGATGTGACAACGCTTACCTACAGCCGTGACGGTGAATCTCATACGATCTCCTATCAGCCTGAGATTTCCGAACGATGGCTGCTCGGCTTTTCCTATTATCTGGATTCGGATACGGAAAATGGCGTAGAGATCACATCTTTATCCTATCACTATCCCATGGAACGTGCAGGGTTTGAGGTTGGAGATATTCTCGTTGCCATCAACGGAACACCCATTACTTCTGCGGATGAATTGAGTACCTATTGGGCCGAACATCCGATGGCAGGGGATTCGGTGGAGGTGACTTGTTTGAGAAACGGGAAAGAGATCACAAAGACTGTAACCCCCATTTATGATATCAGCGGTGTCATGGATTTTGGATTCAACATGGCACGTTATGAATGTACGCCCATCCAGACATTGAAGTCCAGCTTTGGCGAGATCGGATATGTCATCCATGCGACAGTAAAATCCCTTTCGTCTATTGTAAAAGGAGATGTGACATTAAATGATTTTTCAGGTCCGGTAGGACTTGTGGATGATATCGGCGATGTCTATGAGGAGGCAAAGACCAGCGGAACACTGGATCTGGTCATGACAATGCTGAATATGTTGCTGCTATTAAGTGTCAACATCGGCGTTATGAATCTGCTGCCCTTTCCGGCACTGGACGGGGGAAGATTTGTTTTTCTTGTGATCGAAGCGATCCGCGGCAAACCGGTAAAGCAGAGTATCGAAGGCATGATCCATTTTGCCGGGATCATCCTGCTGCTGGTTTTTATGGTGGTGATCATGTTTAATGATATTAAAAATATCATCTTATAGTTACTTTCGGATGGTATTCATATGATATTCAGATCGTTTCCATACAGTCAGGATAGAATGCTTCAGCTGAGTGGAACGCTCCGCGAGATGATATTTAAATGTGTAAAAACAGGTCGCTTAGTCCGCAGAATGGAGAGATGTTTATGAAAAGGATAGCTGTTTTAGGTTCGACCGGTTCCATCGGTACACAGACCTTGGATGTAGTCAGAAAAAATGATGACATGCAGATCGTCGGTCTTTCTGCCTGCAGAAGTGTAGAACTTCTGGAAAAGCAGGTACGTGAATTCCATCCGCAGATCGTTGCTGTTTATGATGAAGCAGCTGCAGCAGACCTCAAAGTCCGGCTGGCGGATCTGCCGGTAAAAGTTGTTTCCGGTATGAATGGCCTTTTGACGATGGCATCTATGCAGGATGCCGATGTTCTGGTGACCGCTATCTCCGGTATGATCGGGATCCGTCCGACTCTGGCGGCGATTGAAGCAGGAAAAGATATTGCTCTGGCAAATAAAGAAACGCTGGTAACAGCCGGGCATCTTGTTATGCCGCTTGCAAAAGAAAAAGGCGTTCGTATCCTTCCGGTAGACAGTGAGCACAGTGCGATCTTTCAATGCCTGGAAGGAGAACGGCGTGATTCTGTGCGCAAGCTTCTGATCACTGCTTCCGGCGGTCCATTTCGCGGGAAAAAAGCGGATGAGCTGGTAGATATCACAGTAGAGCAGGCACTGTCGCATCCAACCTGGAATATGGGGGCTAAGATCACCATCGATTCTGCGACACTGGTCAATAAAGGCCTGGAAGTGATGGAAGCGCAGTGGCTTTTTGGGATTCCGGTGGATCAGATCCAGGTCCTGGTACAGCCGCAGAGTGTAGTCCATTCCATGGTGGAATTTAAAGATGGTACGATCGCGGCGTCCCTAGGACCGAAAGATATGCGCCTGGATATCCAGTATGCACTGACTTATCCGGAAAGGAGAAACGTAGATTATTCTCCTTCCCTGAACTTTTCAGAGCTGGCAAAGATTATCTTCGAGGATCCGGATACTGAGACCTTCCGCGGCATTCCGCTTGCTATCCGCGCGGCAAAAACTGGCGGTTCCATGCCGGTTGTTTTTAACGCTTCCAATGAATGGGCAGTGGCGCAGTTCCTGAATCGCAAGATCGGTTTTACGGATATTTATCGGGCGATCGAGTGCTGTATGGACAGGCATACGTCATCCGTTGTCCCAAACCCTGATGTGAATGAGATCCTTGCCGCAGAGGCGGATGCAAGAGCTTATCTGAAAAGTGGTTATCATAAAATGTGGCGTCGCGAGTAACGTGGCATAAAAAACTTGAAAATGGCTTAAAAATGTCTCGTTTTGGGGTTGACGTATTGTTTTATTGATGATATAATCTTTCTTGTCGTTCGGGTGAACGGCAAAAAGAATATGCGGAAGTGTCGGAACTGGCAGACGAGCAAGACTAAGGATCTTGTGAGCAATGCGCTCGTGTGGGTTCAAGTCCCATCTTCCGCAGCGTTTAGGTAAGCGAAAATCCTTTATAATAAGGGGTTTTCGCTTATTCTTGTAAGGCCTGTTTTCAGGGAACAAAAATCAGAATGCTATATGAATTAAAGACC
>R11__coassemble_289_pt1 | contig 35893 bp, 48 predicted proteins | sample R11__metabat2_high_PE_057 | metagenome-assembled genome bin R11 | reverse complement strand
AACCCGCGACCCCAACCTTGGCAAGGTTGTACTCCACCCCTGAGCCACTCGCGCATATTGCGGCATTTCTTCACCGCATTGACAAAAGTTAATATACAACAATTCTTCTTTCTTGTCAATAAAAAGAAGCAAATAAATTTCATACCTAAATTTTAAATCTTTTCATGTCTTTAGGATTGCGCTAAGAACATACCTGTTGTTCGGGAAATTTTTCTGAGAAATATTTTCCAGGCGAATCAGATCGACATCCAGCCACATTTCTTCAGCCGCTACCATGAAATTTGCAAAAAGGATCCCGAAATTCACCTCATCCCATTTGTTCATGTGATCAGTTTTCTGCTTCTTCGAGAAAATATGGATTCTGTTGTCGTAAACCACAAATCTCCATGGCTGATGATTCATGTAGGACGGTGCCATCCTTGCCGCATCCAAAAGCTGTTTCATCCACTGTCTCGGCTGTTCTTTGAAAAGACACAGTTCCTCCATTGGAAGCCGATTTGCGTCACTCTGTCTTCGGATATAAGCACCTCTGCTTTTTCCAAACCCCAGAATGCCAATCAGTTCCTTGTCTCCCTTTTTGCGAAGGTTTTTCAACACTCTGGATTTTCCCAGGAAACTGCTTCCAATCCCCTGGGTACAAAGATACAAAGCCATCTGCTCCATGAGGTATCCGGTATTCATCATTGCTCTTGGCGCATTTTCAGAATAAAAAGCAATATAATAAGGAGCCTTCGAAGAAAGAAGACCCAAATGTCTCGGCTGACCCTTTCTGGTATTCCAGATCGAAATATCCGTCTCAATATTTCCAAACAGTCCAACCAGATTTTTATATGTTAACTTGATTCTTTCCAGAACAGCATCTGATATATCATCGTTCAGATAGTTCCGCACAGTTTTTCTTAAAAAAATAGCTTCGTACAGGTTCATCTTTTCACCTTAATTTTTTCGTAACATAATTGTAACATGCTTCCTGTACTTTTCAAGTCCTAATTTCAAAAAAATTGAAAAAGGATTGTCTGTGATGACAATCCTTTTTCATAATAGATCATTTTGCGTAGTCGGTAACCCGGCTTTCGCGAATTACATTGACTTTGATCTGTCCGGGATATTCCATTTCCAATTCAATCTTCTTGGAAATATCCCTTGCCAGCAGTACCATATCAGCATCGTTGACTTGATCCGGCACTACCATGATACGCACCTCGCGTCCTGCCTGAATAGCAAAAGATTTATCCACACCTTTGAAGGAGTTTACGATATCTTCCAACTGTTTTAATCTGTTTGTATAAGTTTCCAGTGTCTCTCTTCGTGCACCCGGTCTAGCAGCAGAAATCGCATCTGCAGCCTGGACGATACATGCAATAAGAGACTGCGGCTCTACATCCCCATGATGGGATTCCACTGCATTGACAACAAGCGCCGACTCTTTATATTTGCGGCACAGATCTGCACCGATCTGAATATGAGAACCTTCTACCTCATGATCGATCGATTTGCCGATATCATGAAGCAGACCGGCACGTTTTGCCATACGAATATCGAGCCCGATCTCCGCTGCCAGAAGACCTGACAACTGTGCTACTTCGATAGAATGCTTTAAAGCATTCTGTCCATAGCTTGAGCGGTACCTCATACGACCCAGCAAACGAATCAATTCTGAATGAATTCCGTGAACACCAACTTCAAGAGCTGCTGATTCACCTTCTTCACGAATCTTAGTATCCACTTCTTTTTGAGCCTTCTCAACCATTTCCTCAATTCTGGCCGGATGGATACGTCCGTCCACAATTAATTTCTCCAGTGCGATGCGGGCTACTTCCCTGCGCACGGGATCAAAGGAAGACAATACAACTGCTTCCGGAGTGTCATCAATAATAAGATCTACACCGGTCATAGTTTCGAGGGTACGGATGTTTCTTCCTTCACGACCAATGATTCTTCCTTTCATCTCGTCGCTTGGAAGCTGAACAACGGAAATCGTAGATTCTGCAACATGATCCACTGCACATTTCTGGATCGCACTGACAACGTAATCCTTGGCTTTCCTTCCCGCCTCATCCTTTGCCTTGCTTTCCAGTTCTTTGTAAAGCTTGGCTGTATCGATCTTAACCTCGTCTTCAACGGATTTTAACAGAAATTCTTTTGCTTCTTCGGAGGTCATACCGGAAATTTTTTCCAGTTCGCGTACCTCCTGCTCTCGTAATTCGTCTACTTTCTTTTCTTTCTTACGTAACTCTGTCTCTTTTGCTGTCAGATCGTTTTCACGTTTTTCCAGAGAATCGGCTTTTCTGTCAATCGATTCTTCTTTGGAAAGGACACGTTTTTCATACTTCTGCAATTCAGATCTTCTTTCACGAATCTCACGATCCTGCTCATTTTTTACACGCAGGTTTTCTTCCTTCGCTTCGAGAAGAGCTTCCCTTTTCTTTGTCTCGGCTGTTTTTAACGCCTCGTCTATGATGTTTCTGGCTTTTTCTTCAGCTGTTCCGATTTTCTCAGCATCCTGCTGTACCTTTTTGGCAACAGCAATCTTACTGACAACAGGGACTGCAATAAGTATGGTAACTACGACAGCAACGATTGCAATAATAACATTTACCGCTATTGCACTCATTACAGGAGTACCTCCTTATTTTTATTCAATTTTCATTGTACAGATACAACAAATCAATTTTAAACTTTTTTTATAATCTTGTCAATGAAATAATCCTGGAGGCAATATGGAACTCAAAAAAGAAGAGACCGCCCCTTATAAGGCAGTCTCCTCTTCTGCAAAATTTTCATAACTACGAATGCACCTGAAGATAACATTTCCGGAAAATCCTTTGCGAGCCAGAAAACCAAATACCCTTCTTTTTTCTTTCTCATCCAAAATATGTGGTGCTCCGACCCTTTTTTTCAAAAGTTCTGTGACGACTGCTTCCTCCTGGAGGGGAATCTGTTCCAAGGCCATTTCTATCTCAGCAACATCCACGCCCTTGTCTGCCAGATTTTTCCTGATGGCTGATCTGCTTAATTTTTGGCCCATGCTGTGTGCATAGCTTTCTGCATATTTTCGATCGTTCAGATAGCCAAAAGATTTTACATAGGCGATCGCTTCCGCGATATCTTCCTCCGGAAAGTCATCCTGCAACAGACGATCTGTCAGCTCTTTTTCTGTCCGGTTTTTGTAAAGCAGCAATTTCATAGCTGTTTTTACAGCGTCTTTCGAACTGCTTTCCCGCTTCTTTCCTTCTATAGTGTTCATGCCTCTTCTTCCTGTTCAGGCTTTGTTTCCGCCTGAGGAATGATCACGGAATCTGTGGGCAGCCCATGTGCCTCTCTGACCTGCATCTCGATCTCTGCCATATCTTCCGGGTGTTCTCGCAGGTAAATCTTTGCATTCTCTCTGCCCTGCCCGATCTTGGCACCTTTATATGCAAACCAGGCGCCGCTCTTCTGCACAATACCTTGCGTTGCTGCGAGATCCAAAATATCTCCTTCTCTGGAAATGCCCTGGCCAAACATGATATCGAACTCTGCTTCACGGAAGGGCGGAGCAACCTTGTTTTTTACCACCTTAACTCTGGTGCGGTTTCCGATCACCTCGCCGGACTGCTTCATAGACTCAATACGACGAACATCAAGCCTTACCGATGAATAAAACTTAAGTGCACGTCCACCGGTTGTGGTTTCAGGATTTCCAAACATGATGCCCACCTTTTCCCTCAGCTGATTGATAAAGATAACAACGCAATTTGTTTTGCTGATAGCGGCTGTAAGCTTTCTGCATGCCTGGGACATCATCCTGGCCTGCAGGCCAACATGAGCATCTCCCATATCGCCGTCTATCTCTGCCTTGGGAACCAGCGCCGCAACAGAATCCACGATCACAATATCCACAGCTCCGGAACGTACCATGGTCTCCGTGATCTCCAGAGCCTGTTCTCCGTTATCCGGCTGCGAAATATAGAGATTGTCAATATCCACGCCGATATTTTTTGCATATACAGGATCGAGTGCATGTTCTGCATCGATAAATCCGGCTATTCCACCCCGTTTTTGCACTTCCGCAACCATATGCAGTGCAACCGTTGTCTTACCGGAAGATTCCGGTCCGTATATCTCGACGATACGTCCTTTGGGAACGCCCCCGAGGCCCAGTGCTATGTCCAGACTGAGGGCACCGGTCGGAATCGTCTCGACATTCATCTGTGTTGATGGATCGCCGAGTTTCATGACTGCCCCTTTACCAAACTGTTTTTCTATCTGTCCAAGCGCAGCTTCCAGTGCCTGTTTTTTATCTTCGTTATTAATTGCCATACTGTTTCTCCTTGAAATCATATAATAAAATAAGGTCTAAGAAAACGCTGATCCGATTCGGAAAGCTAAATCAGAACATCTGTTCGTGTCATAGTTATAATATTACACTTATCTGTATCTGTCAATAAATAAGTTTCAGAAAATTGGGAAATCCTTGAGAATTAAGATATGCTGCAGTGTCTTCAGAAATCAGTTTTATTCAGTAATGCCATGCTAACATGTTTACGCCAAATCGTCAAGCAGGCAGCGCAGAGAGAATACTTTCCCCCACACTGCCTGCTTCCGATGATCTACTTTCACCGATCATTTGATCCTGCTTTTCATCGACCTTTTTGCATTGGTCTTTTTGCACCTAACTTTGTCATTCATTCTCTTCTCATTCATCCGTTTCCTCGGAAACCCCTTCACTCAGCAGATCGATTGCTGCCTGCAGCTGCGCATCGCTCTCTGCGTCCTCATCCAAAGGAACCTCAATATCCGGGGTAATGCCTACGCCATGGATATCGTTGCCATCTGGCGTATAATAATGTGAAGTTGTGATCTTAAGCGCACTGCCATCAGACAACTCATACGTACTCTGAACAATCCCTTTACCGAAAGTTGTCTCGCCTATGATCGTTCCGAGCCCATAGTCCTGAATCGCACCGGCCAGGATCTCTGAAGCACTGGCGCTGTCTTCATCCACCAGAACAGCAAAGGGCATCTCTATCGGAGTACCCTCTTTGAGGATCTTCTCCTCCCTGTTTCCGTATTTGTCCTCCGTATAATAGAGGAGGCCTGCAGGCAGGATCTGCGCCGCGACATCTGTTACGCTGTCTGTAAGTCCGCCCGGATTGCCCCTGAGATCCAGGATCAGGGACGCGGCCCCTTCATCCAATATCTGCTGATATGCTGCTGCAAACTGATCCGAGGTCACCTTTGTAAATTTGGCGATCCGGATATAACCGATCGTATCATCGATCAGGCCACCGACTACGTACGTCGCTTCCAGCTCATCCAGAGGGACTTCAAATGTCAGTGTTTCATCCGTATCTGTGCGGTGGATCTCCAGTATAACCGTATCATCTTCATCACCCTGGATCAGTGCAGCTGCCTCACTCGTTGTCATACCGGATGTATCTGTACTGTTGATAGAGAGAATGATATCTCCCGCAAGGATCCCGGCAGCTTCCGCGGGCGAATCTTCCGTAACCGCAACAACCGTCAGCTGCTCATCCTCCGATGCGATCGATATGCCAATACCTGTGTAATATCCGCTCTGCTGTTTGCGCACAGCCTCCAGCTGCTCCGCTGTATAATACGAAGAATAGGTATCTTCCAATCCTGCTACCAGACCAAGATACATATAATCCGTTAACTGCTGGGCATCGATATCTCCCAGATAATTGTTTTGGATCAGAGATACGATCCGATTCAGCTTTTTTATAGCATTGACCGAAAGGGGCGAAGATGCGTTTCTAAAAGGGATCAGCACAAGCAAAAGACCAACGGCGATCAATATCGCCAGGGTCGTACAGACCCCTGACAGAAAAGCACGTACCGGACGCATGGGGGATTTCTGTTTCTTTGTTTCTTTGCAGGATTCCGAATCCCGCCCGGATTCTTCAGTCAGATTTTCATTTTCCGAAATGTTGTTCGTCTCTTCCATATTGTTTATCGTGTCTCCAAAAATAAATGCAACACACAAGGCTGTCGCGCTTATATTCAACAAGCACGGCAGCCTCTTTTTCTCTTTCTGATCAGACTTTCAGATGTTTCCTGATCGTAACGGTAGAGCCAACCAGACCAATGCCCATACCGAGGATCAGACCGATCGGGACTAATAATACAAATACCTGATTGACAGGCAGCAGACCATTCATAAGATCCTGCAATACACTGAATCGTGTCAAAATGTAATTAACAGCCTTGCTGTACAGGAAATACAGAACGACCAAAGGAATGATTGCTCCGATCAGACCGATCAGCACACCTTCCAGAAGGAACGGCAGTCGGACAAAAGTATTTGTCGCGCCGATCAGTTTCATGATCGCGATCTCCTCCCGTCGCACTGCAATACCGACTGTTACCGTATTGCTGATCAGGAATACTGAAACAACAAGAAGGATCAGGATGATCACTACAGAAACCAGAGCGATCAGTTTATTGACAGTCGACAAAGTCTGCGACGCTTCCTGCGACTGGTTTACCTGACGAACGCCCGGCAATGTCCCAATGTAAGATACCAGTTCATCCTGATTCTCAATCTGGTCCACATAAACCTCATAATGAGCGGAATTGGCCAGCGGATTGTCCTGATTGTTCTTAAATCCCTCCGCTGCTGCCTCGTTTCCATCGAAGTATTTGTCAGAGAAGGATTCCCATGCTTCGTCAGCAGAAACATAGTTGCAGGCAGTTACGATATCCGAATAACCTTTGATCTCTTCACCGATCTCATTGATAGAAGCCTGATCCAGTCCTTCATCAAAAAATACAGTGATGCCTACATTAGTCTCAACGTTTCTCAGGATATAGCTGAAATTCACTACAATCGCGAAAAACAGACCAAACAAGAAAATACATGCACTGATCGTTGCAATGGAAGCAATCGAAAACATTTTGTTCCGGCCGATGTTCTTGACACCCTGTCCGGCACTGTAACCAAGCGTACTAATCCTCAACGTAAACACCTTCTTTTTCGTCACTGATAATGACGCCTTTCCGGAGGCGGATCACACGTTTCCGCATCGCATTTACGATCTCACGGTTGTGAGTAACTACCAGTACTGTTGTCCCTCTGGCATTGATCTCCTCAAGAAGGCGCATGATCTCCTCTGAGTTCTTCGGATCCAGGTTTCCTGTCGGCTCATCTGCCAAAAGGATCTGCGGACGGTTGACAAGCGCTCTGGCAAGTGCAACCCTCTGCTGTTCACCACCTGAAAGTTCTCTCGGAAGAGATTTGTATTTATTAGCCAGTCCTACCAGTGTAAGGACTTCCGGAACCCGCTTTTTGATGATACGCGGTGACTGCTCGATCACGCGTTCTGCAAAAGCAACATTCTCATAAACATTTCGGTCTTTCAACAGGCGGAAGTCCTGGAATACCACGCCTACACCTCTTCGGTATTTCGGAATCTTTCTCCGTTTCATCTTAGTAAGCTCAAAATTGTTTACAGTGATATCGCCGGAAGTAGGATCCAACTCTTTCAGCAGCAGCTTGATCAGCGTGGATTTTCCGGAACCACTGTTTCCCACTACAAAGACAAACTCGCCCTTATCAATATGAAGAGAAATATTATTGATAGCAGGCTGACTTTTTGCGTCATAGGTCTTTGTAACATTTTCCAATGTTATCATTATTTACCTCCCTGAATACAGGATACGCTTTTCAGGAAAACTTTCAATTCCAGTTTTCCCTTAATAATCCAGCGTCTCCATATACTTCATATATCTTACTACCATAAGAGCGATCTTAAAGGTAATCGCATCTTCGAATACCCGCAGATCCAACCCCGTGCTCTTCTGGAGTTTGTCCAGACGGTATACCAGTGTGTTGCGATGGATATACAGCTGTCTGGATGTCTCTGATACATTCAGATTGTTTTCAAAAAACTTATTGATCGTTGTAAGCGTCTCTTCGTCGAAAGTATCCGGCGATTTATTTGCAAAGATCTCTCGTATAAACATTTTGCAGAGCGGGATCGGAAGCTGGTAGATCAGACGCCCGATTCCCAGAGAACTATAGGCGATGACATCTCTGTCCCCAAAGAAGATCTTGCCCACATCCAAAGCCATTCTGGCCTCTTTATAGGATCTGGAAACCTCTTTCAGTTCATTCACGATCGTTCCGTATGCGATATGTGTGCTGCCATCCGGACTTCTGCCTATGGCATCCAGAACACCGCCGGCGATTTTGTCGGTTGTTTTGTAATCGTCCTCCGGACCGAGTTCCTTTACGATAATAACACTCTTCTCATCCACTGCCGTGATAAAATCGCAGGATTTTCCGCCAAAAAGATTTTTTACATTCTCCATGGTACCCTGATCTTTGCCGGGATCGGCTTCCAGAATAAATACGACTCTTCTGGCTTCCGTGTCGATATGCAGTTTTTTTGCCCTGTTATAAATATCCACCAGTAACAGATTGTCCAACAGAAGATTCTTGATAAAATTATCTTTATCGAAACGCTCCCTGTAGGCAGTAAGCAGACTGTGCAGCTGAAAAGCTGCCATTTTGCCGACCAGATAGCTGTCTTCAGATGCTCCCTTAACCATAAGGATATACTCCAGATGATGCTCATCGAACACTTTAAACAACTGATAATTGGCAATCGTCTGTGTCTCTGCGTTTGACAGAACGAAGCTCTGTGTATCATTTTTGGAAAGTTCCATATCAACAGATGTTGAAACAAGAAGTTTTCCCTCAATATCTATGACCCCCAGATCCAGTCCAGAAATCTCTTTTAATCCTTCTACCGTACTTTGCAAAACCTGATTTGCGATCATACCTTCGTCCTTCCTGCATTCATGAAACCAAAGTGTGTCCTGTATATTTTATTATATTTTTCACAAAAATAAAAGCATAAATTGCACATCATTGCCTTATAATATAGCAGACTCCCCTCTACAAATCAACTATTTATTACAATTTTATGACATTTTTATGATAACCGAGATCGAAGTCCGAGATCAGGGCGTATTTATGCAAGCCCTGATGGGCGGACCAAAGCAGAAACATTTAGTGGTTTTTCAAAAAATTAAGGGCTGCCGGCAAGCGGCAGCCCTCAATTTTATGCTATTTAAGTCATCCCTTACGCAAGTTTCGTTTAAACTTCGTAAACCAGATCGCCATAAGAAGGCATCGGCCATACGTTTTTATCCACGATAACCTCCAGCTGATCAACCGGTGCACGGAGTGCCTCCATCGCCGGAACGATCACATCGTGGTAATATCTTGCCTGCTGCATACCCTCAGGCATATCAACAGCCTTGCTGTCTGCCTCGATCAGCTTATTCTGTGCCGTCTGCGTCTCACGCAGCAGCGCATTGACTTTTGCAAGAAGATCGGACTGTACAGAAACATCTGCAACACCGGCCTCTTTCAGAGCGATCACTGTCTCGGCAAGTTCTTTTGTATAGCTTACCATTGCCGGGATGATCTGCTTACCTGCAATGTTGATCATCGTTTTGGCTTCGATATTGATCGTCTTGGAATAATTCTCGTACTTAACCTCGGATCTGGATTCCAGCTCCGCTTTGGTAAATACGCCGAAGCGTTCAAACATCGCAACGCTCTTTTCGCTGGTCAGTTCGGGGATCGCGTCTACCATAGAGCGAATGTTCGGAAGACCTCTGCGCTCTGCCTCAGCAACCCACTCATCTGAATATCCGTTACCATTGAAGATGATCCTCTGATGATCAATCAGATTATCTTTAATGATGTCATGCAGCGCAACATTGAAGTCATCTGCTTTTTCCAGCTTTTCACAGGCTTCGGCAAATGCTTCGGCAACAATGGTATTCAAGACCACATTCGGTTCTGCGATAGAATCTCTGGAACCAACCATACGGAATTCAAATTTGTTTCCTGTAAAAGCAAACGGTGAAGTACGGTTACGGTCTGTAGCATCTTTTGCCACACCGGGAATGCTGTCAACACCGGTCTTAAGAACACCGCCTGTTTTACTTCTGGTGGCCTGTCCTGTGCTTACCAGCTGTTCCACCACATCCTGCAGCTGCTCGCCAAGGAAAATAGAGATGATCGCCGGCGGAGCCTCGTTCGCGCCAAGTCTGTGATCGTTTCCTGGATCTGCTGCAGATTCACGAAGGAGTCCGGCATGCTCATCTACTGCTTTGATGATGCAGGAAAGGACAAGCAGGAACTGCATATTTTCATGCGGTGTCTTTCCGGGATCGAGCAGGTTAATACCATCATTTGTTGTGATAGACCAATTGTTATGTTTTCCGGATCCGTTTACACCCGCAAAGGGTTTCTCATGGAGCAGACATTTCATACCATGCTGGCAGGCAACCCGTTTCAGGACCTGCATAACCAGATGGTTGTGATCTACTGCAACGTTTGCTTCAGCGTAGATCGGTGCAAGCTCATGCTGTGCCGGTGCAACCTCGTTATGCTGTGTTTTAGCCGTAACACCGAGTTTCCAGAGTTCAATATTTACATCCTTCATAAAAGATGCGATTCTCTGACGGATGGTTCCGAAATAATGATCATCCATTTCCTGACCTTTTGCAGGCGGTGCACCAAAAAGGGTGCGGCCGGTATAGATCAAATCTTTTCTCTTAAGAAATTTCTCCGCATCTACCAGGAAATATTCCTGTTCCGGTCCTACAGATGGCGTAACTTTGGTGGATGTTGTATTACCGAAAAGGCGCAGCAGACGAAGGGATTCCCTGTTGATTGCCTGCATAGACCGAAGAAGCGGTGTCTTCTGGTCCAGAGCCTCACCTTTATAAGAGCAGAACGCTGTCGGAATACAGAGCGTCGCACCAGCTGCGTCCTGACGTACAAAAGCAGGTGATGTACAATCCCATGCCGTATATCCCCTTGCCTCAAATGTGGCACGAAGTCCGCCTGACGGGAAAGAAGAAGCATCCGGCTCCCCTTTGATCAGTTCCTTACCGGAAAAACTCATCAATACCTTTCCGCTCGGAAGTGGTGCGGTGATAAAAGAATCATGTTTTTCAGCTGTGACACCGGTCAGTGGCTGGAACCAATGTGTAAAATGAGTAGCCCCTTTCTCAATCGCCCACTCCTTCATCTCATGAGCAATGACATCCGCAGTCGCCAGATCGAGTTCGCCGCCTTCCTGGATGATCGATTTCAGTCTTGCGTAAACCTTTTTGGGAAGTCTCTCCTGCATAACAGTATCATTAAAAACGTTTTCTCCAAAAATTTCGGTTACTTTCACAAATTCAGACATAGTACTGGTCTCCCTTCTAAATTTATACGGATTTCAAACATACCCCCGGTCTGCATACCGGAAACTGCAGATCATCACGCGCAGCCTTTGCAAATCACAGAACGGTTTTTTACAGAAAAGTACTGTAAAGCAAAAAACGGGCATCCTACTTTTGTAGAACGCCCTTGTTATACATGCTAAAAATCCGTATTGATTCAAAACCTGTTATAAAAGTAGCGCGATTTATACAAAAAAGCAAGCATTTTCTGAAAGGTTCTGTTTTTTCGTTATTTTTAATAAGTCAGAGCAGAATTTCAGGAAAATTTTATGTTTTTCGACAATATCATTCATCAATTCGATCCGGTTGATCAACGGATCAATGTAATACTGCGTTTCAGATTTCGGACTTCTACATTCTTCCAGATGCCTCCGTCCTCACCATCCACTGTCCAGTGGAGTTCTTCATCCGGTTCCAACAGGATGTTATCCGCAAGCCCCTTCCAGAGCATTGCTGAATCCGTTCCAAAAAGCATTGCTGTGATTGCTTCAGAGAGCTGCAGGGGATTTTTGGGTGCGCGTACCAGTGTGATCTCAAACAAGCCATCATCTAATGACGCATTTTTGGTTGGGAAATTTTTGAGGCCTCCGACAGAATTGGCATTGGAGATCATACCATAGGCAAAATTATCCTCAACAACCCTGTCCCCACAGGTAACTTTTACGTGATAAGATGGGATATCGAAGATCCTCTTGCCGGCTTCCACCAGATAAGCCATATACCCGATTGAATTTTTCAGATTCTGGCTGGTCTCATACGAAACTTCTGTGAACATACCAAAAGCCGCAATATAGACAAAAGTTTTATCGTTTAAGGCCCCGACATCGCATTGAAAAGGCGTTCCCTCCACGATCCGCCGGGCGCCTTCCAACATATCTTTCGGCAAACCAAGTGTCTCAGCAAAATCGTTGGTGCTTCCGGAAGGAATATATCCCACCGGTATATTCAAACCGCTTTCCATGACACCGGAAATCACCTCATCGAGCGTACCGTCTCCTCCGCTGCATACAATCTGATCGACCTGCGCCGCATATTCCCCAATCGTCCTGCGCGCATCACCGACGCATTGCGTCGGATGAACGATCAGTTCGTAACCGCCTTTCGCCAGAATATCCAGAATATATCCGAGTTTATTGCATATCGCTCCTTTACCCGAATGTGGATTATACACATACAGTAATCTTTTATCCATGATCAGTGTCCCTCTTCCGTAAATGCGGAAATATTTCTGATATTATAACACAACTGCCGCCCTATATGAAACATATAGAGCGGCAGATACCGAACAAATATGACCGATTAAACCAGCTCGAGAACAACCTCCATAGCTGCATCTCCCTTACGCGGTCCGATTTTTGTGATACGGGTATAACCGCCGTTGCGGTCTGCGTATTTGGGTGCGATCTCGTCAAACAGTTTTGCAACAAGGTCGATTTCTTTTGTGTTCCTCTTTTTGCCCTTGTTGATTGTCGGAACTTCTTTTACGGGATAAAGGACTTTAAGCATCTGGCGTCTAGCATGAAGTCTGGAAGGAGAATCTTTTTTGATCTCTTTCTGTACTTCATCGTAAACGGTTACTTTCTTGCCGTCTTTTACCTCTTTTACACGCTTGCCGTTTGCATCTTTTCTTGCAACTTTTGCGGTGACGGTAACAGTCTCATAGTTGTCTTTCTCGCGGATTGCAAGTGCGATCAGACCTTCTGCGATCTTGCGTGCTTCTTTTGCCTTAATCTCAGTTGTTACGATTTTTCCATGATGCAGAAGATTTGTAACCTGATTTCTGAGAACTGCTTTTCTCTGGTCAGCTGTTCTGCCCAGTTTTTTGTATCCTGCCATTTTAATTTTCCTCCATTTGTGGAACGGGAATCCATGCGTCTTCGGTCTTACTGAAAACCCGCTTTATTCTACAAATTATTACTGCTCATCTCCGGGGCTTAATGACAGTCCCAGCTCTTTGAGCTTGGAAAGTACTTCTTCGAGAGATTTACGTCCCAGATTACGTACTTTCATCATATCTTCGGATGTCTTGCTGCAAAGCTCTTCAACAGTGTTGATGCCTGCACGTTTCAGACAGTTGTAGGAACGAACGGAAAGCTCAAGCTCATCAATGTTCATCTCCAGAGCTTTCTCCTTCTCGTTATCCTCTTTTTCGATCATGACATCTGCATTGATCGCATTTTCAGAAAGATCAATGAACAGTTTCAGATGCTCGCTCAGCACCTTCGCCGCAAGGCTTACCGCATCGTCCGGACCCATTGTACCTTTTGTATATACATCCAGAGTCAGTTTGTCGTAGTCTGTGATCTGTCCAACACGTGTATTTTCAACTGTCAGATTCACACGCTCAACCGGTGTATAGATCGCATCTACTGCGATCATGCCGATCGGCATATCGTCTGTTTTTCCTCTGTCTGCGCTGACATAGCCACGACCTTTTGTGATGGTCAGCTCCATATATAATCTGCTGTCAGGACCACCGTTAACAGTAGCGATGATCTGGTCCGGGTTCATGATCTGAATATCCGGATCCGCATGAATATCTGAAGCTCTGACAATACCCTCACCGTCAAACTCAATATAGGCAACCTTTGCCTCATTGGTCTCACTGGTGTTTTTGATCGACAGGCTCTTCAGATTCATCACGATCTCAGTCACATCTTCTTTAACGCCGGGGATGGAGCTGAACTCGTGCAGTACGCCATCAATCTTAACCTGACTTACAGCAGCACCGGGCAGAGAGGATAACATGATCCTGCGAAGAGAATTGCCCATTGTTGTTCCATAGCCACGCTCAAGCGGTTCCACAACAAATCTTCCGAACTTCCCATCTTCTGAAATTTCAGTAATCTCAATTTTCGGTTTGTTAAAATCAAACACTTAAAAGCCCCTCCTTTTGGGTATCTTTGAACTTGAGGGTTTATGCCTTCTGATTACTTGGAATACAGCTCGACAATAAGCATCTCATTTACCGGAACATCGATCACTTCACGGCTGGGAACTTCTTTTACGGTTCCCTGAAGTGTCTCCTGGTTTGCATCCAGCCACTCCGGAACGATACGTCCGCCTGTAACCTCGAGGATATCTTTGTAGCGCTGCATACTCTTTTTAGATTCCTTGATCTCGATCACATCGCCCGCTTTTACCTGATAAGAAGGAATGTTTACCTGCTTACCGTTCACAAGAACATGCTTATGGTCTACGACCTGTCTTGCTTCTCTTCTGGTTCTTGCAAAACCAAGACGGAAAATAACATTGTCCAGACGAAGCTCCAACATAGACATAAGGTTCTCACCTGTCTGGCCGGACATACGGTCTGCTTTTTTATAATAGTTACGGAACGGTTTCTCAAGAACACCGTAGATAAATTTTGCTTTCTGTTTTTCTTTCAGCTGTGTACCATACTCAGAAACCTTTCTGTTGGAACGTTTCAGCTGACGAGTGGATTTTTTATCGATGCCCAAATATACAGGATCCAGACCGAGTGATCTGCATCTTTTCAGTACGGGTACTCTATTTACTGCCATTACAATGACCTCCTGTTTGATTAAACTCTTCTACGTTTCGGTGGACGACAACCATTGTGCGGTACGGGTGTCACGTCGCGGATGCTTGTAACTTCCAGACCTGCAGCAGACAGAGCACGGATTGCAGCCTCGCGGCCTGAACCCGGTCCCTTAACAAATACATCCACACTCTTCAAACCATGAATCAGAGCTGCTTTTGTAGCAGTTTCTGCAGCCATCTGTGCTGCATAAGGAGTAGATTTTCTTGAACCTCTAAAGCCAAGGCCGCCTGCACTTGCCCATGAAAGAGCGTTTCCGGCTGTATCAGTCAATGTAACAATTGTATTGTTAAAGGATGCCTGAATATGTGCCTGACCACGTTCAACGTTTTTCTTGACACGACGTTTTGTCGTTTTCTTTGTCACTTTAGCCATAATAAAAACTAACCTACACTTTCCTGTTATTTAAATTATTTCTTCTTATTTGCAACTGTTCTCTTCGGACCCTTGCGTGTTCTTGCATTGGTCTTTGTCTTCTGACCACGAACCGGAAGACCTCTTCTATGACGGATACCTCTGTAGCATCCAATCTCCTGAAGACGCTTGATGTTCATAGCAACTTCACGACGCAGATCACCTTCTACCATCTGTGTTTCCTCAATGACAGTAGCGATCTTCTTAACTTCATCGTCTGTAAGATCCCTTACTCGTGTGTCGGGATTTACGCCAGCTTCTGCAAGGATACGGTTGGAAGATGTTCTTCCGATTCCATAGATATAGGTAAGTCCTATCTCTACTCGTTTGTCTCTTGGTAAGTCTACACCAGCTATACGAGCCATGTACGTTTTCCTCCATTTACAAATTTAATATTTTCCTAATTGGGATGCCGGTATGATGCATCCAGCCGCCTGGGTCTGACGGCCTTTCCCGCCTATTTCCAGTAGGGGCGGGTATTAAGCAATATTATAAGGGATGTCACGCTCCTGCGTCTCATCCGCCGGAGGTATCCTGACGCAGCCTGTCAGGTCTCACTTTATAATATTAACAGTACATAAACAAAGCGGTTAAATGACGGTTTAACCCTGGCGCTGTTTATGTTTTGGATTCTCACAAATGATACGAATGCTTCCTTTTCTCTTAATGACCTTGCATTTTTCGCAGATCGGTTTAACAGATGATCTTACCTTCATGTGAATCCTCCTTTCTTAATTATAAGGCTTTGTTTCCCTGTGTCCCGTTCGGTGGGTTAGTCCGTTGGTGGGTGCACAGAAGTACGGCTTATAGTATAGCAGAAGGGTTTCCGCGTTGCAAGCATTATTTTGGCGAAATGCGGAAATTTCTTGCCCAATTTCTTGTATACGGATGGACTCCTTCTGCGGCATATCCGTCATGCAAATTCGATGCGTTCGGTCAGACATAGTTAGGCGCCGGGGGATAAGCCTTCTGTCCATGGCAAATCTCCCAGCGCCTTAGAAAATTTATTTATCTCTCCAGATAATGCGTCCCTTGCTGAGATCGTAAGGTGACAGTTCGATCGTTACCTTGTCCCCCGGCAGAATACGGATAAAGTTCATCCGCAGCTTTCCGCTGATGTGCGCCAGAACGACATGTTTGTTTTCAAGTTCTACCTTAAACATAGCATTGGGTAATTTTTCCAGTACAGTACCTTCTACTTCAATAACGTCCGCTTTAGACATTTTTTCCCTCCTTATGTTGAATGGCTTTCCGGATATCTTCGTCCCGTACAGGCTGATCCATTTCTGTTCTTTCTTTTATATAAGAAGATATCTCGTAATCCGGCTGAATGTGTTTCCTTTTTTTCTTCTTGGGGGAATCAATCGTCCTGCTTTTTCCGTCCGCAAGATAAACAAAAGGATCCTCTGTGTCAACGATCACATGAAGCACGCCTTTATCATGACCCGCCAGACTTCTGGCGAACATATACTTCTCAAGCTCCCTCATATCTTTCACCTGGTCAGGGTAAGGATCTCTGGCTCATCATCTGTGATCAGCACTGTGTTTTCATAGTGTGCGGCAAGCGATCCGTCTTCTGTTACAACTGTCCAGTCATCGTCGAGCCAGCAAACTTCGTAAGTTCCCATATCGATCATCGGCTCGATTGCAAGAGTCATACCCTTCTGCAGTCTGATCCCTCTGCTTCTGCAGGCAAAATTCGGTATCTGCGGATCTTCATGAAGATTGGTACCGATTCCATGACCTACCAGATCGCGGACGACACCATATCCAAAGCTCTCTGCATAATTTCCGATCGCAGCAGAAATTTCATGGAGATGATGCCCGGGTCTGGCAAACTTGATTCCTTCAAAGAAAGACTGTTTTGTCACATCGATCAGTTTCTGTGCCTCCGGGCTGATCTTTCCGACAGCGTGAGTTCTCGCCGCATCGGAATGATATCCCTGATAGATCAATCCTGCATCAAGGCTTACGATGTCACCCTCTTCCAGGATCCTGTCAGAGCGCGGAATACCATGTACGACTTCGTCATTTACGGAAACACAGATGGATGCCGGATAGCCATTATAATTCAGAAAATTCGGGATACATCCCATCTTTCGAATGATGCGTTCTCCTTCGCGGTCAATATCCAGGGTGGAAATGCCGGGCCGGATCATCTCGCCAAGTTCGTTATGGACCTGCTCCAGCAGATGTCCTGCGTGACGCATCAATTCTATCTGTCTGGCGTTCTTTATCGTTACTGCCATGGTCTTATTCTCCCAGAATCTTTACGATATCCTCGAAAACAACCTGGATATCCTGTGTACCGTCAACTTCTTTCATGCAGCCTTTTTTCTCATAATAATCAATGAGGGGCTGGGTCTGTGCGTGATAAACATCCAGACGCTTCTGAACAGTTTCCGGCTTATCGTCGTCACGCAGTACAAGCTCGGAATTGCAGGTGTCACAGATACCCTCTTTTTTCGGTGCATTAAATTCAATATGATACGTTGCACCGCACCCAAGGCAAGCTCTTCTGCCGGACATACGGTTAATGATATTGGAGTCCGGAACCTCAACGTTAATAGCGTAATCGATAGCCTCTCCTCTTGCGGAAAGAGCATTGGTAAGTGCTTCAGCCTGGGGGATCGTACGCGGAAAACCATCCAGAACATAACCGTTCTTTGCATCATCCTGAGAAATACGATCTACAACCAGGTCGCATGTAAGCTCATCCGGTACCAGCAGGCCCTGATCCATGTAACTTTTCGCCTTTTTACCAAGTTCTGTTCCGTTTTTGATGTTTGCACGGAAGATATCTCCGGTAGAAATGTGGGGAATGGTATATTTCTCAGCAATTTTTTTTGCCTGCGTGCCTTTTCCGGCGCCAGGCGCACCTAACATGATAATTTTCATAATAAAACCTCTTCATCTGCCTCTGAAGCGATTTCGGAATACAAAGACGCACTAAGGCCGCGGCAAAAACCGCAGCCTTAATGTATCAAATCCGGATCAATCGTTCAGGAAGCCCTTGTAGTTACGGACTAACATCATAGATTCAATCTGTTTTAATGTCTCCAGAATAACAGAAACAATAATGATCAGAGAAGTTCCGCCAAAGGAAACGCTCGCACTGAAGAATCCATTAAAGAAGAACGGAATAACCGCTACGATACACAGACCGGTCGCACCGATAAAGATAATATATTTCAAAACGGATTCCAGATATTCCACTGTCGGCTTGCCCGGACGGATACCGGGGATAAAGCCACCCTGTTTCTTCATATTGTCTGCCACCTCGATCGGATTAAAGGTGATCGAAGTATAGAAATATGCGAAAAATACTACCAATACGATATAGATTGCGAGACCGATTGTAGAGAACCAGTCACTTGTTTTAAACCAGTTGCTGGAGCTCAGCATATTCACGATCTTAGCCCACACTCCTGTGGGGGTCTTTCCCATGAAAGAAATAATGATTCCCGGGAAGGACATAATGGATGAAGCGAAGATGATCGGGATAACACCTGCGGTGTTGATCTTTAACGGAATGTGAGAGGACTGTCCACCAACCATTCTGCGGCCGACCATTTTCTTGGAATACTGCACAGGGATCCTGCGCTCTGCACCGTTCAGTATCAAAACGAGTACTACTACGCAGAGGATGATAGCAAAGATGATCACCCAGGCAAGTGCAGCTCTTGCAATTGTTTTTCCTTTTACGAAGTTCTCGTAAAGAGTAATCATATCCTGCGGGATACGTGAGAGGATATTGATGATCAGGACGATGGAAATACCGTTTCCGACACCCTTTTCATTGACCTGCTCACCTATCCACATTAAAAATGCAGAACCGGCTGTCAGCGATGCAACGACTACCACAACGTTGACAACATTCATTTCCAGAATCAGCTGATTTCTGAAGCCGATACACATAGCGACTGACTCAAATATAGAAAGTCCGATCGTTAAAAATCTGGTAATATCGTTCAGCTTTTTACGACCTTCTTCTCCATCTCTCTGGATCTCTTCCAGTTTGGGTATAGCGATCGTCAAAAGCTGGATAATAATGGAAGCCGTAATATATGGTGTAATGCTGAGTGCAAAGATGGAGAAATTCGAAAATCCCCCGCCTGTGAAAGCATTCAGGAAATTAAACGCATCATTGTTGGTACTTCCGAAATATTCAGCAAAGAAATCAGTATTGACACCAGGAACAGGTATCTGAGATCCGAGACGGATGATCACGAGAACTAGAAGCACGTAAAAGATCCTTCTGCGGATTTCCTTAATTCTGAAAGCATCCTTAACTGTCTTTAACATCAGATCACCTCGGCTGTACCACCTGCTGCCTCAATCTTTGCTTTAGCGCTTTCACTGAAGGCATTCACTTTCACTGTCAGTTTCTTTGTAAGCTCGCCGTTTCCGAGGATCTTAACGCCATCTCTCGGATTTGCCACTGCGCCGCTTTCAACAAGCAGCTGAACAGTAACTTCAGTGCCTTCCTCATATCTGTTTAAAACATCGACATTGATTCCAACGATCTCTTTGGAATTTCTGCATTTGAAGCCTCTCTTAGGAAGTCTTCTGTATAAAGGCATCTGACCGCCTTCAAATCCCGGTCTCGGTGCTCCGGAACGTGCTTTCTGTCCCTTATGACCCTTACCGGCTGTTTTACCGTTACCTGATCCATGTCCACGGCCTCTGCGGAAGTTGTCACTCTGTCTGGAGCCTTCTGCGGGCTGTAAATTAGATAAGTCCATTGTGCTACCTCCTTTTAGATTACTCTTCCACTTTCAGCAGATATGAAACCTGCTTGATCATTCCGCGTACTGCGGGGTTGTCCGGAAGCTCAACTGTCTGATGAAGTTTTCTCAGACCCATTGCTTCTACTGTCTTTTTATGTTTCGGAACACATCCGATCGTAGACTTTACTAATGTAACTTTCACTTTCTGACCCTCCTTAAGCAAAGATCTCGTTTACAGCTTTGCCGCGAAGTCTTGCAACCTCTTCCGGAGTCTTCAGCTGACGAAGTCCCTCGATTGTTGCCAGAACGACATTCTGCTTGTTATTGGATCCCAGTGATTTTGTACGGATATTGCTGATACCTGCCAGCTCTACAACCGCACGTGCAGGACCGCCTGCGATAACACCGGTACCTTCGGGAGCTTTCTTCAGAAGAACTGAAGCACTGCCGAATTTTCCGATATAATCATGTGTAATACTATTGTTTTCATCGCGAGCCACTGTGATAAGGTTCTTCATAGCGTCTTCTCGGCCTTTGCGGACTGCCTCCGGAATCTCGGCTGCTTTTCCAAGGCCTGCACCAACGTGGCCATTGCGGTCACCGACTACTACAAGAGCAGTAAACCGCATGTTACGTCCACCTTTTACTACTTTTACAACTCGCTTGATGGAAACTACTTTATCATCCAGCTCAAACTGGCTGGGATCGATGATTGTACGCTTCATTTATGCTCTCCTTCCTCTTAGAAATCCAAACCGGCTTCACGGGCAGCCTGAGCCAGTGCAGCAACTTTGCCCTGGTAGATGAATCCGCCACGATCAAATACGACTTCTTTGATCCCTGCTTCTACAGCCTTTTTGCCGATAACGGTTCCAAGGTATGCAGCTGCAGCCACATCGTTTGTCTTTTCCAGTTCAGCTTTTACATCCTTCTGAAGAGTAGAAGCAGAAACCAGTGTACGCTGAGCAATATCATCGATTATCTGCGCATACATATGATTATTGCTGCGGAATACTGCCAGACGCGGTTTCTGTGCAGTTCCAATGAGATGATTGCGCATTCTTTTATGCTTTTTCTGGCGAACCTGAGTTCTTGATACTTTTGTAATCATATTCACACTCTCCTTATATTATTTCTTACCGGTCTTACCGACTTTACGTCTGATCACTTCATCAGCGTACTTGATTCCCTTGCCCTTATAAGGCTCAGGTCTTCTCTTGTCTCTGATCTCGGCTGCATACTGGCCAACCTTCTCTTTGTCAATACCTTTGACAATGATCTTGTTTCCGTCTACAGCAGACTCAAGTCCTTCCGGATCTTCGATTTCAACCGGGTGAGAGTATCCCAGGTTCAGAACCAGCTTCTTTCCCTGTTTTGCCGCACGATAACCTACACCGTTTACTTCCAGAGTTTTCTGATATCCTTCACTTACTCCGACAACCATGTTGTGGATCAGTGTTCTGGTCAGTCCGTGCAGCGATTTCATTTTCTTTAAATCGTTAGGTCTTGAAACAACAACCTGGTCACCTTCCAGTTTGATGTCCATCTCGGCCGGGAGAACTCTGGAAAGAGTACCCTTGGGGCCTTTCACTGTAATTTCATTTCCCTCTTTGATATCAACAGTGACACCTGCGGGAATGACTACCGGCAGTCTTCCGATTCGTGACATACCTATATTTCCTCCTGTTAACTTAAATTTTCGGAGAAAAGACGAGGCTTTTCTCTGTTTTCAGTTTCCTGGTCTTACCAGACGAACGCTAAAACTTCTCCGCCGATCTGAAGCTTTCTGGCTTCTTTATCGGTAATAACACCCTGATTTGTGGAAAGGATTGCAACACCAAGTCCACCTAAAACTCTCGGGATCTCGTCCTTATTTACGTAGATACGAAGTCCGGGTTTGGAGATTCTCTTAAGTCCTGAGATGATCTTCTCGTTCTTATCTGCACCATACTTCAGTGTGATATGCATGGTTTTGTAAGAACCTTCATCGATCAGGTCGTATTTCTCGATGTAGCCTTCATTCACAAGGATATCTGCGATAGCCAGTTTCATTTTGGATGACGGTACATCTACTGTATCATGTTTTGCAGTGTTTGCATTACGGATTCTTGTAAGCATATCTGCAATAGGATCGCTCATTGACATAATGTATTTCCTCCTTCCTTATTACCAGCTGGCCTTCTTCACACCGGGAATCTGGCCTTTATATGCTAATTCACGGAAGCAGATACGACAGATTCCGTATTTTCTCAGGTAAGCATGTGGACGTCCACAGATTCTGCAGCGTGTGTACTCTCTGGAAGAGAACTTAGCAGGACGCTGCTGTTTGATTTTCATTGCTGTCTTAGCCATGAATCTTTTCCTCCTATTTTACTTTGCAAACGGCATATTGAATAATGTCAATAACTCACGGGCTTCCTCATCGGTCTTTGCAGTTGTAACAAAGATGATATCCATACCACGTACTTTATCAACTTTGTCATACTCGATCTCCGGGAAGATCAGCTGCTCTTTGATACCGAGAGCATAGTTTCCTCTGCCATCGAAAGCGTTAGGATTCACGCCACGGAAGTCACGTACTCGGGGCAGTGCAAGGTTGATCAGACGATCTGCGAACTCATACATTTTTTCGCCGCGCAGTGTAACCTTACATCCGATCGGCATACCCTCACGGATCTTGAAGTTCGCTACGGATTTTTTTGCCTTGGTGATAACTGCTTTCTGTCCGCAGATCTTCTCAAGATCAGCTACAGCAGAATCCAGCACCTTAGCATTTTCCTTCGCTTCACCAACGCCCATGTTGATGACGATCTTTTCGAGTTTCGGCACTTCCATTACATTTTTATAAGCGAATTTCTTCGTCAGTGCATCGACGATTTCATTCTTGTATAAATCTTTATATCTACTCATGTTTGCCTCCTCTCATCAATCGATCACTTCGCCGGTCTTTTTGGCGATACGTACTTTCTTATCTCCGTCCATCTTATAACCGATACGGGTTACTTTTCCATTCTGAAGATACATTACGTTTGAAAGATCAATAGGAGCTTCTTTGTTAACGATCCCGCCCTGCTGATTCTGTACGCTGGGTTTCACGTGTTTTGTGATCATGTTAACGCCCTCGACGATAACGCGATTTTTCTTGGGATCTACGGAGAGTACTTTACCCTCTTTGTCTTTATCTTTGCCGGCGATTACTCTTACGGTATCACCTTTTTTAATCTTAACTGACATAACTACCCTCCTATAATACTTCCGGAGCCAGGGAAACGATCTTCATGAACTGTTTCTCTCTAAGTTCTCTGGCAACCGGTCCAAAAATACGGGTTCCTCTGGGTGTCTTGTCGTCTTTGATGATAACAGCTGCATTTTCATCGAAACGGATATAGGAACCGTCTTTACGACGAGCACCTTTTACAGTACGAACTACAACAGCTTTTACTACGTCACCCTTTTTGACAACGCCGCCTGGTGTTGCATCTTTAACAGTAGCAACGATAATATCACCGATATTCGCATATCTTCTTGTAGAGCCGCCCATAACACGAATGCAAAGAATTTCTTTTGCGCCGGTGTTATCGGCAACTTTCAGTCTGCTTTCCTGCTGAATCATGCCGGTATTCCTCCTTTAGCACTTAAATTACTTCGCTCTCTCAATAATCTCAACCAGTCTCCATCTCTTATCCTTGGACAGGGGTCTGGTCTCCATAACCTTTACAGTATCACCGGCTTTGCACTCGTTGTTCTCATCGTGTGCTTTCAGCTTATAGGTTTTCTTAACGATCTTCTTATAGAGCGGATGTTTTACGTGGTCCTCGATAGCAACAACAATGGTCTTGTCCATCTTATCGCTGACTACCTTTCCGACACGTGTTTTTCTCAGATTTCTTTCTTCCACGATAGGTCTCCTTTCGTTATCAGGACAAAGTCTTATTCAGCTGACTTCTGAGCGATCACAGTAGAGATCCTTGCGATATTTTTGCGTACCTCATTGATCCTGCTTGTGTTGTCCAGCTGATTGGTTGCATTCTGGAATCTCAGATTAAAAAGTTCTTTTTTCGCATCGACCAGCTCTGCATTTAATTCTGCAGCTGATTTTGTTTTTAATTCTTCAACATACTTTTTACTCTTCACTGTTATCACCGCCTTCTAAGTCTGCACGAGAAACGATTTTACATTTGCAGGGTAACTTATGCATGGCAAGACGCAATGCCTCGCGGGCGATCTCTTCAGATACGCCGGCGATCTCGAACATTACACGGCCGGGTTTTACAACTGCAACCCAGTACTCCAGAGTTCCTTTACCGGAACCCATACGGGTCTCAGCCGGCTTAGCTGTTACAGGCTTGTCCGGGAAGATTTTGATCCATACCTTACCACCACGTTTGATATAACGTGTCATAGCAACACGGGCTGCCTCGATCTGGTTGGACTTGATCCAGCAGGGCTCTGTTGCGACAAGACCATACTCACCGTAAGTGATCTTGTTTCCTCTTAAAGCTTTTCCTCTCATGGATCCGCGGAACTGTTTACGACGTTTAACTCTCTTAGGCATTAACATAATTATTTACCTCTCCCTTCCTTAGCTCCCTTGGTAGGAAGAACCTCGCCGTTGTAGACCCAAGCTTTCACGCCAACCTTGCCGTAAGTTGTATCTGCCTCAGCGAAACCGTAGTCAATATCTGCACGTAATGTCTGAAGCGGAATGGTTCCCTCGCTGTAGAACTCTGTACGGGCCATATCTGCGCCGCCGAGACGTCCGGATACGGATGTCTTGATTCCTTTTGCTCCAGCTCTCATTGTTCTCTGCATTGTAGACTTCATTGCACGACGGAAGGAAACACGGTTCTCCAGCTGAAGTGCGATGTTCTCTGCCACCAGCTGTGCATCACGATCCGGTCTCTTAACTTCTTTGATGTCTACGATCAGTTTTTTGCTTGTGTATTTTGCAAGCTCTGCTTTTACTTTCTCGATCTCAGAACCGCCCTTGCCGATCACAACACCCGGTTTTGCGGTATAGATGATCACTTTAACGCGATCGGATGCTCTTTCGATCTCGATGCGTGAGATGCCTGCGCTATACAGTTTCTTTTTCAGGAATTTTCTGATGTTATAATCTTCAACCAGATAGTCTGCAAAATCACCTTCTGCATACCATTTGGAATCCCAGTCTTTGATAATGCCGACTCTCAGGCCGTGCGGATTAACTTTCTGTCCCATGCTTCTCCTCCTTATTTCTCATCTAACACGATAGAGATGTGACTAGTCCTCTTCTCGATTCTGTACGCTCTACCCTGTGCTCTCGGACGAATCCTCTTCATGGTAGTTGCCTTGTTCGCATAGCACTCTGCCACATACAGGTTCTCCCTGCTGAGTCCGTTGTTGTTTTCTGCGTTTGCGATTGCAGACTCAAGCAGTTTTTTGATTACTGCGGAAGCATATCTGGGATTGTATGAAAGAATACCAACTGCTGTATCCACATCTTTGCCGCGGATTGCATCCAGAACGAAGCAAGCCTTGGAAGCAGACATTCTTGCGAATGAAAGCTTTGCGGACGGTCTGGTATCTTTCTGCTCATTTCTTTCTCTTTTGATCTGACTTCTATGTCCTTTAGCCATTGCAAATGACCTCCTTTCGTTCTATTATCTCTTGCCGGTCTTCTTTTCGTCTTTTCCGTGACCTCTGTAGGTTCTGGTTGCTACGAACTCACCAAGTTTGTGGCCTACCATATCCTCAGTTACATAAACCGGTACATGCTTTCTTCCGTCATGGACTGCAATTGTAAGTCCTACGAAAGACGGGAAGATAGTAGAACGGCGTGACCAGGTCTTGATCACTGTCTTATCGCCTGATGCATTGGCTGCATCTACTTTCTTTAATAAGCCTTTATCAGCAAATGGTCCTTTTTTCAGTGAACGAGCCATTGTTTAACCTCCTTATTTGCTTAACGTCTTACCATCTCTTCTGCGGATGATATACTTGTTGGACTGTTTGTTTTTCTTTCTGGTCTTAAGACCCATAGCAGGTTTGCCCCACGGTGTGCTCGGGCCCGGACGTCCTACAGGAGCGCGTCCTTCACCACCACCGTGCGGATGGTCGTTCGGGTTCATGACAGAACCACGGACTGTGGGACGAATACCCATGTTACGTTTACGGCCTGCTTTACCGATGTTGATCAGGCTGTGCTCGCCATTTCCAACAATACCTACAGACGCGCGGCAATTGAGGGGAACCATTCTCATCTCTCCGGAGGGAAGACGCAGAGTTGCATACTTTCCTTCCTTTGCCATAAGCTGTGCGCCGTTTCCGGCAGAACGAACCAGCTGTCCGCCCTTTCCGGGATGAAGCTCAATATTGTGAACCATGGTACCCACAGGGATATCTGCAAGTTCCAGGCAGTTTCCGGGACGTATCTCAGCAGTGTGACCGTTCACGATCTTCATGCCAACTTTCAGTCCTTCCGGTGCAAGGATGTAAGCTTTTACGCCGTCTGCATAGGAGATCAGAGCAATATTTGCTGTTCTGTTCGGATCGTACTCGATCGATTTAACAATTGCGGGGATATCATCTTTTGTTCTCTTAAAATCGATGATCCTGTATTTTCTTCTGCTGCCGCCGCCGTGATGTCTTACTGTGATCTTACCCTGGTTATTACGTCCAGAATTCTTCTTGAGGGATACTGTAAGGGATTTCTCCGGTGTGGATTTAGTGATCTCAGAGAAATCAGATCCTGTCATATGTCTTCTGGAAGGTGTATATGGGTTATATGTTTTAATTCCCATTTTTTCTCCTTTCATATGCATATCCCCGAATGGGATATGAGTTTGTTCTCACGCTTGTTCTGCGTATATTTTCGTTGTTCCTCGAAAGTCCGGATTAAAGTCCTTCGAAGATCTCGATATCCTTGCTGTCCTCGGTCAGAGCTACGATCGCTTTTTTGGTCTTAGCTGTCTTTCCGTATACCATGCCACGGCGTTTTGTTTTTCCGCCAATGTTCATGGTGTTAACGCTCTTAACTTTTGTTCCTTCGAACATTTTCTCAACAGCTTCTTTGATCTGAGCCTTATTTGCTTCGGGATGTACCAGGAATGTGTACTTTTTCTCGCTCATCGCATTCATGCTCTTCTCAGTTACCAGTGGTTTCAGGATTACATCATAATACTGAATGTTTGCCATTATGCGTACACCTCCTCGATTGATGCAACACTGCTCTTTGTTACGATAACAGTGTTATATTTCAGCAGATCATACACATTGATCGTATTTACAGCTGCTGTAGCAACGCCGGCGATATTTCTTGCGGAAAGTACCACGTTTGTGCTGTCATCATTGATCACGATCAGTGCGCTGTCAACCTTCAGGTTGTTCAGAACTTTCTGCATCTCTTTTGTCTTGATCTCTGCAAGTTTCAGTTCATCGAGAACGATGAATTTGTTCTCCTGCACTTTAGATGTAAGAACAGATTTCAGAGCAGCTCTTTTCTCTTTCTTGTTCATCTTGAAAGAGTAGTCTCTCGGAACCGGTGCGAATACTACGCCGCCGCCTGTCCACTGGGGAGCTCTCGTTGAGCCCTGTCTTGCATGACCTGTTCCTTTCTGTCTCCAGGGCTTTCTTCCGCCACCGCTTACCTCAGAACGGGTTTTTGCTTTCTGTGTTCCCTGACGATTGTTAGCCAGGTTCAGGATAACTGCCTGATGAACCAGGTTCTCTTTGATCTCAACACCGAATACGGCATCGGAAAGTTCCATGGTTCCTACTTCATTTCCTTCCATATTATAAACAGATACGTTTGCCATCTGAATGTCCTCCTTTCCGACTAAAGGTTATTTAGCTGTTTTCACAGTCTCTTTGATGGTTACCAGGGATTTCTTCGGTCCCGGAACAGCACCCTTTACCAGAAGCAGATTCTTTTCTGCATCTACTCTTACAACTTCAAGGTTCTGAACTGTTACCTTTACGCTTCCCATGTGACCTGCCATTCTCTTGCCCTTGAATACCTTGCTCGGATCGGAACATGCACCGTTTGATCCTGCATGACGGTGGTATTTGGAACCATGCGCCATAGGTCCTCTGGACTGGCCGTGTCTCTTGATCGCACCCTGGAAGCCTTTACCTTTGCTGATTGCGGAAACGTCGATCTTATCGCCTGCGGCAAAGATGTCTGCCTTGATTTCCTGCTTTACTGTGTAATTCTCAGCATCTTCGAGCTTAAACTCTTTCAGATATCTCTTATACGGGATCTCTTCTTTATCAAACAGACCTTTTTCCGGCTTATTGAGAAGTTTTTCTCTGATATCGCCAAAGCCTACCTGAACTGCGCTGTAACCATCGTTCTCAACTGTCTTTACCTGTGTTACTACGCAGGGTCCAGCCTGAAGCACGGTTACCGGTGTGAGGACTCCGTCTTCAGAGAAGATCTGAGTCATTCCAACTTTTGTAGCCAAAATCGCTTTCTTCATTCTTATAACCTCCTGTTGTTCTACAGCGGAACGCCCCATTCCGGGGAGTTCATTCTAGTTAACAGATATAAGTGGAATGCGCGTTGTCTTGCGATTACTTCTATATCAATTAACTCGTGCCTGCTCGTTTTACCGGTTCTTCATCTTGATGTCGATGTAAACACCGGCGGGCATTTCCAGTCTGGAAAGAGCATCAACCGTTTTCTGGGTGGGTGTGATGATGTCGATCAGTCTTTTGTGCGTTCTCTGCTCAAACTGCTCACGGGAATCTTTGTATTTGTGAACCGCCCTTAAGATTGTAACAACCTCTTTTTTAGTGGGAAGGGGTACCGGTCCGCTAACCTGAGCTCCGTTTTTCTTCACCGTTTCGATGATTTTTGCAGCAGATGCATCTACTAACTGATGATCATACGCCTTCAATGTGATTCTCATTACTTGACTTGCCATAAAAAAAGTCGCCTCCTTTTCGCACTTTTCGAGTACGACAAGCGGTGACTGTACACATTTCCGTGTGTGTCCTGTGGATTCACACGTTTGTTTCCACGACTTTGGTGGACATTCTGTTTTGTACAGTGACTTGTCGCCAGTTTCCTAACTTGACATTCGCTCCACGGAAAACCTGCAATTTTCATGCAGCAACCTCGCGCTTCATAGCTATCAATGTCACAACATGGATTATTATATCTGCCTACTTCTGAAAAATCAAGCGAAACAATTCAAATCTTGTTCTTTTTCAGGTACAATCGTTCTGGAAATTTGTCATCTCTTATCGTAGCAAATTTCCGACATTGTAATAGGCTGCCGCACTTCTGTGCGGCAGCCTAAATCTTTTATCTTTTTGATATTTACGAACCATTACAGGCAATCAGAGTAATCAATAAAGGTGATTCCCGTAACTTCATCTTTCTCCACGATGGGATCGTCTCCGGCTGTATAAGCTTCCTGTAGGAATTCCTCTACGCTTTTTACAGGAATGGCAAGTTCAATCTCTTCAAGATTCTGTGCAGCTGTTTCGCCTTCCTCATCCGGCAGTTCCAGAATATCTGCCACACCGTCTGTCTGTACATGTGCCCGAACCTGTTGTGTTTCCAGCGCTGCTTCCAATGCAGCCTGCACGCTGGGGATCTCCCCGGTATTTACCGCCGCTTCCAGAGGCATTGCGCGCTCACCCTCGGCAGCGCCCTCGCCTGCCGCAGTCTCTCCCGTCTCACCGACCGCTCCAGTTTCTGTATTGCCGGCATCTGTTTCGATTGTTTGAGATCCTTTTTCCCCAACAACAGAATCCTGCGCATCTGTATCGGATCCTGTTTCGTCTGTTCCCGGAATCGCAGAAGCCTCTTCTTTCAGCTTCTCTTCGATCTCAGCGGTATCGATCACATTCGTCGGGGCCGATTCGGCATCTGCCGCTTCGTCGAGATGTTCAATGATCAGCGGCCCGTTTGTTGCAGATATTTCCGCATCTTCTGCAGGAACTTCTTCTGCTTCTTCGATCGCTATTTCCTGTATGGCATCCCCGACACCCTTTGCCTGATCGTCCTGTGCAGTCTGCTGTGTTTCTTGTTCAGCAGCCTTGCGTTCCTGATATTCCCGTTCTTCGCGGGCATCATTCTCCACCTTATTGTTAGCCAGGCTCTCGAAGAAAAGATCCTCCTCGCCCTCTCCGCGTTTCTCGCGGCGTTTTTTCTCTTTTGCAGCCTTCTTAGCAGCCTTTTCGCGCTTACGAAGTTCCTTCCTGCTGAGATTCTGCTCATCAGCATCGTCTTCGGTGCCATCTCCGGCTGCTTCCGCCGTATCTTCCTCTTCGTATGCATGCTTGCGGCACCATACTTCCATGACGATAAACAAGGCAACCAATATGATTCCGGTCAGGCCAAGAATGATCATTCCTTCCTGTGTCTGCATGGCAATGGACATATAGCCGATAAAGGGGACCGTAAGGATATGCTTCTGAACAGTGCTTTTCACATCGACCGTCGTCTCTTCGGAATCGTTTCCGTTCAGTGTAACTTCAGCTGTCATATCGTCCTGATCTACAGATACGATATTATAAATATAGAAGGAACCCTCATCGTCCGTATAAACGATCTTATCTCCATTCGAGATCTCATCGATCGGTGTACGCATGCCGTAGGCCACCCAGCCCGTCTGAAGGTTACCGGTCATGCCATCTTCTCCGATAGATGTACTTATATTAAATACCGGCGGCACATAGAGCGCCAGGCCGATCAGAACAAACAAGATCAAAAGAATATCTACTATCGCTCTCAGTACTTTTGACATTTTACTCTCCTCTTTGCTGCCCATGGCAATTCATGCCCATTATAATACCTATTTTTCATTTATGCAAGGGAATGCTTTCTTGCATATTGAAAGATTCAGTATTATAATAGGAAAAGATTTTCAGCAAAATATTCTAGGAGGATTTATTGATGGCAAAGATCAGCAAAAAGACTACAATCGGCGAACTGCTCCAGATTGATACAAATATCGCAGGCATTCTCATGAGAGCAGGCATGCATTGCATCGGCTGTCCGTCAGCACAGGCAGAATCCCTTGAAGAGGCTGCTATGGTTCATGGTCTCAACGCAGACATGCTCGAGCAGCAGATCAACGATTACCTGAATCCGGCGGAAGCCTGAAAAACCGAATTTTTCATGTATGCTTCTATGTATACACAAAAAAGGCTGCCCGGCAGCCTTTTTTGTGTGGCAAAATACTTTTCTAAAGATTCTTATTACAGCAAGCTGTATATTTTCTTACGATACTGGCTAAGAAAAGAGCAGATCGCAAAAATCATTGCACATCCCTCGGAAATCCATCCCGCATACCACACTGCATGGATCCCCCACAATCTTCCAAACATATATGCCAGCGGTACCAACAGCAGGAGTTGACGGATCAAAGTCCCGATCATACTGACCATGCCGTTTCCCAGACCGGAACAGGCAAACCCGATCGTAATGGTAACAGCCGCCATCGGGAAGGTACATCCCATGATCCGAAGCATGGGGATTCCAATCTCCAGCATTTGCTCACCTGCTCCGTATAGACCCAGCAGAAGAGACGGGATCAGCAAAAAGAGAATGGTCCCGAAGATCATCGTGCAGATGGAGGCCTTCATAGTGATCCGAAAGGCTTCCATCACACGTTTTCCATTTTTTGCCCCATAGTTGAATCCAATGATAGGGATCAACCCCTGTGACAATCCGCTGACCGGCATATAGACAAAAGTATAGAGTTTATAATACACGCCAAACGCTGCTACTGCTGTTGATGAATAGTGAATCAGAAAAGCATTCATCGCGATCATCATCAAACTGCCCATGGTCTGCATGATCATAGTCGGAACACCTACCTTGTAGATCTCTGCTGTCAGTCCTTTATTCAGTCGAAATTCTTTCAGAAGAAAATGAATATCCGGATTTTTTCTTGCATTCAGCAGCAAGGCCGCAAAGGCCGCCCCCCACTGTCCGATAACAGTCGCAACAGCAGCCCCCTGAATCCCCATTTCCGGAAAAAAGCCTACACCGAAAATCAGGAGCGGATCCAGAATGATATTGATCACCGCTCCGAACGCCTGCGCGATCATGCTCAGAAAGGTATTGCCCGTTGACTGCAGCAGCCTCTCCCCCGTCGTGGCAAGAAAGATCCCGGAGCAACCGATCATACAGATCTGCAGGTATTGGATCCCAAGAGCCGCAATTTCTTCATTATCAGCGAATGCGCCGATAAAAAGACGGGTTCCAAAGATTCCAAACAGGATAAACACCAGAGAAGACAGCACCGAGAGGAGCAATCCGGTTGTGGCCACTTGATTGACGCCATCATAATCCTTTTGTCCCAGCCTTCTGGATAAAAGGGAATTGATACCAACCCCGGTTCCGACCGCCACAGCAAGCATCAACATCTGCGCAGGATATGCGATCGAGGTCGCTGTCAGTGCATTCTCGCTTATTTTGGCTACAAAAATGCCATCCACAATGTTATATAGAGCCTGAACCAACATGGAAACCATCAAGGGAACCGAGATCGTCAGGATCAGCTTTCCCATCTTCATGTCGGCCATTTTATTTTCTTTTCTGCCCATTATTTTTCTCCATAATCTCGGACCGTATCGTACATCGTCTCCAGATTTTCCCGTTTCACATTCTGGATCGAAGCATTTGTCTCAAAGATAAAGCCACCGCCCGGTGCACCGATATCGATCTGGCGCTTCACTTCTTCTTTCACTTCTTCTTTTGTGCCATACTCCAAAAGATAGATTGGGAAATTTGCTGTAATACAGGTATCCTTTCCAATGGTCTCTTTTGCTTTCTTCAGGTCGATCTTTTCAAAATGCACAACACATTTTCCTGCCGGTAATCCCGTCATCTGTTCCAGACGTGTATGATAAGGTCCCTCTGTATAAATAATCGGGGTCACACCCATATCAACCAGTGCATAGATCACCTTAAGGAATGGCTCCCAATAGAGTTTTTCGTACTGCTCTGCACTCATAAATCCATCCATACCCTTATGCATCCAGAACATGACTCTCTTCACTGGCATCTGCACATAACGGAAATATTGGAAATTCCGGATCTGAAGATCTGCGATCATATGAACCGCCTTCAAAATCTTCTTCGGACGGCTGGCCAGGTCTTTAAATATGCCCATGGTTCCCCGGAAATAATTGGACAGAGTATCATACGGTACCAGGCCAACTCCCGTCAAAAGCGGTGGAAATCCCATGCCAAAGAGTGTACCTTGCATTTGTTGAATGGCTTTGGTGCATTTCTCATTTTCTTTTGCGATCTCAATCAGTTTTTCGTAGGCCTCTACTGCTTTTGGATTAAAAAGAGAACCCAGCTGCGAAAAATACATGTAGCCTGTCGGCGCCGGATTCAGAATAGTTCCCAGCCCTTCCAGCCCCGGGAAAGCTCTCGGAATGTACTTGTGCAGCAGGAATCCGGTAAAATCGGTGAAGAAATCTTGATATTCCTTACCGGACATCAGATCTGTTTCCAGAACCTGATAGAGACTATTGTCATCCAGACAACTGCCCGGCCTACCCGGCCAGTCGATCACCTTGGTACCTGCAATTTCTTCGACCCTCCCGCTGATCAGGTTTGCCAGCTGTGCATCCGGCTGAAAATCCTGATGAAACTGAATGATCGCCTGCGCAGCTTTCTCATAGTGATACATGGAATCCTTAAAGGTAACTGCACCGTTTGATAAAATAAACGGCGTATTTCCGTACTGACACCAGATGGGGATCCGATCCGTCTCCTCGTGGCGGATCGCCGCTTCCGTAATTTGCATTCTTTCCTGAAACTTTTCCTGTGACATAAAAACCCCTTTCTCCATACAAAACAAACAATCATAGATTCTACAACTCTATTATGGTATGGAATGAAAGGGGGTACAACATTCAAAAGTGCATAGAAGTATACACATTTTTTAGTTTTTGTTTATCATTTTTGCGGCATACAGACTTTTTCGTCAAAAGAAACAATATATTTCTTTGGATTTGATCTCACAAAGGCCTTTGGTCACGGCAACTTATACTGGCAGATCAACTGCTCGAAAATATCAGCAGCCGGATTGGTATTATAACAGCTCCTGATAAGGCTCACCCAGGGATTCCGGCTGTTATCCGGAACGGGGAACAATTTATAATCCTCCTGCAGCAGCGGTATCTTCATGAAATCATTGACAATCGTGATCCCGTTCCCGAATCGGACATTGATCAATGCTGTGGCGATATTGTCCACTTCAACGATTTTATTCCGATCGATGCGAAAGCCTGCCAGGAAGCCATGCGACAAGGAATAACCACTGACCGGCCGGATCAGATAGAGATCTTCATCCAGAAGGTCCTCACTTTGCAGTTCCTCTTTCCGTGCCAAAGGATGGGACCTTGCAGTCAGAACAAATGACTTCAGCTGTGCAAGATCGGTAAAGCGAAAGGATTCATGCGCGATCGCGGAATTATGCAAAGCGATGGCAGCATCGATCCGACCACTCGAGAGGGCTTCCTTCATAGTATCTGCATTCTGTTTCAGGTAACGGATCTGCAATCCCGGGATTGTAGAACGAATATCTCCGAGCAGTTCTGCATATGTATCTTCCACATTCAGGCCAAGCGGAAAAGCCACCTTCAATCTGCCATAATTGCCGCTGGCAGCCAGCTTGCCGGTCAACTTCAGGTTTTCCAGGGCATTCAGGATCGGTCCCAGGTTTTCAGAAAATGCGATCCCCGCTGCAGTCAAAGTCAACGGCTTGGTATTTCTGTAAAAGAGTGCATAGCCAAGTTCATCCTCCATCAGCTGAATCTGCCGGCTGACCGTGGGCTGTGTTGTATAGAATGCCTCAGCAGTACGGGAAAAACTGCCGCACTCAGCTGTTTTAAGAAAATACTTCATCTGTGTCAAATTCATATCTATTACACCTGAGGATTTTGACTTCAAAAAAATTCATAGCATACATCTTCAGCCGATCAGCTGCAATGTTCTGAACCAATATGTATAGAGCTGGCGGAAACCAAGAGACTCATACAGGGCGATCGCCGAAGCGTTATCGTCCACCACCTGCAGATACGCATAGGCCGCTCCTTTACGGCGCCCTTCCCGCAGGATCGTGGTACAGATCGATCTGGCATATCCTCTTCGACGATAATCCGGATGGACATGGATCGCATAAACACCTACGTAGTCTCTGTCCAGAATCCCGAGTCCGGTACCGATGATCCGCTCACCTTCCCGAATGTTGACGCAGATCGTCTCCTTGGGGATTGCCCGATACATGGATGGAACAATTTTACGGTGCATGACATTTGTTGTATTTTTCAGCGTAAACAGACCCTGGATCCACTGGTCAGAGATCAGAGGACTGATATTCACTTCCACGGCAGGCGGATCCGGCTGATAGATCCTGGGGAATTCAAAGAACATAACTCTGGTGATATGTTCCACCTCGTAACCGCGTTCTTCCAGGTCGGGCTCGAGTTCCGGCACAGAAAGCGGTGAGATCTTAAACACGGACGGTGTGCCCCATGTTTTATATCTGTTTTCGCAATAATCGATCTTTTCCGGCAATGGAATGGACGATATGCCGATCTGCTCCACACTGTTGGTCCTGTGCGTATAAAAATAAGAAAAACGCAGAAGCCAGCCATCATAGATCTCGATCTGATGGGATGGCCAGGCATTCAGTGACAAATCTTCTATGGTTTTAATTTCCGGCATCTGCATAAGCAATCTATTTCCTTTCAGGCACAGTTTTATATATAAAGAAGATCCATTTAAGATCCATTCAAAATCTATTCCCACGACCTGCACCGGTCACTTTTTTCTGATCACATCGATCATCTTCTCTTCTAATTTAAATATAGAAGAAAGGCAATTATCCTGCAAGACTATGTTTTTATTAAAAAGCACAATAGAGTAAAGATTTAGTTGGTCAAATAAAAAAATAAAAGAGAGTAATCA
>R11__coassemble_274_pt1 | contig 36822 bp, 30 predicted proteins | sample R11__metabat2_high_PE_057 | metagenome-assembled genome bin R11 | reverse complement strand
ACAACTGTATTTTTCAGAAAGAAAAAGCGTATGGAATAAACTGTTCTCATTAACGAGGCGGTGACGGGAATTCTCTCGTCACCGCCTTTATCACGAACTCCAATTCGGAATAAACGATTCAACATCCGTTTTAGAGCTTTCTGCGTCATTGCCACCGCTTTGTGTAAGTAAAATGAATATTTAACGTATAGTCAGAAACACGTAAAGCCCTCAAAGCAAAGAAACTTTGAGGGCTTTCTCTTTTATATGATATTTTCATCCAGAAGAAAATCGAGAATACCGATATTGAGTATACCGTTATCATCATACCAGCGTTTACGAATATCATGACGAACAATAATCTTCGGGAAGGAATCTCCGGTTAAGGCAAAAGGTTTGTTTTCGGTTTCCGCTTTTTCCTCATTTGGCAGAGCGTATGCGGATTGTATATAGACCTTCTTTCCTCCCAATGTTGCTACAAAATCAATCTCTCGTGCCACCGGGGTTGCTCTGTCTGAGCCGTTTTTCTTTTCCTTTGAATAGACAACACCCACATCTACGGAGCATTCACGAATGATTAAATCGTTGTATAGAATATTTTCCATGATGTGTGTCATTTCCTGCTGACGGAATCCGATTCGGGCATTGCGAAGTCCAATGTCCTCACAATAATACTTGTTTGGATAATCAAAGTAGCTTTTGCCTTTCACATCGTATCGTTTGCACTCGGAGAACAGGAAAGCGTCTTCAAGATGACCCATATAGCTGCGTACTGTATTGCCGGAAACCACGTTTTCGCCGGAACGCTTTTGCTTGCTGTTCAGCGTGTTGGCAATGTTTGTCGGATTGGTCAGTGAGCCGACAGAAGAGCAAATCAAATCAAGTATGGAGGAAAGCACATCCTCGCGGCGTATGTCCTTCCGTTCCACAATATCCTTAAGGTAAACTTCGGAAAACAGCGATTCGAGATATTGCATTTTTGCGGCTTCAGTCGGGCGTGACAGTACAAGGGGCATGCCGCCGTAAAAGGCATAGCTTTCGAAAGCGTCCTCTTTGTCACCGCCAACGGCAGAATAATACTCTGCAAAGCTCAGGGGATGCATTCGTATTTCATCACTTCGGCCGCGGAACTGTGTAAGGATGTCACTTGAAAGCATTTTGGAGTTGCTTCCGGTAATATAAATGTCCAGATTTTGCAGCGAATTCAGATCATTCAAGGCATCGTAAAAAGTGATGGCAGCTCCGCCGGGATTGTATGGATTTGGAACACTATCGGACATTTGTATCTCGTCAACAAAGAGATAGTACTTGTCTTCCTTTCCATCAACAATCTCACGGACATGATTTGCCAGCTCCAGCGGATTTCTGAAACGAATATCCTTTGCAAGATCAAGAGCGATTCGGATAATCTGATCTTCGGAAACACCGCTGGAAAGAAGATAGTCGCCGAAAAGCGTTCCTAACAGATATGATTTTCCGCATCTGCGAATACCGGTGATTACTTTTACCTGCCCATCCCACATAAAGGAGATAATTTTTTTGAGATAACGATCACGTTTAATTACCACAGCAACCTCCATTGAAAACTTATGCGCTATTAGCATACTACTTTTCAATAGAAATTATACCGTGGAAAAAGAAAAAGTCAAGAGTTCTACTGAAAAGTAAGGTCCGTTTGCACAAAAGTTTTCAATAGAACAAAAAAGAAAGAGTGAGCTACAAATGACAAACTAAGAACTGAATACTGCGCTGTATCAAAAGATGTTCGCTGAACAGAAGCAGTACCGCAAGCGGGTGCATTTTGGTTAATTCCTGAAGACGCACAGAAGCCCAAAGACGAAAGAATTTGATAAACAATTGTTTTTATTTATTTAAGTGAATATTGAGATTTCTTCCTTCGGATGTTATAATACATCTAAGCCAACTGATATTATCCGCAGGGGTGGGTCCCGTGTTATCACGGCTGATAACATTTTGATAACACGAGCTTTGATAGCTAGGATAATATGGATACCACAAATAATCAGAATAACAGGAATATATATTTCCCTAACAAAACTGTTTAAGTTATGGGACCTGTTGTAGAATACGAGTATTTAGTCAGATCCATTAAAGAAGGTCAATCACAATTTCCGTCCGGTAGTGATAGTTATTGTGTTTTGCTATGGAATGACTATGTTGCTGCTCTGAATGAATATGAGCGGGAATATGATGCTGCGGAAGAAGCTTACGAACAATATCTCAGCAATGCCGATTCAACCGCATACTCCGATGAGCTTTTGGCTTATGACCGCACTATGTTGGAGGGGTATCAGTACTTTTTTCAGTCTGTTGAGAATGATACAGATATGTTCGATAATGGACGGGATAGCGTCTATTACAGAAGTCTCTACACAGAGTACAAGGCGCAATATGATACGCTTCTTCAAGCTGTTCAAGTGGCGGATGAAAAGTATCAAACACTTTTGAACGATCCCTTATCCTCAGAGGATGATATCAGCATGGCTTCGGCTGCAAAAGCAACCGCAGAGGCTGCCTGCACATCCTATAAGTCAAACACGCTTGTTACCATCAACAACTCCATTCTGCAAATTCAGGCTTCCATAGCTGAAAAGGAGTTTAGCATCAACTCTGCTGCTTCCGGCAACAATGTATCATCCGCAAGAATACGGATGGAAAGTGCAGAAGCCGCCATTTCAACATATAGAAATCAGAAGCTTGCGGGATACGAGCAGGCGCTGGCTGACTATCGGATAAAGCTGCAGGAATTTCAGCTTTCGGCAGCAGCCTCGCAGGATAAAGACGTGCTTCTTTCTGATTTGGAAAGCTCTTATAATAACGCAGTGGAACAGAAATACTATCAGACCGTTACGCAGATCGACAGTTCAATACAAACTCTGCAATCTGAACTTATTTCAGCTCAATCTAATTTGAAACTGTATCAGATTGCAAGCAATATGTATCAGTCAAATGTCGACGAGAATGGTGTTCCTGTCAGCATTTCTCTCGCAACAATGGAGCAGATTTCATCCTTATTGACACAGCAGGAAACTCTGGCAACGCAATTAAATGACCTTAATACACAGATTCAGCAGACTGAGGAAAAAATATCTCAGGGCTCCATCGTTGCAGAGCAAGGCGGTACCGTGAGTGTTATAACAACTTTGGTAAAGGGGGACAGCATTGCTGCCGGCACTCAGGTTGCAACAATTATTCCTCCGAGCGAAAGTGAGTTCAAGGTACAGCTTTATGTCAGCAATTCAGACATTGCCAATATCTCTATCGGAGATGAAGTGAAATTTAACTTGCCTGCATTACCAAGCAATCAGTACGGCATGGTAAGTGGAAAAGTTACAAGCATTTCGACGGACACACTGGTACAGGATGGTCAGTTTTCCGGTTATTATCTGGTCGAGTGTAGTATCGCTAATACTGTGCTTACAGACAAGGACGGGAACAGCGGCGCGGTGGTTATTGGTATGCAGGTCGAGGCAAAGATTGTGACACAAAAGAAAACCATTATTCGCTACTTATTGGAAAAAATCAACCTATTCTGACGATAAAAGGCTGGGGAACGTTTATACCCTAGCCTTTTAAAATTTTGTAAACATGCAGAAAACCACCTTGACAAATCAAATCTCAACTGGTTTTACTTGCTGTTTTGCCTTATGAATGATATCATTACTAAGAATCGGGCACGAATGGCGATATATGTGTTATTTTTTCGATTCTGAAAAAAAGGATCAAATTTAAATTTTAGAAAGAGGTATAGAAAATGAAAATTGCAGTATCATATGTGGATGGGAAAATCTTTCCGCATTTCGGAAAAACAGAATCCTTTAAAATATATCAGATTGAGGATCGAAAGATCGTTTCCAGTGAGGTTGTTTCTACCAATGGCGCCGGACATGAAGCACTTGCCGGCATGCTTGCAGAGCAGGGTGTGTATGCGGTGATCTGCGGCGGATTGGGAGAGGGTGCACAGCATGCACTCTCAGATGCAGGGATCGATGTCTGTTCAGGCGCAGACGGAGATGCAGATACAGCTGTCGAAGCATATCTGAGGGGAGAATTGGTATCTGCAGGCACCAATTGCGATCATCATGAAGAACAAGAAGAAAGCGCATGCGGCTGCGGCGGTGGCTGTGGAGACGAAGGTGGCTGTGGCGGTGGCTGCGGCGGCTGCGGTGGTGGCTGCGGTGGAGGAGAACCTCTTTTTGAAGGCAAAAACGTCACAAAAACCTGTCGTGTACATTATTGTGGTACATTGAATGACGGAACGCAGTTCGATTCCTCTTATGACAGAGGGGAACCGCTTGAATTTGTCTGCGGTATGGGCATGATGATCCCCGGATTTGATAAAGCGGTCGCAGAGATGGAAGTAGGGGAGATCGTGAATGTTCATCTGATGCCTGAAGAGGCTTATGGAGAGATGAATCTCAACGCCATCTTTACGGTAGAGATTGCGGATCTTCCGGGGGCAGAGGATCTGAATGTGGGGGATCATGTATATCTGACCAACCAGATGGGACAGTCTTTCCCTGTTAAAGTCACTGAAAAAGAGGGAACATCGATCACTTTCGATGCAAATCATGAATTGGCCGGAAAAGAATTGAATTTCAAGATCGAGCTTGTAGAGATCAAGTAATAAGATTTGTATTTTATCAGAAGAACCTGATCCTATACTGTTTCTCAAAGAAAAGGCTTTGACCATATAACAGGTATTTGCTATAATGGGTTAAAATTCAGCCACAAGGAGGCTTTACCATGGCAGAAAGCAGAGAACCGAAACCTGCAACCAGAGATCCAAAGAATACTTATACGATATATGATGATAACACAGTTGGCACGGTACAGATCGCGGACGAAGTTGTAGCGGCGATCGCCGGACTTGCGGCGGCAGAAGTAGATGGCACTGCGGCAGTAGGTGGTACACCTGCGGAAGAACTTCGCGGAAAGAAGGGGGTCCGAAACGCTGCAAAAGGCGTGCGGATCGATGTGAAGGATGGCATTGTGCATGTTAAAATTATCCTTAGCATCAGATATGGATACAATATCCCCGATACCTGCAAAAAAGTGCAGGACAGAGTAAAGAATGCTCTGGAAAATATGACCGGCCTGGAAGTTGCCGGAGTTAACATCAGCATTGCCGATGTTATGATCGAACCTGGAAAATAAAAAATCGATGGACTTGGGATGCTGAGACACCACACCTGGTTCAGCATCCTTTTTTTCTATACCGGAAAATATAACAGGGGGTCTCGGATGAAACAAAGAGAAAAGAGAGAAACTATTTTTAAACTTCTGTTTATGACACAGTGTAACCATGAGGAGGATTTGGAACAGCAGGCAGCTGTTTATCTGGGATCACTGGGAGAAGAACCGGAAGAGCCGGTTGCACACCCGAATTCGGATGAAGAATCCTATATTCAGACAAAGCTTGCATGCATCACTGAAAAACTGCCGGAGATCGATCGGCTGCTGAATGAGACTTCCAGTGGATGGAAGACCAGCAGGATGAATAAAGTAGATCTGTCTATCTTAAGACTTGCTGTTTATGAAATGCTTTATGATGATGAAATTCCGACCGGCGTAGCGATCAATGAAGCAGTGGAGATCGCAAAACGTTATGGTGGGGACGATTCGTCTTCTTTTATAAATGGAATTCTTGGTAAAATCGCAAGAAATCCGGAGGCGTCCGGGCTGTGAGCACCGTATATTCCGTAGCACAGGTAAATACCTACATTAAAAATATGTTTACGCAGGATTTTATGCTTCGGAAAATATCCGTGAGCGGAGAAGTCAGCAACTGCAAATATCATAGAAGCGGACATATTTATTTTACCCTGAAGGATGGCGCTTCAACGATTGCCTGCGTTATGTTTGCGGGAAACCGCAGGGGACTTGGTTTTGCCATGCGGGACGGGGACAAGGTTGTGGTGACCGGGTCAGTAGAGATTTACGAGCGGGACGGCAGGTATCAGCTTTATGCGCGCAGCATTGTCCATCAGGGCGCAGGTGATCTTTACCAAAGATATCTGGCTTTGAAAAATGAGCTGGAAGAAATGGGTATGTTTGCGCAGGAATACAAGCAGCAGATACCATCTTTTGCAAAGCGTATCGGAATCGTCACAGCTCCTACAGGTGCTGCGGTGCAGGATATTCGCAATATTGCACTGCGCAGGAATCCCTATGTGCAGCTGATCCTTTACCCTGCACTTGTGCAGGGGGAAGGTGCAAAGGAGAGCATCAGCAGAGGAATCCGGGCTTTGGATGAAATGAATCTGGATGTGATCATCGTGGGACGCGGAGGCGGTTCTATTGAAGATCTTTGGGCCTTTAACGAAGAAATGGTGGCAAGAGCCATTTTTGATTGCAGAACACCCATCATTTCCGCAGTAGGTCATGAAACAGATACGACGATCGCTGACTGGGTGGCCGATCTGCGTGCACCTACGCCGTCTGCCGCAGCAGAGCTGGCAGTCAAAGATATCCGGGAGATTTTTCTGCAGATAGAGCGGGCGGAGCAGAAACTGAATGAAGCTATGTCTGCGGTGATAGAAAAACGGCGGGAATATACAGATCATTTAAAAGATAAAATGACATATCTTTCTCCGGCTGCGCAGATTCATGAAAAAAGGGAGCAGATGCTCCGCCTGGAGGATATCATACAGAAATGTATGCAACAGGCATTGGAAGAAAAAAGACAGACTGTATTGGTATATAAAGATCGGATCCTGAGACTGGAAGACGCCCATATGCGAGATGCCAGACATGTCATGCAGCTCTATATTCAGAAATTCAAGGGCTTGTCACCACTGGATCGTCTGAACAGTGGATTCTCTTATGTGGAAACAGAAGGCGGGAATGCTGTTACCGGTGTACATCAGGTAACATGCGGAGACCGGCTTAAAATCCGGGTCATCGACGGATGCATAGACAGTGTGGTGACTGGGAGCAGGGAACTGCAATATGATAGGAAGGAAGGATAAGAATGGCAGAAAATATCCTTAAGAACGGATCGGATCATGAGAAGGAGCAACAGACACTGGAAGAGAAATTCCGGCGTCTGGATGAACTGGTGGAAACGCTCGAGAGCAAGGAATCGTCCCTGGAGGAATCCTTTCAGGCATACCAGGAAGGCATGGGACTTTTAAAAGAATGCAATGAAATGATCGATACTGTCGAAAAGAAAATGCTGCAGATCAGCGGAAACGGAGAACTCAGTGAATTTTAAAGAAACGTTGCGAAGCAGAACCGAGGAAGCAGAACAGATCGTCCGGTCTTTTCTTCCGAAAGAAGAAGGATTCCCTCAAAAATTGCTGGAAGCAATGAATTACAGTATCAATGCCGGCGGAAAGCGGATCAGACCACTTATTATGAAAGAAGTTTTTGATCTGTCCGGTGGAAAAGGCAGCGTGATCGAACCCTTTATGGCTGCGATCGAGATGATCCATACCTACTCGCTGGTACACGATGATCTGCCGGCTTTGGACAATGATATGTATCGCCGTGGAAAAAAGACGACGCATGCAGTCTATGGGGAAGCATTGGGCGTACTGACCGGTGCGGCATTGGAAAACTATGCATTTGAGACGGCGCTCGGTTCATTTGAGCGTGCAAAAGACGTAGCCGGTAAGGAGAATATTATACAGGCCATGAAGATCCTGAGCAGGAAAGCAGGTGTTTACGGAATGCTTGGCGGTCAGAGTGTGGATGTGCAGAACGAAAAACAGGGAAATCTGATCCTTTCCAGAGAAGAACTGGATTTTATTTACCTGAATAAAACATCAGCACTGTTAGAAGCTTCGATGATGATCGGAGCTGTCCTTGCAGGGGCTGCGGATAAAGAGATCACTGTCTGGGAAGAGATTGGCAGGAGAATTGGACTGGCTTTCCAGATCCGTGATGATGTTCTGGATGTAACAAGTACAACAGAGGTTCTCGGTAAACCGGTCTTCTCTGATGAGGAAAACGGGAAAACAACCTACGTGACACTTTATGGCGCGGAAAGAGCGGCACGTGAGGCAGATAAGCTGACAGAGGAGGCATTGCAGCTTCTTTCACAGCTGCCCGGAGATACGGAATTTATGAATATGTTGTGCCTTTATCTTGCACAACGCGAAAAATAAAGAACGGCATCACATTCAAAAGGGAGAAAACACTCACAGGAGTCATATGCTGGAACAGATTAACAAACCAAATGATATAAAAAATATTCCGGAGAACCGCCTGGTGGATCTGGCATCGGAGATAAGAACCTTTTTGGTAAAGAGTGTCAGCAGGACAGGTGGTCATCTCGCATCTAATCTCGGCACAGTAGAACTTACGATAGCTTTGCATCGTGTATATGATCTGCCGAAAGACAAGATCGTGTGGGATGTGGGACATCAGGCCTATACCCATAAGATCCTCACCGGCCGAAAAAACGATTTTGCAAAGCTTCGGAAATTCGATGGGATCAGCGGCTTCCCGAGGCGAGAGGAGAGCGATTGCGACTGCTTTGATGTAGGTCACAGTTCTACTTCGATATCGGCAGGTGTTGGCTATGTGAATGCACGGGAGCTGACAGGCGAAGACTATCAGGTCGTTTCGGTCATCGGTGACGGATCTCTGACAGGCGGAATGGCTTACGAGGCGATGAACAATGCGGCCAATCTGAAGACGAATTTTGTGATCATTTTAAATGATAATGAAATGTCGATCTCTAAAAATGTCGGGGGTATGTCCAATTATCTTTCGGATCTGCGCACTTCATCCGGTTATACGGGATTGAAGATGGGGATCACTTCCGGTCTGGAGAAGATTCCCGTGCTGGGCGGGCGTATCGTAAACACCCTGCGAAGAACGAAGAACAGTTTGAAACAGCTGGTCATTCCGGGCATGTTTTTTGAAAATATGGGGATCACTTATCTGGGGCCGGTGGACGGACATGATATTTCCAAGCTGACCAAGGTGTTGAGTGAAGCAAAAAGGTTTGAAGGACCGATCCTGGTACATGTATTAACCCAGAAAGGCAGAGGATACGAGCCGGCGGCAGAACGTCCGGATGAATTTCATGGCGTTTCTGCTTTCGATATGGTGACCGGTGAGTCATTGAACAGCGGCGGCCCGGGTTATTCCTCCATTCTTTCCGGAGCACTCTTAAAACTTGCGGAGAAAGATCCGGATATTGTAGCAGTCACCGCTGCCATGGCAGAAGGTACAGGTCTGCATAAGTTTGCCAGAAGATATCCCAATCGATTTTTTGATGTCGGAATTGCGGAAGGACATGCGGTTACATTTACAGCAGCACTTGCTTTGGGCGGTCTGAAACCGATCTTTGCCGTTTATTCTTCTTTCTTGCAAAGGGGCTTTGATCAATTACTGCATGATATCTGTATGCAGAATGTGCATGCGGTGATTGCTGTAGACAGGGCCGGCCTGGTTGGCGCAGATGGAAAAACGCACCAGGGGGCTTTCGATCTTTCTTATCTGAATATGATGCCGGGCATGACGATCCTGGCACCGAAGAATGATTGGGAATTGCCGAAAATGCTGAGGTTTGCCATGGAGTGGACCGGGCCGATTGCAATCCGCTACCCCAGAGGCAGTGCGGAAACACGGTTTCATGAATACCGAAAACCCATCCGTTATGGAAAGGCAGAGGTGATGGTCCGCGGCAAGGGCATTGCTCTGCTTGCGGTAGGTGTTATGGTAGCCACTGCCTGGGAGATACATGAAAAACTGATAAAAGAGGGGATTTCTTCTACTGTAGTGAATATGCGTTTTGTAAAGCCTTTTGATAAAGACTTGCTTCGTGAACTTGCGACAGATCATTCTCTGTTTGTTACTATGGAAGAGAATATATTGTCCGGTGGATTCGGAGAGCAGGTTATGCAATTTGTAGAAGAAGAGCAGTTGGGTCCTGTGCTCTATGCGGCAGCGATCAGGGATCGCTTTGTAGGCCATGGGGATACAGCATGGCAGAGAAAAATGCAGGGACTGGACGCAGAATCGATCATCTCTGAAATACGCAGGAGATTGCGCAAGGATGAGCATGTGCAAAACGATTCTGAATGAAAGCAGATTAGTAAAACAATTCCGTAGGATGCAGATTTATAAAAGGTTCCCTATGAGGGAGCCGGACAGAGACGGGAGATCGTATGTTATGAAGGAGAGGCTGGATGTTCTGCTGGTACAGCAGGGGCTGGCACCATCTCGGGAAAAGGCCAAGGCTTTGATCATGGCCGGTGCCGTGCTGGTGGATGGTCAGAGAGAAGATAAACCGGGAACGTCATTTCAGAATACGGTGAAGATCACAGTAAAAGGTGCAGCGATGCCTTATGTAAGCAGAGGTGGTCTTAAACTTGAAAAGGCAGTAAAGCATTTTTCTCTGGATCTGGATGGTAGAATCTGCATGGATGTAGGCAGTTCCACCGGCGGGTTTACGGACTGTATGCTGCAAAACGGTGCGGCCAAGGTCTATTCCGTGGATGTCGGATATGGTCAGCTGGACTGGAAGCTGCGGAATGATCCGCGGGTTGTCTGCATGGAAAAAACCAATATCCGCTATGTCACACCGGCAGATATAGATGAATCCCCTTCTTTTGTTTCAATTGATGTGGCCTTTATCTCTCTCACTAAGGTTTTAGGACCGGTTCTGGAGCTGCTGGAGGCAGGCGGAGAGATCGTCTGCCTGATCAAACCACAGTTTGAAGCCGGCCGGGAAAAAGTCGGTAAGAAGGGAGTTGTAAGAGATCCGGATGTTCACCGCGAGGTAATAAAAGCTGTGACACAGTTTGCGCTAAGCCTCGGTTTTGACCTTCTGCATCTGGAATTTTCTCCGATCAAAGGACCGGAAGGTAATATAGAATACCTGCTTCATTTAAGAAAACCATCGGAGCTTTTAAAGACCGTGCCGGAAAAAAGCGAGAAAAATCTGCCGGAGAAACCGGCAGAAACATCTGAAGGATCCGAAGAAATTGAAAAAATCTGGAAACAAAAGATCGACACCGTTGTAAATGAGGCGCATCAGACGTTGGATAAGAAATAAGCAGGGGAGAAGAGATGGATCATTTTTACATTGTTACGAATATCCATAAAGACAAAGAAGCACTGGTGACAAAGGCTGTTGCGGCTTATCTGAGCAATGCCGGGAAGAAAGTCTCCCTGCCGGAAAAAATGCCCGGATTTGGGGAGGATGTCCGCGAGGAAGATATTCCGGCAGGTGTAGACTGTATCCTGGTTCTGGGCGGAGACGGTACGCTTCTTGGCACTGCCAGGAGTCTGGTCAATCTGCAAATCCCGATGTTCGGTATCAATCTTGGAAGGCTGGGTTATCTGGCAGAAGTTGACCGGAGCACCTATCCATTGGCACTGGATCATCTGATCCGCAATGATTTTGTGATAGAGGAGCGAATGATGCTCAAAGGCAGTCTCTTTCGCAATGGACATCTGGTCACAGAGGAAGTTGCCTTAAACGATATCGTGATCAGCCGCAAGGAAGGTCTGAAATTGATCTGTCTGCATAATTATGTAAATGACGCATTTCTGACCTCATACTGGGCGGACGGCATGATCATCTCAACACCGACCGGATCTACCGGTTACAGTATGTCTGTCGGCGGACCGATCGTATCACCGGATGCAGCCTTGTTTTTGTTGACTCCGATGGCAGCACATACACTGAACACCAGAAGTATCGTGCTTCCTCCGGAAGCTGCCATCACACTGGAGCTGGGCGCGGACAGGAACGGCGAGCAGGACCACGCAATGGCTTATTTTGACGGAATTGGAGCAGCACCTCTGCAGACAGGTGACAGACTAGTGATCCGGCGATATGAAAAAAACACCTTGCTTGCGAAAATTCATAACAGTAGTTTTCTGGAGGTGCTGAGCAAGAAGATGAGCACAAATTGATCGGGAACTGAAAATGAATCTTTTACCGTTCATCGGTTTTCGATTTTGCTAGATATTTTCAGGAGATTTTGATGATTATATGAAACGAAAAAGGCAGGAACAGATCTTATTGATGATCTCCCAACAGAAGATTGGCACGCAGGAAGAACTTGCTGCATTGCTACAGGAAAAGGGCTTTCCCGTAACCCAGGCAACGATCTCCAGGGATATTCGTGAGCTGCATCTTTCCAAGGTCTCAGACAGCGGCGGAGCAGCACACTACGTACCATCCGGTTCTTATGACCGGAAGATTTCGGATAAATACATAAGAGTTTTGCGAGATGCTTTTGTCTCTGTGGATACAGCCGGCAATCTGCTGGTCATTAAGACGGTATCCGGAATGGCCATGGCTGCTGCTGCCGCGCTGGATGAGGTAAACTGGACGGAGATCGTCGGGTGCATTGCGGGCGATAACACGATCATGTGTGCGATCCGTACGCAGGAAGAAGCGCGTCAGTTGATGAGAAGGCTGCAGGAGCTGCTGGAAGATTAAAGGGAATAACGTTCGGAAGAGAGATGGAGAGGAGCGTTAAACACTATGTTGACAAACTTACACGTAAAAAATATGGCCCTGATCGATGAAGCAGAGATGGAATTCGGTCAGGGGCTTAATATTCTTACCGGTGAAACGGGTGCCGGCAAATCTCTGCTTATGGGTTCTGTAAATCTGGCGCTGGGGAAAAAGGCATCCAGGGATATGATCAGGGAAGGGGAGGATTCTGCCCTTGTGGAATTGGTCTTTCAGGTGGAAGATCCGCTTATTCTCTCAGAACTCCATGAAATGGATGCAGATCCCGAGGATGGCATGTTTATCATTTCCAGAAAAATAAAGGATGGCCGCAGTATCAGCCGGCTGAATGGAGAAACATGCACAGCCGCCCGGATCCGGCAGATCGCTTCTCTGCTGTTGGATATTCATGGACAGCATGAACATCAGTCTCTTCTGTATCCGGACCGTCAGCTGCAGATACTGGATGCTTTTGGAAGAGATGTCTATGAAGAAGATCTGCTGCAGACAGAAGAAACCTATCGTAAGTGGCAGACACTTCTGAATGAACAGAAAAAATATTCCATGAATGAGGAAGAGCAGGCCAGGGAAACTGCTTTTCTGGAGTTTGAGATCAAGGAGATCCGTGAGGCTGCGCTGACTCCGGGTGAGGAAGAAACCCTGGAAAGCAGCTATCGCAGAATGCAGAACGGCCGCAAGATCATGGAAGCCTTGCAGAGTGTTTATCAGCTTGGCGGGAATGACGGCGGTGCAGGAGAACTGGTCGGTCGGGCACTTCAGGAATTGTCCTCTGTCAGCAGCTATGACACACCGCTTGAGGAAATGGAAAAGCTGCTCCTGGATGTGGAAGGTATTCTTGCAGATTTTAATCATGAAGTGTCTTCCTATATGGATCGCTTTACCTTTTCGGATGAGGAATTTTATGAGACAGAACAGAGGCTGGATCTGATCCATCATCTGGAATCTAAATATGGCAGGACAGTTCAGGATGTGCTCTCTGCATTGGAAAAGAAAGAAATGAGGCTTCAGGAACTGGCACATTATGAGGAAATGCGGCAGCGGCTTGCAGAAGAAACTGCAAATGCAGAGGCGGTCATGAAAAATGCCGCGGCAGAACTTTCTGCAAAACGGCATCTGATTGGACAAAACCTTTCGGAAAAAATTGTCGAAGGTCTCAAAGAATTGAATTTTCCGGAGGTTCACTTTGAAATTGCTTTTACCAAAGCGGCATATCGCGCAGATGGATGTGATGATATTTCTTTTCTGATCTCAGCCAATCCGGGTGAACCATTAAGAGAACTGGCAAAGATCGCATCCGGCGGCGAGCTTTCCAGGATCATGCTGGCTATAAAAACCATCCTTGCTGAAAAAGATCACACGGAGACACTGATCTTTGATGAGATCGATACCGGAATAAGCGGCAGGACTGCTCAGCTGGTATCAGAAAAAATGGCACGGATCGGAAGACATCACCAGGTCATCTGCATTACACATCTTGCGCAGATCGCGGCAATGGCCGACCGGCATTTTGAAATTTACAAAGAGGCAGAAGATAATAGTACGGTCACTCGTATCCGCCCGCTCGAAGGAGAGGCGTCAGAGGAGGAACTGGCACGCATTTTAGGCGGTGCCGAGATCACGCAGGCAGTACGAGACAATGCGCGGGAGATGAAAACACTTGCTACGAAAAAGAAAAAACGCATCAGGGACGCTTCTTCTGTCTGAAGGAGTGTCCCCCTGTCTTTTTTCTGTTTGTAAACAATGGATCAGTCCTGTATCGCCAGTTCACGGTAAAATTCCGTATAGTCTTCCCGCTGCGATTTTGTAAAGGCGATCGCAGTACGTGGATGCTGATTCAGGACACCGGTCATAAGATACTGGAGATCGTACCCCCATACAGTCCCTGCTTTTTTTAACGGGATCATGTGGTCTTCTACAAATTGAAGGGCCGGATAGATCTTGTATTTGGGATTGCGGAGAAGACCGAGCAGAAGTTCCATCGCACAGTTTCCGGCACCGCGTCCCATGCCATTATAGGTTGCATCGAGAAAGTCGACTCCGTCACCTACGGCTTCGATCGTATTTGCAAAAGCAAGCTGCTGATTATTGTGTGCATGGATCCCTACGGTCTTATTGTATTTTACTGCAGCCTCCATGTAGAAGTCGACGATACGCGCGATCTGTTCCGGGTAAAGGGCTCCGTAACTGTCTACAACATAGAGGACTTTGACTGGTGTCTGTGCCAGTTCATCGAGGGCGATCTTGAGATCGCTTTCCTGTCCTGAAGAGATCGCCATAATATTGCAGGAAGTTTCATATCCTTTGTTCACGGCATCTTCGATCATGTGGATGGCGCCCGGGATACTGTTCAGATAAGTAGCAACACGGATCAGGTCCACCGGGCTCTCCGCTTTCGGATGAATATCTTCTTTATAATTGCAGCGGCCAACATCCGCCATGACTGCGAGCTTCAGGTCGGTATTGTTCTCCCCGACTATGCTGCGGATATAGTCATCATCACAGAATTTGCCTGGTCCGAATTTGCTTTCATCGAACATGGCCCGGTCTGCTTTGTAGCCGAATTCCATATAATCAACACCGGCAGCTATGTTTGCTTCATAAAGGGCATGTGCGAACCCTTCCGGAAAATAAAAATTGTTTACAAGTCCCCCGTCACGGAGCGTGGCATCTACAACACGTATTTCTTTACGATATCCCATCAATTTCGAGATTTCTTTCATTTCGTTAACCCTTTCACACTTTAAAACGATATAGCGTTAAAAGTATACACCCAAAATAACCATTTGTAAACCGGCTTCTTTCGATTCTATGCAGATCCGTTTGTACGTATGGCAGAGCAGATTTGAAAGATAAAATTTATATATGCCAAATTGGAATATGTGATAATCCAAAACTTCATTGACAGACGAAACCCATTTGCCTATATTAATGGGGTGAAAGTAGAATCAAACAGGGACGTATGTTCCGCCCGGCGGACAAAAAGACGGAAAACGGAAGCCAGAGAATGGGTTCTTTTTTGTTTGTAGGAATTGGGTTTGAGTTTTACGGAATCGACGCAATAACAGCTATTTTGTTGATCTCAGGGGGAAATGCTATGAAAAAGAAAACAGCAAAAACACTATCCGCATTGCTTGCAGCGGCCATGATCATGTCCTGCGCCTTCCCGGTTCAGGCTGATGAAGATCCGGCGGCAGTGACACAGCAGAGCGAGGAGACAGCAGGAGAAGAGCTGCTCGTAGAACCTGCAGCGGCTGATGTCCAGACAGACGACTCTGACGATGGAAATGTGGAAAACGCACAAAGTGAAGAGACAAAGAATTCGGAAGAAAATTCCGGAGAACAGATCTTGGCAGATTCGACAGATCAGACGCAGACAGATCAGCATAAGGACGGCTCAGAAATGAGCAAGACAGATTCCGATAAAGATAAGAGCAGCAGCTCGGACCAGGACGATGAGAAAGTAGAAACAGAGGCAAAAACTGCTGTGTTGAAAGCGGAAGGTTCTTTTCTTGAAAGCATTGCCGTAAAAACAGCGGAGTATACAAATAAGGTCGTGTGTGTAAAAGCAGAAGGGACAAGTTATGGAATGTTTCCTATAGGAAGCAGCACGATCACAGATAACGGAGATGGTACTTATCAGGTTAAACTTCATGTGACCAAAGCAACATTCAGTGCCTTCTATTTCGGCTGGGTCGATGAAGTATCGGATTCTTCAACTGCTTTTGCAACGGGTACAGCGGCAGATTCCGGCCTGGATTTTACATTTAATATATCATCCTCTGATCTTGGCACTTATAAGCCTGTGGTGATGTGGAATAGCACGAAGGGCGCATGGGCTACGACATCACAGGTTTATATGGGCTTTAAGAACCTGAACGATGACTCCATAGGTTCTATTCCGACAAAGTCAGAGACAACACCAACCCCGACCCCTACAGAGACACCTACACCGACGGAGACTCCCACACCGGAACCGACTGCAGAGCCGACACCTGCTCCGGTGGCAGTTGCGGACGGAACTTATTCTGTAGATGCCACCAGCAACGCATCTATGTTCAAAATTGTAAGTGCACAGCTGTATGTAAAAGATGGACAGATGACAGCAGATCTGACCCTCAGTGGAACCGGATACGATTATCTGTACGCAGGGACAGGAGAAGATGCTGCGGGGGATACATCGAACTGGATCAGTTATACCGTTAATGCAGATGGGAAATATGTTTACACGGTACCGGTATCCGCACTGGATACAGAGGTGGCCATTGCTTCACACAGCAGTTCAAAGAATCAATGGTACGACAGGAAGGTGACTTTCGATTCATCATCTTTAAAAAAGGTAGAAGAGGAAACAACACCTACGCCGACACCAACTGCAACACCGATACCGACGACTGCGCCGTCGTCCACTGATCAGACTTCTAAGTATACGACCGATACAAGCGGTTCGACCAGCGCGGTCAATAGTTCTACTACATTGAAAGATGGTGTTTACACACCGGACAGCTTTTCTTTCTCAGGTGGTACCGGAAAAGTAAATATTACCTGCTCAAAGATCACTGTTACAAACGGACAGGCTTATGCAACAATCGTTTTTTCAAGTGATAAATATGGCTATGTAAAGGCTAACGGGAATACCTATTATCCGACTGTGAGCGGAGGAAATTCCATATTCGTTATTCCGGTTGCGCTGAACACAAACAATAAGATCATCGGAATGACGACAGCTATGTCCGCTGCGCACGAGATCGAATATACGATCTTCCCCTATCTGGCTGCAGCAGGAAGCGGCAGTTCCGCTTCTTCTTCGGCGAACGGAAATACAGTGGGTACGGCAAATGCATTTGATGAAGAAGCACCGGAAATCGCGGGGCTTACCGGCGGGAAAGAAGTGGAAGTGCAGTATGCAGAATACTTCCGGCTCTTTCAATATGATGATGACATTATGTTGCTTGAGATCGATATGACAAAAGATACCGTACTTGATCCCGACTGGCTGAAGGAAAACGGAGAAGATACATCTGATTCTGCAGCAGCTGCAGATACAGCAAATACATCTGTAAAAGCAGATGAAGAGAGCACTGCAGATACTGAGGAGACGACTATATCAAACGCATCAGATGATGCGGATTCCGAAGGAACATCTACCGCAAAGACGACGCAAGATTATGTATCGGAACTCTACCAGGCTGATGTTGTCAAATACCTTGTTGTGCCGGAGAAGACCGAGGTTCCTGCGGGACTGGATAAACAGGTTGTTGTGATCCGTCAGCCGATCACCGGTGTTTACACAACATCAGAGGAATCTATCGATGAACTTTCTTCGTTGGATCTGCTTGGGCTTGTTAAGGCAGTCGGAGAAGAAGAGAAAGATTGCACAAATGAAACTTTGAAAAAAGGTTTTGAGGATGGCACGCTTGCATACGGCGGTACGATCGATGATACGGTATTCCGGACCCTTGTACAGAACAAGATTGATTTCAATATTACCTCAGATGAACTGCTTCCGCTAAATGCAAATGCACTGGCAGATAGAAACAAGGAGACAGGCAAGGACGAAATGGCTGCAGAGGAGTATAGAGACAGATGGTATTCTCTTGCAGAGGATTTTGCTACTCTTGAGATCCCCATGATCCTTGACCGGTCTGCAGATGAAAAGACGGAACTTGGTCAGGCTGAATGGATCCGTCTGTACGGGATTCTGTTTGGAAAACAGAATGAAGCGGAAACACTGTTTACAAAAACGGAACAACAGTTAAAGGAGAGTTGATCGGATGAAAAGACGGAGTCTGAGATTAATTGCTGCAGGGACGCTTGTCCTTGCCATGGCATTTTCGCTTGCTGCCTGCGGAGGCAGCACATCCTCAGATCTTACCGAGACAGAAGCGGAGGCTGAAGATACAGACGAAAAAGAAAATGAGGCAGCGGACAGCTTAAAAACGGATGCTGCGTCAGAAATGGATGAGGCTTCAAAGAAAGGTCAGAATGTCGCAGAAGAGGGGGCTTCTGAAGAAGAAAATAATGCATCTTCAGGAGAGGAAAGTGAGGAGGCACCAGTCATTTCCGGACTTACCTTCTCATATACAACACCGCTTCAATATGCGGAATGTTTTACCATTTATAATTACGAAGATGGCTATAAGCTGATCGATATTCCGGAGAGCGGAACCTATTTGGTTATCCCGGAAGATGGCAGTGTTCCTTCGGATCTTTCTGAAGATATCATTGTTCTTCAGCAGCCATTGGATAAGATTTATCTTGCGGCGACATCGGCCATGTCTCTTTTTGATGCGGTGGATGCCATCGATCACATACGCCTGTCCGGAACAAATGCTTCCGGGTGGTATGTGGACTCGGCAGTTGATGCCATGAACGCCGGAGATATGCTCTATGCCGGCAAATACAGCGAGCCGGACTATGAGATGTTGGTAAGTGAGGGATGTAATCTTGCGATCGAATCGACTATGATCTATCATACGCCGAAGGTGAAAGAGATGATCGAAGACCTTGATATCCCGGTTCTGGTTGACCGATCCAGTTATGAAAGCCATCCTTTGGGCAGAACAGAGTGGATCAAGCTTTATGCTGCGCTGGTCAATAAAGAGGATGAGGCGGAGACCTTTTTCGATGAACAGACCAAGGTGATAGAAGAACTTGAGGATTGCAAAAATACAGGGGCAAACGTTGCCTTCTTCTATGTAAATACAGATGGGTCTGTTGTTGTGCGCAATCCGGAAGATTATATTCCGAAGATGATCGAGATTGCCGGCGGCAAATATATTTTTGATGATCTCGAGGCAGAAAGCACATCGACCGCGCCCTCTATCACAATGGAAGAATTTTATTCTACAGCAATCGATGCGGATTATCTGATTTATAACGCGGCGATTGACAGTCCCTTGGGCAGTGTGGATGAACTGATCGCAAAGGATGCGCTGTTTGCGGATTTCAAAGCGGTAAAAGAAGGGAACGTCTGGACAACCGGAAAGAATTTTTATCAGGCGACCGATATTGTCGGACAAATGATCAAAGATGTAAATATCATGCTGAATGATGGGGATCCGTCGGAAATGACTTTCCTGAGCAAAGTGGAGTGACATGAAACCTGAATCAACCTTCGATACAAAATTGTTTGAAAGGGAAAGACAAAAAAGAAGATTGCGTTATCTGACGGTTTTTGTGGCCCTGGCGGTTCTGTTTTGTGTGATCGCTATCCTGAATATTGTGATCGGTAATGCGGATATTTCCATATCAGATATCATCAGGATCCTTTTTCTGCGGGAAGGGGATGCTACGGCTATGAATGTGGTCTGGAAGATCCGCCTGCCAAGGATCATTATGGCTGCTATTCTGGGAGGGGCGCTGTCTCTTTCGGGATTCCTGCTGCAGACTTTTTTTGAGAACCCGATCGCGGGTCCGTTTGTGTTGGGAATTTCTTCAGGGGCGAAAATGTTTGTGGCTTTTGCCATGATCTTTTTCATGCAGGCCTTTGCAGCTGTATCATCTTATGTGCTGATCGCCGCCGCTTTTCTCGGGGCCCTGGTCTCCATCGGGTTTGTCCTTCTTTTTTCGAAGAGAATACGGAATATGGCAACGCTTCTGGTTGCCGGTATCATGATCGGTTATATCTGTTCTGCTGCAACAGACTTTGTTGTTACATTTGCTGCGGATTCTGACATTGTGAATCTGCATAACTGGTCAAAGGGCAGCTTTTCCGGTATGAACTGGAACAATGTTGCAGTAGCATCAGTTGTAGTTGCTGTTACTTTTGTGATCGTTTTTCTGATGTCGAAACCGATAGGGGCTTATCAGCTTGGTGAAGCTTATGCGCAAAGCATGGGCGTGAATATAAAGGCTTTTCGAACAGCACTGATCATTCTTTCCAGTTTGCTCGCGGCAACTGTGACTGCCTTTGCAGGTCCCATTTCGTTTGTGGGGATCGCGGTTCCTTTTTTGATTAAGCGAAGTCTTAACAGTTCGAGACCACTGGTGGTCATTCCGGCTACATTTCTGGGTGGTGCTGTCTTCTGTATGGGCTGTGATCTGATCGCCAGAACTGCATTTTCACCGACAGAACTGAATATAAGCACTGTGACTTCTATTTTCGGAGCACCGATCGTTATCTTTATGATGCTGAAGAGAAAGAGGGTGTAGTGCAGATGAGCAATGATTATTTGAAATTTGATCATGTTTCTGTCGGTTATAACAGGGTTCCTGTCATAAAAGATATCAACTTGGCGATCAAAAAAGGCGAGATCATAGCGCTGATCGGACCGAACGGTGCAGGAAAGTCCACGATCCTGAAAAGTATTGCCAGAGATTTACCGCTGGTAGGCGGCAGTATATATCTGGATGGCAGGAATATCATGGAGTACTCTTTCAAAGAGCTGTCCACAAAGATGGCCGTCATCTTGACGGAGCGCATTAAAGTGGAACTCATGACCTGCCGGGATATTGTTTCGACCGGAAGATATCCCTATACCGGAAGACTGGGCATCCTGAGTAAAGAAGATGACGAGAAGGTGACACAGGCCCTTGAAACGGTAGATGCGCTGGACATCGCAAATAAGGATTTCAATGAGACCAGTGACGGACAGAAGCAGAGGATCCTGCTGGCCCGGGCGATTGCGCAGGAACCGGAGATCATCCTGCTCGATGAGCCGACTTCGTTTCTGGATGTGCGTCATAAGCTGTCTTTGCTTTCAATTCTTACCAGAATGGCAAGAAAGAATCATATCACTGTAGTTACATCTCTTCACGAGATCGATCTGGCGGAAAAAGTGGCTGACCGGATCGTAACAGTGAAGGGGGACGAATTGTTCGGATTCGGAAGCCCCGGTGAGATCTTTTCAGAAGAAAAGATCCGTAATCTTTATGATATTGACAATGGATTTTTTGACCCGCTTTTTGGAAGTCTGGAGTTACAGAGACCGCATGGGAAAAAATACAAAGTCTTTGTGATCGCAGGAGACGGATGCGGCATCCCGATTTACCGGGAACTGCAAAAAAAGAATATGCCGTTTGCCACCGGAATCCTTTATACAAATGATGTGGACTACAGGCTGGCACGTCTTTATGCGGCAGAAGTCATCACAGAAGAACCTTTCCGGGAGATCAGAGAAGCGACTTTTGAAAAGGCGCGGGATATCATGGAAGAATGTACGGAAGTGATTTATGCCGGAAATTCACATATGGAGAAGAATACTGCCTTGCAATCTTTGCGTAAGATCGCCGGGGAGAGCGGGAAACTGAGGGAGATCAGTGATCTTTAAGTACAAAATGTGATAAGAACAGTTTCTGATATCATTTGTTTAGAATCAAATTTTAAGATCTGCGGCCCACGGATCTGAATCTCATGAGCAATGGAATCCCCCATGCTTTCCGGGAGAACCCACATTTTATGAGAATGCCGCATGCTATATGAGACCTTTTTATTTGATTCCAAATATATAGTGAAAGCTAAATATTAAGCAAAGAAGGAGAAAACAATGAAAAAACCATTAGCGATCCTGTTGGCATTTTCTATGTCTGCTTTTATGCTGACTGCCTGCGGATCAAGCACTGAAGAAAACACGGATTCTGCTGAAGAAACAGTAGAAGAAACTGAAACAGAGGAAGAAACAGAAGAGGAAGCAGAGGAAGCAGTGGATGATCAGGCTGCGGCTGATGAAGTCGCTGCATTGATCGATGCGATCTATGTACAGCAGCGTACAGATGAGACAGATGCACAGTGTACTGCTGCAAAAGCAGGCTGGGATGCTCTGACAGATGCACAGAAAGAACTGGTAGAGGGTGAGAATGCAGCCCCGGATTACTTTGGCAGAGATACAGGTGACGCTTCGCTGGACGATCCGCTGAATGCAGATGACATCGGAGAGAACGAGATTCTTGTCGTAAGCTTTGGTACTTCTTTCAATGACAGCCGTGCAGAGGATATCGGCGGTGTGGAAACTGCTATCGCAGAAGCATTCCCTGACTGGTCTGTACGTCGTGCATTTACGGCACAGATCATCATCAACCACGTTCAGGCTCGAGATGAAGAATTTATTGACAATATGGATCAGGCTCTGCAGCGTACTGTCGATAATGGTGTCAAGAATCTGATTGTTCAGCCGACGCATCTGATGCATGGAGCTGAGTATGATGAGCTTTGCGATGCTGTTCTCGAGTACACCGATGAGTTCGAGAATGTGTTGGTTGCAGAGCCGCTCCTTGGAGAGGTCGGTGAGGATGAAACCGTAACAAATAGCGACAAAGAGACGGTTGCAGAGGCTATTACATCTGCTGCAGTGGAAGAAGCAGGTTATGAATCTGCTGAAGAAGCAGCTGAAGACGGAACTGCATTTGTCTTCATGGGTCATGGAACATCCCATTCTGCAAAGGTAACTTATAGCCAGATGCAGACTGAGATGGATACTCTTGGATATGACAATGTATTTATCGGAACCGTTGAAGGCGAGCCTGAGGAGACATCATGTGAGAACGTGATCAATGCTGTAGCGGATGCGGGATATAAGAATGTAGTTCTCCGTCCGCTTATGGTTGTTGCCGGAGATCATGCAAACAACGATATGGCCGGTGACGATGACGATTCCTGGAAAAGCATGTTTGAGGCATCCGGTAATTTCGACAGTGTTGAATGCCAGATAGAAGGTCTTGGACGAATTGAAACAGTTGAGGAACTTTATGTTTCACATACACAGGCAGCAATCGATGAATTGGGCTCTTTGAGCGAAGATGCATCGTCTGAAAGTGCTTCCACAGAACTTGAGGATGGCACATATACTGCAGATTTCAACACAGACAGCAGCATGTTCTGTGTGAATGAAGCAAATGATGGTAAAGGCACTCTTGTTGTCAAAGATGGTAAAATGACGATTCATGTAAGTCTGCAGGGAACCGGCATTATCAATCTGTTTGTCGGCACCTCTGAGGATGCGCAGAAAGAAGGCGCAGAACTGCTTGAGCCGACTGAAGATACGGTTACTTACAGTGATGGAACAACTGAGGAAGTTTATGGATTTGATATTCCTGTTCCGGCGATCGGAGAAGATTTCGATTGTGCGCTGATCGGAAACAAAGGTGTTTGGTATGACCATGTGGTCAGTGTTACCAATCCTGTACCGGCTGAATAATCTTTAAACAACCAATCGAATAATCGAATCTGGGCCATACGATTCACAGGAAATGGAAAGGGGCTGTCGCATTGCGTCAGCCCCTTTTCAAGAGCGCGGACCGAGCCGAAGGCGAGAACGAACCCGGGGTTCGAATCCAAAGCGCCGGAAAACAAAAAAAGGAAGCGAAAACGCTTCCTTTTTCAATCCGTGCGCTAGAGGATTCGAACCCCCGGCCTTTTGGTCCGTAGCCAAACGCTCTATCCAGCTGAGCTAAGCGCACACATGCTGTTTTGTTTCAGCAAGGACTATAATAATCGTTTTCTTTGGTTTTGTCAACATTTATTTTGCCAATATTCTGAAGATATGGTAAGTTTACAGAGGACGGGCCACACTTCAGGACAGAGGGACACTCTTCAGGACGGAGGGACACTCTGTGAGACAAAAGAAGCGTCCCCAAAGGAGGAATATGGATAAGTATCAGTTTTTGGAAGAGCAGCAGGTGGATGCGGGGCTTGTGAAAGCTTTGCGGAACTATGCGGAGCAGTTTTCGGTGGATGAGCGTGTGATGAATCGTGTATCTGAACCAATGATCCCATTTTATGGAAAAGAGGTTCTGGAGATGGCGATCGCCGGATTGCTGCAGGGGGAGAATCTGCTTATTACCGGAGCTAAAGCGACGGGCAAGAATGTGTTGGCGGAAAATCTGGCCTATCTTTTCGGAAGACCGGTTTTCAATGTCTCCTTTCATGTGAATACATCAAGTGCTGAGTTGATCGGTACGGACACTTTTAGAAATAACGAGGTGGAGCTTCGTAAGGGAAGTATTTATCAATGTGCGGAATATGGCGGATTTGGGATCCTTGACGAGATCAATATGGCAAAAAACGATGCAGTTTCTGTTCTGCATGCAACATTGGATTATCGTCGCAGCATAGACGTACCCGGGTACGATAAGATCGAGCTTCACCCGGCGGCACGTTTTATCGGGACCATGAATTATGGTTATGCCGGAACCAAGGAGCTGAACGAAGCGCTGGTGTCACGTTTTCTGGTGATCGATATGCCGCCGCAATCGGAGGAAACACTCCATTATATTGTAAACAAGAGATTTCCGACTATGAATGAAAAGGCAAGAGAGCAGTGGATAGGCCTGTTTCTGGATCTGCAGACCAAGGCGGAAAATGGGGAGATCTCCACGAAAGCGCTGGATCTGAGAGGGCTTCTGGCGGCTGTCGGAACCGTCAGGACCGGGTTGAAGCCGGCTTTGGCAGTACAGATGGGCATTGCCAATAAATGTTTTGATATTTTCGAAAAGGATATCGTAAAAGATGTGGTAAATACCCGCATTCCGGAAGACTGGACACCGGCGGATATGTTTACGGATCTGTCATTTATGAAGAAATAGAAAGGCATCATGATATTCGATGAAGTCCGAAGAATTTTTTGAAGAGCATAAGCTCGAACTGGAAAATCGAATCAAAAATCTGGTCTGGACTATCAGCGGCGATTATACGCTGGAGTTGAAACCGGATACAGAAAGCTTTCTCCATACACCCAATGCTGCTTTGTATGAAGGCATCAAGCAGGGCGGTCTGGCAAAGTATTTCGATAAAGATCAGCTTAGCCTTTACCTGATCAAAAAGATTTATTGCCATGCTATGGAAGCACCGCTTATGTCTCTGGCACAGGTCTGTATTGACGAAGCTGTCGGCCGGAAGCTGGACGGGGAAAGAGAAGGCGTGCGAAGCATCCGCAGAAAGGCTTATGAGGAACTCATGGAAGAAGAATTCCATACGCTCAGCGCCAATCAGCTTGGCATGTTTCAGTTTGCTTATTTCCGCGAGTGCCTGGAAGGAAACTATACCGGGACAAAGAAACAGCAGGAATGTCTGGAAATGCTGCATACATTGCAGAGTGCGAAAGAGACGATGGATATCATAAAAGTGGTCGACGCGCTTTATAATATCCTTGTGGATACCGGCTTTGAAAGAAAAAACGGTACACTGGAAGACATCCTGGCAGTATCTATAGAGGATCTGCAGGAGTTTTCCTGGCAGGACTTTCTGGATGAAACTGCATTAGAAGACAGTCTGCAGAATTATCTGGATCAGGTTTCGGAAGCGATGACAAAACTTGATGTGAAAGAAATATCCGGCGATCTGAATCTGGATGCAGAAGGCACGGGAACGGCACCGCAGACCCTGGTCGTGGATCCCAAGGCGCTTGAGAAGATGTATTCTTATGTTGAGCGGAATTTCGGACAGACCTATCTTCGGGATACAGAGAGTAAAAGGCTGAATTATCTGATGTGCAGGGGGATCCATTCCCAGTGTACATTGTTTTATACAGAAGGTGTTCTGAAGAATCCGGTCGTGCACAATTATCAGTTTGAGTATGCGCGTAAGCAGCGGGATAAAAACCGAATGTCATATTATGATAAACATCGCGTGGTCAAGCATAATATCCGAGTGCTGACAGATACCCTGAAGAGAGCCTTTGTTCTGAGAGATCAGGAGGAGCAGATCCGTTCGGACCGGGGAGATATTATACCGTCCCAGCTATGGAAGATCGGCAGGTCAGACGATGCGCGCCTTTTTCAGCAGACGATCCGAAATGACGCAATCGATTTTGTGGTGGATGTTCTGATCGATGCCAGCGGATCCCAACGGAAACGGCAGGATCAGGTAGTGCTGCAGGCTTATATCATCGCGGAGGCGCTCTCCAATCTGGGTATCCCCTTTCGGGTGATAAGTTTCTGTACTTTCTGGGATTACACGGTACTGCACCGCTTTCGGGATTATGATGATAATCGGATCGCCAACAGCAATATCTTTGATTTTATGACATCTTCCAACAATCGGGATGGACTTGCGATCAAAGCTGCAGGCAGTGAACTGCTTACCAGAGACGAGGCACACAAAGTCATGATCATCCTGAGCGACGGAAAACCACTGGATGTTGTTGTGCAGCGCCAAAACTCCAGAACACCGGATGCATATCAGGGGCAGGTCGCCATAAATGATACCGGCATGGAAGTACGACGCCTGCGTCAGCAGGGCGTAGCGGTCCTCGGTGTATTTGTCGGAGATGAGAAAGAACTGGGGGCGGAACGGAGGATTTTCGGAAAAGATTTTGCCTATATCAGAACCATGAAGAGCTTTTCCAATATTGTGGGACGATATCTGTTGAAGCAGATTGAAGAATAAGACAATCATAAGGCGGACATAAGTTTAATTCTTATGTCCGCTGATCGTTTCTTCCATAACGGAACGAATGTATTCTCCTTCTTTTTTTCGATATTCCGCTGGAATATCAGAAGGATATATAGGGGCGCCGAATTCGATGTATACAGGCACGCTTTTGATCCGCGGGAAATGTGCCTCCAGGATGTCTGCGGTATTGATGATAGAAACCGGGATGATCGGAACGCCGGATTTTAAAGAAAGCCGGAAACTGCCTTCGTGGAAAGGCAGGAGCGGGAGCTCGCTTTCGTTTTTATTGCGAGTACCTTCGGGACAGATAAAGACAGATGTGCCTGCCTTCAGATATTTGATGCCATCCAGAATCATTTTGGCACCCTCCTTCAGGTTGTCCCGGTTGAAAAGAAGACAGCGCATGTGTTTTGCCCAGATACTGAAAAGCGGAATAGAGCCAAGCTCTTTTTTGGCGACAAAGCTTGTCATGTCCGGTAATCTATAATAAGTAAGGATGACATCGAAAATGCTTCGATGGTTGGCTGTATAGACGACAGCGGTATCTTTGGGGATCCGGTCCAGACCGACCATGGTAACTTTTGCGCCGGAGAAGAAAGCAATCACCCGGAAGATAAAACAGATCATATGGTAAGCTGCCCGATCGCTCTTATCCGGATTGAACTTGCCGATGATCCACAGGATCAAAAGGACCGGCAGTGTCGCTATAAGAAAGACAACAGCTGATAGTAAAACAAATAAGGTACGGATCATACAAAACCCCCATGTGCAGTTAAGGTATAAGTTCGGCTGCGGAAATCACAGATTTTCCATCTCGCGTATCCCACGACGTATTCTGATCTATATTTATATTATAAGAAATGGCGATCTGACATGCAAGTCTTCTCTGGTGACAGACTTCCGATCGGGTGTTAAAATGTTATTAATTGATTCTGTATTTAAAACTTCGTTAACTGATTTAACTGATCCTTTACAGAGAAAGGAAATAAGGCATATGAATGACTATACGGGAAGCCGCTGGTACAAATGCGACCTGCATCTGCATACTGCCAGCAGTATCTGTTACGTGAATAAGGAGGATACACCTGATAGATGGGTGGCCAGAGCGCTGGAAATGGGCCTGGAGGCTGTGGCTGTCACCGATCATAACGATTACCGTGGTATCGCACCTGTCATGGAGGAGGCCAAAAAACAGGGACTTGCTGTCTTCCCGGGCGTTGAGATCACCTGCGATACCAGCAAGATCCATATACTGGTCCTTTTTGATACCGGCAAGACCGCCGATACCGTGCGCGATTTCCTGAACCGCTGCGATATTGACAGCGAAAATATAGGTGATCCGAATGGTACCGGACTGGGTGTTTTTGAGGTTTGCACCATAGCAAAAAAACGAGGTGCGCTGGTCATCGCCGCCCATATTGATGAATTCAGCTCCATCAACAGCATGAATCCGGCCAATCTGGATAAACTGCTGGACTCCGGCCTTCTGGATGCGGTTCAAGTGGCAAATCTGCCCTCTTGGCGTAAATATCTGGCAGATAAAGATACAGATGCGCTCAACCGGACCATGCAGGAGAAATACGGGCCGGATGCCACACCTGCTGAAGTGGAGCGCTGGCGCAAATGCTTTGACAGAGCCAGAGAGGCAGGCATTCCCATGGTCGCCTTCTCCGATAATCCCTGCTCGCCCGATTCGGGCCGACATGGCCTTTGGGGGATCGGCAGTGCCTATACCTGGATCCAGATGGACGACAGCGTTAATCTGGAGAGCATCCGCCAGTCTCTTATCACCCCGGAGAGTCGGATCCGCATGTTCTACGATTACCCGGAGCGGCCGAAAAGTGAACCGGATTTCTGGATCCGCTCTCTGGATGTGATCGGCACCGAACTGAATCCGCATGTGCCTATTCACCTGGATTTTCATCCTCAGCTCAACTGCATCATCGGTGGCCGCGGCAGCGGCAAGTCAAGTATCGTGCAGGTGCTGATGGGGGTTTATAAGCAACTGCCGTCCCCTCTTATGAAGAATACCATTTTCCGGGAACTTCAGTACTATGCCCCCTGTGGGGAGGACGGGCACGGTATTTTTCGAGAGGACTCCGAGATCAGGCTCCGGTTTTCCTGGTATGGCAGTCAGTATCTGCTGGTGATCACAGACATCAAGGGAGTGTATGATCAGAAACAGGTTTTCTATTCCATAAATCCGGAAACAGAGGAGCTGGATGAGGAGGCTCTGAATGAGCTGCGTTTCAATTCTCTGATGACAGCCCAGGTATTTGCAGACCGGGAGATCAACGAGATCGCTTCCGTCTCCGGCTCACTGCTGGAGGAGATCGACCGCATGATCCCCGAAATGTATATCCTGAAGGCCCAAAAGCAGTATTATATGGACGGACTTTTGAATATATCCTCGGAATTAGCTGCCGCCCAACGTTTTACCAGGAACGATTACCGAATCCTGATGGAGCTGAATTGGCTGCGGAACCTGCAGGAGCAGATGACTATGGAGCCCCAGACATTCGATGCGTACTCTGTCATGATCAAACGTCGCGAAAATGCCGCTGAGATGATTGATGATGTCGTCAATCGTCTTGACCTGCTGAAAACTGCCAGGAATCAATATCTGGAGAAGCTGGACGCTCTGATCTGTTCCATTCGCGAAGTGCGGACTGATTTTATCAATAAGGTCATGGATGGTGATGCAAATTACAAGATCGAGCTGAAGCCGCTGTCCAGCCGCGATTCCTTCCGCAAGCTGCTCGCCGACACGCTGAAGGTGGATCTGGCACATATACAGGAGGATGTGGAAAAACTGGAAAACGCTTTGTTTGCCAAGAAAGACGGACTGAGCAAATATGCAGGACTTCTGAAAAAAATGGAAGGTTTTTCTGACTATTTTACCCATCTGGTCCAGGATTTGAGTGTTATGGATCGGGAAAGGCTCCTGCTTTTCCGCCCGGAAGATGAGCTGGTACTCTTCTATCATCCGACCGGTGTGAAGCGTTTCTTCCCTATGAATAATGCCTCCTCCGGAGAGCTGGCCACGGCTATATTCACGTTTTTCCTTTTCAGCGGCAATATGCCACTGATCATAGACCAGCCGGAAGCAGGTATGGATAACAGAATCATCTACGAGGAAATCCTGACAAAATTGAAGAAGGCTAAGGAACAGAGACAACTGATCCTGGTCACCCACAATGCCAACATTGCCTCCAATGCAGACGCGGAGATGATCATCGCCATGGACTCCGGCAGCAAGTTTGTCCGTGTCCACAGCTGCGGCACTATGGACAGCGATGAGATCCGACGGGAACTCTGCGACATCATAGAGGGAACAGAACAGGCCTTTCGCCAGAGAGCGCGCAAGTATCATATCCAGTAAAATGTTTTGATCGGTCATTCCTGAACAAAAACCGGAGGCGGTGAGAGCAGACCGCCATCCCGCAGGTACTTGACAATTGTCCCTTTTCGGTAGTATATATACTGTATACAAAAAACAGTAATAAGTACAATTTTGTGGGAATAATCATGAAATATCAGGCCTATGCAAAAATAAATCTGGGGTTGGATGTCCTGAGGCAGTTGCCGGATGGCTATCACGAGGTCAGTATGATCATGCAGAGTATTGCTTTGCATGATACGCTTACACTGGAAAAAATGAAAAACCCGGGCATCTCTTTGGAAATGGATCTGACAGATCTGTATATGCCGGAACATGGAAGCAGAAGTGCAGTTTTATCTGACGGATCCGACAACCTGGCATTTAAAGCAGCAGATTTGCTGGTCAAAGAATTCGGGATAACAGAAGGTGTATCGATCCATCTGCAAAAACATATTCCGATTGCTGCGGGAATGGCCGGTGGCAGCACGGATGCTGCTGCGGTCCTGCATATGATGAATGAAGTATTCCGCCTTGGTTTGTCGCCCGCCGCCCTGGCGATCAGGGGGAAAAAAATTGGTGCGGATGTGCCTTATTGTCTGATGGGCGGCACAGCACTCGCGGAAGGAATCGGAGAGATTCTGACGCCGCTTCCGGCGATTCCGCATTGCAGGATCCTGATCGGAAAACCTGACATCAGCGTTTCGACAAAATTTGTTTATCAGAATCTTAAGCTGCATGAACTGGACCATCATCCGGATATCAGGGGAATGCGCGCCGCCATTGAGGCGCGGGATATGAACGGCATTCTGAAACGGCTGGAGAATGTTTTGGAAACAGTCACGATCCCGGCATATCCGGTTGTGAATGAGATTAAAGAATGTATGTTGAAAGCCGGAGCGGCCGGAGCGCTTATGAGCGGCAGCGGCCCTACGGTTTTTGGAATATTTACAGATGAAGGGGAAGAAGCTGCCGAAGCTGCCCTGAAGATTTTGCAGGAGAGCAATCTGACAGCGGCATGTATGCTTACGGAACCCCGGGAGAGGAAACTATGGGAACAGATGAGTTGACGAGCATTATGACAGAATATCAGTATATGCCTCTGCGAGATGTTGTGTTTCATACGCTGCGGAAAGCGATCATGCAGGGCAATCTGAAACCGGGCGAGCGGCTCATGGAGATCAAACTGGCCAATCGCCTGGGCGTGAGTCGTACGCCGATTCGCGAGGCGATCCGCATGCTGGAACTTGAAGGGCTTGTGGTTATGGTTCCGCGAAAGGGTGCACAAGTAGCGAGCATAACGGAAAAAGATTTAAAGGAAGTTCTGGAGGTTCGGACCGGCCTTGAGGAGCTGGCGGTGAAATTTGCCTGTCAGAGGATCAGCGAGGAGCAGCTGCAAAAGCTGGAAGAGGCAGCTCGCAGATTTGAACTGGCTGTAAAACATTCCCAGCTGTCTGAACTGGCACAGGCTGATGTTGAATTTCATGATTGTATTTATGCGGCAGCAGGAAACGATCGTCTTGTACAACTGATCCAGAATCTTAGTGAGCAGATGTACAGATATAGAATAGAATATCTGAAAGATGAGGAGAGCAGGAATCTGTTGATCAGGGACCACGACGAACTGTATACATACCTGAAGAATGGAGACTTGGAGCAGGCGCAGAAGGTAATGCGTGCACATATTGAGCGTCAGCAAAGTTATATTCTGACTCTTCTTGATGGGGAGGATGAGTGATTATGCAGGATCGAAACGCGCCGATCGGAGTGTTTGATTCCGGTGTCGGCGGCCTCACAGTCGTCCGCGAGATCATGCGCAATCTTCCGACGGAAAAGATCGTTTATTTTGGAGATACGGCCCGTGTGCCTTATGGAAACAAGTCAAAGGATACGGTTGTGCGATATTCACGCCAAATCGTCCGCTTTCTGAAAACAAAAAATGTAAAAGCGATTGTGGTTGCCTGCAATACAGCAAGTGCGCTGGCTCTGGACACCATTGAGCAGGAAATCGACCTGCCGATCCTTGGCGTCGTAAAACCGGGCGCAGCCATGGCGATCAAATCAACAAATAACAAAAGAGTTGGTGTTATCGCAACATCCAGCACGATCAAAAGCAATCTCTATACAGAACTGATCCGCAAGGCGGATCCGGACATCAGCGTTTTTGGAAAGGCGTGTCCGCTTTTTGTCCCGCTTGTAGAGGAAGGGTGGACACACGATTCGCTGACCAAGGAAGTTGCCAACCGTTATCTGGATGAATTACTGCGTGAAAATATTGATACGCTGATCATGGGATGTACGCATTATCCCTTGTTGCGTAAGCTGCTTCGGGAAGTTGTGGGAGAAGGGATCACCCTGGTGAATCCGGCCTATGAGACAGCACGAGCTTTGAAACTGATGCTGGATCAGATGGATATTTCCGCAGAGCGGACCATGGCACTTGCGACGGACCATGCTTATTTTGTGAGTGATGCGGCAGAGCAATTTAATACGTTTGCCAATTCAATCCTGCCCAATCCGGTATCAAACACACAGCAGATTGCGATAGAAAAATATTAAAAGGAGAAATCACATGAAAAAAGATGTGATCATCAGCATCCGTGGGCTGCAGTTTGTGCAGGACGGGGACGAGACCGAGCCCGTGGAGGTTGTTACCTGCGGTGAGTATTATAAAAAAGATCAGACGCACTATCTGCTTTATGATGAAATGACAGAGGGCTTTAAAGAGGTGACGCGCAATGTTATCAAATTTAAGGATAAGTCATTGGAGGTAAAGAAAAAGGGACTGATCAACGTACAGATGGTTTTTGAAGAAAATAAAAAGACCTTCTCTTATTATCAGACACCATTCGGTGTGCTCAACATGGGAATTTCGGCCACAGATGTACGCCTTTACGAGGGAACAGACAACATAGCCTTTCATGTTGACTATGCGCTGGATATCAACGATCAGTATGTGGCAGACTGCGAGATCGCCATGAATGTGAAATCTCGGGATGGGGGAAATTTCCATCTTGGGTCATGAATGCGCAGGGAAAAGAAAAACGGACCGGAGATTTTTCCGATCCGTTTTTTTCTTACATTTCGCCGCGTCCCTTTTTGAGAAGGGTGTCGATCTTGCTTTCTTTTTTCTTCTTTGGTGCATCGAGAGAACCGCGGAGCGCTTTTACATGCGTGATATAAAGACCGCTGACAGTTGCCTTTACTTCCCTTTTTAAAGGGATGATCTCAAAGAGGTTTTTGTCGGTGATAAAGGTCTGTGCCTTAGGACCGACTTTGGCTTTTACTACATATAGCTTGGTGCGCTGGACACGCTTGGATGCCTGATCCAGAACAAACTGGGGAAAACCAGCGTCTTTCATGCGCATTCGCTTTTTGTCGATGATCAGCATGGTGACATTCTGCTTTGCGGCATCGATTTGCGCCTGCTGTTCGTCTATCTGTTTCTGTTTTCGTTTGCCCCAAAAATAAATTGCAGCAATGATCGCAGCAGCAACGGCTACGATGATCAATAAAACTGCCCAAACCGGCATAATTTTGTCCTCCTGCTGTTTTCTTTGGTAATTCTAACATCTATTCTATTAAATGGCAAACGAAAAATGCGTATAATGTGAAATATGTGTGTAGCAGGCCGGATTGCTTGCTTCTCCGACTTGTGCTGTGTTATAATGCGTCAGAAGAATACCCAGGAGTGTTCACTTCAAGGAGTATACGATGAAAAAAAATCAGAAAACCGGCATTGTTGACCGCCTGAAGCAGACAGTCGGCAAGGTCGGTAAAACGATGAGATCCCAAAATACAAGTAAGTCAGACGGGCAGAAGACTTCAGGTAAAACAAAAAGACCAAAGAAATCTGCAAAGACCAGTCGAACAGTGCCTGTGCATAAAAAAAATCTTTTCAGCAGGATCGGCGTGATTTTAAAGAAGCATCTGAGCAAACTGAATAAAAGACAGAAGATGCTCTTTGGAGGGATGGGCGGCGCGATTGTAGCCGCACTGGTGGTCATCCTGATCATCGCAGCAACAAGGGGCGGCACATCCGGTGATTTCAGCAGCGATCCGGAAGTGACTGCAGAAGAATCTGCGGCGGTTTCCGACATGGAACAGGCAGCAGATTCGGTCTGTCATCTCTCTTTTCCGATTCTGCTTGCGGATGAAAATATGCTGACAGAGGGGGATACACGTCTTACGGTATCCCAGTTTAATGAGATCCTTCAGAACCTGTACGATTCCGGCTATGTGCTCGTGGATTTTTATGATATCGCGGAACAGGTGCAGCAGGAGGATGGAACGATCAGCTACACAGCCAGTACACTGAGTCTGCCGGAGGGCAAGAAACCGCTTATCATTTCCCAGAGAGATGTGAGTTATCCTCTCTCCGGCGTTGGTGCCGGTTATGCTTCGGGGCTTGTCCTGGATGCGGCGGGCGACATCAAGAATTCCTATCAGCTTGGCGACGGAACGATTACTACCGGTAATTTCGATGTGATCCCTGTTCTGGAGGCTTTTATTCAGGTTCACCCGGATTTTTCGGTCGACAATGCACGTGCAGTCATCGGACTGACAGGCTACAATGGTATTCTTGGTTACCGGACCACTGCAGCCCTCGGACAGGAAGGAAACGCTTATGCCGGGTACGGCCTGTTTGATACAGCTGCAGAAACCACTGCAGCGGCTGCTGTTGTGCAGAAATTGCAGGATCTCGGTTATCATTTTGCCTGCAATGGATACGACCTGACAAGCTACGGTAGTGAGTATTCGTTTGTGGAGACGGATGCAAATGCATGGCAGGCGGAAGTCTCAGCGCTGGTGGGCGGCACGGATATCATGATCTTCCCTCGACAGACAGATATTGCAGGATGGAGCAGCTACAGCACATCAAATCAGAAGTATGCGCTCCTGCAGGGACTTGGATTCAAATATTACTGTATTGAAGATACGGCACAGCCTGCATGGCTGCAGCTGGGGACAGATTATGTCCGTCAGGGGATCTGGGAGATCAATTCTCTGGCAGATTATCAGCAGTTTATGGCCGCTGCGGCATCATAAGAAACGCATATGCCAGACTATTTACGTTACATTTTATGATAAAAGGAGTATAAGAAATGAAAAACAAACTAATTGCGATCGTGCTGGGAACTGTTATGGCTTTTTCGCTTGCGGCATGCGGTTCCGCAGCATCCTCCGATGAAGCAGAAGCTTCCGGGGAGAATACAGAAGAAGCAGAGACAGATTCGGATTCGGGTGAGATGACAGAGGAAGCCGCTGCCAGTGTGGATCTGGGGGATTCGGTCGATGGCATTGAACTGATAGAGGGCGATTACGTTCTGGAAGACTGCATGGAACTTGGCGAGTACAAAGGTCTGAAAGCAGAGCGGGTTGTTGAGGAAGTGACAGACGATGACGCCCTTACCTACATCGAAGAATACTATGTTTCGCCGGTAGAGGTAACAGATGCCGATGCCACGGTTGCGGAAGGTGACACTGTAAATATCGATTATGAAGGAACAAAAGATGGGGTGGCATTCGATGGCGGCAGCGCCACGGGAGCCAGTCTTGAGATCGGTTCCGATTCCTTTATAGACGGTTTTGAAGATGGTCTGATCGGTATGAAGGCAGGCGAAGAGAAGGACCTGAACCTCACTTTCCCGGAGGACTACTGGAATGAAGAACTTTCCGGAGCGGATGTCGTCTTTCATGTAAAAGTGAATTCAATCAGCCGTATGCCGGAAGAACTGACGGACGATTGGGTAAACGATGTGACTTATGGCGAGTATACAACGCTGGATGATTATGTGGCATTTATCAAATCCGGTCTCGAGGAGACAAATGAAGCCAGTGCGGACAGCCAGCTCGAGACAGACCTGTGGGCGATGGTTATCGATAACAGTACATTCAAGGCACTTCCGAAAGAATATGTAGAAGAAGGAGCAGCGACTTTCGCATCCAGCTTTGAGACATCGGCAGAGTACTATGGTATGGAATTGGAAGATTACCTTTCGACCTATTGCAATATGGATATGGATCAGTATGAAGAGAATATGCGCGATTACGGGATCCAGATTGCCGAGAGCATGCTGGTGCTGGAGGCGATTGAAAAAGCTGAAAATATCGGTCCGGACTCTGATGAGTACCAGGAGCGTCTTGATGCTCTGGCCAAGGAGTATGGTATGGAAACCGATGAGTTTGTATCAACCTATGGGACAGATAATTCTCTGGAAGATTACATTATGACCACCTGGGCGATGGAGATCATTAAGGAGAATGCGGAGATCACTGAGTCAAAAGCGTAAGTGCAGATTTGCTGCTTCTATGACAGGGGTTGCGCCCGCACCACATCACATGATAATACGCGCTGCTTCGTGCTTCGCACTTTCGCATCGCTGCAAAAATCTCGAATCCCGGTCCGCTGGTCGCGTTCCTTCGTCTCGATTTTTGTTAGGTTCTCTAAAGTCCGTGATCCCTTACGTGCGAGCACGTCGGTCTCCCGTCCTTTGAGAACCATTATCATAAAAAACGTCCATGTGCTGGTGCACGCCACATTTTTATGATTACTACGCGCCGTGTCGCACTTACGTGCTCTCACGTCGCTACAAAAATTCGCATTCCCGTCCCGCTTGCGCGTGACTCCATGCTCATTTTTGTTTAGCCGCCAAATGTCCGAAAATG
>R11__coassemble_272_pt1 | contig 36930 bp, 35 predicted proteins | sample R11__metabat2_high_PE_057 | metagenome-assembled genome bin R11 | reverse complement strand
AGCATCTGCCTTACAAGCAGAGGGTCACAGGTTCGAGCCCTGTAGGCCCCATTTGTGGCGAGATAGCTCAGTTGGCTAGAGCACACGGTTCATACCCGTGGTGTCGAGAGTTCGAATCTCCCTCTCGCTATTTAAGATTGAAAGGATTGCCGTGAGGCAATCCTTTTTTGTTCGTATTTTATACTATCGAAACTCCGGTATTCTGAATCGGCAATTGTCATCCCCAATGGGAAATGCTATACTTTTTTCAGGTTTGAAAGAATCATCTATTTACTTTTAAGGAGGCTTACCTATGTTAAAAGTCGATCTGGTTACCGGTTTCCTCGGCTCGGGAAAAACCACTTTTATTCAAAAATATCTGCATTATTTAAAGAGCCGGGATCAGAAAGTACATATCATTGAAAACGAATTTGGTGCTGTAAATGCCGACAGAAAAATTTTGGAATCCGAAGATCAGGTTTCTATCAGCGATCTGACAGGTGTTTGTATGTGCTGCAAAGGTCAACGAATGTTCAGCAATATGCTGCTCGAGAGTGCCGCAGCCGGCAACGATCGCTGTATCGTTGAACCCTCCGGCATTTACGATGTCGATGAATTTTTCGAGACTATGAAACAGTTTGCGATCAAAGAAAGCTGCGAGATTGGCAGTATTATCACTGTCGTGGACGCACACTTTATCGAAACTTTATCGGACGAATCCCTTTATCTTATGTTCTCTCAGCTTCTTGCCGGCGGTATCATCGTTCTCAGCAAGACACAGTTATTCGAATACGAAATTGAAGCAACCATTGAAAAGCTGAATGATATGATGACCAGCCGCGGTTGCAGCAAGATCGCTCCTGAACGCATCATTGCAAAGGACTGGAACGATTTCACCGATGACGATTTCGAGAAGATCATGAACAGTGGATACCATATCGAAGAACATGACCGCAATTATATGTCACACGATGAAGTATTCGAGACCAAAGAGCTTGCCCAGTTCTGTAAGGACGAAGAAGATCTTAAGGAACGACTCCATAACCTCTTTACCAACCACGAGCGCTTTGGCAATATCATCCGCGTAAAAGGGCATATTCGAGACTTCAACAAGAAATGGCTGGAGATCAACTGTACACCCGATGTCATTTCCATCCGACCGGCCAATATCAAACGAGGGCTCTTTATTGTGATCGGGCAGAATATGAACAGCGATGCAGTGAAAGCTGCTTTTCTTTCCAAAGAGGATCTGCCTCAATAATCACGCTCATATCTCTTTCAGGCAGAAATGAATTCAATATAGAACAAGCATGCAAGGCACTGCTGTCGCCTTGCATGCTTGTTTTTTATGATTACGGCCGCAAAACGGCCGAAAATTGGGCGCACGAAGTACGCACACATTTTCGGGTGCTGCTCGTCCGGTGGACGAGCGTTTAGCACGGACCGGAGCGAAGCGGAGACCATTTGGCGGCCAAACAAAAATGAGCATGGAGTCACGCGCAAGCGGGACGGGAATGCGAATTTTTGTAGCGACGTGAGAGCACGTAAGTGCGACACGGCGCGTAGTAATCATAACAATGTGGTGTGCGTCAGCACATGGATGTTTTTTATAAAATATACATTTTACTTATCTTCTTTACCGGGCCCGGCATAGAGACCGATCTCCCGCAGGAATTCTATTACATTTTGATGGTACGCTTCTGTAGCCACTGCGCTGCTGCAGGCATGTTCAGCGCCTTCCACCAGCCAGAGTTTCTTATATGTTTTACACGCCTCATAATTTTCAACAGACATAATAGTCGGCACAAAAGTATCCGCGGTTCCGTGGATAAAAAAGATCGGCAGCTGATTGGTCTTCATCGCCACGAACGTGCTGTATTCATCAAAAGCAAAACCCGCCTCGGTGCGGCACATCTTTTCGGTAGAGCGCAGAAGCAGTTTCTGCAGGAAAGAGGGCACACCTCCGTCTTCAAAAATATGTCTGAACTCCTCCATCGGAGAAGTAAAACCGCAATCGGCGATCACTCCTTTTACGCTTTTCGGAAGATTCAGGCCCGTACTCATGAGTACAGTAGCCGCGCCCATGGAAACACCAAACAGTACGATTTCACAATCTTCTCCGAATCGCTGTGTCAGATACCTGCACCAGTTCTGTACATCGAAACGTTCTTTTACACCGTAAGAGATATATTCCCCGTCCGATTCACCGTGTGCCCGTTCAAAAGGAACCATCAGATCATAACCGAGTTCATGTCCAAACTGAAACATACAGCCCAGATCAAAAAGTGTTGAGGCACGGAAGCCATGCATCATCAGCAGGATTCTTTTACCGGCATCCTGTTCGGCAGGAAGATAGGAACCACGAAGCGTCAGTCCATCATAAGAGTGGATTTCAACCTTTTCCCGGTCCTGTGCAAAGAACCAGTCTTTTCCGGCATCCAGTTTATCCTGATAAGCCTGCTTTTCCGGGCTTACAACCATATTTTTATCCATTAGGGCATGGGTAAGCTTTCCATATTTGATCTTCCTTGGAACAGCATAATCAAACAGCTGTTGTGTGACATTTTGCAAGGCAAATCTGCCAATTGTTGCCCCGGCGCCTGCCAGCAATGCACCCCCGATTAATTTGCCAAATAATGAAGATCCATTTTTCATGCGTTATTTTGCCTCGTCTATTGCTTTTCCAATATCGTGACGGAAATATTTATTATCAAAATCCACCCACTCTACCGCTTTATAAGCATTTGCTCTTGCGTTTTTCAGGTCGGAACCAAGCGCCGTTACACCGAGCACTCGTCCGCCATTTGTAAGGACTTCTCCTTCCGAACCGAATTTGGTGCCGGCATGGAAAACATAATAACCATCCTTGTCCTTAAAATTTTCCAGGCCGCTGATCGGGAAACCCTTCTGATAGGATACAGGATATCCATCGCTTGCCAGAACAACGCATACAGCCGCATCATCCTTAAACTTCAGATCGATCTGATCCAGTGTACCGTCGATACACGCCTCTACCACATCGATCATATCGTTTTCCATCCTCGGAAGTACAACCTGTGCCTCCGGGTCTCCGAAACGAGCATTGTATTCCAGAACTTTTGGACCATCCTCTGTAAGCATCAGACCAAAAAAGATGACTCCTTTGAAAGGTCTGCCCTCTTCTGCCATAGCATCCACAGTCGGCTGGAAAATATATTTCTGGCAATACGCATCGATTTCTTTGGTAAAGAAAGGTGATGGTGAGAAATTGCCCATGCCACCTGTGTTCAGTCCTTCGTCACCGTCTTTTGCACGTTTGTGATCCTGTGCGGAAGCCATCGTCTTGATGGTCTTTCCGTCTACGAAAGAAAGGACTGACACTTCACGGCCTGTCATAAACTCTTCAATGACCATACGGTTTCCGGCAGAGCCGAACTTTTTGTCCAGCATGATCTCCTGCACACCGGCAACAGCCTCATCCATATCCTGGCAGATCAGCACACCTTTTCCGAGAGCAAGGCCATCTGCCTTCAGAACGATGGGGAATTTTGCCGTATGCAGATAACAAAGAGCCTCCTCAGGGGAGGAAAAAGTCTCGTAGGCAGCTGTAGGAATATGATATTTTTTCATCAGATCTTTTGAAAAAGCCTTTGATCCTTCAAGGATCGCTGCATTTTTTCTTGGTCCGAACACACGAAGCCCCTCTGCCTCAAACGCATCTACCACACCGCCTACAAGCGGGTCATCCATACCGATCACCGTAAGATCAATGGCTTTTTCTTTTGCGAATGCAACCAGTGCATCGAAATCCATGGCGCCGATATTCACGCATTCCGCATACTCCGCAATACCTGCATTGCCGGGTGCACAGTAAATCTTTTCTGCCCGGGGACTCTGCGCAAGTTTCCAGCAGATCGCATGTTCTCTTCCACCGCTTCCAACTACTAATATCTTCATTTTTGTCTACCTCTTCCAATTTCGGATGCTTATTTGATATGCACAAGGCCATCAGTAATGCTTACTTTTCCATTTGCGATCAGATCGATCGCCTTTGGCATGATGATCCATTCTGCCTGCTCCATAACACGCCGCTGCAGGATTTCAGGCGTATCGCCTTCCAGAATATCAACCGCCTTCTGCAGGATGATCGGACCCGTATCTGTGCCCGAATCCACAAAGTGGACTGTTGCACCTGTCACCTTGACGCCTCGCTTCAGAGCTTCCTCATGTACCCTAAGTCCATAATATCCCGTGCCACAGAAAGACGGGATCAATGCCGGATGGATATTGATGATCTTTCCAGGAAATGCTTTCACAATGCTTTCCGGAATGACAACCAGACAGCCGGCCAGAACCACCAGATCTACCTGTGATGCCAGGAGTTTATCCAGCAGCGCCTTGTTAAAGTCAGCTCTGGACACAAAAGATTTTGGTGAAATGCAGACAGCTTCGATACCAGCCTGCTGCGCACGCTTTAATGCATAGGCATCTGCGTTATTGCTGATCACAACTTTAATCTCTGCATTGGTGATCCTGCCATCCGAAATGGAATCAATGATAGCCTGCAGGTTTGTTCCGCCGCCGGATACCAGTACTGCCATTTTTAACATGCTGTCACCTCCAATTGATACGCTTGTATTTGATGCTCTTATACCAGTTCAACTTCCTTGTTGCCTGCTTCAATATGACCGATCACATATGGATCCTCTCCTGCCTTGCGGATCGCCTTAACAGCAGTATCGACATCTGCCGGATCGACTGCCAGCACCATGCCGATGCCCATATTGTATGTGTTATACATCATTGTCTCTTCCACATTACCTTCTCTGGCCATCATGCGGAAAATGGGAGGAGTCGGGTAGCTGTTTTTCGTAATGACAGCCTTAACATCATCTTTCAGCATACGGGGAACATTCTCATAGAAACCGCCGCCGGTGATATGACTGCAGGCTTTTACCCGTACTCCTGCGTCCTTGACGCTCTTCAATGCCTTTACATAGATCTTTGTAGGTGCCAGAAGTGCTTCACCCAGTGTTGTTCCAAGCTCCTCATAGTAAGTCTCGAGAGATTCCCTGCTCATATCAAAGATCTTGCGCACAAGCGAAAATCCATTGCTGTGCACTCCGGAAGATGCCATGCCGATCAGGACGTCTCCAGCCTTCAGATCCGCACCGGTGATCAGGTCCTTCTCGTCCACGATACCAACCGCAAAACCCGCAAGATCGTACTCATCCACCGGATAGAATCCGGGCATCTCAGCTGTCTCACCACCGATCAGTGCAGCACCGGCCTGTACACAGCCATCTGCAACACCCTTCACGATCTCAGCGATTTTTTCCGGATAGTTTTTACCGCAGGCAATATAATCCAGGAAAAAGAGCGGTTCACCGCCAGCACATGCGATATCGTTCACACACATGGCGACGCAGTCGATTCCTACTGTATCGTGCTTATCCATAAGAAAAGCAAGTTTCAGTTTGGTTCCCACACCGTCTGTGCCGGAAACCAGAGTCGGTTTTTCCATATCTTTATACTTTGCCATGGAAAAGGCACCGGAAAATCCGCCAAGGCCGCCGAGCATCTCTTCTCTGACAGTCTTTTTTACATGTTCCTTCATGAGTTCAACCGATTTGTATCCGGCTTCAATGTCTACGCCCGCGTTCTTGTAATCCATAGTACCCTCCGATTATTTTGTATAATTTTTATATCCGACTTCCTGCAGTTTCTGATCTTTTGCAACAACCTGGCCCTTAAGTTCCGCAGCATAATCCTTTATTTTCTGCAACAGTTCCGGATCCGATGTTGCAAGGATCTTTGCTGCAAGAATACCTGCATTGGCTCCGCCGTTAATGGCAACCGTAGCAACCGGGATACCGCTCGGCATCTGAACGATCGAATAAAGGGAATCTTTTCCGCCAAGAGATGTGGTATGCATAGGAATACCGATTACCGGCATGGGGAAGATCGCTGCACACATACCCGGAAGATGTGCTGCCATACCTGCACCCGCGATGATCACTTTAAAACCTTTTTCTTCCGCTGTCTTCGCATATTCAAAGAAGACATCCGGCTCTCTGTGTGCCGAGATGATCGTCATCTCATAATCGATCCCGAATTTTTCCAGCATATCCGCTGCTTTTGCCATAACGGGCATATCTGAATCGCTGCCCATAACAATTCCTACTTTTGCCATGTTCTTTCTCCTTATCTTTTCAGGCTAAAATTGATTTTACTTTTGCGCAAAGATCTTGTCAATCCCTCTTAAGCGGCTCGTTCAGTTCCTCCGTGCCGGGAAGAACAAATTTTCCCTTGCTGATCAGCAGGATCTCTCTTCCGTCTCCGCACAGGACCTTCACTTCATCCAGCTCATCATAAGGGATCGTCACATCCGTATGACAGCCGAAATATGCCTTACCGGCATCTTCCTTTCGCATGATCGACCTCTCATTATCCCGGGCTATGATCTCTTTCCCATCCGGATTGTAAACCGGGATATCTTCTGCCCAGCTGTAACAGGTATCACCAAAAGCAAAATGCGGTCCCATTTTTTCGGCAATGAGGATAGGAAGCTTGGATGCGATACCGTATTGTTCTGCCATCCGGTAAGCGGTTGTATTGGTTCCGATCGCAAATTCGCCCATCGGAAGGGTCGCATGGTGAAACAGGATATTTTCTTCTATGAATTTCCGCCCATCTTCATCATTTTCGTAATTTGCACAGCTATAATCGCTCACCATGCCATCTTTCACATGGATCTTCAGCTGATCATAGCGGAACGTATCCAGATAAACCTGTTTGACATGCAGAAGTCCTTCTGTTCCGGAAAGGACCGGCGATGTAAAGACTTCGCCGACCGGAATATTGACATCCGCAACACAATTTTCAAAATTTGTCTCCAGCGCAGGATCCGTCAGATGATGCAGCTTTACCGTCAGATCTGTTTCGTTTCCGTTTCTTCCGCTGATATGCACTCTCTCACCAAGATCCAGCGCATCGATCAGGTTCTGCTGTATTCTCTGATATTTTTTATAGTCCAGCGTGTTGATCTTAACCGTCTCGCGGAAGATCTCCGGATATTGCTCACCAATCTCGGGAATCGGGTATGCAATGATCGTAAAACTGCGTTCTTCTCCAATGATATAGCGGTTGGTGATCTGAGCCGATTCATTTGCGCAACGTACAGAAAGTGCCTGCTGCTCAGCGCTCAAAACAAGCGCTTCCGGTTTACCGACAGGTGTAAAGGGAACCTCCCCGAATGTATCAATGCAGGCAGGTCCCGCATGCGTATTTGCCTCATATTTATATTTTTCAAAAGCGTCCTTCTGGCAGCGAAGTTTACGGCTTACCATTTTATCATCCAGGTAAAGCGCCTCATCATTTTTATGATCATAGTCAAACTGCAGATTCGGATTTGCTCCGAGATAGCCGATCCGCAGGTGAGCGCGTCTGTTAAGTGCATGCGTTGCCGCCCGGTAGATGACCGGCTGCAGCCCCATCTCCTGAAACTGAAGGATCGCGCTACGCACCATTCTCTCAAATCCCAGCTGATAACGGATATTGACGGTTTTCTTTTTGCCAAGATCCTTTCGGGTCACTTCAAATCCGATCCGGTAACCTTCGGTAAAAGTTCTGGCCATTGCATCTATCTCATCCTGTGGCAGACTATTTAAAAACGATGCCGTCCCCAGCTCATTTTCCGTGACATACTCACCGTATGCATACAGATATCTCAGATCGGAAAGATCACTTTCCATGATGATCTTTCTTGCCATATCCAGAGACGGATCCACCAGTTCCCGAATGCGGTATTCCATAAATTCAGGCGCATAATCGTATACATATGAGCAGATGGACTCCCGCAGGGCTTTTGGCGAGGGAATGTCATCCTCAAACATATGATACCATTCCAGAAACAGCTCCATACACACGAGCATATCCCACAAACGATCTTCGTAAGCATATACAATACAGCCTCTTAGTTCTGTATAAAGGAAGCTGAATAAAGCTCCGTATTCAGGGCCAAGCACTGAGACCGCATATGCAGGATTGCCAAAACAAATCTCGTAATAATCCGGAAGCAATTCCCGGTAAAGCAGTCTGTTTCTCTCCTGCAGTGCCTCCAAAGACATGTCTTCGGCGCTCCCTGTGGAAGTTCCTGTCCGAATTGTGCTTTCTACGCCTTGCCACGCTTTTCGCTCCTTCTGCAGAAACAGGCGAAGTGCAGCAATTTCCGAAAGAAACTGTGCCTCTTTTTTGAAAAATCCCAAAAAGGGTGCCGGACATTTCTCTTCTGCCGGAATTTCCCGGATTCTTCCAAGTGCAAGTGTATACCGTTCCAATATTAATTCATCATCCATTTATTTCACTCCCAGCAGAAAAAGGCAGAGCCATACGACTGCCATAACACCCGAAGCGATCGTTCCGGCAGTCGAAAGAATATGACCGGAATTTTTATCCAGCAATGCCCGTACGCCTTCCGTAAATCCGTACACCGCAAGCATAAAGCCCAGGAGGCCGAAGGCGCCCACCAGATAGTCGCCGTTACCCCGATATATAAATGATATGATCACTGACGCTAACAGAAGGCCGGCTGACATGATCGAGATGACCAGGCCCGCCATTCCTCCCCGGGAACCTTTTTTTCTGGTAACCGAATAGCGATATTTTTTAGCCATGTTTTTTTCTCCATAACCGGAAACAGAATCTGGCGACCAGCGCTCCGATCGCTGTACCAGCAGTATTTAAGATCAGATCGTCCACATCAAAGATGCCGACGCCGGTCAGGAGCTGTATCAGCTCCACCGTAAGACTGAGAAGGGCACCGCATAAAATAATACGCGGAAAACTTCTCATGTTTCTGAACAGAACAGGAATAAGAAAGCCCAATGGCACAAATCCCGCAATATTTCCGGCAAGGTTCAAAAAAGTTTCTTCCCTTCCGATATCCACCCGGTAAGTCCAGAAACGACTGATCTCCTGAAACGGACGCACATTATAACGAAAGGATTCCAGATCCATTCTTCCGAATCCGTTCCAGAATAACAAGTAATACAAAAGGAGCGCCAGATAGATCCCGAAGACTGCACAGAAAAAGATCCGCAGTTTTCCGGCTGTTCCTTCGTTTGGTCTTAGTGAATTCACAAAATGCCCTTCTTTATCTCTTCGCACCGTACTGTTCATAGTAAGCATCAATGGCCTTTTTCATATCATCATTAATGATGACCCTGCCCTGACATTCTTTGTTGTAAAGATGCTCGATCACATCCCGCATGCTGACAATAGCATTTGCCGGAAATCCGTAGGTTTCCTGAATTTCAGCAAGCGCACTCTGCTCTCCTTTTCCACGTTCCATACGGTTCAATGAAACCATAAGTCCTTTGATCTCTACATCTGCCTGGCTCTTAAGGATCGGAAAAGTCTCCTCAATGGATTTACCGGAAGTAGTAACATCCTCAATGATCACCACCCGGTCTCCGTCCTTCAGCTTGCTTCCAAGCATGATCCCGGTATCTCCATGATCTTTCACCTCTTTACGGTTGGAGCTGTAGCGCACATCCACACCGTAAAGCTCACTGATCGCCATACTTGTAGCTACAGAAAGGGGAATTCCTTTATAGGCCGGTCCGAAAAGCACATCAAAATCCAGACCGTAATGATCGTGGATAGCTTTTGCATAATAAATTCCCAGACGACGGAGCTGACTGCCTGTCACATAGGCACCCGCGTTCATAAAAAACGGTGACTTCCGACCACTTTTCAAGGTAAATTCCCCGAATTTCAAGACGTCGCTCTCCACCATAAATTCTATAAATTCCTGCTTATATGCTTCCATTTTGATCTTCTCCTTTTGTATTAATGCACCGCACCTACAAGCTCACCGATGGCTTCAACATGCTGCTCTTTCATATAATTTTCTATACCTTCAACAACACGGAGCGCTGTATTTGGCTCGAAAAAGTTTGCGGTTCCGATAGAAACCGCACACGCACCGGCCAGAATAAACTCCAGTGCATCCTCAGCGGAACGGATACCACCCATTCCGATCACAGGGATCTTTACCGCCTGTGCGGTCTGATAAACCATGCGGACCGCCACCGGTTTAACAGCCGGACCGGACATGCCGCCTGTTTTGTTGGCTAGGGCAAAAGTCCTTCTGTTGATATCGATCTTCATGCCGGTGAGGGTATTGATCAGAGAAACAGCATCCGCACCGCCCGCCTCAGCAGCGCGTGCGATCTCTGTGATATCTGTCACATTGGGCGTAAGTTTCATAATGACCGGCTGTGCGGCGGCTTTTTTGATCTTCGCAGTCAGCTTTTCCACCTGGCGCGGATCCTGTCCGAATGCCAGAAAACCGGCACTCACATTCGGACACGAAATATTGATTTCGAGCAGATCGACCGGCTCTGCAGCAAGCCTTTCCACTACACGAAGATACTCTTCCTCCGAATGACCGCACACGTTTACGATCACTTTTGTGTCATACTGTTTTAAAAAAGGAATATCTCTTTTGCAGAAGACATCGATTCCCGGGTTCTGCAAGCCTATGGCATTGAGCATGCCTCCGTAAACCTCGGCCACACGCGGCACCGGATTGCCGGGCCACGGAACATCCGCCACACCTTTTGTCACAACCGCGCCAAGCCGGTTAAGATCTGTAAATTCACTGTATTCCATACCGGAGCCAAACGTTCCGGATGCTGTCATGACAGGGTTTTTCAGTTCTACACCTGCTATATTTACACTCAGATTCATGTCAGATCCACCTCCGATGCCGGAAATACCGGTCCGTCTTTGCAGACTCTTTTATGATTGACCTGCGAATGATCATCCCTCTCAGTGGATTTGCATACGCAGCCAAGACAGGCGCCTACACCGCAGGCCATGCGCTCTTCCATGGAGATCCAGCAGGGAATATGATTCTTCTGCGCATAAAGCTGAATCGCACGAAGCATGGGTTTGGGCCCACAGGCAAATATAAGGTCCGCGTTCAGACCATATTCGCACACGGCATCCATCACATTTCCTTTTACACCGCTGCTCCCGTCCTCTGTGGCAATATATACTTTTCCCGCCTTTTCAAAATCATCCTTCAAAAAGGTCACATCCCTGTATCCAAGAATGATCTGCACTTCCCCAGCGATCTGCTTTGCGCATTCCAACATCGGCGGTACACCGATCCCGCCGCCCATCAGAAAGACCTTTTTCCCAGCAGCTTCTTTCAGCGGAAAGCCGTTTCCAAGAGGACCCATAACACTGATCTGCTCTCCTGAACGCAAGGTAGAAAATTCTTTTGTTCCGCCGCCGGCAACACGATATACCAGATGAAGCCTGCCGCCTTCCTTGTCGATCTCACAAAGGCTGATCGGCCTGGGCAGAAGTCTGCTCCCATCCTTGCAGAAGAGGGAGACAAACTGTCCCGGAACCGCATTCGCAGCGATCGTGTCGGTTTTGATCCACAGGCTGAAAATACCCCGGCTGATCTCCTGCTGGCTTTCTACCACGCATAATTCTTTTGTCTTCATAGACTGGCCTCCAATGCCTCGCTGATATCTTTCTGCATATCAATAACCGCCTCACGGGATGCGTCTGCAAAGTGTTCCGAACCGAATTTCTGATATTTCTCCTGTTTATAAGCAGCAATGATCCCTCTTGACGAGTTTACAATAGCACCCAGTCCATCCTGATTAAAGAAGTGAACCAGATCCTTTCCTTTTCCACCCTGTGCCCCATAACCCGGAACCAGAATAAAGCTCTTCGGCATAATCTTGCGGAGTGCTTTTCCCATCTCCGGATAGGTTGCACCGACTACTGCTCCCACATAGCTGTAAGAATCTCCCATAAGATCGGCACCCCAAAGTGCAACTTTTTCACCGACCAGCTCATAGAGCGGTTTACCATCTATCAGACGGTCCTGGAATTCACCGCTTGAAGGATTCGAAGTCTTAACCAGGATAAAAATACCTTTCTTCTCCTGTTCACATACCTTGAGGAAAGGCTTTACGCCATCACTTCCAAGATAGGGATTGACTGTGGCAAAATCCTCATGGAAACCGCTGTAAGATCTGCTTCCCACCTGCACATGCCCCAGATGTCCAACCGCATATGCTTCAGAAGTGGAACCGATATCCCCTCTTTTCACATCTCCGATCACCACAAGGCCTTTCTCCTGGCAATAAGAAACTGTTTTCTCATAAGTAGCAACACCCGGAACACCAAACTGCTCGTACATGGCGATCTGCGGCTTTACAGCCGGGATCAGATCGTATGTTGCATCTACGATCGCTTTGTTAAACTGAAAAATCGCTTCTGCTGCCCCTTCCAGTGTTTCTCCGTACTCTGCAAAAGCTTTCGACTGAACATGGTCCGGCACATAGGCAAGCATGGGGTCGAGTCCCACAACGATAGGAGCATTTGTTTTTTTGATATTCGAAATCAGTTTATTGATCATACCAATCATCCTTTCTTATAAATGATCTTACCTGCGCAGATCGTCATCCGCACTTCTCCTGCTACTGTCTTTCCGTGAAATGGTGTATTTTTCCCTTTTGAAAGAAAAGTTTCCTTGTCGACCTGATATATTTTTTCAGGATCAAAAATGCAGACATCCGCTTCCATGCCCGGTGCAAGGGAACCTCTGTCCTGTAAATGCAGGATCCGGGCAGGATTCGTACTCATCTTTTCTGCCATCTGCAAAGGTGTAAGAATTCCGGTTTTTACAAGTTCCGTAAAAGTGAGTGCTGCAGCGGTTTCAAGTCCCACAATTCCGAAAGGTGCTTTTTCCATGGTTGCATTCTTTTCTTCAGCAGAATGCGGCGCATGGTCTGTACTGATCGCTTCAAAAGTACCATCTGCCAATCCTTTTTTTAATGCCTTCACATCTTCTGCGGTACGCAGCGGCGGATTCATTTTGTAATTGGTGTCTCCTGGAATACGATCACTGCTGGTAAGGGCAAAGTGATGCGGACAAACCTCACCCGAAACATCATAGCCATTCTCTTTTGCAAACTTCAGCATCTCATAGCTTCCTTTTGTGGAACAATGGCAAAGGTGCAGGTGAACACCGGCCTCTTTGGCAAGCAGAATATCCCTTGCTACAATTACATCCTCTACTGCATTCGTAATTCCGGGAAGTTTTTCTTTCTGTGATATCTCATCCGCATTTACACAACCGCCGCGAACCAGATTTTTATCTTCACAGTGTGCCAACACAGGAATACAATTTTTCGCTGCCAGTTTCATTCCTTCTACATATAAAGCAGCGTCCATAACGGATTTTCCATCCTCACTGATCGCCGGGATACCATGAGCAGCCATATCGTCAATATCGGCAAGTACTTCTCCCTTCTGCCCCTTTGTAACAGCTCCTGCCTGCAGAACATGGATTGGTGCACATTCCCCGGCCTTACCGGCAACATAATCCACCTGCTCTGCGCAGTCTATAACAGGCTTGGTATTTGGCATGCAGACCACGGTCGTAAATCCACCGTGCGCAGCAGCCTTCGACCCGGACTCAATATCCTCTTTCCATGTCAGTCCCGGATCCCGAAAGTGCACATGAAGATCGATCAGACCAGGCATAACGTAACACCCTGCCGCATCAACGCAGAGATCGGCCGGTCTGTCTATCGTCCCGCCGCACTCTGCGATAAGTCCGCCCGCCAGGAAAAGATCTCCGATCTCATCCATCCCGGACGCAGGATCCAGAATACGGCCGTTTTTAATCAGAATACTCTGTTTCATCAGATACTCCTGTCCCTTCTCATAGTTTGTCATAAGTATACAGAAATTCAACATGTAAATCAAGCAGGGCTCGCTTTTTGCTTCTATTTGCTTTTTATTAGCTTCTTTTGTTTCTGTATTCCTGTAATTGCACAGAAAAATGATTTTTTTCCCGTTTATTACTTATTATTGGTAATTTTCATAAAAAGAAAAGAGAAAATTGTAAAAACATTATAGATAATGCACTTCAATCTATTGACTTTTGGAATAGCAGTGCTATAATTTTTGCTTGGGGTCAGCTGAATTTTTCAGGTGACGTATTGTTTCAAATATGGAGGTAGACACGATGAACAAGGGAACTGTTAAATGGTTCAACGCAGAAAAAGGTTATGGTTTCATCACCGGCGAAGACGGAAAAGATGTATTCGTACATTTCTCTGCTATCCAGGGTGAAGGTTTCAAGTCTCTGGATGAAGGACAGGCTGTATCTTACGACCTGACAGAAGGTGCAAAAGGTATGCAGGCTGCTAACGTAGTTAAATTATAATTGTTTTTTATATATCATAGAACATAATTTTATTTGACAGCATACGTGAAAAAGGAACTGTCGCACAAATGTGCGGCAGTTCCTTTTTGTATCTATCCCTCATTTAAATCGCCTTTACTCGGCCTCTTCTGTCGCTTCAGAAGTATCAGCAGATTCTTCGGCATTTTCAGAGGACTCGTCTGTTTCCTCTTCGGATTCGGATGTTTCTTCTGTATCGATATTATTAATATAGTTATCGAATGCAGATACATCCAGGTCTGTTACAACAGCCTCAGCATTTTCTTCGGCATTTGCCTTCGCGTTTTTGTAAACCGCAACGCTGAACCATCCTACCAGGGCAGCAAGTGCGACAACGGCAACCGTGATCTCGATTCGACGGACTCTTTTCTCCTTCTTCATGATCTTCTGCCGATTGGCTTTTTCTTCTTTGTACCTGTTAACCTTTTCCTGGCTCATGTATTGTCTCCTTTACATCAATCTGCACAAGAGTATACACCATTTTTTCAAAAAAGGGAATACCGTTCTTGTTTTACTTTTCAGGTTCTTATATAATGTTTTTTAGCTTGGAAGAGATGACAGGAAAGGAGACTTTATATGATCGCTGTACAGATCAAAAATATCAAAAATTTTATGAAAGAACTCCTGCTTGCGGACACCTTCGACCATTTTCTGGTCTCCGAAGCAAATGTCACCACATTCACTGCTTTCAATATCGACGGGCTTCTGCACCCTGAATTTTTCGAACAGGAAAAGGCAGAAGAGATCTCCCGCTCCGGACGCACACAAGTATTGTGGAGTGAGATTCGCCCTTTCTGCCTTGCTGTAATCAAGGGACATCGCACCCCTTTGAATTTCAAGTTTGTTTTTGTCCTGCCTCCCAAAGAGGTGGCCCTGCTCCTGGCTCGTTCCAGCCTTTCTATTCAGCCGGAAGATGTATTCGGACTTTATTTCAACTGTCAGTTCCAGTCAGAGGCCCTGACGATCACCACAGGTTCTTCCCTCAGGGTATTTACCATGGACAAGTCACTGGACCGGGCATGGGACAATATGCTGACCGACTTTCTCAACCGAACCGAACTGATCTGAGTCAGACAACCCAGGCAAAACCATTCTGATATCATCCCTGAAGCATTCAGTCTGCGAAATTTTGTTTATTCTCCGGACAGTTTCACAATCTCCCGGCAGATCTGCTTTACAGATTTGCCGTCCGTTTTTATATGGATATCGGCAGCCGTCTCATAAGCCGTCCGTCTCTCATCCATCATTTTCTGAATGTCTTTCACATTCTTTTTTCCTTCAAGCAAAGGCCGGTTATGGTTAGACGCTACTCTGTTTAAGATTGTTTCCGGTGATGCCTCCAAAAGGATGATCTTTCCGCTTTTCTTCATGATCTCCACATTCAAGTCACGCAGAACAACGCCCCCGCCGCAGGAAACAACAGCAGAGTCTTCCGCTGCTGCTTCTTTCAGCACTTCCGTTTCAAGATCCCGAAAATAAGCTTCTCCTTTAGAGGCAAAGATCTCCGGGATCGCCATATTCTCTTTACGGACGATCATCTCATCCATTTCATACAGCGGCATATTCTGTGTGCGGTGCAAATATCCTGCTGCTGAGGATTTCCCACTGCCCATAAATCCGATCAGATAGATATTTTTCATCCGGAGATCTCCTTACCTTTCACTTTTATTTCGTTTCATTTGCCAGCTTCATCAGAATTTCACTGCTTCTTGAGATGAATTTCGTCATTTCATCCGGATTCAGCGGCTTGTGACTGATCATGGCAAGATCATAGATCTGCTCGCAGAACAGACCGATATTCTCATTCTTTTTATGTGCATAAACATATTCCACAAGCGGATGTTTTGCATTCAGGACCAGCTTTGGTGCACCGCCGAACATATAGGGGTCTCCTCCGTTTGACATGCCGTACATTTTCATCATTTCTTCCATACGGCGGCTCTCTTCGGACAGAGTCATCATAGCTGCGGTATCTTTATTCTTCAGATTTTCCACCTGTACCTCAAGCTTATCGTTTGCAAGCACCTTCCGGAACAATTCCGTAAGTGCTTCTGCTTCGTTCTTCAGCGCTTCTGTATCTGCATCATCTTTCAGGTCGCTTGTCAGATCTGCATCGATGCGCTGGAATTTCACTTCCTGCTTCTGTTCAACATGCGTAATAAATGCAGAATCGATCTTATGACGGAGTACAACCGCATCCATTCCCTCTTCGCGGAACATATGGATGTACTGACTTTGCTGAATGGGATCCGTTACATAGTAGATCGTTGTTTTTTCTTTTTCTTCCTGATCTCCGGCATCTGCGGAAGGCTCCTTGTCTGCCTTTTCACCTGTTTCTGCAGATCCTTCTGCTTCTTCACCGCTGTTTTCCGTTGTTTCTTCTGCCTTTTCGTTTTCTCCGGCAATCTGCTTCAGATACTCTTCCATAGTCATGTATTTATCATCTATATCTTTATAGAGACAATACTGCAGCATCTTATCCGAGAATTTCTGTTCTCTTAAGCAGCCGAATTTAATAAACGGATTGATATCATCCCAGTATTTTTCATAGTTCTCCCGGTCTGTCTTGCACATACCGGAAAGCTTGTCAGCAACTTTTTTGGAGATGTAATCCGAGATTTTCTTTACAAATCCATCGTTCTGCAGAGCAGATCTGGAAACGTTCAGCGGCAGATCCGGACAGTCGATCACACCTTTCAGGAGCATCAGATACTCCGGGATGACCTCCTTGATATTGTCTGCAATAAACACTTGATTATTGTAGAGTTTTATAGTCCCTTCGATAGAATCGTATTCGGAATTGATGCGTGGGAAATAAAGGATACCCTTCAGATTAAACGGATAATCCATATTCAGGTGGATCCAGAAAAGGGGCTCCTTATAATCATGGAATACTTTACGGAAAAATTCTTTATATTCATCCTCTTTACATTCATTCGGATGTTTCGTCCAAAGCGGGTGAATGTCATTTTCGGGAACGGGGCGCTTTACGATCTTAACACGTTCTCTGGCCGGAGTGGATTCAACCATCTCCTTCTCTCCGTTCTCGTTCTCCAGTTCTTCCATGACAGCATCTTCATGGATATGTTCGATGACAGTATCGTCGTCCTTCAATTCGGACTCGTCGATCGTCTCATATTCGGTTTCCGCGCCGGCTTTGGAAAGGAAAATCTCCACAGGCATAAAGGAGCAGTATTTCTGCAGCACTTCGCGAACGCGATACTCATTGGCAAATTCAAGAGAGTCCTCATTCAGGAAAAGGGTGATCTCCGTTCCTGCAGCAGTTCTGTCTCCTTCTTCCATGTCGTACTCAGTGCTGCCATCACATGTCCAATGTACCGGAGCAGCTCCTTCCCGGAAGGAAAGGGTATCGATATGTACTTCATCCGCTACCATAAACGCAGAATAAAAGCCAAGGCCAAAATGACCGATGATCTGATCCTGATCCGCTTTGTCCTTGTATTTCTCCAGAAACTCTGTTGCACCTGAAAAGGCGATCTGTGTGATATATTCTTCCACTTCATCCGCCGTCATACCAATTCCGTTATCGATAAATTTAAGCGTTTTTTCTTTATCGTCTACGATAACCTGTATGGCCGGTTTGTAACCGTCCGGCAGTGAATATTCACCGGCTCCGTCCAGCTTTTTCAGTTTAGTGATCGCATCGCAGCCGTTTGAGATCAGTTCTCTTACGAAAATATCATGATCGGAATACATCCATTTTTTGATGATCGGGAAAATATTATCGCTGTTAATTGAAAGATTGCCATGTTTAGCACTCACTTGTATCACACTCCTTTAAATATTCTATCAGTATGATAGTACCCGTTCATTTAAAAGTCAAGAAAAAATTAGCACTCGTTTTTAACGAGTGCTAATAATTCTAGTGCAATGTCAGTAAGTGCATGCAGGTATTTTTTCGCTGTATTTTATACTGTACGCACAGATCCATTTCTTTTACTTCAGCTGTGTCGCAAAATTTGCATTCCTGTTCAGCTTTCTACGATCAGATACGTACCGTCCGGCAGGGCAAATACTTCGGATGCTTCCTCAAGATCCCGATCAGTCATGCCTTCTACATCCATCCCGTTCTCATCAAAATATTCCCTGACTTCAGAAATAGAACGCACAACGACTGCCATGCAGTCTTCCAGAAATGCTTCCGCTTCTTCCAGACTCTCTGCAACAGGTTCGTCAAAAAGCTGTCCCTGAAGTTTCAGAAAAACCTGCAGGCACTCTTCTGTATATTCGTACATTTTAAGTCCTCCCAATTATGCCATAGGAAGTTTAAAGGAACTTTTAAGGGAAACGATCCGGTTGAACACAAGATGTCCTTCCTCTGAATCTCTGGCGTCCACACAGAAAAATCCGTTTCTTACAAACTGAAAACTTTCATAAGCCTGCACTTTCTCCAGACTTTTTTCAACAAATCCGGCTCTGACAGTAAGCGAGTCTGGATTGATATTCATAGAGCCGTCTTCCTCGTTGTATACACCTTTTTCCTCATCGATCAGATTCTCGTAAAGACGCATCTCGGCCGGGACTGCATTTTCTGCTGAAACCCAGTGAATGGTGCCTTTCACCTTTCTGCCATCCGGGCTGTTTCCGCCTCTGCTCGCAGGATCGTAAGTACCATGTACAGCCACGATATTTCCTTCGGCATCTTTTTCAACACCTGTGCATTTCACAAAATATGCATTCATGAGTCGAACTTCGTTTCCGGGAAACATCCGAAAATATTTTTTCGGCGGTACTTCCATGAAGTCTTCTCGTTCGATATAAAGTTCCCTGGAGAAAGTGACTGTCCTCGAACCAAGGCTTTCATTTTCCAGATTGTTTGCCACTTCCAGCTCTTCTGTCTGTCCTTCCGGATAATTGTCTATGATCAGACGGATCGGATTCAGGACAGCCATCACACGGCTCTTTTTCAGTTTCAGATCTTCTCGGATGCAATACTCAAGCATTGCATAGTCGACAGAACTGTTCGCTTTGGAAACGCCGCAGAGATCCACAAACTTCTGAATAGATGCGGGGGTAAATCCACGGCGCCTGAGAGCCGCGATGGAAACAAGTCTGGGATCGTCCCAACCGTCAACCACCTGATCTTCTACCAGTTTCTTAATATATCTCTTACCTGTAACAACATTTGTCAGGTAAAGTTTTGCAAATTCGATCTGTTTAGGAGGATGCGGAAACTCAGCTTCGCGGACTACCCAGTCATAAAGCGGCCTGTGATCTTCAAATTCCAATGTACAAATAGAGTGTGTGATGCCTTCGATCGCATCCTCGATCGGGTGGGCAAAATCGTACATCGGGTAGATGCACCATTTATCACCGGTATTATGATGATTCAGATGTGCCACACGATAAATAACCGGGTCTCTCATATTAATATTTGGAGATGCCATATCGATCTTTGCCCGAAGCACCTTGCTGCCATCCGGAAATTCTCCGTTTTTCATACGTTCAAACAGATCCAGGTTTTCTTCGATACTTCTGTTTCTGTAAGGGCTTTCTTTACCCGGTTCAGTAAGTGTTCCCCTGTATTCGCGAATCTCTTCTGCCGTAAGATCGCATACAAAAGCTTTTCCCTTTTTGATCAGCTTTACAGCCGCTTCGTACATCTGGTCAAAATAATCCGATGCAAAATACAGATGATCCTTCCAGTCTACGCCAAGCCAGCGGATATCCTCCTTGATCGATTCCACAAATTCCGTCTTTTCTTTTGTAGGGTTTGTATCATCAAATCTCATATGAAACTCGCCCTTATACTCCTGTGAAAGTCCATAATTCAAAAGGATGGATTTTGCATGTCCTATATGCAGATAACCGTTGGGCTCCGGCGGAAATCTGGTACATACAGTTTCATAAGTACCTTCCGCAAGGTCCTTATCAATGATCTGTTCAATAAAATTTTTGGATTCCGTTTCGTGTTCCATGAAGATTCATTCCTCCCTCATATCTCCGACAAAACGCACAGATATACTGTGTGCATCGTAATCTTAAGCACAATCATATCACATCTGACTTTAAATTCAAAGATGTATTGATTACGAAAAAAAGAATGGAATCTCCCGGGGTTTTTGCTATTAAGTCCAATTTTGAAGCGGAATTGTTATAAGCCATCCGCATTCCGGATTATGGGCACAGCCTCACGCTTTCGATTTTGGTCTTCTATGGGAACGATTGTAGAAAAGAATGAGAATTGCTGCGAAGGCAGCACATGAAAGTGCAATAAGAAGCGGTACCTGCCTGCCGCCGGGATCCGAAGTGTTTACAGAGGAGGCTTTGAGCGCTGGTCTCTGAACCTTGATCGTCTGATCCGTGCTGTTGTAGTCTTTATGTTCAGCCACCCATAGATCATCCTGCTCCCCTTCTTCATACAAAGTTTCAAAAATAACAAGTTTTTTGCCTGCCATGGCGGAGGCATCAAAACAAAAAGTCACTACTGCCTCTCCGCTTTCTGCTTCCGCCGTAAATTCTGCTGAAGCGACAACCGGGCTTCCGTTTATGCAAAGTTCCGTTTTTTGATCGGCATCCATGAGTACACCTTCTAAGCGATAGGAGCCTCCCGGCGTCAGATTTTCATAAGAGATATGATCTGTGACAACAGCATCCGCCATCGGCAGGATCTCGCTGCTTCCCGTCTTACCATCTGCAGCTTTTGTCATAATCCGGATCGTCTCATTATCGATAGTGCCAAGATCTATCGATATATCTGCTTCTGAAACCGTAAATTCCATGGAAACCAGCTGTTTTCCCTGATTGGCAGGACAGGGAAGTTCTTCCAGGAGATAATTATCGTAAGGCAATGCACCGACTCCTTCCGAAGGTATAATATCTCCCAGGGCCATCCCTGCAGTTGATGCATGACCATCTGCATCAGTGGCAATCTCAATCGACTCCCCCGTTGTAAGGGACGTGATCTTGAAAAGTACATCGGACATCATTTCCCCGGTATCTGCATCCCTTTTAAAAAGTTCTGCGTCGGCACGGATCACCTGCTCATACGCACAGCTTTCATTGCCATCCGGCAGACCATTTACCTGAACCTGCCCATCCTGATCTACTGTCAGAGAGACCAGATAGAATTCTGAATTCAGGGTGTATCCCTCTGAGGGCTTGCTCTCCTGAATCACAATAGTGCCAAGCGGGCACCAGATGGATCCATTTTCATCTGTAAGCAATTCATCTCCTCCAACATAATGATCTCCATCAAAGCAGATCCGGCCCTCGTTATCCGTGCGGAAAATCCATACATGTTCAGGGATTGCATCCGTAAGTTCATCTGTCGTGGAAACATAAGAATCGTAATAACAGAATCTATATTCCGCCCCTTCAAGAACGGCTTTTCCCTGCACTTCCCCGGTTTCTGCATCTTCTTTTTTCAAGACCAGTTCCAAAAGGGCAAAGGCAGGCTCTTCCACTGAACTGCACACATAAGGCACTCCGCTCTCAATCACGACCTGATGTGTTTCCGGATCCTTCCGATAACCTGTCGAAGCTGTAACCTCGCAGACCTCATAAATACCGGCTTCGAGTTCCACTGTTTCCGTGTATCCGTTTTCATCCGTTGTCAGCATGCAGACCGGTCCGTCTGTATCTTCTTTGAAAACCGCATACTGAGCACCTGCCAACGTGTAAGCACGATTGTCTCCGCTGACCATATCGTTCGCCGAAGTCTTGCAAACCTGAAGACTTCCCGGATTTTCTTTTTCTGCCCATACGATATCCTGATACGTATCGCCCGTGTAAGCTACGTAACATGTATATTTGTTGATCACAGACATGTAGTAAGAATTTGTCAGGACATTGGATTGAATGGAACGGATGATATTATTGATTCCGCTGATCTCATCGGAATTCAATCCGGTTGCATCTCCGGAATAGATATACCCGATCACCGCATGCGCATACCCGAACCGCTGCATAGCAGTCCAGTCGTCTACATAAAGATTGTTTCCGAGTGCCTCAAGTTCTGCTCCGGGAAGAGTCAGCAGGATTGTCTTGATCACATCATTATCCAATCGGTAAATCGTAAAGGTACCGGATGGCGTCCCTTTTGAAGGCTGGGCGCAGACACCGGTATAAGACCCGTGTCCTGTAACAACGGAAAAAATATTGGTCTCCCAGGCACCGTAGGAAACCTCTGTGCCCGGCGTGATCACGACAGGTTCACCGATCGTGCTCATAAGCCTTCCTTCCGGACTTTCAAAATGGCCATATGTTACAATGCCGGGCTCGATATCCCCTCTTCCCAGAACACTTTTATCCGCATCATAATCCAGATCCGGTACCAGGTCCGTATGCAGCTCTTCGCTGCTCTCCTCAGTCTCTGTTTCTGCATTGTCTGCCAGGACATTTCCCGCAAGGCCGAAAAAAAGCGTCAGCAAACAAAGCAAGGCAGGCAGCAGCCTTGTTAATAAAAATTTTTTATGTTTCATATAATTCCTTTCTGTTATTTTGAATAAATCGTAATTAGAATCTTGTTTGTAGCGACGCGAGAGCACACAAGTGCGACACGGCGCGTAGTAATCATAAAATGTAGTGTGAATGTCTTCACATGTGTGTTTTTTATTAGATACAGATCATTAACATGCACCTCCTCCCTTCAGGATAAAATAAAGCAGTATGAACACTATCCCTCCTTTCCTGTAACCCGACAAATATCGGACACCAAAAAAACTACCGATACAAATTATAAAAGTGGAAATTTCGGCGAAATGCCGGCAGATGGAACCATCTGCATTGGAAGATTCCGCTGCATGCGGAAGTAAGTCGACTATATCACAATTTATCTGCAAAAACAATGATTGTCGAAAAAAATCTGTTGGGATTTTGCATCAAAGTCGCAAAAAAAAACCATATGTTGACACACGCCGCATTTTAGGACTTGCCCAGGTCCCCGTCAGCCTGTAAAATAGACTGCAAGCGACTGCCGTCGCTGTCATCAGATTCAACATTGAACAATCATATTTCGGAGGAATTTTCTTTGCAGAACATAAAATCAGAAATACACAGTTACTGGACCGGCCGCGCGGAAGGTTATGCGGAATATAACCGCAAAGAACTGGAAGACGACCGCCACGAAAAATGGCGTCGAGCCCTGCTTGAACCGATTGAAGCACACTTTCCCGGAAGACCTCACGGAGAAATCCGTGTGCTCGATATCGGTACCGGTCCCGGCTTTTTTGCGATCCTCTTATCGGAAATGGGATTTCAGGTCACTGCTGTGGACAGCACCGAAGAGATGCTGAAACTTGCCGGAGACAATGCCGGGGATCTCGGAGACTATATTGCATGGCATGTAGGCGATGCCCAGAATCTGCTGTTGCCGGATGACACCTTTGATGTGATCGTCTCCAGAAATGTTACATGGAATCTGCCGGATCCTGAAGCAGCTTACAAAGAATGGCTGCGGGTATTGAAAAACGGTGGCATCATGCTGAATTTTGACGCCAACTGGTATCATTACCTTTTTGACAAGGAAAAAAAGACAGCTTTTGAGGCCGACCGGGAAAATACCAGAAAACAAAACATGGAGGATTGTAACGTAGGAGACGATTTCGATCGTTGTGAAGATATTGCCCGCGAAGTACCCTTAAGTAAGGTCATGCGTCCTGCATGGGATCTGGAAGTGCTGGAGAAGTACGGTTTCCGGGAGATCAGTGCCAATGAAGAGATTTGGAAAAGTGTCTGGTCTGAAGACGAAAAAGTCAGCTGCGCTTCCACACCCATGTTCCTTATCAAAGCAGAAAAAATGAGCTGTAAGGAACGTATTGTTGATTATTGGGAGAACCGCAGCGACAGCTTTTTAAAGCAACGACGCGAAGAACTTCACGCTCCCATTGCTGCGCGCTGGATGCAGGAACTGCATCGATACATTTTTACAGATCATCCGCTTCGAATCCTGGATGTAGGCTGTGGCGCCGGATATTTTTCTATCCTGCTTGCTTCTGAAGGTCACGAAGTAACAGGAATTGATCTGACGCCTTCTATGATCGAATCTGCCCGTCAGCTTGCTGCAGAAGAAGGCATCAACTGTGTTTTTAAAGTAATGGATGCTGAAAAACCGGATTTTGCTGATGATACTTTCGATGTTGTCATTTCCAGAAATCTGACCTGGACCCTGCCGGATCCGCAGGGTGCTTACAGACAGTGGATCCGTGTTCTCAAAAAAGGCGGTCTGCTTCTGAATATTGATGGAAATTATGGAAAGGACAACAGTGCGGACACGTCCTCTCTTCCGGAAAAACACGCCCATCACACATTGGGAAATAAGGTCCTGCTGGAGAATGAAGCCATTAAACGCCAGCTGCCCATCACCTTCCATTCCCGCCCCGCATGGGATTTTGAGATTCTCTCCGGGATCGGCATAGAAGAATTCCGGATCGATACCGGCATCAGCAAAAGGATCTATATCAACAAGGATGAATTTTACAATCCCACACCCCTGTTTGCACTTGCTGCCATCAAGCAATAAATTTATAAACCGACTACTTAACCTAGCCGCTTTGCGACCATAATCACAAAAAGCCGCAAACCACTGATCCGTTCAGATACATTCGGTGATTTGCGGCTGAAATGAAACAAAATAAAAAAGCTGATGACGGGAATCGAACCCGTGACCTCCGCCTTACCAAGGCGACGCTCTACCGACTGAGCCACATCAGCATTCTTACAACAAAGTGAATTCTACCAAAGAGTTTTGTTTCTGTCAAGCAGTTTTGCTCTTAAGTCCCTGCGCCTTTATGCGGATTCGGTGCAGCGCGTTATCTATGCTTTTCTCCGGCCGACTGAGTCTGTCGGCGATCTCACGATAATCCATCCCTTCCATATAGAGTTCCAAAACCTTCTTCTCAAGCGGACTTAACAATTTACGAAGAGATAAAAGATCGTTTTCATAGGCTTCCCGCTGTAATACGATCGTCTCCGGACTCTGCATATTCTGCATACCGGCTGCAGGGATCTCTCCGGTCTGCTCCTCAAGTTCATTCAGGGAGATTGACTCATTCAGAGGCGCATGTTTCTGTCTGCCCGCGGAAAGTACAGCCGAATACATCTGGCGAGATATACAAAGTGTAGCAAAAGACGCAAAAGAAATCTCTTTTTCGGGATCATACGCCTGAACTGCCTTAAAAAGTCCCAGCATACCTTCCTGAAGCAGGTCCTCCTGATCGCCTCCGGCCAGATAAAGTGCACGGGCCTCCCGCCGTACCAGCGGCTTGTATTTATCCAGCAGATAATCCGCTACTTTCGCATCTCCCTGTCGAAACATGGCGACCAGAGTCTCATCATCGTACCGTTCATATTGTTTCATATTTTTTCCTCAAAAAGATCCTTTGCAAGAAACTTTCATCTGGCACACAATCTCTGCCGCAGGATCTCGTAAGAAAGAACACCTGCTGCCACAGAAGCATTCAGGGAATCGATATCTCCCTTCATGGGAATAGAAGCGATCATATCACACTTTTCCCTCACAAGCCGGCTGACACCGCTTCCTTCATTGCCTATTACCAGTCCGATGGGACCTTTGAGATTCAGATCATACATCGTGGTTCCACCCATATCGGCACAGACAAACCAGAGCCCCTCTTTTTTCAGCTCCTCAATGGTATTTCCCAAATTTGCCACCTTGGCTACCGGCGTATAATGGATTGCACCGGCAGAAGCTTTTGCAGCTGTTGCAGTCAATGAAGCCGAGCGATGTTTGGTAATGATCACGCCATGTGCACCAACCAGATTGGCTGTTCTGATGATTGCCCCAAGATTATGTGGATCCTCAATCTCATCAAGCAGAAAAAGAAAGGGGGCTTCCCCTTTATCTGCTGCCCGTTTCAGAATCTCCTCTACAGTTGCATAGGACTGTGAAGCCACATATGCGATCACCCCCTGGTGATTTCCGGTCTCTGAAAGCTGGTCCAGACGTTCTCTGGACACAAAATTGATCGTCAACCCACGTTTCCTGGCTTCCCGCAGAATTGTCTGAACAGGACCGTCTTTACTGCCTGAGAGTACGAAGATCTTTTCCACTTCGCGGCCGCTCCGCATAGCTTCGAGAACAACATTTCTTCCTTCCAGACGGTTTTCATTTTCTTCCGGTGTTTCCATATCTCTTCTTTGATCTTTATGATGATCTGTCTTTCGAACTGTAATTAGATCTTTGTTTTTATTTGTTTTTTTGTACGTTCTTTTGTCCGTATTTTTGTCCATATTTTTATCCGAACTCATATTATCTTGTTTCTGATTCCAGTGATGCTTTAACCAACGCATACAGCCGTTCCATATCTCCCTTCAGATACAGATAACCCATAACAGCTTCAAAACCGGTTGCACGGCGATAGTCTATGATATCTGCATTCTTGGCCGATGTATAAGATTTCGCATTGCGGCCTCGCTTGTAAACCTGTTCTTCTTCCTCTGTAAACATAGGTTCCAGGTACGCGATCATCTCAGACTGTTTCTGCGCCTTTACAAGGGAACTGGTCATCTTGTGCAGCTTATTCACCTGTGTATTTCCCCGACTGACCACCATGGTACGGATCACTAGATCGTAAATTGCATCACCCAAATATGCCAGAACAAGAGGGGAATAGGAATGGGCATCCATATCCCGAAGATCCAGCGCCTGCCGCATCTCCTCGATCAGGCTCTTGTCCATTGTACACCCTCTCTGGTATCTTTTAAGATAATACCTTTACCAAGCAGTTCATCGCGGATGGCATCGGCTCTGGCAAAATCCTTTGCTTTTCTGGCTGCCTGCCGCTGCGCGATCAATGCCTCGATCTCAGAATCCAGGGTCTCTTCTTCCTTTTCAATGATGATCCCAAGCACATCCGTCAGCTCTTTCAGTTCATCATATGCTGCTTTAATCAATGCTTTCGAATCTGCTGTGCTTAAATCTGTATTTGCAAATCGAACAAGCTCAAAAACGGCGGCGATCGCATCTGCTGTGTTCAGATCATCATCCATAGCTTCCTCGAATTTTGTCCGGAAACTACGGATCTGTTCCAGCTTACCTTCCTCTTCCGGCAATATGGCATCTCCCGATGCCGCTCCTTCGATTCTCTTCAAGGTTTCTGCCGCAGTCAGGATACGCTCCAGGGCGTTTTTTGACGATTCCATGATATCCGCACTGAAATTGAGTGGACTTCTGTAATGAGCAGACAGCATAAAGAAGCGAAGTACCTGAAGATCATATTTTTCGCCGATCTCCCGGACTGTAAAGAAATTGCCGAGTGACTTGCTCATCTTACGATTGTCAATATTCAAAAAAGCATTGTGCAGCCAGTATCTGGAGAAGATCTTATCATTTGCGCATTCACTCTGCGCGATCTCGTTCTCGTGATGTGGGAAGATCAGATCCTCGCCGCCTGCATGAATGTCGATCTCTTCACCCAGATATTTCTTAGCCATGACAGAACATTCGATATGCCAGCCCGGACGGCCCTGGCTCCAGGGTGCTTCCCAATAAGGCTCTCCTTCTTTTTTGGGCTTCCAGAGAACGAAATCCAGCGGATCTTCCTTCTGGTCTTCGCCTGTAACCAGCAGAGAACGCTCACCGGAACGCAGATCATCCAGATTTTTGTGAGAAAGTTTGCCATATTCCTTAAACTTTCTTGTTCTGAAATAAACAGTGCCGTCCACATCGTAAGCGTAGCCTTTATCCACAAGGGTCTGTATCATATCGATCATCCCCTGGATCTCTTTGGTCGCCTGCGGATGTGTCGTTGCCGGACGCACATTCATGCCTTCCATATCCTTTTTGCACTCCGCAATGTATCGTTCTGAGATCACCTCAGAATCCACTCCCTCTTCCAGAGATTTTTTGATGATCTTATCATCAACATCCGTGAAATTTGACACATAGTTTACTTCATAGCCTTTGTACTCCATGTAACGGCGTGCCGTATCAAACATGATCATTGGACGTGCATTTCCTATATGGATAAAATTGTAAACAGTAGGACCGCAGACATACATACGGACCTTTCCTTCTTCGATAGGAACAAATTCCTCTTTCTTTTTTGTCAGTGTGTTATAAAGTTTCATATTTATTCTCCTCATATCATAACTCTGCCCGGGCAGAGCATCTTGCTATTGTAAACAGCAGATCGCTTGAGCTGCCATTCCTTCCATGCTTCCTGTAAAACCAAGTCCCTCCTCAGTGGTTGCTTTCACATTCACACGATCTGTTTCTATTGAGAGGGCCTCTGCGATATTTGCCGTCATCTGATCGATATACGGTCTGAGTTTGGGTTTCTGCGCAAGGATCGTCGCATCTATATTTTCGATGGTATATGCTCTTTCCTTCAGCATTTTCCCAACTTCTTTCAGTAGTTCCAGACTCGAGGCGCCCTCATAGGCAGGATCTGAATCCGGAAAATGATAACCGATATCCTTTAAAGCAGCCGCTCCGAGAAGCGCATCCATAATGGCATGCAGGAGAACATCCGCATCCGAATGTCCCAAAAGCCCCAGTTCATAAGGGATGTAAACACCGCCCAGGATCAACTTCCTCTCCGGCACCAGTCGGTGAACATCATATCCCGTTCCAACTCTCATTTGATTTCCTCTTTTTTCCTGTCCTTTCTGATCGATCCGTATTATCATAAGAAGCGGTGTGCGGAAGCACATGTGTTTTTCTAAGATAGGCTGCATATGCTGACGGAATAGAATATCTTTTTCTGACATCCTCCGGTTGTGCGAGTATATAAAATACACTATCATCATTCGGGAGCTGCAGTGCTTTTCCCTTATGATTTTCCAAGTCTGCAGAAGCCGGATCCAAAGCAGTATCCGCAACCCGGATCTCATATCCGATCATATGCCACTCGATATGGGTAAAGATGTGTTTTGCAGGACCCAGTTCTTGAATCTTTAAAGGAAGGAAACCCATCTTTTCCACCCATTTCAGTACATCTTCAACCGATAAAAATCCTTCTGTTTCAGGCAGTCCGTATAAACCTGCCAGTAAGCCTTTTTCGGATCTTTTTTTTAAAAGAATATTGTCCCCGTCCCGAATCAAAAAGACTGTTTTTTTCTGGATCTTTCTTGCCTTTTTTGTTCGTTTTACCGGCAAAGTATTTTCTTTGCCCAGTCTGTGTGCCTCACACTGATCCCAGATGGGACATTCTCCGCAATGCGGTTCACCGTTTGGCAGACATACGGTGGCCCCGAGTTCCATCAGCGCCTGATTCCAGTCTCCGGCATGTCCTTCCGGCATGGATGCCCGCAGCAATTCTTCTTTTTCCTTTTTTACTTTCGGATCGGCAATATCGTTTTCATCATTCAGGATACGCGCAAGGATCCGAAGTACATTCCCATCTACCGCAGGTATCGGAAGTCCGAAGGCGATCGATCCGATCGCACCTGCCGTATAAGGCCCTATCCCGGGTAGTTTTAGAAGTTCTACTTCTGTCTTTGGGAATGCAGCCTTGTATTCTTTTACAAGGATCTGCGCTGTCTTTTTCATATTATGCACTCTGCTGTAATAGCCAAGGCCTTCCCAAAGCTTATCCAGTTCTTCATCCCCACAGGATGCAAGAGTGGCAATATCCGGAAGTCTTTTAAGAAAACGCTCATAATACGGTATCACCGCAGCCACTCTGGTCTGCTGCAGCATGATTTCCGAAACCCAGATATGATAAGGATCTTTGTCTCTCCTCCAGGGAAGATCTCTCCTGCACATCTGATACCAGGTAAGAAGCGGATCCCACAATTTTTCCAGCATAATTCAACACATCCTGTCCTCATTTCCGGCATGTACCGTTGATGAGATGAAGATTTTATGGCATAATACAAAGGTATCATGCCATAAAAACATAAAAAAAGCAAACATTAAAGGTCCTGAATATAAATCAGAAAAACGAGGACGAAAACTTTCAGAAAGACCAAAGGAATCAAACCTATGACAGATGGAATCATTTTTGATGTAGACGGCACACTCTGGGATATGACCGAAAAATTTGCTGCCGCCTGGGATGCAATGTCTCAGAAAGAACCGGATACGCATGTTCGTATCACCCGGGATCTGCTTCTTAACCTGTTCGGCAAGCCTCTTCCCGTGATTGGAGCCGCTCTTTTCGACGGCACTTCTACGGAACGTCAGATGGAATTGCTTGAGAAATGTTTTGAAGAAGAATACCGCGTTATGGAAAAAGAACATCAGGAACTCTATCCGGGTATGTACGAAACACTGGATGCACTCAGCCGCAAATATCCTCTTTTTATTTTGAGCAATGCACAGAGCGGTTATATCGAGCATTTTCTTCCTTCCACACAGTCTTCATCCTTTTTTAAGGCTCACACCTGTTTTGGAGACACCGGTCTGGAAAAATGCGAAAATCTTCGTCAGTTTATTGCACATCAAAAACTTCTGCATCCTGTCTATGTCGGAGATACAGACGGGGACCATCAGGAATGCATCAAAGCAGGTGTGCCCTTTGTATTTGCTTCCTACGGCTATGGAGAAACAAAGAACCCGGATTATACGATCGCAAAACCGGAGGATCTCCTGAATTTATTTTAAAAGAATGTGAGGTATCAACTATGTGTGGAAATCACGATGCCATGGCCGCAGATGCCAGAGCAACTTTCCTTGAAACAGATCAGGATCTGCTGATCAAAAAATTCAATCTTGCTTCGGATGAAAATTACCTTTATATCAGCTTTTTAAAAAGGCCTTATAAAATCGACCGTACCAGCGGACTTATCACCTGCAGGGATTCCATCTCCGGCGCCCCACACGAGGTGATGATGGCCATCTACGACATGCTCTGCTACAGTAAAGATTATCCAACGCTTCCCGCTTTTGGCGGTGTATGGCAAAATCTCGCCACACTTGGCGGAATCGTCGGTGCAGGACACGCAAGAAGGCTCCACACCCCCCTTGTCGTAAAACCATTTTTAGGCAAGGTGGATGCCTTAAAGGCCTATTGTGAATCCATCGGCGGGGAACCCCAGCATGGCGGCGATGTCAGCTATATCCTTCCGGTATTCGATTTTTTCCCCGTCTGGTTCCAGTTCTGGGATGGAGATGATGAATTCCCGGCACAGATCCAGTTTCTCTGGGATAACCGCTCCCAGGAATTTGTTCACTATGAAACCTTATTTTATATGACCAGTTATATGGAACGATATTTCGCGGAAATTGTAGAATAACATGCATACCGCTAACCGATAAAGAGAAAAGAGTTGACCGGCCCACATCCAATACAAGAAAGACCAGGGAGTCTGATGACACCCTGGTCTTTGTGTTGATTCTGTATTCAGAATATAAGGTGATCCATTAGTAGCACTCGGAATAAACACGGATGCTCAGCATTACATCCCACGGAATGTAGGAGTTGGTAAGCAGTCTCTGCTGGTTTGCTTCTACAGAAAGAGCAAATCCAAGTGTATCTTCAGCCTTAAATCCATACTCACGCAGCGGTTTCAGCGGGAGAACTTTCTCCAGCAGCTCACGCAGTTTGGGAATAGCTTCGTTTACTTCACAATCCAGATAATGAGCAACTTTCTCTTTGAATTTCATGATCTCGCCGTTCGGATCTTTCTCATCGTAGATCTGAAGGATCTTGCCAAACAGAGCATAGTTGGACTCACCATGAGGTACATGATATGTTCCACCGAGAGGGAAGGACATTGCATGAACCGTACCGCAGCCGGCTTTCAGGAATGCAAGACCTGCAAATGTAGCAGCTGTTACGAACTCATCCAGATATTCCATTCTTGCATCCGGTCCTTTTTCAGCGATCAGCTTGAATCCTTCAAGGATCATTTTGATTGCTCTTACGGAATACATTTCAGATGTCATAGTCTTTCTGCTCGGGGACAGATAGGACTCTGTTGCGTGGATCAGAGCATCGATTGCTGAAGACGCAAACGGTTTGTAGGGCAGAGTTTTCAGAAGGCCCGGAATCAGGCAAACCTTGTTGGGGATGATATCGTCGGATACAAGACCCAGCTTTGTCTCGCCGCCTGTCAGAACGCCGTCTTTCTCGTCTTTAACGATCGCTACGGAAATATTTGTAACCTCAGAACCGGTACCACATGTTGTCGGAATAGCGATAACCTCTTTCTCATGGATAACAGGCTCACGTTTGAAATACATCTCATGTACAGATGCAGGTCTCTTACAACCAAGCAGTTTGCAGAGATCCATGATAGCGCCGCCGCCTACTGCGATTACACGATCGTAAGAATCGTACGGAATCGTTTTATACATGATCTCGATCATTTCCTCTGAAGGCTCGCCTGCCGCAAATTTCTCCTGGAAAACAAAATTACATTTCAGATTAAGATCTTTCATAAACGGTGTATAAATAAACTCGTTTGTCAGGACCACATCTCTTTCACCAAGATTGAACTCCTCTGCAAAGGGAGCAAACTCAGGGAATTTGTAGATCGTGGGAGCCATGATGATCTCACGTCTGTCAGCCATAAGTGATTTGCTGAAACTATCCATTGCCATAACATACCCTCCTGTTAATTACCAATGACATTTTTTTATCAAACTTAGTAAAATTTTAGCATATCCTGCAGATATTTCAAGTCCATTCTCAAAATTAATCCGGTTTCTTTGTACATAATTTGATGCATCTAACCAGAGTCTGCTGCCCCTTTTTCATAAAATACCGTCTGCTTATCTACTGACAGAGGACATTTGCATTCCGCTTTGCTTTATGCTCATGAAATCAGCTTGTGCTGCCTACAAATAATTAAAATTGAGTATTCCATTTACCAGAAAAGTAATGTTATACTATGCATCATACAAAGGCGTACCTGTGCAGACAGATGCGCCTTTTCTATTTATGGATCCCCTACCCCCGTTTCATATAGGAGGCATATTTTGGAGAAGAATGATTTTTTAAAAATGAACGACCTGATCTACTATCTGTATACTGAAAAATCGTTTGATGTACTAAAGTCGACCTTTCTCCGGCGGATCGGTGATTTTGTACCATATTCTTATTCAAGTATACTAATGATTAAGGAAAAAGATGGTATTCTTCATTTCGATTCCCCCATCTGCTATCCGCAAACATTTTTGGAGAATGAACTGAAGAACCTGCGTTTTGAGGACTTGGACCATACAAACTGGCCCCTTTATTCCAAAGAATCTGTAATCATCCGGGAAAGCGAAGTCATCAATGATGCCACACGCCTCAATACCCCCATTTACCGAAATCTCTATTCTAAATATAATATATATGATACACTGCAAATGAGTATTGTCTACGAAAGCAGGATCTTCGCCATCCTCACTCTGTACAGAGATCACAAAAAAGGGCGTTTTACCCATGAGGACGATTTTTATCTGCATGCCTTCAGCAAACATCTGAATTATATTTTTGCAGATCATCTGGGTGCCCTGAAATCAGACAATGGTTGTGATGCATCCGTTCTGAGGCGCAATTACCGCCTGACACCCAGAGAATGTGAGATCACATCCTATATTCTGGCCGGCATGAACAATGCCGAGATTCTTTCCAAAATAACCGTAAGCCCCTATACTTTGCAGAAACATATCCAGAATATTTACAAAAAAATGAATGTATCCAGCCGGATCGAACTATTAAAATTTAAAATATAGAACTTAGAGGATCATCGAAAGACTGATCCTCTTTTTTTCTATATCCACCGACAGGATCTTTACCTCGACTATATCCCCGACGCTTACTACTTCCAGAGGATGTTTGACCCGTTTTTTATTTGTCAGCTTTGATATATGCACCAGGCCGTCCTGATGGACACCGATATCCACAAAGGCTCCGAAATCGATGACATTGCGGACCGTACCCTTCAGTACCATGCCTTCTTTCAGATCTTTCATCTCCAAAACATCTGATCGAAGGATCGGTGCCGGCATATCGCTTCGCGGATCTCTTCCCGGTCTGGAGAGTTCTTTGATGATATCATCCAGCGTCATCTCACCGATCCCCAGCTCTTGTGCTGTTGTTTTCCTGTCGGAGACGAAAATGGTCTTTCCTTCCTCGAATATCTTCTCCGGCGTTCTGCCGCAAAGTGCCAGCAGTTTTTCAGCCGCCGCATAGCTCTCAGGATGGACCGCTGTAGCATCCAGCGGATCCGTACCGCCTGTGATCCGCATAAAACCTGCACATTGCTCGAATGCCTTAGGCCCAAGTTTTGAGACCTTTAACAGTTCTTTTCTGTTTTGAAATCTTCCGTTCGTCTCTCTGTAGGTAACAATATTTTTTGCCAAAGATGGAGTGATTCCGGAAATAAAGCTCATCAAAGCTGCTGATGCAGTGTTCAAATCCACACCCACCTGATTTACACAATCTTCTACAACTCCCTGCAGGGCTTCTCCCAGTTTTTTCTGATTTAAATCGTGCTGATATTGTCCTACCCCAATAGATTTCGGATCGATCTTTACCAATTCAGCCAGCGGATCCTGCAATCTGCGGGCGATGGACACAGCGCTTCTGGTGCCTACATCATAAGACGGAAATTCCTCTGTCGCCAGTTTGCTCGCAGAATAAACGGAAGCCCCGGATTCATTGGTGATCACATAATTGACTTTCTCCGGTATGGTTTTCAAAAATTCAGAAATGATCTGCTCCGACTCACGTGACGCCGTCCCGTTTCCGACCGAAAATAAAGTGATCCCGTATTTTCTGATCAGCTGATGCAGCGTTTTTTTCGCTGCAGCGATCTTTGTGTCGTTGGTAGGTGCTGTCGGATAGATCACCGTATGATCAAGTACTTTGCCGGTCGCATCCACGACTGCAAGTTTACAGCCGGTACGGAAAGCAGGATCCCAGCCAAGGACTGTATGCCCGGAAACAGGAGGCTGCATGAGAAGCTGCTTCAGATTCTTTTTAAAAACAGAAATCGCGCCATCTTCTGCTGCTTCAGTCAATTCATTACGGATCTCCCTCTCGATTGCAGGAGCGATCAGCCGATTATAACTATCTTCCGCAGCAGCTTTTAAAATAGCTGTTGTTTCCGGATTATCACGCCGGATCAGTCTTTTCTCCAGCCAGCGCAGAATATCTTCCACCGGGGCATCCAGCCGGACTGTAAGTATTTTTTCTTTTTCTCCTCTGTTGATAGCCAGAACACGATGTCCCATGATTCGGCCAACAGACTCCTGAAAGGCATAATACATTTCGTAAACGGACTTCTGTTCTTTATCCTTAGCCTCTGTTCTGATGATCCCCGCACGGCGTGTCCGGTTTCTGATATTCTCGCGGATCTCCGCATCATCGGAGAGTCGTTCCGCAATAATATCCGATGCACCGGCAATAGCTTCCTCAATACTATTGACATCTTTATCCGGGTCAATATAGCGTTCTGCTTCCCTGGCAATAGATTTTCCACCCTGCTGCAGCATGATAAGATCGGCAAGTGGCTCGAGTCCTTTTTCTTTTGCAGCCGTTGCCCTGGTACGCCTTTGGGGTCTGTAAGGTCTGTACAGATCTTCCAGCGCTACCATGGTCTCCGCAGCCATGATCGTTTTCTCCAGTTCATCGTTTAGATTTCCCTGCTCACGTATGGTATCCAAAATCTGTATGCGCCGTTCTTCCAGATTACGAAGATAATTCAATCTGTCAAAAAGGTTCCGGAGCACTTCGTCATTCAAGCCTCCTGTTGCTTCTTTCCTGTATCTGGAAATAAAAGGGATCGTCTTCCCGTCGTCGATCAGTTCCACAGCGGAACGTACCTGATCCGGTCGGATGTTCAACTCTTTTGCAATCACATTGCAGATATCCATGCCCTTCTCCTTTCGGCCGCTTTGCGGCTGTATAAAATCTATGTGTTTGCGCACACCACATCTTTATGATTACTACGCGCTGCTTTGTGCTTCGCACTTTCGCATCGCTACAAAAATTCGCATTCCCGTCCCGCTTACGCGTGACTCCATGCTCATTTTTGTTTGGCCGCACAATGTCCGAAAATATGTGTATACTTCGTATACCCAATTTTCGACCGCTTTGCGGCCGTAATCATAAATAATGGGGCCATCATAAAATGACAGCCCCACTGAAATGACTTTCATAAAATTTGTATTACAGATCTACTCTTCCTGTGTATTTTTCGTTGATCACATAGTAAGCGGCATTGTCTTCCGGCTTAACATACAGATTTAAGGTACGGATGTTGGAAACGCGATGTCCTTCACTTACAAACTGAGCCTCAACCTTATCGAGGATCTCGCTCTCTTTATACTCATTTCCAAACATCTGGATATATGTCTCCTGAAGAGCCATCTTTACATAATTTTTCTTTGTAGCTTCGCCGGCTTTTTTAACGCCTGCTTTTGCTGCTGTTGTAGCTTTCTTTGCAGTATCGGAAGCCTTCTTGGCAGTTGTTTTTGCAGTAGCCTTTGCCTTTTCAGCAACTCTCTCTACAGTGTTTTCTGCCTTCTTCTCAACTTTTTCTGTAACTTTTTCTGCTAATGTCTCTTCAGCCTTTACAGAAGTCTCAACGGCTGCTGTTTTCTTTGTCTCTTTCATAATCATTCCTCTTTCTTACTTGCATCGATTACGATTACACTATCCCTGGGTTCCGGTTCTTTTCGAAATGAACAGAATCCCAAACCCTATACGGCACAATTATATCGCATTTCTCTTCCATTTGCAAGAAACATGTCCTAAAAATCTATACAAGGGCGTGCGGACAAAAAGTTGGACTAACATGCACCTGATCAAGACATGAGG
>R11__coassemble_258_pt1 | contig 38000 bp, 32 predicted proteins | sample R11__metabat2_high_PE_057 | metagenome-assembled genome bin R11 | reverse complement strand
TTTATATCACAGGAACGTTCTCAAAAAAAGTGTCCGATATTTAGTCTACCATCACGTCCATGTGCTGGTGCACGCCACATTTTTATGATTACTACGCGCCATGTCGCACTTACGTGCTCTCACGTCGCTACAAAAATTCGCATTCTCGTCTCGCTTGCGCGTGACTCCATGCTCATTTTTGTTTAGCCGCCAAATGTCCGAAAATGTGTGCGTACTTCGTGCGCCCAATTTTCGGCCGCTTTGCGGCAATAATCATAAAAAAACGCACATGCCGCCGCACTGCTGGTCACCCGGCAATACGGCGGCATGAAATACATTCATATTATGAAAATACAAAGTGAATTACTTCTTATCACCACTCTGAAGCATAGCAATGATAACCGCTACAACAATGATCAGACCTTCTGCGATCTGTTGCCAGTAAGCATCGACTGCAAGAAGTGTCAGACCATAACGAATGGTACTGATAATCAGTGTACCAACAACAACGCCCCAGATAGCGCCCTTACCACCGGCCGGGTTAGTACCACCGATGATGGAGCAGGAGATTGCTGTCATCTCATAACGTTTTGCAACACCGGCGTTGATAGAAAGTACACGGCCTGCATAAACCCATGCAGCGATACCATAGAAGATACCTGCCAGCATGTAGATGAGGATCAGTGTTTTCTGGATGTTGACACCGGATACACGGGCTGCGGATCTGTTGCCGCCGAGTGCGTAAACGTTACAACCAAAACGTGTGTAGTTCAAAAGGATCAGAGCTACGATGATACAGATCACGAAGACCAGGACCGGAGTCGGAATAACGCCAAGGTGTCCGCCGACTGTCTTGAATCCCTCTGAAAGGCCGGATACAGCGGATCCGCCTGTGATAACAAGAGAGAGACCACGGTAGATTGTATAGGTACCCAGAGTAGCAATGAACGGGAAGATGTTCAGTTTCGCGATCATCCAGCCGTTGAGTGCTCCAAGAAGACCACCAACAATAATACCTACAGCAAGCGCACCCCAGACACCCATGCTCGGGAATGCAGCCCAGATTCTGTTCTGCGCATCTGCAGTCTGACCGGCAATACCAAGAATAGTAGCCGACATAGCAACGTTAGAACCAGCGGAAAGGTCAGTACCACCGGAAATGATGATAAAAGTAACACCAAGTGCCATGATGCCATAGATGGAGCCCTGAACGAGAATGCCTTCAATATTTGATGCGGATACAAATCCGGGAATCAGAATGGCAAGAACGATATAGAGCAGTATGAACATTACGACAATGCCATATTTACCAAATGCTGTCTTAAAATTAAACTTTTTTGCGTTTTCCTGCATTTTTATCTCCTCCTTCTGATTATTTCTTTGAAGATGCCGATCTTCTGACATCAATAGCAACCGCTACTACGATTACAAGTCCTTCAGCAACCTGCTGCCAGGAGGAGTCAACACCGAGCAGTGTCAGCGCATTACGCAGTACGGAAATAACCAGAACGCCGACAAACATATGGCCGACTTTACCGATACCACCGGAGGGGCTTGTTCCACCGATGATACAGGATGCGATACCTGTCAACTCATATCCATCTGCAGCGCCGGGGTGAATGGATGCAGCTCTGGATGCAAGGATCAGACCTGTAACACCACAGCAGAAACCTTCATACAGATAAACCAGGATCAGTCTGTTGCCTGTCTTAACACCGGAAACCTCTGCAGCTGCACGGTTGGAACCGATCGCATATACGTCCATTCCAAAATGTGTATGGCCCAGAAGAATAACAGTCAGGACAGTAAGAGCAAGCAGGATGATTACCTGGATCGGCACAACGCCGCCGATGCTTCCACCGAGTACATTATAACCGGATGTCAGGTTGGAAACCGGCTCGCCACCTGTTATAAGAAGGGCAAAGCCACGGTAAACAGTCATCATACCAAGTGTTACGATGAAAGGCGGTGCATTGAATTTCGCGATCAGCACACCATTGATCAAACCGCAAAGACAACCTGCAAGGAGTGTGATCAGAAGCGGTACGATAAAGGGAAGATCACCAAACGCCAGAACAGAAGCATTTGCTGCCTGCTGTCCAAAAATAGCACCCATAACGCCGGCAAATGCAACCTGTGCACCGGATGCCAGGTTAATACCACCGGTGATGATGATCATGCCGGCACCCATTGCCATACAGCCATATGTGCTGGCAGCACTCAGAACTGAAAAGATATTGTCTGAGGTCATGAATTTCGGTCTTACAACTGTAATCGCGATGATCATAACAATAAGGATCACTACGATCGCATTATTTGATATAAAGCTCTTGAAAGAGCCCTTTGCTTTTTCCTGATTCATTCTTATGCCTCTCCTTCCTGCGCAACACCAAACTGAAGCTGCATGAGTCTTTCAGGTGTCGGGTTCTCGCTTCTGTCAACGATACCGGTAACTTCACCTTCATGCATAACTACGATACGGTCTGATACGCCCATAACCTCCGGGAGCTCTGAGGAAATCATGATAACGCTCTTGCCCTGTGCAACCATGTCGCCCAGAAGACGATGGATCTCAGATTTTGTTCCGACATCGATACCACGGGTAGGCTCGTCCATGATAATGATATCGGGATTTGTAAGCATCCATCTTGCAACCAGTACTTTCTGCTGGTTACCACCGGAAAGGTTCATGATCAGCTGCTCCTGAGAAGGAGTCTTAACCTGAATCTTCTCAATATATTCTGCTGTATCTTTCTTTGTCTTGGAAAGATCGAGCAGCAGGCCTTTCTTATATTCGCCGATATTCGCCATGACCGTATTAAAACGGATATTCTGAACCGGGAAGATACCATTGCCTCGACGGTCTTCTGTAACGAATGCCATACCGGCATTGATCGCATCTCGACCGCTCTTTGCATGGAATTCTTTTCCGTGCAGGAAAACTTTTCCGGATTTTCTTGGCCTGAGGCCGAAAATCGTCTCCATAACTTCTGTTCTGCCGGCACCAACCAGTCCGCAGAAGCCCAGGATCTCACCTTTTCTCAGGGTAAAGCTTACATCGTGGAACAGGTGCTCGTGTGTAAGCCCCTGAACATCCAGTACAACTTCACCGATCGGGCACTCTGTCTTCGGGAACAGATTGTCTACCGTACGGCCTACCATCATCTGAATGATCTCGTCCGTAGTGATCTCTGCAGTATTTGCACTGTTGATATAAGTTCCATCTCGATATACGGAAACTCTGTCCGTGATTGCTTTGATCTCATCCAGTTTATGAGAAATATAGATAACGGAACGTCCTTCTGCTTTCAGCTGACGGATGATCGTAAAGAGCTGCTGTGTTTCGCGCTCCGTCAGGGCACTGGACGGCTCGTCCATAATGATCAGCTTCGCATCGTAGGAAACCGCTTTTGCGATCTCCAGCATCTGCTGCTTTGCTACGGTCAGTTCTTTTACCAGTGTTCTCGGATCGTCGTCCATGTTGATCTTTTTCAGAAGTTCTTTTGTATCTCTGTTCATCTTCTTCCAGTCAACAAGGCCAAGTTTGTTTTTCGGCTCACGTCCCAGCCATACATTGGCTGCGATAGAACGCTCCAGCTGAGGAGACAGTTCCTGCTGTACCATGGCAATACCGAACTCAAGAGAATCCTTGGGTCCGTAATTTTTTCTTTCCTGACCATCAAAAATAATGGTTCCTGTTGTAGGTGGGAAAATTCCCATCAGACAGTTCATCATAGTAGATTTGCCGGCACCGTTTTCACCCAGAAGGCCGTGTACCTCACCGGCTTTAAGACGAAGTTCTACCCCCTTCAAGGCTTTGACACCGGGAAATTCCTTTGTAATACCAGTCATTTCCAATAGATATTTTTCTTCTGCCATCGATGCTTCTCCTTGTCCGAACAATCATTTAGTTTAATATTCGGAGCGGCAAACCCGCTCCGAATACAACCAGTTTTGCTTATTTAACAATTTCAGTTAAATCGCAGTTCAATTCGAATTACATATAATCGTCAACGTTGTCAGCTGTAACCTTTACATAGGGAACCCATGTGATGTCAGATTCCGGCTCCTCGCCTTTTACCCAGTTAACCGCGATCTCAACAGCGCCGCCGCCCTGTCCTACTGAATCCTGGAATACTGTACCGAGCATGGAACCGTCTTTAACTGCTGCACATCCATCAACTGTAGCATCTACACCAACAACCGGGATATCTTTGCCTGCTGCCTGAAGAGCCTGGATTGCACCAAGAGCCATCTCATCGTTGTTCGCGCAGATAGCAGCCAGATCATCGTATGCTGTCAGCCAGTTGTTAACAACATCGATCGCTTTATCTCTCTGCCAGTTAGCTGTCTCTTCTGTAACAACTTCGATGTCAGGATAGTTCTCTTCGAACTCATCTTTGTTACCCTGTGAACGGTTGTATGTTGCTTCATACTCAAGACCGCCCTGAAGGATTGCTACTTTACCGGAACCGATTGCTTCACCAATCATCTCACCCTGCATAACACCTGCGTCGTGCTCATAGGAACCAACGTAATGAACGCCATCCGGAAGGGAGCCCTCTTCGAAGCCCTGCGGCAGAGTGTTTACATAAACAAGCGGAATACCTGCATCCTGTGCAGCCTGTGTTACAGGCTCTGCTGCAGATGAATCTGCGATTACAACGATCAGAGCATCAACACCCTGCTGAATCAAAGCTTTTACCTGATCCTGCTGTTTAACAACATCGTTCTGTGCATCTGTTACTGTGATAGAAGCGCCAAGCTCTTCTGCTTTGTCCTGTGCTGCTGCTACAAGATAGGTCTGGAAGGTGTTGTTCATATCTACGCAAGAATATCCAAGTACAACATCACCATCAGCTGCTGCGCTGTCGGAGCTGCTGTCATCTGTGCTCTCGCTGGATGAATCTGAGCTGCTGTCAGAGGATGCGCTGCTGCCGCAGCCTGCGAACATTCCCACCACCATAACTCCTGCTACTAACAGTGCCAGTTTTCTTTTCATTTTTTTACCTCCATTTTTCCTTTTTTGCCTTTTCACCCATATGTGCATTTTTGATACGAAAAGGATGAATGGCTGATTTGATTTTGTGTGGTTTTTTAAACCGCTTTCTTTTATTCGTACCAACTTAAACACTGCAATTGTATTGTAACTTTTATATACACATGCTACAATTCATAATAGAGGCCAAAAATATACAAATATTGACTCATTTCAGGAGGGTGATATGACAGATATCAAAAGCAAAGGCAGGGCAATCGACCGCTCCGCACTGGATCTGCATCAGATAAAGAGCCTTATTCCATACGAGATCGGCATCACAAAAAGAGGAGGCGCAGGTTTCGTCATCCCATCGGAATTTGCCAAGAAAAACCTTTATTATATTTCCTGGGAAGGACTCTACGAATGCAATGAAGACTACTGCGTCAACCGGCCTTACCTGGATAATATTTTTGTACTGCAGGTCCTGGAGGGAAGTATGAAACTGACTTATTTCAATAAAGAATATGATCTTCCCGAAGGTTCTCTCTTCTTTCTCAATCTTCGTTATCCGCATTTTTACCGCGCAACATCCAAACAGTTGAAAAACCGGCAGATGCTCCTCCACGGGCCGAATATTTTTGAATATTATAAACTGATCGCAGGCGGAGAAGGTCTGCCTGCGATCTTTGAAAAAAATTCCAAATTGTCTTTTCTGATGCACTCGATTGAAAGCGAACTGCAAAAAGACTTTCCAAACTGGCATCAGGTTTCTATTTTGATCCAGTCCATGTTCGCAGCCGCTGCCAGTATGTCGGCCTTTTCGACTACGAATCCGGTCGAGCATGCCAGAGATTATATTCGTACACACTTCCGGGAAAACATTTCCCTGGACGATGTATCTTCTGCTGTCTCGCTGAACAAGTCTTACCTGACCCGGATCTTTAAAAAAGAGACCGGAACCACCCCCTGGGACTATCTGGTCAGCCTGCGCCTGCGGCATGCCATGCATCTTTTAACCGAAACCAGAGATTCCGTAGAAGAGATTGGGGCCGCCTGCGGCTTCAACAGCACTTCGCATTTTATCCGGAGTTTTAAAGGAGAAACGCATCTGACGCCAAAGCAATTCCGCTCCTTCTTCTCGCTGATTCCGATGAGCGCGGGGATTTCCGCAGAGATCGTGCGGTTTGACGGTTTATAAGCAGGAATTGCGGCCAATACCTGCTGGCGGTACATGCGGGGATTGGCCGCGAGCCTGCTTATTTTATAACAAGCCCGCGGTAGCAGACATCCCCATCTTTGGTTTTTGAGAAATCGGTGAAAAATTCCGTCCAGATCCTGCGGGCCTCCTCCGGAAGGTAAGCATGCGGAGAGTTTCTGACTTCCGAATACCGGAAAAGCGGGATATTTTCTTTTTGGGTGCAGAAGCTGCGGGTAATAAAGCTATCGTCTTCAACGAGCTGCGAAGCTTCGAAGTTTCTCACGGCATCTTCAGATCCATCATCCACGGAAGCCGCCCTGCCAACACAGTTGTGGCTGGTCCAGTATCTCATCGCCCGGAGATTGGCGGTATCCTCCTTCAGTGCTGCGCCATCCTCAATATCATATTCCCCTTTGAACATCCAGACCGGCATCTTATGGGTAAAGTGGTGGTCTGAGCTTTCCATGCTGAGCAGTTCTTCTTTCACCATAGTCTCCTCATCCCAAAGCGGACATGCTCTATAGGCCCCGGAACTCAATCCAACGGGCGCGATCGCCGCAAAAAGTTCTGCGGCATCCAGTCCTAAGGCCCAGGTCATGGAAGATCCATTGGAATGGCCGCTCACATAGACCCTGCTGTTATCGATCGAATACCGGTCTTTTGTCAGGGCGATCACATGCCGCAGGAAAGAAATATCATCTGACTCTGTTTTTCCCAGAGAAAAAGTATAGGTATTCCAGACCGGAAGCGGGATGTTGCCCCCGATCCCTCTGTTTACATAGGCCTGGGGGAATACCACAATAAAACCATTCTCTTCTGCAACATCATGCCAACGGGATTCTGCCGCATAGGCAGACATCGTGCAGCAGTATCCATGGATTGCCAGAACCAGCGGAACCTCACAGCCCGGTTTATAGCTGGAAGGGATATAAGTCCACCACCTGCGCAGCAGCCCATCGATCTTATCTTCTGAATAAAAAAATCCGCAACGCCCATCGTTTGCAAAATCCAGCTTCCTGCTTAAACGGCCTCCCGGTTCGCCTGCAAATCGCTGATATTTTTCCAGATGACGATACAATTTTTCCGGCGCGTCCAGACCCTTTACCGGGACGACGGAAGCTGTCGGCACAGGCACATCCCGATTTAAGAGCCGGTTTTCCTCCACACCCTCCAGATTTTCCGCTTCCGCAAAAGGAAAGCTGCTGCGATTCTTCAGGGCATCCCGTTTCGCATCTGCCACAACGGCTCCCCTTACATACATTGCCCCAGCGACCAGTGCCGGCCAGGCAGATACAAATTGCTCTGCCGCATAGCTTCCGCAATCGTAGCCGACCACATAAAAGGCACGTTCATTCAGATTAAAGGCACCTGTAAGAGCAGCACTTTTCGAATGAAGCTTCTGTGAAACAGAAGAAAGAAAGGCTTCTTCATCTCTTCCGCCGCCGTTCCAGTGCCATTCTCCACCGTTCTCCGGCTCGGCATAACAGAGTGCGACACCATTCTTCTCCGCCACTTTCTTCCATTTTTTTCCGATGGGCGATTTAGCAAAAGCTTTTGCAGTTTTATGATCCGGCCCCGCGATCAGTACACATGGTGCACATTGCTCCAGGGTCTTCGGCAGATAAAGGCCATAGGTTCCGTTTTTAGCCGGCAGGCCGAACCATTCACCGGTTGTCTTCATTCTGTAAGGATTTAATTTCATACAAAATCCCTCCTGTCTATCTTCTCCTCAAGGGTTATATCACAAAAATCGTTCCAGGTAAAGCAAACCACATTCCTGAACAGGAAAAGGAGGCTGCCATAGGCAGCCTCCAAAGCGCACATTTCTTATTTTCAACCCTTATTGTGGTCCGCAACCGCTCTTGCCAGTGCATCAACATTTGCTGCAGAAACACCCGGAACGATGTTGTGGATCGTATTAAATACAAAGCCGCCGCCCTTGCTGAAGACCTTCAGACACTCGCGGGCCTGCTCATAAACCTGATCCGGTGTTCCTTCCGGAAGCAGATGCTGGGTATCTACACCGCCGCCCCAGAACACAAGACGATCGCCATATTTTTCTTTCAGCATGTTCTTATCCATGTTATCCGCTGTCCACTGAACAGGGTTCAGACAGTCAAATCCGGAATCGATCAAAATATCGATTACAGGATCGATACTGCCGCAGGCATGCTTGAATGTCTTCCAGGATGTATTCTCATGGATCCAGTCATTGATCTTCTTCCAGTAGGGAGCCCATACTTCTTCGATGGTGCTCTTGCTGTAGAAAAGGCTCTTCTGTGTGCCAAGGTCTGTTCCGCAGATATGGAGAACGTCGATGGAATCGCCAACCGCATCATGGATCCTCTTCAGGTTCTGAATACCGATATCAGTCTCTTTTTCAAAGATCTCCATAACGGTCTCTTCGTCACCTGCTGTTGCCATATAGAAATCCTGCAGTGCACGGATACCCTTGGGCTCTCTCAGCATGGGGCCTGCAATCATGGAATGGTCTGCCAGACAGGTGCCACCTCCTGTAATACCGGTGCTGCACTGAGTAATGACACGTGTCTTATCCTGTACGGCATCGATGCCGGCTTTGATGTAGGCGATCTCTTCATCTGTGAACAGTGTAAATTCTTCCAGATTATCGTTGATATCGTAATCATCCTCATCATATTCCGGTGCACGGTCTTCATTATCGAAGAAAACGCCGCCCTTTGGCATACGTCCTGCCGGTGCATAGTTGGGATCTGCGCAGGCATAAACCAGCGTATCACCTTTTTCGTCTACAGTTGTGATAAACTCTTCCGGAACCAGAACTGTCTGTCCCCAGGGTGTTTTCCACTCATGATACTCACCTGCCATGGAGAAGCCGTAGCAGTTTCTTGCACCCCAAACCGGCTGTGTCTCGACGCCGAGGGCCTCGCGGAGATCATCCTCCATATAACCGAGCAGCTGGGAAGGCTCGATGATCTTGACCGGTCTTTTCTCCAGTCCATAGAAATCTCGAAGTTCTTCCATGACCATGCAATGCATGCCTGTTGTATTGAGTCCGCCAATATCGAACAGTACCGGACCTTCCTGATGGTTCAGGGCAAGATTCAGTTTCTCTTTTCCTGTCATATGTATCATCCTCTCTTCTTTTGACCTTTTTGATGATTTTACTTTCCGCAGGATCATATCCTGCCTCTGTTTTACAGTACTGTGCATTTTATGCTATAATAGCGGGAGCGCGGATCCCGGATCAGCATTGCAGTGTTTAATGATTCTGCACAACCTGTAACTGGATAGTAGCATGTCTATCAGTCATTTTCACTAGGTAATGTTGCCGGAAAATATACATATCTTGCTGCTTACAGAAAATAGATCACGGGATTTTGCTGAAGATATACAGATCTTGCGCAGACAGGAGTGACAAGTATGGACAGAAATTCTTATCGATATTATCAGCTGCTTGCCGATGCCACCGTTTCTGAAAATGATGATCTGAATGACCTTCAGGTCAGCTCTATCATCAAAAATGAGGCCGGCATTCTTTCCCGTACCGGAGGCGGATTTCATATTCCTTCCACTTTTGCAAAGGAACATCTTTTTTATGTACAATGGGCGGCCGAATATTGCTGTGATGCGAATTATGTTCTGGATCGGAATTTTCTGGACTGTCTCTGTCTCTATCGGGTCCTGGAAGGGCAGATAGAATTCATCTACCGGAACCGAACATTCACAGCATCCGGCGGAGATGTCGTTTTTCTGGACTTAAAAGAGCCCCATAAATACAGGGCTCTTGGAAATTTGCGTCTTCAATTCTATATTGTGGGTGGTGCATGTACACAGGAATATTTCGATCTCCTGAGTGAAACACGAGACATTTTATTTGGGCACAACTCCCGTCTCTCATTTGTATTCGACTCCTTGTTTTCCGAAACAGAACAGGATTTTCCAAACGATCATAAGATATCTTTCCTGCTGCACACGATCTTCGCGATCCTGACCCTGCACATAGATGAGCAGGAACCTGTGGTCGTAACACAGGCAAAGCAGTTTATCAATACCAACTATGAGAAACCTATCTTTCTCGAAGATATCGCTGCACATGTCGGTCTCAGCCAGTACCATTTCTCTAGGATCTTCAAAGAATCTACGGACATGAGTCCCTATGACTACCTGATCCGTCTGCGCATGCGCCATGCCCGTTCTCTGCTTACCGATACCGATCTGCCGATCTCGGAGATCGCGCTGGCCTGCGGTTATTCCGGTGCATCTCATTTTATCCGGTCTTTCAAGGCCATCCACGATGTGACCCCCTCTTATTTCCGCAAGCATTTCGATCCTTCCGGATTTGTACTGTGAATCTGTCTTTTTAAAAATGCAGTCCCTCACACATCCCATTCTGATGCGTATGCTGCCCGGACGGAAACAATATTCTTCTCAGATCTCGCCTTCGAACACGGTAGTCGCAGGTCCGGTCATATAAACCAGATTGGCTTCCCGGTCCCAAGTGACATCCAGCTCTCCGCCTTTTAAGATGATATGGACCGTATCCCCTTTGATTTTGCCATTCAGGATACAGGCAACCGCAACAGCACATGCGCCGGTACCGCAGGCCAGTGTCTCGCCGGAGCCGCGCTCCCAGACACGCATCTGCACCGTCTGGTCATCCATCACACGGACAAATTCGGTATTGACCCTGTCCGGAAATTTCTCGTGATTCTCAAAATAAGGCCCCATCTTCTCCAGATCCAGACCATCCACATCGTCCACAAAGATCACCGCATGCGGATTTCCCATGGAAACTGCCGTATAATGATAAGCCACACCGGACACCAAAAGCGGACGGCCCACAACATTTTCGCCTTCTTCCAGCACCGGGATCTTTTGCGGAGCCAGTTCCGGGCTTCCCATGTTGACTCTGGCAGTCTGCATTTTTCCATCCTTTACGGCAAGCTTCAGATATTTGATGCCGCTTTTGGTGGCGATGCTGATCTCTGTCCGGTCGGTCATTCCATGGTCGTAGACATATTTTGCAACACAGCGGATGCCGTTGCCGCACATGGCACCTTCGGATCCGTCCATGTTGTACATCTTCATCTCAAAATCTGCCAGATCGGTCGGGCAGATCAGGATCAGTCCGTCTGATCCGATCCCAAAATGGCGGTTGCTCACCCGGATCGCCAGCTCCGAAGGATCCGGAACATTCTCCTGAAAACAGTTTACATATACATAATCGTTGCCGCAGCCGTGCATTTTTGTAAATTTCATCTCTGTCTCCTTATTCCGCAGCATGCTCTGCAAACTTTTCCCGGCACAGATGCCGCTTATTCCAGATAATCCTCCAGAAAATCGAAAAGTTTCTGCATCTCTTCCCGTGTTCCGACCGTGATCCGCAGATAATTGCTGATACGGGGTTTGTTAAAATATCTGACATAAATATGTTTCTCACGCAGCGCCTTAAAAATGTCCTCAGCAGAAACTTTTTTATGTGCCGCAAAGATAAAGTTCGATTTGGAATCTCCAAATGTAAACCCAAGCCGCTTCAGCTCACCTTTGGCCCATTCTCTGGTCTCGATGATCTTCCCAGTCGTCTCCTTAAAGTATGCATCGTCCCGGATCGCTTCCACACCAAGTGCCAGGGCAGTCTGATCCATCGTATAAGAATTAAAGGAATATTTCACATCGTTGAGGGCGCGGATCATCTCTGCGCTTCCGATACAGAAACCAATGCGCATACCTGCCATGGAACGGGATTTGGAGAAAGTCTGAACGACCAGCAGATTATCGTACTTCTCAAGCAGGGGAAGGGCCGATTCTGCTCCAAAATCCACATATGCCTCATCTACGATCACTAACACATCCGGATGCTCTTTCAGCATCTGCTCGATCTGATCCTGCCCCAACTCCTGCCCTGTGGGCGCATTCGGGTTCGGGAAAACAATACCTCCGATCTCTCCCCGGTAATCTTCCGGCCGGATCTGAAAATTCTCATCCAGAGGAATGGTTTTGTATGGAATACGGAACACATCCGCCCAGACATCATAAAAAGAGTAGGTGATATCCGGAAACAGGATGGGTCTGCCGGAATTGAAAAAGGTCATAAAAGCCATAGCCAGAACATCGTCGGAACCAACGCCCACAAAGACCTGTGACTCTTTTACGTGATAGTAATCTGCCAGTGCCTGTACCAGATTTCCTGCTGTCGGATCCGGATAAAGGCGCAGCCGGTCCGGGTCCATATTTTTTAAGAGTGCCCCGACACCGGGTGCCGGCGGATAGGGATTTTCGTTGGTATTTAATTTAATCATATCCGGCTGGTTCGGCTGTTCGCCCGGAACATAGGGCTCCACCGTCCTGATATAATCTCTCCAGGTATTCATAAGATTTCTCCTCTGTTCAAATCTATCTTCTTTATCGCTTATCCGTTCCGTCTCCATGTAGATGGCATGAGCAGGACGAGCATAGGCAGGATCTCCAGCCTGCCGGCCAGCATATCAAAGATCAGCACAAGCTTCGAAAAGATCCCGAAGCCCGCATAGCATCCTGTCGGCCCGACGATATCCATACCGGGCCCGATATTGTTGAGAGTTGCCATGACCGCAGTGGCATTGGTCTCCACGGAAAAGCCGTCTATGCTTACCAGGATGACCGAAATACCGAAGATTGCAAGATAAGTGATCATAAAAACATTGGTTGACCGCAGTGTCTCATGCTCGACCGGCTGTCCGTCCAGCTTGATACGCTTGATCATACGGGGATGGGCGATCGACTGCAATTCTTTCTTGATCGTCTTCATGAGAATCAGCACACGAGAGATCTTAAAGCCGCCGCCGGTACTGCCCGCACAGGCGCCGAAGAACATGAGCATGACCAGAATGCCTTTGGAAAAGGTTGGCCACATATTGAAGTCCGTAGTGGCAAAACCGGTCGTCGTAACAATACTGCCAACCTGAAAAGCAGATTGCCGGAGTGCTTCCCAGATCGATCCATAGAGATTCACAATGTTGATGGTCACCAGCATGATACATACCAGAATGACGATCAGGTAAGTGCGCACCTCCTCCATTTTCAGGGCTTCCTTGAGCTTTTTGGAAAGAATGAGGTAATAAAACGAAAAGTTGACGCCGAACATGATCATAAAAATGGTGATGATCCACTGCTGAAGTGCCGTATAGGTAGCGCAGCTGGCATTCAAAACACCGAAACCACCGGTACCGGCTGTTCCGAGACTGATGCAGACTGCATCGAAGCCCTGCATGCGGGTGGCAAGCAGGATGATGATCTCAGCCATAGTGAGCATCATATAGATCATATAAAGCAGGAGCGCCGTATTGCGTACTCTGGGCACAAATTTGGATACGGCCGGACCCGGGCTTTCTGCCCGCATCAGGTTCATCTGGGAACCGTTTTTGACCGGTATGATGATCAAAATAAAAACCAGCACACCCATGCCGCCGATCCAATGGGAGAAGCTCCGCCAGAACAGGCTTATATGGGACATTGCCTCAACATTTGTTAGAATCGATGCCCCGGTCGTGGTAAAACCGGATACGATCTCAAAGAGTGCATCCACAAAATTGGGGATCTCCGCTGTGATCACAAAGGGCAGGCAGCCAAAAATGCTGATCACGACCCAGGTCAGAGCAACCGCCACAGATCCGTCCTTCATATAGAGCTCCATATTGTTCGGTTTTTTTCTGGAAAGGACAAAACCGATCAGGCAGCAGACAGCCGCGCAGATCCCGAACACAAGGCCCTGGGATTCCCGGTAAAGCAGGGATACCACCACCGGCAGCAGCATCAGCAGCCCTTCCAGTCGAAGGACCCAGCCGACTACAAAGCGTATCATTGAATAGTTCATTCGGTACTAAGCCTCCTATTCCGCCAGGATATCGTCGATGTCCCGATATCCTCTTTCGGTGGTGACTACGATGATAGAATCTCCTTCAAGGACCACATCGCTGCCGCGGGGAACGATCAGATGTCCTTCCCGGGCAATGCCCGCGAGCAGGATGTTCTTTTTTAATTTCATCTCCTGCAGGCGAGGGCCGATCATCTTAGAACCGGCACGGATCTGGAAACCAAGGGCTTCGACCCGGCCATCCATCAGCCGGTACAGGGTTTCTACGGAATTTCCTACCGTATTGCCCATGGCGCGGACATACTGGAGGATGATCTCCGCAGTAATATTTTTCGGATAGATGATGCTGTCCAGATTCAGATTGCGGATCACACCGTCGAATTCCACGTGTGTCAGCTTTGTAACAACTTTTGAACGCACTTTTTCCCGTGCATACAGGGAAAGGATGATATTTTCCTCGTCTATGCCCGTGCAGGCAACCAGAGAATCCATCTGTTCAATATGTTCTTCGTCCAGCAGTTCCTGGTCGCTCCCGTCTCCCCAGATGATCGTCGCATGAGGAAGCAGATCGCTCAGTTCTTCGCACCGTTCTTTTTTCTGTTCGACCAGCTTTACCTTAACACCGGAAGCAAGGAGCAGCTGAGCCAGATAATAACTCATATCTCCGCCGCCGACGATCATAGTATTTTTGACACGGTTGATCCGAAGACCGATCTTGGAAAAAAGTTTTCCCGCATGTCCGAGGGATGTAACGACAGAGAGCGTATCTCCGGCCTGTACAACAAAATTGCCGTCCGGGATCGTAACCTCCCCGTTTCGCTCCGCCACGCAGACCAGCAAGCCCTGGTGCAGACTCTGAGCTGATTCCCGCAGAGAGTGGTTTACCAGAATAGAATCTTCCGGCACCTTAAAGCGAAGCAGCTCGATCCTGCCCTTGGCAAAGGTATCGATCTCGATCGCCGAAGGAAATCTTAAAAGACGCGCCGCCTCCCGCGCCGCTGCCAGCTCGGGATTGATGATCATCGACAGTCCCAGTTCTTCCTGAATATAAGTACGCTCCGTTGAATAGACCGGATTGCGCACTCTGGCGATGGTACGGCAGTTGACAGCCTTCCTGGCCATGACGCAGCAGAGCAGATTGATCTCGTCGCTGTGTGTTACCGCGATCAGGATATCTGCCTGGTCCAGTCCTGCTTCGGAAAGGGTCTGAAAACTGGTTCCGTTTCCTATGACGCCCCTGCAGTCATAGATCGTAGATACCTGCTTGACATCCTCTGCTTTCAGATCCACTGCAGTGACATTATTGTTTTCACCGGAAAGCTGCGCGATCAGCTCACGGCCGACCTTTCCGCATCCCACGACGATAATTTGCATATCGCTTTCTCCCTTAAAAAATCAATATTATGCGCCTAGTATAAACCTTTTTGGCCGGAATGGCAACGAGAAGCGAATGCCGGATGGCCACCATCCATCCTGTGTCCGGCTTGAAATCGCAGGACTTATCATGTAGAATGGGGTAAAAATGCTGGATTTTGTGTCCTATGTTCTATGGGTTATCGCAAAAGCCGGTTTTTGATCTAGAAAGAGAGGTGCCGACATGGATCCTTATCAACAAAATCCCTGCGAGCAGCAGGACCCGAACGGTCCCAGCCAATACAACCGGAATCCGTATTCCGGGCCGCAATATCCCGACTCGATTTCCGGACTTGCAACAGCATCCCTGGCACTGGGGATCGTCGGCCTGATCACTATGATATTCGGCATCGGTTTCGCACCTGCCGCGCTTGGCATCATCCTCGCCCTGCTCTCGCGCGGAAAAGGAAAAATGAGCGGCATGGCTGTAGCAGGATTGGTCCTGTCTGTCATAGCACTTGTGCTTACAATCCTGATCCTTATCTATGTCGCCGTCCTGCTCCTGTCCGGTGCTATGGATGCCTATCTGCAGGAGATCACCGCAATGATGCAGGAAATGGGGTATACATTATGAGAAAATGTTCTGATATCAAACAAGAAGCCCGCGGCAGGCTGAAGGGAAATTATACCTTCTTTTTCTGCGCGATGATGATTTTCCTGCTCGTCCAGACGCTTGTCTATATACTGCCTTCGCTCCTTTTTACAGCCGGTACATCCGCCATATTTCTGATCTCTCAGTATGCGGTCTCCTTTATGTTATCTGTACTGGTCAATATCTTACGAGCCGGGCTCTGCAAGATGTCTCTGGATGTCTCCCGACAGAAGCAGCCGGCCGTTTCCGATCTGATATTCGGCTACATCCATCAAGCTGACCGTTTTCTGACGCTGGAATTGGTGATCACTCTGATTGAAACACTGACCAGTCTGCCGACGATCCTTTTTTCGTATTTCTACCTGAACGGCGACTGCAGTCTCCTGTTTTATGTGATCTTCGTACCCGCCTGGTCCCTCGTCGCCTTCCTGCTGAACATCCTGCTGACGCTCCCGCTTTGTATGGCTGTATACTGTCTGATCGACGATCCACATCTGTCCGGCATGGAAGCGATGCGCAGAAGCAGAAGGATGACTCATGGCTTCCGCCTTCGTCTCTTCGCTCTTCAGGCCGGCTTTATCGGCTACTATATCCTGGGGGTTGCCAGCCTGCTGATCGGTTTTATCTGGATCCTCCCTTACCGCCAGGTTACGCTCGCAGAATGTTACGACGAGATCAGACATATAGAAAACCCGGATCAAGCCAGATAAACGGACGGATAAGAGGGGCTGTCGCACAAAAATGCGGCAGCCTCTTATAATCCCCGAAATTTGTTGTGATAAGAGAACTGTGTACGAGATGCGGCGTCGTCCTCCTCAGCCCTCCACGTATGCTGTTTTAAATCTGCTGAAGATTTTGATAAGTCGCTCTATGTCTTCCGGCAAAGCCATCAGCCAGAGCGACTAGGGACGCATACGAACGGTCTTCGGACTCCTTTGGCCAACGCATCTCTACTACACATGTTCTCTTATCAGATCACAAATTTCGTTTGCCACGCCCAAAGCCGGTTCCGGCTGCTTTACTCCAGCTAAAAAAGGACAATAAAAGGGTCGCAGTAACGATTTTTAAATCGTTACTGCGACCCTACCCATTCTTCATCTCTTACATTGCTACGCGGATCCTGTTGATGATATTTTCAAATCCGGCAGCTTTTTCCAGGTAAGATGCCTCTGTCATTTCTTCTGTTATGAAAGCGAATTCGCCTGCAAGTCCCGGAACAGTGATGACAGAAAGCTTGCCGAATGCCGCTTCTGCCTTTTCCAGATTTTCGCTCACTTCCCCTTTCATGCGCACAAAGAACTTGCTGGTCACTTTACCGATGTCCATAAGTTCCAGCTTCTCTTCTGTCCAATCCGGAGAAATATATTCTCCCAGATGTTTTGCACAGTCTACAAGGTCTCCCACTACCGCGCTGGCTGTCGGAAGCTTGCCTGCGCCGCTCCCATAAAACATGGAATCGCCAAGCATGTTGCCATGAACAAAAATACCGTTAAAAACATCATTTACATGGAAAAGCGGATTGGATGCATCGATCATGACCGGACTTACCATGGCATAACAGCCCTCTGCTGTCATTTTGCTGGTGCCGAGCAGCTTGATGGCCGCACCGATGCTCTGCGCATATTTGATATCCGACGCTGAGATCTTTGTGATGCCTTCCGTATAAACATCGTTGAAATCGATAAACTTTCCGTATGCCACAGATGAGAGGATAGCGATCTTTCTGCGTGCATCGTGTCCTTCAATATCGGCTTCCGGATTGCGCTCTGCATACCCCTTATCCTGGGCTTCCTTCAGAACATTATCGAATTCCGATCCCTCGCTGGCCATCTTACTGAGAATATAATTGGTCGTTCCGTTCAGAATACCGGAGATCGCATCGACCACATCGCCTGTCAGAGATGTGTGGAGTGGGCGGATGATGGGGATACCGCCACCGCAGCTGGCTTCGTACAGATAACTGCACTTGTTGGCTTTGGCGATCGCGAGCAGCTCCGTTCCATGGTTGGCAACCAGTTCCTTGTTGGAGGTGCAGACGCTCTTACCTGCCTGCAGCGCACGCTTGGTAAATTCATAAGCCGGTTTCAGACCGCCCATGGTCTCGACAACGATCGCAATCTCCGGATCGTTTACGATGATCTCGTAATCGTGGATCAGTACTTTTTCCACCGGATCTCCCGGGAACTCCCGCAGATCGAGGACATATTTTACTTCCAGCCGGTCACCGACTCTTTTGTTGATCACTTCCTGATTTGTGGTGATAACCTCATATACACCGGATCCGACTGTGCCGTATCCGAGAACTGCTGCTTTGATCATATTCTTTCACTCCCTGCCTGATATTTTAAAATAATGAACACCTTTTTGTTCGTCCATGCGATCCATCATCGCCGATGCATCGCCTGCATTTTCCTCAATATCCACACTGACCGTCACTGTCGCAACACCGTTGACCGGGATCGACTGGTGAATCGTCAGGATATTTCCGTGATATGCCGCAATGATCCCAAGCACATCCGATAAAAGCCCCGGCTCGTCATCGATCTGCAGAATAAAGGTGATGATCTTTCCCTTGGCATTATCGTGAAACGGAAAAATATCGTCCTGATACTTGTAAAAAGAACTCCTGCTGATGCCGACTTCTTCCGTTGCCTGCTGGATCGTCATCCGCTTCTGTTCCATGAGCCTTTTCGCATCCAGAACCTTAAGAAGGACCTCCGGTACGGCTTTTTCTTTTACCACATAGTATTTATCACTCATGGCACGCTCCGTTCTGTTCGTCCACCATGGACATTTGTACTCATGAAAAAGATGTTACCACATACCGGTCTACAGCGCAAGCAGGAAATTCGCATTTAGCCTTGCTCGGGCTTCGGCATCCGGCTTGTGCGCATTCCCGCTAACATCCTCCGGATGGGATATGAGGCCGGTGTGAGGCCTATTCCAGGCGTCTGGTCCGCCGCGGAGCCAAAGCCGAATGTAATGATACAAAATCAGAGGGCCGCCACAGGCAGCCCTCCATGTCACAACATCTTATTCAGTCTGAACAAAAATTTCTCATCCTCAGATACGAGCTACGCCGCTCTTGCGTGCTGCTTCAGCAACAGCTTTGGAAACAGCCGGGCATACTCTCTCATCAAATGCAGCCGGGATGATGTAATCCGGGCTCAGATCCTCGTCGGATACCAGATTTGCAAGTGCCTGAGCAGCTGCGATCTTCATATCTTCATTGATATCGGATGCGCGAACATCGAAAGTACCTCTGAAGATTCCCGGGAATGCCAGAACGTTGTTGATCTGGTTCGGGAAATCGGAACGGCCTGTTGCAACAACTGCTGCGCCGGCTGCCTTTGCATCATCCGGGAAGATCTCCGGTGTCGGGTTTGCACATGCGAAGATGATCGCATCTCTGTTCATGGTCTTAACCATGTCCTGTGTTACCATGCCCGGTGCGGAAACGCCGATAAATACATCTGCGCCTACCAAAGCATCTGCAAGGCTGCCTGCCTTCTTCTCAAGGTTGGTAATCTTAGCCATTTCTTCTTTGATCGGGTTCATGCCTTCTTTACGTCCCTCGTAGATAGCACCCTTTCTATCGCACATGGTAAGGTGTTTTACGCCTGCGGAAAGAAGCAGTTTGGAGATCGCGATGGAAGCTGCGCCTGCGCCGCTCATAACAACCTTGATCTCATCCATTTTCTTGTTAACGATCTTCAGCGCGTTCATAAGACCTGCCAGAGAAATGACAGCTGTTCCGTGCTGATCATCATGGAAGATCGGGATATCGCATCTTTCTTTCAGTTTTTTCTCGATCTCGAAGCATCTCGGAGCAGAGATATCCTCAAGGTTGATTCCGCCTACGGAACCGGAGATCTGATAAACTGTCTCAACGATGGTATCTACATCCTGGCTCTTAATGCAAAGAGGGAATGCATCTACGCCGCCGAAGGATTTGAACAAAACGCATTTTCCTTCCATAACCGGCATACCTGCCTCAGCGCCGATGTTTCCAAGGCCGAGAACTGCAGAACCGTCTGTAACTACCAGACAGAGATTCCAACGGCGTGTCAGATCGTAGCTCTTGTTGACATCCTTCTGGATCTCAAGACAGGGCTGTGCAACACCGGGTGTGTAAGCGAGGGACAGATCCTCTTTTGTCTTAACCGGTACAGTTGAGATAACCTCGATTTTGCCCTTCCACTCTCCGTGAAGTCTCAGTGACTCTTTTGCATAATCCATAACGTTTTTTCTCCTTTTAAAAATGTTATTTAATGGTTTTGTACTTTTTTCACTTTGCAAGGATCGGCAGGGTTGCACCGCCAAACGGCATCGCGATCACCTTTGCGTCCGGTCCGTATTTTTCGACTGCCAGGTCGTAAGCTTCCTGAGCAGAATTTCTGGGTGTCATAAAGATGCTGCGTACGAAATCATCATCCATCTCAGAAACAAGATCGATGTTCGCGTACTCAAGGATCATGGCGATCGCAGCTGCTTTATGTCCGCCGAGCTGGAAATCGCGCCCGATCCGCTCGACCATGGAATGTGCAGTCGGTGCACCGACAAGCCACTCCTCAAATTTTGCACTGCCAAGGCCTTCGTTGCACGCGCCGACAACGATGATCGTACCGCCGTCTTTTACCGCATGTTTTGCATTGTCCAGTGCCTTCTGGGTCTGATAAAGATTTGCATCCTTGGGCGCGCCTCCCTGAGAGACGATAACAATGTCTGCCTTCTCGGGAATTGCCTTACGGTACATCTTATCCAGATAAGCACAGGCAACACGATGTGCCTTAACACTGTCGCCGGCTACCGCATAGACGATATGCTTATGCTCGTCGAGGACCGCGTTCACGATATAGTGGATACCGCAGATCCTTCCGGCTTCCTCGATATCCTCACGGATCGGATTGCCTTCAAGTTTACCCGCACATGCATCGTTGGAAACCATCATACTATGGTTGGCCTGGATGGCCGCAGGTGTGGAAACACCCGGCATAATGGCTTTTGCGCCGCCTGAATAACCTGCAAAATAATGGAACTCAACATTTCCAAGGCAGATGCGGAAATCTGCTTCCGCAACAACACGGGTGATATCCACCGGTGTGCCATGGCTGGTATCGCCCATGTGAACACAATCGTTTACATCACTGTCCATGCAGCGAACCTCGTTGTAGGCACGCTCGCCTACCAGATGGATCATCTCCTCTTTAGTCTGCATCCTGTGGGAGCCGAGGCCGAAGACAACGGTAATATTCTCTTTGGGAACGCCCGCAGCATACAGTTCATCCAGTACGGATGGAACTACATCGTAACTCGGGAGCGGCCTGGAGATATCACTTGTGATGATAACGACTTTCTGGTCAGGTTTCACCGCATCGCGCAGCTTTCCCGCGCCGATCGGGTTCTCAAGAGCATATTTTACAGCATCCGCGCCGCGGTGCTCGTGCTCCATGGGATTGGACATCAGTACGTCGATGACATTCTGATCCGGCACCTCTACTACCTGAACCCCTTTTCCGTAACCAAATTCAATCTTCATAATTTCTCCTGATCATTTCTCAACTGTTGCGCCATGTCTCAGTGCCTTAACAACCGGAAGCTCCTCGCCGGTCAGGAAACGGATGAGTGCGCCGCCGCCTGTGCAGATGTAAGAAATGGCATCAGTTTTGCCGTATTTGGTAGTAGCTGTGATGCTGTCGCCGCCGCCGATCACGGTATAAGCCGGTGTATCGCCGAGTGCTTCCCATACGCCCTTTGTACCGTACTCGGTCGGCTCTTCTTCAAAGATACCCATCGGTCCGTTTACAAATACGGTCTTGCTGCTGCGGATGATCTCCTGATACTGTGCAACAGCCTCAGAACCGATATCCACTATACCTACGCTCTCCGGGATCTCGCCGAGTTTTGCTTCCTTGCGGACGCCATCCTCTGTCCATGCAAGATCTTTGGGGAATACGAACTTGTCGCCGTACTCTGCGAGCAGGTCTTTTGCTACATCAAAATATTCTGCATAGTTGGATTTCTCGATGAATGCCTTGCTGCCGGAACCAATGTTCTCGCCCTTGGCGATCAAAAGGATATTTGCAACAACGCCGCCCGGAAGGATATTGTCGGCTACGCCTGCCTTCAGGACTGTTTTCATCATCAAAAATGCATCTGCGATCTTTGCACCGCCGAGAACGAATGTGCAGGGACGCTCGGGGGACTCCATAAGTTCCGAAAGCACGCAATATTCTTTCTCAAACAGGCGGCCCATAGCGGACGGAAGCACCTGCTCAAATCCGCAGAGAGACGGCTGGTCTCTGTGTGCTGCCGCAAAAGCGTCGCAGATATAAAGGTCAGCGAGCGGAGCAAGCTTGCGTACCAGAACGGTATCTGCCTGCTGCTCATGGCTCAGACACAGCTTCAGCTCGAACAGTGTCTGCTCCTCTGACATAAAACGAACATTTTCCAGAAGAAGGATCTCTCCGGACTGCAAAGCTTTGATCTTTTCGATCGCAGTCGGTCCGCAGCAATCCTCTACAAACTGAACTTCTTTGCCGAGCAGCTCGGAAAGGACCTTGCTGTGAGGCTCCAGTGTGTAGAAGTTCTTGTACTCGATATCGCTGCCCTGATGTGCCATAAGAACAAGCTTTGCACCCTTGTCGGAAAGCTCTTTCAATGTAGGAACGCAGGCTTTGATACGAGCTGTGCTTTTCAGCGTATTGGTGGCTTTGTCCACCGGCTGATTGATATCGATCCGGCAAAGGACGGTCTTGTCCTTTACATCAAAATCGTCGATCGTGCGAATTCCAAAACGCATAAAATGCTCCTCTCTGTTCCGCAGAAAGGCCTCTGAAAATGGTTTTTCAAAGATTCCGCGGAAAGTTGAAAATCGGGGACGAGGCATCGCCTCGCCCCCGTTCATTCGGTGTATTCGGTGTAATTATTTTTTGAATGTGCCGATGTTCAGATACTTGTTTGTCTCTGCGGTACCTTCTTCTCTTGTTGTCTGCATGCCTGTGCAAGCACGGATCGCATCCATTGTCTCAGGAATTGTAACAGATTCCTGCGGAATGTTGATCGCATACATGATATCGTTTCCGGACTCAACGATGGAATCTGCCCAGAGGCCGATCTCATACATATCACCACGGCGATTTCCAAGATCACGTGCATATTTGAAGAAGGAAGCGTTGCCCTTGAAGCCTTCTTCCATTGTTACGACACGGATACGCGGATGTTTCTCGAATGCTTCCAGAGCCATCTCTTTTGTGATCTTCTTGCCGTCTTTAGCAGTAGCAAGAACAGTGATGATATGTCCGTGTGTTACAGGTGTATGAACCAGGATACCTGTTGCATTTACATGCGGCATGATTGTCATAAGGTCTACAGCCTGATGTGTCGGAGCTTTCTCCATCTGCAGTGCATTTGTCAGTCCACGATGATAATCGCCGGGATCTGCTACACGACGGATGATTGTGATCGCTACCTTCTCGATGCCATATGCACGATCCAGGCAGTCAACAGTACGGGTAAGACCTGTTGTGTTGCAGGATGTCAGTTTCAGATAATTCTTGCCAACACCTTTTTCATAGTTTGCATAACCATGGAAGAATACCTCAGCAACGGAGTTTTTCTCGCCGCCCTGGAAGATAGCCTTAACGCCGTATTTCTCATAATATTTTTCTTTATTTGCAGCGCCAACGCCTGCCGGTGAGGAATCAAGCATAACGTCTACACTCTTGCAAAGCTCTTCGAAAGAACCTGCCACCGGGATATCAGCTGCGTCGAAAGCAGCCTTGTCTGCGCCGTCAACCAGATACAGGTTGTATTTAACGCCGTTTGCTCCGATCATGTCGCGCTCTCTCAGTGCTCTCAGAGAAAGAGTGGGGGCCAGATCCGCAATACCTACCAGTTCCATGTCGCCCTGCTGTGCTACGCCGTCTGCAAGACGCTGTCCGATGGTTCCATAACCAGCTACACCAACTTTAATTTTTGCCATTTTGTTTCTCCTCTCCATAGGAATTAGATTTGCACATACAATTATAGTAAAGACGTCACAATTTTGCAATATCTAATTGGGGTTTTTCCAAAACTTTTCCAAAAGTTGCTCAAAATATTGCCTAATCCGACTCCTTTTTGTATAATGAAGGGGAAAGTTACCCAAAAGCATACTGGCAGACAGGGCTATGCGGAACCGGAAGGCCCGCACCCCAAGAAAAAGCAGGAGAATCTGAGCAATCAATGAGACTTGACAGGATCAACAATGTAGAGAAATATATCATAGAACAGGAGACGGTGACCTGGGATGAATTGAAAGACCATTTCCAGGTTTCGATGAACACCATCCGCAGGGACGTTGCGGCACTGGAAAGCCGCGGACATATCTATAAGGTTTACGGCGGCGTCGCATCGTCTGCATACGAGCCGGTCATGACGACTTCGGAAGAACGCGCTCTGCGCAATCTCGCTGCCAAGGAAAAGATCGGACGGCTTGCGGCAACACTGGCCGCGGACGGGCAGACAGTCTACCTGGATTCCGGAACCACCGTACCCTTTATCCTGCCGGGATTATCCAAAAAAGAAAACATCACCGTTGTCACACATTCTCTGAATGTCATGTACGAGGCTTCGCACTACCCCAGCCTGAATGTGATCGCCTTAGGGGGATTTTACAATCACACGCTGAATTCCTATACCGGCACATCCACCATGGAGATGCTTTCCAAGATTTCCGTGGATATCGTTTTTCTGGCAGCGACCGGTGTATCACTGGAAAAGGGGCTTACCAATTCCACTTTTTTTGAATCGGAGATCAAACAGAAGATCGCACGCTGCAGCAACAAGCTTGTGCTGATGGCGGATGACAGCAAGTTCGATCATATCAGCACGATCAGCTTCTGCAATTTCGAAGATATCTCTGTTCTGGTCACCAACCGCATGCCGCCGCGCAGCTACCGTGAAACCTTGCGCCGCAGAGGGATCCAACTGCTGTGTGAGGAATAAAAAAACCCGCCGGACGCAATGCCGGCAGGCACTTTCCAACCCCATATTCTATCTAAGATCAAAAACACAACACAAGGAGCAAATCATATGATCAATACACTGGAAGCAATCATGATCTTCTGCTGGGGATTGTCCTGGCCCATTTCCATCCACAAATCCTATGTTTCCCGGACCGCAAAGGGAAAGAGCATCTTTTTTGAAATTTTCATCCTCATCGGCTATGTCTGCGGCATCATCCGCAAATTCCTGCAGATTGCCGGCGGCGAGCCCCAAAACTGGATCTTCTTTCTGGGAATGGTCTTCTATTTTATCAATTTCTTCTCTGTCAGCATCGACATGATGTTGTGGGTTCGGAATCGGAGACTGGATCAATTTTCTTAATATAGCACCTGCGCCGCTTGCAGGGTTCTGCATGCAGGTCTTTCCACTGGCCGCGGATGTTCCTGTTCCACTCGAGCATGGGACCGGTCTCGGCAAAACGGATCCCGTTTTTAAAGCAGCCTTTCAGGATATGGTCCACCGCAAGGCAATTGAGTCCGCTTCCCTGCAATTCCGGGGAGACCGCGATCAGAAACATATCCAGAGTATCATTTTTCTTCAATGCGCGCAGGACGCCTGCCCAGCCAAAGGGAAAAAGTCTTCCGTGGCTCTTCTTAAGAGGGCGGGCCAGAGAGGGCGCACAGACAGCCATCGCCTTCAGCTCTCCTTCTTTATTTAAGATAAAAGCGCAGTAATCCGGATTCATGAGGGAAAGAAAAGAATTCACGATCTTCTTGATCATCTTATTATCCAGCTCCACCACACTATAGAGTTTTGCATAGGCCGCATTGACCAGACGGAGGGCATCCACAGCATATTTGTTGATGTCGCTGCGGTTCCGAAGGTCCGCCACATGATAGCCATAACGGTTTTTGCAATCCTCTGCCAGGCGGTGCATCTTCTGAAAATATTCCTCTTCCGGGCCCGGCACGGAAATTCTGTACTCTACCCAGTCTGTATCCTTTTGATAGCCCAGACGGGTCAGATGATCGTTATAATACGGATAATTATAGTAGGTGATAAACATGCTCTGCCGGTCAAACCCATCTACCAGCATGCCTTCTCTGTTCATATCCGAGAAGCCCAGCGGACCGTGTACTTCGTCACATCCCTTTTCCCTGGCCCAGTTTTCCACCGTCTGAAACAAGGCATCCGATACATCCGGATCATCTATAAAATCCACCTGGGTAAAGCGCATACGGTTGGTTCCCCAGACTTCATTGGAACGATGGCTTAGGATCGCGCCGATCCTGCCTACGATCTTTCCGTCCCGAATGGCCAAAAAGGCCCTGGCTTCACAATAATCAAAAGCCGGATTCTTCTTTTTGTCCCAGTCTTCCAGATCATCCTCGAAAATTGCCGGAACGAATTCTTTTACATTGCGATACATGCGGTTCGGAACATCCACAAATTTTTTCAGTTCCGCCTTTGTCTTCACCTCACGGATGATAACCTCACTCATCATTGTCTCCCTGTCTGATCGTAATCCCTCATTTTCGCCCTATCACTTCAGCATATTTCTCATACACCATGGGAATGATTTTTTCCCATAGAAGCGGTATGGTCTCTTTTGCCCTTTCGCCTGTCTCTTTGCGTTTTGCCGGGTCTGAAAAGATCCGGCGGATCTTCTGCGCCATCAGCCTCTGATCGGCTTTTTCCAGATAGCCGTTCACCTCCGGCCGGATCACCTCCGATGCGCAGGATCCTTCGGCGAGCAGGGCCGGCACCCCCAGAGCGGCAGCTTCCCGCAGGACCAGAGGCGCATTGTCATACAATGACGGAAAAAAGAAAAGGTCCGATGCCAGAAAAAGTCCCGACAGGAAATCCCTGCTGCCGATATGTCCTGTAAAGATCAGCTGTTCTTTATCAAAGCCCAGACTTTTGGCGAAAGCGCGAATCTCTTTGCCTTCGTCGCCATCTCCGACCAGGATCAGGCGGTATGCCGAGGCGTCCTCATCGCATAGAATGCGGAAGGTCTCAAGGATCAGTCGTATATTTTTCTTCCAGAATAATGATCCCACAAAAAGCAGAGTCTTTCTATCCTGCTGCATATGCAGACAATGCATGGCTTTTTTTCGGAGATAGGATGCATTTTTCGGATAGACCAGATCCGTGCCATTCTGTATGATCGAGATCTCTTTTTGATAGCCATAGGACCGCAATGTTTCCGCCGTGCTTTCAGAACAGGTCCAGACGGCATCGCATTGATCATAAAATTTCACGATCCAATCTGTAAGATGCCTTGCAAGCGTTTTACTTTTTGTCACCTGCAGAAAATCGTCGTAATATTTGGAATGAAAAGTGGCAACCAGAGGAATCCCCAGTTTCTTTGCACTCTGCACCGCGCTTCCCCGGATGACCAGCGGGCTATGAACATGAATGATATCCAGCGGTGCCTTTTCCAGCACACGTTGCACCAGTGCCGGATTCTTCGGCCAGGCAGCAGCATAATTCGAGATCGGCAGGCGAAGCGATGCTGCTCTTATGACATCATAGGGGAGGGTGGCATCATCAAACTTCCCCTTCTCCTGCGGACAGACCACACAGCAATAGGAGGTCCGGTTCATAAGAGTAGCATAGTTGTGCACTGTGTTGACCACTCCATCCACCACCGGAAAATAGGTATCGATAAACTGTGCGGAGCGTATATTTTCAGGATTCATGGGTATCACCTCCCCCTCCATCCGGGTAGTCCTCCTGCTTCCAGCCTTTGTTTTCTGCCTTCCGCCCAGCCGCCGCGTGAAAGGCATAGATCAGAATGCCGATCACGATAAAGGCATAATAGCAGATAAAACGCCACACGAGCATGGCCCAGAAAAGACCTGTCGGATCCAGAGCGGAAAATATAATATAAAAGGAGCCTTCCATAGCCCCGGAATTGCCGGGTGTCGGCACGATCGTGCTGACGCAGTAGACGAGAACGGTCATGGCAAGGGTTTCAAAATAAGGGGCGCTGCCGTTAAAGGCCAGCAGGACAAAAAAAGGAATACTGGACATGGCGAGCTGATAAAGAAAAGAGAGCCCTAAAAGCAGGGGGATCAGCCATTTTCTTCTGCTCATCATGAGCACACTGCTGCGATAATCCCGAAGGGATTGCAGAAGGGATCTGCCCGTCTCTTCCGGATCTTTTACAATATGCAGTTTTGCGCCAAGACGGATCAGACCACGCAGCAATCCGGTGGCCGGACCCTGGGCGATCGTGAATAGCAGGATCAGGGCCGGGATAGCCATGTAAAATATAGCACCTATGATCGCCGGGATCAACATCAGGCTGCCTGTCGCGACCTTGCGGCCAAAGATAAAGATCAATACAGCAAGGATCACGAAGCCGCTCTGCATGGTAAAAAAGGATGTAAGTGGCATGGCCGCACTGATACCGCCGGAATAGCCGAATTTATGCATGCTGTAGATCTGGAAGGGCTGGCCGCCCGAACCAAAGGGAGTGATATTATCGTAATATTTCCCCAGCGCCGCCGTCTCGAATGCAGCCTTTGGAGAAACTTTTTCGTTCAGGGAACGCATCATGATCAGATATTTTGCTGTCTCTATTGCCAGCGTGACCAGCATGCAGCCAATCCCGGCCATCAAAAAAAGCCAGTTAGACGCACCAAAACGGATCGTCAGCTTTTCTGCCGGTTTCTGACTGAATTCACGAACCGCTGTAACAGAGATCACGACGATATTTAGCGCTATAAACAGAAGGATCAGGATGATCCGGCTTTTTTTTCTGGGTTTTGCCTGTTTTTCCATACTTTACTCTTTGGCTCTTTTCTGCTATTAATTATATGATTGTATACAATATGGAGGTTAACAAGTCATGATCAAAACGCATTATCTCGAAAACACGCGCGAGATGTTTCTGCGCGCTTATTCTGAACGCTATGCTGTCGGTGCCTTCAATGTAAACCACACCGAGCAGATCCAGACGATTGTGGAGACCGCTTCCGAACTCCGTTCCCCGGTCATTCTGCAGGCATCTGCTTTTACAGCAAACTATGTCGATCTGGGATTTATCACTGTTGTTGCTGACTATGCAGCCAGCAAAGCCGGTGTGCCGATCGCCCTTCATCTGGACCATGGAGCAGATTTTAAAACGGTCTGCCAGTTTATCGAAGCCGGCTTCACATCGGTTATGATCGATGGCTCTCATCTTTCTTTTGAAGAAAACATCGCTCTTACCAAAAAGGTCTGCGATTATGCGCATCCATTAAATGTAACGGTCGAGGGTGAACTCGGTACCATCTCAGGCATCGAGGATGATCTGGAAAATGCCGAGGGGCTTTACACCGATCCGATGCAGGCCAAGGAATTCGTAGAACGAACCGGCGTCGATTCTCTCGCAGTCGCTGTCGGAACCAGCCACGGTGCATATAAATTCAAACCCGGCCAGGACCCCAGACTCCGCCTGGATATCCTTGCGGAGATTGAAAAGACAGTTCCCAATGTTCCGCTGGTACTGCACGGCGCATCTTCTGTGAACCAGGAGAACCTGCATATCATCAATCAATACGGCGGCAGCATCCACAAAGCCATCGGTATCCCGGAAGAGATCCTCTCCGAAGCGTCTGCCTCCGCGATCTGCAAGGTCAACATGGACACAGATCTCCGCCTTGCCATGGCTGCTGCCATCCGCAAAACCCTCTCCGATGATCCCAGCGTGCTCGACACCCGCAAATATCTTGGCGCCGGCCGCGATGCCGTTGCCAAACTGGTTCACGCCAAAATGACCGACGTCCTCCACAGCGCAAATCGATATTAGGGACGCTTCTTCTGTCTCGAAGAATGTCCCTTTGTCCTGCAGAGTGTCCCCCTGTCTCGAAGAGTGTCCCCTCGTCTTGGGAAGAGTTTCCCACATCCACTGAACAAGGGGACACTCCTTGAGACAGGGGGACACTCTTTTGGACAAAGGGACACTCTGCAGGACAGAAGAAGCGTCCCTAAAGTTTCCGGAAGACTTCGTCGCCGATGCGCAGCATGCGCCTGTGTTCGATGATGGCCAGGATGATGCCGAGGCCGATGATCACGGCGGGGATTGTTGCTGCATAAAGCAGGGAAAACGAGCCGACTATCAGGATCGCCAACGCAAAAAATATTGGAGCGATGATCCCGGTAAAGAGGATCACATAGGATCCGACACCGATCACGTGTTTTAGCATGTCCGCCTCGGTCTCCCAGCTGAATTTCGGTTTCTTCAGATCGTGAATCATCTCAAAATCGATCACAAAATAAAGCCAGGGGATATTGATCGCCAGCGCGATCAGGATGGCCCAGATGGGCAGGTATCCCAAAATGCAAAGAACAAGCCCTCCAAGGAGAATGACACCCAGGCTGCCAATACCCGCAATGATCAGTGCCACCTTCTCCTTCGCGAGCAGAACGATCCGCGCCGGAACAGGCTGCGTCTTCAAAATATCCAGCATCTGTCCCTCTCTTGAGAGCGGACAACAGGCAACCGCATTGGCGGCAGCCGCATAGAAGGTAAGAATCATCGCATTTTGAACGATCCAGGCAAGAATATTGATATTATTTATCGCTCCTTTAGCCTGCAGAATCGTCTCCAGAGAGGTGCCAAGTCCCTGCGTTCCCGCAAATCCCATAACGATGACCATCACCAGCGGCATAAAGATCGGATAAAGGATTCCAGACATCAGATAGGCCGGTTCCCGGAAAACAGCTTTCAGATCTTTTTTTAAATAGGCCCTGAATACCGATTGTTTTATGCTCGCTCCCGCGATCTCATTGTTTCCGAGAATCTTACCGCCCGCAGAAGTCTCCTGCATGGAAAGTGCGCTGGAAAAATAAAAGAACTTCGCCACAAGCGTAAAAGCGATCACAAAGGCCGCGGTAATGCCCAGGATCCCTGCGATCGGCAGAATAGCCGGTTCCGCCATAAGTGCCTCCAGGGCAAAATTGATCGGAAGGATCGAGGAGATCAGAGTCATTGTACCTGTAACCTGTGAGATAACCTCCTTGCTGATCGCAGAAGAATTGTTGCTCACGACCACAAAAACAACGATGATCGCAAACAGGACCACAACTCCGACGATCCGGAGAAGATCCTTGTTCCGGAATCCATGGACCAGAGACACAATGACAATGATCACGATGCCGACAAGTGAGATCACAATCAGGGGCACACAGATGAATGCCAGAAGGATCGCGATCCAGAAATTAGGGCTTGTCTGCGTCGTAACCGCATATCCGATAGCCGGCGCGATCGAGCAAACAAAAGAGCAGGCGAACGGCAGGCGCGAAACATTGAGCAGCCGCGCAAAAATAAGCTGCATGGGCGTGTAGGGCATCACGATCAGCACTGTCAGATCGTTCGACATATACAGGTTATTTACGATACCCGGGAAGGTAAGAAACAGGGATATCACAGCCCCCATAAAGAAGAAGGAGCGGAATAAAGCCATGGGATCCCCAAGCAGCAAAGACCATTTTGCAAGATTTGCTCCGACAAACCCCATCAGCGCTGCCAAAAGAACAGTAAAGATCCAGAAAACGACTGAATCCGATCCCACCTTCTCGTTGCTTCTCTCTGTCCCCGCACCACACTTCCGGAGTACCCGGGAAAGGGCAAGCGTTCTGTTCATCTGACTTCCTCCGTTTCGCGGTTGATATCAAGGAAAATATCTTCCAGAGAAGTATCCTGCGGATATTTTGCCTGCAGTTCCGAAAGGGTTCCGTCAAACTGGAGCTGTCCTTTTTTGATGACCACGATCTGGTCGCAGAGTTTTTCGGCAACATCCAGCACATGTGTTGAGAACAGGACAGAATTTCCCTTGTCAGCATGCTCCCGCATCATTTTCTTCAGTTCAAAAACCGACTGCGGATCCAGGCCCGTCATTGGCTCATCAAGAATCCATATGGAAGGCTCATGGATCAGGGCACCCATGATCATGATCTTCTGCCGCATGCCGTGCGAATAAGACAAAATAGTCTGCCCAAGGGCACCGGAAATGTCAAAACGTTCCGCATACTCTTCGATAAAAGGCGCCCGTTTCTCCGACGGCACGTCGTAGACATCCGCCATAAAATTCAAATATTCGATCCCCTTCAGCCGCAGGAAATGGTCCGGGCTGTCGGATACATATCCGAATGTTTTTTTCGCCTCAAGCGGCTCTTTGTTGATGTCGAGCCCATTCAAAAGGACCCGCCCTTTAGACGGCCGCATCGCGCCTGTCGCGATCTTCAGCGTAGTGGTCTTGCCGGCACCGTTATGCCCGATAAACCCGGTGATGCAGCCATCCTTTGCAGTCCATGTCGTATCATCCACAACGATCTTGACTTTCTGACCGCTCCTGAATTGTTTTGTCAGATTTTCTACCTGTATCATTTTTCTTTCTCATCTCCTGTCTCGTTATTTTGCCTTGATCAATCAATATTGTTGATATAGTCTGTCAGCCATTCCCTGTCATACAGTTTTTCTAAATGTTTGATATAGATATCCGGCTCGATTCCCTGATCGACGGAATAAAAGCTTCCGTTGCTGACCGTGCAGAGATCGGCATTGCTGGAGATCCGGTATATCGTTCCGTCTGCTGCTGCAGAAAGCTGTACGGCACAGGAGCCGCCTGCGCTCTTCTGTCCGATCAGAGTAACCTTTCCCGAAGATTTAAACATGGCCGGAACCAGATTGCCGCAGGAAAAACTCAGGCTGCTTTCCAGGCAGTAAACATTCAGGCGGTCCAGATCCAGACTGTCATTTTCGGTGATCTTCCCATCCAGATCCACATCCGCGTTATAGGTGAAGGAATATGAGGCACCAGATGCCTGATTCTGATTATTGATCTGGGCATCGCCGAGCACCCATGCCGTTATATAGGCTGCCGCATCCACGGCACCGCCGCCGTTTGCCGAAAGATCGATCACCACATTTTCGATCGGGCTGTCCTCCCGGTTGATCATCTGATTCGCATAGATCACAAGACCCATGGTATCATTCATATAGGTGGGACTCAGCACATCCATATCGACCCCGTCGTCCGTCACCATATAGTAATAACGATCCGGATCCACATCCGGGGTCTTGAAGCTGTCAAAGGTGACATAAGCGGTATTGCCAACTTCCATATAACCGTCGATCACACTATTTTCTTCATCGATCAGCCCCGCCTCCCGGCGTTTGCTGTTGATCTCGTCCAAAAACAACATATACTGATATCTTGCGCAGTCGTTGTCCTCGTCCCAGTATTCAGCCTCTTCAAAGTCTTTTCCTGTATAAGCACTGTTGGAATAATAGACTGAGTGCAAGTCATTAAAATAACTGTACACAAGTTTGGCAAGCGCAGTATCAAAAACTTGCGGGTCCGTGCTGGTCAGTTCATCAGAAAGCCCTGTCATGATAAAATATTGATTAAAATTTGTAATCCCATGCGTAGACTTGAGACCGTACATGATATCCAAATAAAGACAAAGCTCTGAGTAAGTAAAGGCAGAAAGCGCTTCACTTCTCTCTGATGGCTCCTTAGAATAATAGATGTCATACAGGGATTCTTCATCTACATTCACAACCTCCTGATCCGGCGTTCCCGTTGTGACAAACAGGTCCGCGCCGTTATAGATCACTTCGATGCCGCTGCCGATAAAGATATCGTTGAAAAGCGCAAGGGGGATATACACATCCTCGTCCTGATAATAAAGCCGGATGCCGTAGTCATCATCCAGATCCGCCTCAAAGCCATATCCTTCCCTGCTGACATTGTTGGCATTTTCGTTCCGGCGCAGATAAAAGACCTTCTCGTCCGTTCCATAGCTGGAATATCTTATCATATCACCTGCTGTTTCCTGGAGGAAGGAGATATTGTCCACATTCGCAACATCCATCACATTGGTCTCCCAGTTAAAGAGCACGAAGGATCCGTTCGCTTTAGAGATCGCAGCCGTAGAAGTGTCTTCATCCAGTTCCACCGCAAATCCGGTGGCGTCGGATTCCATCCCCTCCTCACGGATCAGAGAAAGAAGGGAATTCATAAAATCAACCGCATCGGAAAGCGAGATATAGGGAACCTCCTCCTCATCATCCGCAAAAGCGAGATTACAGGTACCCTCATTAGCGATCGTAAAGGTGTAAATATTCACCTCTTTTTCCGTGAGTGTATCGTTCAGAAGCTTGCAGGCCTCAGAAAGTTCTCCCGTGGATGCCTCGCTTTCCTCTGTTTCCGTCCCGGAATCGCCGGATAGAGCGGCCGTATCCGCTTCCCCATCCTCTTCTTCCACTGCCGGATCTGCCGATTCACTCTGACTGCTCGCCCCTGTGTTTTCTGTCGAAGTACAGCCGCAAAATGCACCTGCTGACAGTGTAAGCGTAACACTCAAAACAAATGTGATTGCTTTTTTCATAACATTCTCCTATTCCATTGGATATGTACTCATTATAATCCAATTAAGCTCTCATTTTCCATATGTCTTCAGTATGATGGCAAAAGCCCGTTCCTGTCAAGAAAACATTGGCAGCATTTCAACATCCGGTACGGCAAAATCAGGAAAATATATAAAAGCAAAACAAAGATACATTCTGTTTGACCGGATCAAGTCTGATAAAACAGAGTGTATCTTATTTTGTATTGTAAGATTTTATTTATTACGGCCGCAAAACGGTCGAAAATTGGGTATGCGAAGGAAACACACATTTTCGTATAATCGCATTCACACAGTGTGTGGCAGATATCTCAGGATCAGCACACTTCTCTGTCCCTCCCCATGGGTACTGCAGGTAGACAGGGCCAGCAGCCGGTTTTCTTCCCCTTCGGTCATCAGATCAAGGTCGCTTGAACGGTTCCGGCCTGTCTGTGTGATATATTGATACAGTTCACTATTGTCTTTTTCGCCCCATTGTTCCGGGGTGAATATGTAAGGATCTTCATAATCTGTCAGGATATATGCCACGGTCTGCAATGCAAACGCACCCTGCGGCGTATATAAAGTACCACTGTCATGGTTTTGGAAAAAGGATTCCCTTTCATACAGATCGATATCCCCAAACATATTTCCATCATTCATATGATGCCCATACAGAAGAGAAAAGGGATCCGAAAAATCTGCCTGATTTCTGGTGTCCAGAAAGATCGCACCATAAACAGCCGGCTCTCCGTAAGCATTCTTATTCAGGTATTCCAGATTGTCCCCACCCTGCACGATCGGGAAATCAATGGATGTACCATCCAGGACAATCCAGCCGCAGATATCCTCATTCGCTTCCTGCAAGGCAGCAAAGTCAATATCCCGTTTTCCCTCTTCCTCCGTGGTAAATTCCTTTCGGAGATTCTCGTTTTCCTGCCGGACGCCAAGGGAAAAGAGAAACTTTTTCCCAAACGAGATCCCAACGATCACAAACAGGGCGATGATAGCTGCCAGCAGAACTCTGCTCACCGGATCTTTTCGTTTTTCTTTTCTGTCCTCATTTTTGCTTTGCATCATATATTCCGATATCCCATTACTTTACAGTAAATCCATAAACAGCCGGTACAGAGCCGCACCCCATCCAAGATCAATACCGGTATCGATCACAGCTGTTCTGTTATTTTTCACCTCGATCCAAACCGTTTCCGAACCGATCACATCTTGCAATTCATCTTGTTCCGTCTGTTCATCGATGATATAAACAGGCGCATCATATCCTTCAGTCTGATAGTCCTCTTCCAGGACCTGATAGTTCATTCCATAAGGCAGATGCGCAAAAGTGATGCTTTCTCCGTCCTTCAGCATCAGCTTGACATCCACTCCTTCCGATCCGGCTTCCAGAAGCTGCACCGGCGTGATCTCGTTCACGTCCCCTTGATACTCGTAAGTAATCGCCTGCTGCAGATCGTTTTCATCCAGATCCGCCGCATACAATATGACATGGATCGCAAACTGCCGCTGTTTCTCACCCATATTGCCAGTTACATGTTTACTGACCTTCAGGCTGCCAAGTTCCGGGGTATTTCCCTGTGATGTATTGGTAACGGTATACCCGTTTGCCGGATCCCCTGTGATCATAGTTGTAAAACCAGCCACTGCATCCTCTGAAAGAGAATAAACTGCCGTCTGCGGGTTTCCCGACTGCAGGCCCGTGTATCTTGGCAGATTGGTAAAACTGCCGGTCCAGCCATTTTCTGCCGAGAGTGCCAGATCCGCATCGGGGATGTGCAGGCTGCCGGTGGATTCAGATAAATGGACTGTCACCGTATCCGGCAGGGAAAGGCCTGCCTCATTATTCCAGACTTTTGTCACAGGAATATCGATTGTCTCCATTCTTGCTGTGATAGTATTCTGATATTTTGAGCCATTGTAGCGATAGACCGTGACCACCATCCGCTCATCGATCAATTCATCCAGACTGCTGTCGTTTGCCGCTGCCCGGATCGCCAGCTTCTGCGCATCGTACGCCGCAATACCCCATGATGTATTGTAAAAACTCCTGCCGGTCTCCTCGTACCAATATTCGTTCTGCATAACAGACCAATTGGTATCCGGATGCGTCATGCGGTAATAAAGCAGGCGCTTTACCCGCTGGAAATCCGGATTGGAACCGCTCCGATTGGCCAGATAGACGGATTCATCTGCAAAATCGATCTTCTCATAACCACTTGTACCGCCGCCGGAGCTGCCGGGCGTACTCCGATCCGAATTCATACAAAAGGACCATTCTGCATCTACATTCCCGCTGGCATCTGTCACCTGACGATCATAGATCGTATCCCAGACAGAATAGCCGGCTTCCGGCGTCGATGCCATCAAAGCCATACTTTCTGCCGGGAGTGCAGCCATAAAACGTTCCGGTTGCACTTGGGAGAGTTTTTCTTCTTCCTGGTTCGCGCTCCCAGAATCATCTTTGCCGCTGTTTTCGTCTGTTACCGATCCACTCTCTTCTTCCATCTCAGACGAAGTCCCCGGCCAAATCCCATCCATAGTTGCGGACGAACTGTTATCTTCTGCAGTCTGCAGGTCCACCGGATCTATGCCCTGCGCCGTTTCTGTTGTCTGTGTTTCTTCCAGGCTCTGCTCCATTTCCGCACCGCCTGGCTCTGCGGCAAACGTTGGATGGGAAAGGCCGACGGTTCCCAATACACCAAGAGAGATCATGACTGCCGCAAAAAGAGCGCATATTTTTTTCTTTTTTTCATTTCTTCTCATACCCTTCCCCCTTTCGTTCTTTTTATGCAGAAAACCAGGTAGAAGAACAACAGCCCGGACAGAAGTGAAATGTGCCAGAACAGCAGAGGACTATCGTCACCGGTTTTCACACTGTTTGTTTTCGCTGTATTTCCTGTCCTGACGACCGTTTTTCCCGGTCCTGTTCCGGAATCGTGTTTCGTCGTGATCTCAATGGAAATGCAGGAGAGCTTTTCCCCCGGCCGGTCTTCGTATTCCAGAAAACAGCTGCGGTCCAGATCTCCGTCTCTCTCCGGGCAGTTTGTTACAAGGACAGTCAGAATCACCGGACGTTCTGTATACCCTATGCTATTTGCAGCTGCGGGTCTTACATGCATTCTGTATGTATAGGTTCCAACGCCGGAATAAGCCGGCAGAGAAATCCGCTCTTCAGCCACCATATTCCCGGCATTTTCCTGTGCCTGTTGAAAGTGCAGGGAATATTCCGCCGGGCTGAATACCGGCATTGTATCCATGTTTTGATCCGATGCCTGCACATCCGGCTGATCTATTATCAAAGAAAAACCACCTGCCCGGTTTGCTTCTTCGTGGACACTTTCAGAATAGGATATCCTGAGATCCAAAAAACCGGCATCTGCACAGTTTAAGGAAGTCGATGGATCCGCCGCGGATACTGCCACAGCATGGATCAAAAGAAGCAGTATCGTCAGGAAAAATGTTGTCGCTTTTCTAACCATCCTTGTCTCAATCCTTTATCATTTTAAATCTATCTTATTTTCTGATCTGTTTCCGTCTGATCACCAGCATTGCACTCAAAAGTACGATCAAAGCTGCCGCTGCCGCATAAGGGATCATATTCTCTGTAAGCCCCGTGTTC
>R11__coassemble_252_pt1 | contig 38521 bp, 29 predicted proteins | sample R11__metabat2_high_PE_057 | metagenome-assembled genome bin R11 | reverse complement strand
AATGCGAATTTTTGTAGCGACGTGAGAGCACGTAAGTGCGACACGGCGCGTAGTATCATGTGATGTGGTGCAAATAACCTTGCGTGAACGTCTTCAAATGCATTCATCAAATCAATTGTAATGCTATCCAAAGAAATGGTTCTATGCTATAATATCTCAGTATGGATTTGTGCGGGTTTTTGTGATGGAGCAGAAAATGGCCGATAATACTGCAAAGAATGTATCTTCAAAAAAGAAAAAAATCACCGTAAAAAAAGCCGGAACCGGAAAGCGTCCGCCTAAGGTTTCAAAACAGAAACTGAATATTAAGTCTGTAAAACAGGCGGTTCGGGCAGTTTCTAAAAAACAGACTTCCCAGAAAAAGAAAAATACAAAAACTGCGGTGAAGCAGCAGACAAAAAAACAGTCAAAGCAGAAAATATCGAAAAAGCAGAATACGCTCAGCAAGAAGATCATCTTGCTGATCATTCTTTTGCTGGTACTCGGTGTTCTGTGCTTTTTATACGGTTATAATATCCATTACTATTCTGATTATTTTTATAATGGTACGATCATCAATCAGATCGATTGTTCTGATATGTCTCTTGCGGAGGCAAAGGATACCCTGCAGGACAAAGTTGAGACTTATACGCTGACTCTGTCCGAGAGAGACGGCGCAACAGAAACGATCACCGCGGATAAACTGAATCTGACCTATGAAGATGATGGAACACTTGAGCAGCTGCTGGCAGACCAGCATCCCGTCCTCTGGCTTTTCAATATGAATAAGCCGGGTAATTATTCTGTGGAAGCCGGTTTTACATACGACCCGGATGCTCTTCAGACAACCGTGGACAGCCTTGCCTGTATCTCAGGTTCCATTGCTCCGGCGGATGCTTATATCGCTACGGATGAAAAAGGATACATGTCCATCGTTCCTGAAGTAATGGGCAATCAGATCAACAGGGAGGTACTGGTCGAAAAGATCGGTGAGGCGGCGGATGCAGGCATGGAGACCTTGAATCTTGAGGAGGCAGGCTGCTATCTGACTCCGACTGTATTCTCGGATAACGCTGACCTGGTCGCGCAGGTTGAACGGAATAACCAGATCGTAGCCATGACATCGACAGTTGTCAATGTTGCATTGCCGGACGGCAAGACTTCTGTGATCGACAGCAGCCTTTTAAATGAATGGCTTACCGAGGATGAGAACGGGAACCCGACGATCTCTCAGGATGCGCTGAAGACCTGGGTGGATTCTCTGGCGGCTGCTTATCCTGCAAATTCCAAGGGTGGCCTTTTTAAGACAACATCCGGAGAGATCCTGCAGCTGACAAAGGGCACCTGCTACGGCTGGGAGATCGATGCAGATAAAACCTTTGACGCGATCTGGGAAGCCCTGACAGCCGGCGGCACTTCGAATGTAACACCTGTTCTGTCCAGAACAGACGATAACGGAAACGATACAAGCGGTACTTATGTAGAGATCTGTATATCCAAACAGGAAATGTGGCTTTATGTAGATCACGTAGCGGTTGTGGACACACCGGTTGTTTCCGGAAATCTTTCGATAGAGGGACGCGCCACACCGACAGGCGGTATCTGGAAGATCGATGGCAAGTACAGCCCTTATCACATGAAGGGAAAACAGCTGGAAGACGGCAGCTATGAATATGAGTGTGATGTGGATTATTGGCTTCCCTTTAATGATGATGTCGGGATCCATGATCTTTCCAGCAGGACTTCCTTTGGTGGGACAATATACAAATATGCCGGTTCTCATGGCTGCATCAATACACCGTATGAGGCAGTGAAACAGATCTACAGCCTTGTGAGCGTAGGAACACCGGTTATTGTCTACGATTGATAAATTGAGGTAATTATGGCAAACAGGCGGAAGAGGACAAAAAGAACAAAACGTCCGGTATATTTTGACTATAACCTGCTGGCTGTGGTCATCATACTGATCTGCTTCGGACTGGTCATGCTTTACAGCGCCAGTTCTTACGAGGCGACTGCAAAATTCAACGGAGATGATATGTATTATTTCCGCCATCAGGCATTGATCAGCGCGTGCGCGGTGGTGCTGGCTGTTTTCGTTGCCTTTATAGATTATCATATTTTGATGAAGTACTCATTCCTGCTGTATATACTGTCCCTTGTATTGATGGCCATGGTGCGTTATACATCCCTTGGTGTTTCCGCATACGGCTCCAGAAGATGGCTGAAGATCGGTATTCAGTTTCAGCCCTCCGAGGTGGCAAAGATAGCGATCATTCTGTTTATGACTTATATGATCGTCAGAGTGGGCAGAAATATATCTACCAAAAGAGGGATTGCCACCTTGTTTTTGATCGGTCTTTTGCAGGCGCTGGCAGCTTATTTCTGGACAGATAACCTGAGTACCGCATTGATCATCCTTGGCATCAGCGTTGTTATGATCTTTCTGGCGCATCCGGAAACCAGGATCTTCATTATCATTCTTGTGATCATAGTGGTTCTTGTTCTGATTGCACTCTATTTTGTGCAGCAGAACCTGGATTCCAGTTCCAGCTTTCGTGTCAGAAGAGTCCTGGCATGGCTGAATCCGGAGGATTATCTCTCTTCGGGCGGCTATCAGGTGATGCAGGGACTTTATGCGATCGGTTCAGGCGGTCTTTTCGGAAAGGGGCTGGGCAACAGTACACAGAAGCTATCGACGATCCCCGAGGCGCAGAATGATATGATCTTTACGATCATCTGCGAAGAGCTCGGCCTCTTTGGCGCGATCCTTCTTCTGCTCCTGTTCGGTTATTTGCTCTATCGGCTTTTCTTTATTGCCCAGAATGCGCCGGATCTGGCCGGAACCCTGATCGCAAGCGGGGTGTTTGTTCATATTGCCCTGCAGGTTATTTTAAACATCTGCGTTGTTTTAAATGTGATACCGACAACAGGTGTTACGCTGCCCTTTGTGAGTTACGGAGGCACGTCGGTGCTGTTTTTGATGACTGAGATAGGGCTTGCTTTGAGTGTCTCCAGAAGGATCACCTTCCAGGAGGAAATGTCTGTGCAAAAAAGCAGAAGAAAGGTGTTGACAAACAGAAGATGACCCTATATACTTTGAATGTCAAAACAAAAATACAGTCATGGAGGCAATATTCTGATGTTTGAGAAAATGAAACAGATGCTCGCTGAGCAGTTCAACACCGAAGAGGATTCAATCACCATGGAAACAAACTTCAAAGAGGATCTCGGTGCAGATTCACTGGATCTTTTTGAACTGGTTATGGCCCTTGAAGATGAATATTCGATTGAGATCCCACAGGAAGATCTTACAGAAATGGTAAAGGTCGGGGATGTAGTAAATTATCTGAAAGGAAAAGGTGTGGAGGCTTGATATCCACACCTTTTGTGTTATCAAATGCATTTTAATCCGGAACAGGAGAGCGCGGTCTGTCATAAAGACGGACCGATGATGGTACTGTCGGGACCGGGGTCGGGCAAGACAGCGGTGATCACCGGAAGGACCATCGAACTAATCAAAAACGGGATATCTCCCGAATCAATTCTTGTTGTTACTTTCACACGGGCCGCGGCTTTGGAGATGAAGGAACGATTTCTCAAACAAATGCAACAGTCTCGAACGAGCGTTACATTTGGCACATTTCACGGCGTGTTTTACGGAATTTTGCGCTATACTTATCATTTGACAGGTGACAATATATTAAGCGAGGATGTCAGGTATCAACTCCTTCGGGAACTCATGAGAGAGCATTATACCGGAACGGAGCAGGAGGCAGAGCTGTCCGCTATGGTGGGCAGGGAGATCAGTGCAGTTAAAAGTGCGGCACTTTCTTTGGCACATTTTTATTCAAAAGTTTTGCCGGAAGAAACTTTCAGGGACGTGTACAATTCCTATGAAACCTGGAAAAAACAAAACAGAAAACTGGACTTTGATGATCTTATGCAGTATACCCTGCATCTTTTTGAAAACCATGCAGACATTCTTGAAAAATGGCAGAAAAAATTCCGCTATATTCTTGTAGACGAGTTTCAGGATATCAGTCCGGTTCAGTACCGGGTGATCAAACTTCTGGCATTGCCGGAAAACAATCTTTTTATTGTGGGAGATGATGATCAGTCTATTTACAGGTTTAGAGGCGCATCTCCTGAAATCATGCTGGGCTTTCCGCAGGATTTTCCGGACTGTTCATCGGTTACCCTGTCTGAAAATTATCGGAGTACCGGGGAGATCGTGGAAAAAGCTTCCGAACTGATTGTTCATAATAAGAGACGGTACCCCAAACAACTGCATGCTGTTTCCGGAAGCGGGGCTCCCGTACATTTTCATTATTTTGACCGTGGTTTTCAGGAAAATGAATTCCTGACGGAAACGATAGAAAAAAACATTTCCGAAGGAATTGCACCTGAGGAGATTGCAGTACTATCGAGAACAAACAATGGCTGCAGAGCAATAGTCGAAAGTTTTATGTCTGTCGGCATTCCTTTTATACTGGGGGACACGCTGCCCTGCATTTATGATCACTGGATTTCCCGCACGATCTCCGCATACTTAAGACTGTCAAATGGGCAGAGGGACAGAGAAGATTTTCTTAAGATCTATAATAAGCCGAACCGATATATTTCCAGGGCGGCATTTTCGGATCATCAGGTCTCTTTTGAAATGCTGTATCAGTTTTATGAAGATAAAGACTGGATGTGTGAGAGGATAGAAACGTTGGAGACGGATCTGAAGATCATGGGCAGATTATCTCCTTATGGGGCAGTCATGTATCTTAGAAATTCTGTCGGCTTTGATCAATATCTGAAGGAATATGCGGCTTTGCATGGGAGAAATGAAGAGGAATTGCTTTCAGTTGTCGATGAATATTGCGAGGCTGCCAGAAATTATAAAAACTGGGAAATATTTGAACAACATATACAGGAATACCGAGAAGAATTGAAACAAAAGAAAGATCATACTACACACGGAGTGATCGTATCGACTCTTCACGGTTCTAAAGGGATGGAATATCATACGGTTTTTATTCCGGACGTGAACGAGGGGATGATCCCATACAGGAAATCTGTTCTTCCGGAAGAGATCGAAGAGGAACGAAGGCTGCTGTACGTAGGGATGACCAGGGCAAAGCGGGAGTTATACCTTCTCTGGGCAGGAGAACGTTTTGAAAAGAAGCTGGAGCCTTCACGCTTTCTGGAAGAGTTTGGCAGGGAGTTGCTCTGAAAGACGGGACTGTGTTACAATAATATGAAATCTGAGGAGGCACAGATATGGAATGTAGGGAATGCCAGCGGTGGATCCAGCCGTATATTGAAAAAGAGCTGAATGACAGAGAATTGGGGGAATTCCTGAAACATATAGAGTTCTGCGATCACTGTTATGAGGAACTGGAAACTTTTTTTATGATCAATCGCGCTGTGGCTTTTCTGGATCAGGGAGAAGAAAATAATTTCGATCTTCGTTCTCTTTTGCGAAACGATATCAAGGAGCAGAAACAGGAGATGTCGCGTAGAAAGAAAAATAAATGTTTTTTTATTTTGACAGTGTTTCTGTGTGTGATCGTGGTGCTCCTTCTGGTCCTGGATTATCTGGGTATACTGCCCTATTCGCTTCTGCGTTTTCTGCTGACTGCGCCGGCATTTTCGTGATCAGTATCAGCTATATTACGCCTGCGGCTGTTATGATCTTTGTGAACACGAAAAAACCATTTTATGATCAATAGTATCAGATTAAGAAGGATTTCCATGGATAAAAAAATTATTTTGATCGACGGACACAGTATTCTGCACAGGACCTTTTATGGCCTTCCCGACCTGACCAATACTGAGGGGATGCATACCAATGCGATATATGGGTTTCTCAATATCCTCTTTCGACTGATCGAAGAAGAACAGCCCGGTTATATGGCGGTTGCCTTTGACCTTTCAGCACCGACCTTCCGGCATCAGATGTTCGATGCCTACAAAGGAACAAGAAAGCCCATGCCTGAAGAATTGCGGGAACAGATCCCCGTGATGAAAGAAGTATTAAAGAGTATGGGAATCCGTATTCTCTCCAAGGAGGGATATGAGGCAGATGATATTCTGGGCACCATGGCGAAACGCAGCGAAGAAGCCGGTTTTTCTGTCACTGTAGTATCCGGAGACAGAGACCTCCTGCAGCTGGCTACGGATAAGATCATGGTCAGGATCCCAAAGACACGTATGGGAAAGACTGTGATCGAAGATTATCATACGGCAGAAGTCTTGGAAAAATATCATGTTACACCGACGCAGATCATTGAATTGAAAGCGCTTATGGGCGATGCCTCGGACAATATACCGGGCATTCCGGGCGTAGGAGAAAAAACTGCCGCAAAGATCATTTCTGAATACGGCTGTATAGAAAATGCCTTCGCACATGTAGAAGAGATCAAGCCCAAAAGAGCCATGGAATCGCTCAGAGACCATTACGATTTGGCAGTGCTCTCCAAAAAGCTGGCAACGATCAATGTGGAGAGCCCAATAGATTGCAATCCCGCGGATACAAAGATCGGAGAGCTTTTTACCAAAGAAGCTTACGACTGGTACCGGAGGCTGGATTTTAAAAATTTTCTCGATAGATTTGAAGGGCAGAAAGATGAAACACCTTTTTCTGTTGAGACGATTTATGATTTCGCAGAAGCAGAGTCTGTTTTTACGAATGCATGTAAGACCGGCACCATAGGAATCGCGTTGATCGGAAAACCTGATGATCCACTTGGGGCGGCCCTGTGTTTTGAAGAGAGGACAGTTTATATACCGGCGGAAGGATTTTTGACATCCGCTTATTTAAAAACAAAGCTGACAGAAATTTTGACTAAGTCAGAGCACATCTGCTGTATGGAATTAAAACCATTTTTAAAGCTGAGTGGAATCGATGAGCGGGGAGAGATCCTGGATGCGCACCTGCTTGCCTATCTTTTGAACCCGCTGAAGTCGTCCTATTCTTATGATGATATTGCTAAGGATACCCTAGGCGTCATCCTTCCTGCGGCAGAAGAACTGTTCGGACGAAAAAAACTGCCTGATGCTGCAGATATGACTGCAGAGCAGGCGGCCGGGTTTGCCGGGGCACAGGCGTGGACTGCGCTTCATGCGGGTCCGTTGCTTTTAGATCAGGTAAGAGATGCCGGTATGGAGAGGCTTTATGGAGAAGTGGAACTTCCGTTGGCTTTTGCCCTGGCAGATATGGAAGAAATCGGCGTTGCAGTCAGAAAAGAAGAACTGAAAACATACGGAGAACACCTGCAGGAGCGGATCTCGGAGGTAGAAGCTTCCATCTACCATCAGGCAGGGGAACGCTTTAATATCAACTCTCCCAAACAACTTGGTGTAATTCTCTTTGAGAAATTGCAGCTACCCGGTGCAAAGAAGACAAAAAGCGGCTATTCCACAGCTGCGGATGTATTGGAAAAGCTCGCACCGGAAGCACCTGTTGTAGCAGATATTCTGGAATACAGGCAGCTGACAAAATTGAAATCAACATATGCGGACGGTCTGGCCGCTTATATTGGAACAGATGGCAGGATCCGTTCCACTTTTCACCAGACGATAACCGCTACCGGACGGATCAGCAGTGCGGATCCCAACCTTCAGAATATCCCTGTCAGGATGGAACTTGGGCGCGAGATACGCAAGGTCTTTGTTCCGGAAGATGGATATGTATTTGTGGATGCTGACTATTCTCAGATCGAGCTGCGCATCATGGCGCATATGTCGGGTGATGAAAATCTGATCAGTGCATATCATCAGGACAGCGACATTCATAGGCTAACGGCATCACAGGTCTTTCATGTTCCGCCGGAAGAGGTTACATCCTTGCAGAGAAGAAATGCAAAGGCGGTGAATTTTGGGATCATATATGGGATCAGCTCATTTGGCCTGAGCCAGGATCTCAGCATCAGCCGCAAGGAGGCAGCGGAATATATTCAGAATTATTTTGATGCTTATCCCGGTGTAAAAGAATATCTGGAAGGTACGGTGAAAAACGCAAAGGAACAGGGATTTGTTACCACGATGTACGGCAGAAGAAGGCCTATGCCTGAGCTTTCCTCCGGTAATTTTATGCAGCGCTCTTTCGGAGAAAGGGTCGCTATGAATGCACCGATCCAGGGAACAGCGGCAGATATCATGAAGATCGCCATGATCCGTGTGGCTAGACGATTAAAAAAGGAGGGACTGAAATCCCGCCTGATCCTTCAGGTACACGATGAGCTGCTGATCGAGGCACCGATTGGTGAGGTGGATTATGTTTCCTCTCTTCTGCGGGAAGAAATGACAGGGGCAGCAGACTTGAAGGTGACACTTGAAGTGGACCTTCATACAGGAATGAACTGGTTTGATGCACATTGATCCGGAGAGATAAAATGAGAGTGATCGGAATTACCGGCGGTGTTGGAGCCGGAAAGAGTGAAGTGATCGGATATATAGAAAAACAATATCGGGCGCCGGTTCTGCTTGCAGATGATATCGGGCATGATCTGATGCATTCGCAAGGGGCGTGCTACCGGGCTGTCATAGATCTGTTTGGGAAGGAGATCCTTACAGAAGATGGGGAACCTGACCGGAAAAGAATCGCAGATCTGGTCTTTCGGGATCCGCAACTGCTTGAACAATTAAATGCTGTCATTCATCCGGCAGTCAGGAAGGAGATCCTGCACCGCATCGAAGACCGCCGCAAGGAAAAGGATGCTTTTTTCTTCTTGGAATCAGCGATCCTGATCGAGGAAAAATATGATGAAATATGCGATGAATTGTGGTATGTTTATGCAGGAGAATCCGTAAGAGAGGCCCGACTTAAAGAAAGCCGCCACTACTCCGAACAGAAAATAAGAGATGTGATGTGCCGGCAGCTCCCGGAAGCTGTATTTCGCAGAAAGTGTGATTTTGTGATCGATAACAGTGCGGATTTTTCGGAGACGGCTCATCAGATTGATGAAAGAATGAAACAATATGAAGTTTTGCAGCATTGCCAGCGGCAGCAGCGGTAACTGTATTTATGCAGGCACCACCACAACAGGTGTACTGATCGATGCAGGTATCAGTGGAAAGAAAATAGAGCAGGGACTCAATACATTCGGCCAGACAGGCAGGGATCTGAAAGGAATCCTGGTCACACACGAGCATATTGACCATATAAAAGGTCTTGGTGTTATGGCCAGAAAACTCGGCATTCCCATTTACCTTACAGAGAAGACAGGGAAGGCAATTAAAAAAATCTCTTCTGTCGGAGAGATCCCGAATGACCTTTACAGAATCATTTGTCCGGATCAAAGGTTTGCGATTGGCGATATGGAGTTTCAACCCTTTTCCATTTCCCATGATGCAGCAGACCCGGTTGGGTATCGGATCGAAACTGGGGGTAAATGTGCGGCAGTCGCAACGGATCTTGGCATTTATGATACCTATATTGTAAATCACCTCCGGGATCTGGATATTCTTCTGCTGGAAGCCAATCATGATGTGCGCATGCTGGAAGTCGGAATCTATCCCTATTATTTGAAACAGCGTATCCTCGGAAACCGGGGACACTTATCCAACGAGATGGCCGGACAGCTGCTCTGCCAGGTGCTGCACGATAATATCCGGCAGATATTTCTTGGACATTTAAGTAAAGAAAACAACTATCCGGCACTGGCATACGAAACTGTCTGTTCCGAAGTGACCATGAGCGACAGCCCGTGGAAAGCAAACGATTTCCGGATCGAGGTTGCGGGGCGGGATAGCGTGAGCCATTGCGTGGAAATTTAATGCACCGGAAGCAAGTGAAAAAAAGAAAGGACAGAGGAAATGAAGAAGATCATTATCACAGTTGTCGGAAAGGATACCGTCGGCATCATCGCAAAGGTTTGTAATTACCTTGCCGAAAATCAGATCAATATCGAGGACATTTCACAGACGATCATTCAGGGCTATTTTAATATGATGATGGTGACCGATACCTCCAAAGCTTTAAAAACAACAGGCGAGATGGCAGAGGATCTGAAAGCGATCGGTGAATCCATCGGTGTGATCATCCGCTGTCAGCATGAAGATATCTTTAATATGATGCACCGCATCTGATAAGGAGGCATCTCATGATCAATATATACGAAGTAAATGAAACAAATGAGATGATCGCTCACGAGAATCTGGATGTCAGGACGATCACAATGGGGATCAGCCTTTTGGACTGCATCGATCCGGATCTTGACAGACTGAACCGGAAGATCTACGACAAGATCACAATGCTTGCCAGAAATCTGGTTGAGACCGGTATGGATATCGAGAAGGAATACGGGATCCCGATCGTTAACAAAAGGATTTCCGTGACCCCGATCGCTCTGATCGGCGGAGCTGCCTGTCGTACACCGGAAGATTTCGCCTCGATCGCAGAGACGCTTGACCGGGCAGCAAAACAGGTTGGCGTAAACTTTATCGGCGGATATTCTGCTCTGGTATCAAAAGGAATGACAAAAGCAGATGAATTGCTGATCCGTTCGATCCCGCAGGCACTTGCAAAGACAGATCGTGTCTGCAGCTCCGTTAACCTCGGTTCCACCAAGACGGGGATTAATATGGATGCTGTGAAGCTGATGGGTGAGATCGTTAAAATGACAGCAGAAAGCACAAAAGATGACAGCTGCATGGGCTGCGCGAAACTGGTTGTTTTTTGCAATGCGCCGGATGACAATCCCTTTATGGCAGGCGCATTCCATGGAGTTACGGAAGCAGATGCGATCATCAATGTCGGCGTTTCCGGCCCAGGTGTGGTAAAACATGCTCTGGAAAAAGTGCGCGGCGAGAGTTTTGAAGTGCTTTGTGAAACGATTAAGAAAACAGCATTTAAAGTGACACGTGTAGGTCAGCTGGTTGCACAGGAGGCTTCCAGAAGACTGGGTATCCCATTTGGTATTATCGATCTTTCTCTGGCACCGACACCGGCTGTAGGAGATTCTGTTGCCGATATTCTGGAAGAGATGGGGCTTGAATCAGTCGGAGCGCCGGGCACAACTGCGGCACTGGCTCTTCTGAATGATCAGGTGAAGAAAGGCGGTGTTATGGCATCCTCCTATGTCGGCGGCCTGAGTGGAGCTTTTATCCCGGTCAGCGAAGATCAGGGCATGATCAATGCAGTTAATGCAGGTGCGCTTACACTGGAAAAACTTGAGGCGATGACATGCGTCTGCTCAGTCGGACTGGATATGATAGCGATTCCCGGAGATACAACTGCTTCGACAATCTCCGGCATTATTGCAGATGAAATGGCGATCGGTATGATCAACCAGAAGACAACTGCGGTCAGAGTGATCCCTGTGATCGGCAGAAAGGTAGGAGATACTGTTGAATTTGGCGGCCTGTTGGGATATGCGCCGATCATGCCGGTCAACGCCTGGTCCTGTGAGGCTTTTGTTAATCGGGCGGGAAGGATTCCGGCACCGGTGCATTCGTTTAAGAACTGATAAAGATAGAAATTTTGGTTGCGGCGGACTGCGCTGTTCCACTTGCGTGTGTATGAAATTTCCGGAAATGCTAAGACTCCGGCAGATATACCCATAGATGGGTACATCTGCCGGAGTTAAATTATTTATAAAGATTATTTCTTGGTTTGTCCTACAGACTTTTTCAAAATGCATTAAGATCCGTGCAGACTGCAGGAACGAAATTTTGTTCAGATAATAAAAATTTTACGGGTCAACTCGTGGCGGAAAGGGTCTTCCGAGTGGTTTGCGCGCACCATCTCATAGAGATTAGCGGCATGAATCTCATCCGCATAAGTATCCGAGAATTCCGCTGGCCCGGAGAATAAGGGCGGAAGGGAGCTGCTTCTTCCGTGAAGGGCATGCATACGATCCGAGCGCAGCGCCAGAATACGCAGACCGCAGATCTCGTTCTGTCGGGGAGATGTTTTAATGTCAAGTAATATTCGCGTCAAAGCACGGGAAACTGCAGTGTAGGTATAATTCCGTGTTTTGATCAGTGATATGTAATCAGTCCAGGAACGAAATTGGTTTCGATCATTTACGATGCGACGGAAGAGCTCTAGTGGTATAGCAGGGTATATCTTCGATGAATCTGCGTCTAAATCAAGTGCGAGAAGCCGTTCGTGGAGTAACAGGGAAAAATCGTCTTCCTTAAGCGGCATACAATCCTTCTTAAGGCAGGAGAGGGCGGCGGCGGGAATGGCATCGGCAAGGAGTGCGGAAAAAGATGCATTTGCACTTTCAGTATTTTTGTATATCACTCTGCGGATTGCAGTCGCAGACGGAAAACCATCGGTTAGAATTCCAGAGTGATATCCGCCTCCTTTTCGTTGTATCGTACAAGGCCTGATTTCACTGCCATGTTTCTTTAATGCCAGCACATATTCGAGCCCCAGAATATTATTGGGTTGCTTTAAAAATTCTATTATATTTTCTGTATTTAAGCCATTAGATGTTGATATATGTGCAGCAGAGAGGGATTCCTCACTTAATGCGATTACAGCAGACAGGATTCCTGCCTGCCTGGCTGCCGGATATGGCTTTCCTTCAGCAAGTGCTTTTTTCATAGCTGCTGTAAAAGATGGCGGTTCCTCGGCGAGAATTGATGCAATTTCGAAAAAAGTTTCGATTTCGCCGGATTCACTTCCAAACCATAATTCCTCCACATTTCCCAATGCTTCAAGAACACGGATGATCCCTTCGGCAAATTCTCCGGCGCTGCCTGTTGAGTAAAAAACAGGTAGTTCCAGAACGAGGTCCGCACCGCAGGAGACGGCCATAGCGGATCTTGTATATTTGTCCCATATAGCAGGGGCGCCTCTTTGCACAAAATTTCCGCTCATTACCACAACAATAAAGTCGGCACTGGAGATACGGCGTATTTCCTGAAGCTGATATTCATGTCCTTTGTGAAATGGATTGTACTCTGCCGCAACGGCTGCGATCTTCATAAATCATCTCCGTTCTGCCATCCTTTTCGTCGGTGGCATAAATGTTGCAACTGTCTGTTGCTAGATTATAGCAGATAGATGGCAGGAATACAAAGTATGTTAAAAATTTAACTTACCTTGTCGAACTGCAGTCATAGTAATATAATTTATTGTATATATGAGCAAAGAGCGGGAGCTTCGTAAAAAGGCGGAGCCAAGCGGAGAAAGGAGCACTTAAAATGGCATTTATTGACACTATTTATGAAAGAGCGAAAGCTGACAAAAAAACGATCGTATTACCTGAGTCCATGGACAAGAGAACCTATGAGGCTGCAGAGAAGATCCTCAAAGAGGGCATTGCAAACCTGATTATCATCGGTACTCCCGAAGAGATCGCTGAGAACGGCAAAGGATATGATATCTCCGGTGCTACGATCGTAGATCCTTTTAACGATCCCAATAAACAGAAATATATCGACAAATTCGTTGAACTGCGTGCGAAAAAAGGCATGACTCCGGAAGCTGCAAAAGAGCAGATGGAAAAAGATTATATGTATTATGCATGCCTTATGTGTAAATGCGGAGACGCAGACGGTGCTGTTTCAGGTGCATGCCATTCTACAGGTAATACCATTCGTCCGGCACTTCAGCTTCTTAAGACCAAACCCGGCATCAGCGGTGTTTCGGGTTTCTTCCTTATGGAAGTTCCCAACTGCGATTGTGGAGAAAATGGTCTGTTCGTATTTGCAGATTGTGCGGTAAATACAGATCTCGATTCTGCTAAACTTGCTGAGATTGCAGGCCTTTCCGCAGAATCCTTCAAGATGCTCGTTGGAGCAGAGCCTAAAGTTGCTATGCTTTCTTACTCATCTTACGGCAGCGCAAAACATGATGATGTTACAAAGGTTGCAGATGCAGTGAAACTTGCAAAAGAGAGATTCCCTGAACTGATTGTAGACGGCGAACTTCAGCTGGATGCTGCACTGGTTGCTTCCGTTGGTCAGCAGAAGGCTCCGGGCAGCCCGGTTGCAGGCTATGCAAACACACTCGTTTTCCCCTCACTTGAGGCAGGAAACATTGGCTATAAGCTGGTTCAGAGACTGGCCAAAGCAGGCGCATACGGCCCCGTACTTCAGGGACTTTCCATGCCGGTTAACGATCTTTCCAGAGGCTGCTTCGCTGAGGATATCGTAGGTACAGTAGCGATCACAGCTGTACAGGCCCAGCTTGCATCAAAATAATCATTAAACGAAAATTAAGTTTGGAGGAAAATATTCATGAAAGTTTTAATCATCAACTGCGGAAGTTCATCTCTTAAATATCAGCTGATTGATTCCGATACAGAATCTGTAATGGCAAAAGGCCTTTGCGAGCGTATTGGCATCGACGGAAGACTGGTTTATCAGAAAGCCGGCGGAGACAAAGAGATCACAGAAGCTCCTATGCCGACACATAAAGAAGCGATCCAGATGGTCCTGGATGCACTTACAAACGACAAGACAGGTGCTGTTGCAAGCCTGAAAGAGATCAATGCAATCGGTCATCGTGTTGTCCATGGCGGCGAGAAGTTTGCAAAATCCGTTGTGATCAATGATGATGTTATTGAGGCGATCAAAGAGTGCTCAGATCTTGCTCCGCTTCACAATCCTGCAAACCTCATCGGTATTGATGTATGTGCAGAGCTTATGCCGGGTGTTCCCATGGTAGCAGTATTCGATACAGCATTCCATCAGACAATGCCTGAAAAGGCTTATATGTATGGCCTTCCCTATGAATACTATGAGAATTATAAAGTAAGAAGATATGGCTTCCACGGAACATCTCACAGCTTTGTTTCTAAAGAACTCTGCAATTTCCTCGGAATGGATATCAACAATTCTAAAGTCATCGTTTGCCATCTCGGAAACGGCGCATCTATTTCCGCAGTTGTGAATGGAAAATGCGTAGATACATCCATGGGTCTTACCCCACTCGACGGTCTGGTAATGGGAACCCGTTCCGGCAGTATCGATCCGGCGATTGTTGAATTTATTGCAAATAAAGAAAATCTTGACATTGCAGGCGTTATGTCTGTTTTGAACAAAAAATCCGGTGTTCTTGGCGTATCCAAAGGTCTGTCCAGCGATTTCCGTGATCTGGAAGATGCTGCAAACGACGGAAATAGCTATGCAGGACTTGCACTTGAAGTATTTGCATACCGTGTAGCAAAGACGATCGGATCTTATGTAGCTGCAATGAACGGTGTGGATGCGATTGCTTTCACAGCAGGTATCGGCGAGAATGCTGCTACAACACGTGCAGACATCATTGCATATCTTGGCTATTTAGGAATCGAACTGGATACTGAGAAGAATAAACTGCGCGGCGACAATGTGAAGATCTCCACAGACAGCTCTAAAGTTTCTGTATGCGTTATCCCGACGGATGAGGAACTTGCGATCTGCCGTGAGACAGTAGCACTGGTTGGTTGATTTTTCATTCTATTAATCGATGATCAAAGTAAAGGGGCTGCCGCGAATGCGGTGGCCCTTTATGTGTGATAACTCGCAAAATCGTGCAGGGCAAAGCTGCTTTCCGGTTGATTTGTGATAAGAGAACTGTTTATGAGATTGGCATGGAACGATGCAACAGACAAAGATATCCTGCTGTGCCAAAAAACAATTTGTATAACCAAATTATTATTGACAAATCACAATCCCCTATGTATACTGTTGAAAGTGTGGTTAGGAGACGATTATGCTTATTGATCTGTCAAAACTGCTTCAGAATGAAGGCGATTCAATTGAGATCTCTGTTCCTTTGGAGATGAATGAGATTTCATTTCAGATGGGTACTTACCCGATCAAAAAAAAGAATCCTGTATTTGTTAAAGCAGTTCACGAAAAAGAGCGTACGCTTCGCATCGAATTCCGGGAAGAATTGCAGGTAGAGATTCCCTGCGGCAGATGTCTTTCACCGGTTCTCGTTCCTTTTGAGCTGAACGGTGAATACAAGGTAGACATGAAGCTGACCGGGCAGGAGCGCGAGAAACTTCTGGATGAAACAGAATTTATCCAGGGTGAGTCACTTGATGCGGACATATTAATAAGGAATGAATTGCTAACCCAATGGCCGATTCGCGTGCTGTGTAAAGAGGACTGTAAAGGAATCTGCAGCCGTTGTGGTGCGAATCTGAACGAGCGCGACTGTGGTTGCGAAAACGATTCGGGTGACCCGAGAATGGCTGCAATCAAAGATATTTTCAGCAAATTTAATCAGTAAACCGAAGGAGGTGTAACCATGTCCATCTGTCCAAAGAATAAATCATCCAAAGCCAGAAGAGATAAAAGAAAAGCAAACTGGAAAATGTCTGCTCCGAATCTGGTAAAGTGCAGCAAATGCGGCGCACTGATGGTTCCGCACAGAGTGTGCAAAGCTTGTGGAACATACAATAAGAAACAGGTTCTGGAGATCGAAGACTGATTGCGTTGAAGATCGAAAAGGCTTTCAAAAGTCAAAAATAAGGAGTGGTATGCAAAGACATAAGTCAAAGCAGGCTGCTTCTTATTTTTTTATGATAATCGGGATTGAAGTCTGAGATCAGGGCGCGCTTGCGACGGGCGAAGCCCTAGTCCTTTAGGGCGCAAGCCCTGTCGCAGGACCTCAAGACCGTAACAAAAACTGAGCTGTAGCGTCGTGCTTCAGCACGGCGCGGGAAGCGAGGCTTTTGTAGCAGCGCGAGAGCCGTAAGGCGGAGCGATGCGTATATCATAAAAAACGTCCATGTGCTAGTGCACACCACATTTTTATGATTATTACGCGCTGCTTCGCGCCGCAGGCGCTTTCGCATCGCTGCAAAAATCTCGACTCCCGGTCCGCTAGTCGCGTCCCTACGTCTCGATTTTTGTTTAGCCGCCAAATGTCCGAAAATGTGTGCGTACTTCGTGCACCCAATTTTCGGCCGCTTTGCGGCTGTAATCATAAAAAGTGGTGCAAATAACCATGCATGAGGGGTTGGATGTATCGTCCGGCCGGATTTGACAAGCTATTATACAACATGCTATAATGTAGCGAATTGTGAATAAAATGAAATAATATTGTAACAATTTAAAAAGGGGTATTATAGTATGATAAGAGGGAAAATTTTAACGGCAGCAGCGATTGGCGTATGTTTTTCATTCCTTTTAACCGGGTGTTCTGTTTCAGATACAGTAGATACTGTTATGGGCACTGTGGACGATGTTACGTCCGGTTCAAATGAGGATTCCGAAGAGCAGTCTGAAGCACTTGACTCCAAAGAGATAGACAGTTCCCTGGCTGTTCCGGCTTTTACCAAGGAATTTCCGGCCTCTGTAAATGTTACAGTCGGCACGACATATGAACTGGATGGGGAAGCTCTTGTTACGGATGGTGGAGATGTCACTTATCAGTGGTATAAAAACAATGTCAACAGCAATGGCGGCGGAACCGTTATCAAAGGTGCCACATCCTCGACCTATGCAGTAGATACGACGGAAAGCGGGATTACATATTATTATGTAGTTGCAACCAACACGCAGGGGGATAAGGTGAATATGGCTGCCAGCAGTGTCAGCGAGATTGTTGTTTATCCAGAGGGAAGCTGGGCTATGGATGAGTCCAACGGTCTTTACAGATATATTTGGCCGGACAGTACATTCCCGGTTAGTATGTGGCTTACGATAGGCGAACAGACTTATTATTTCACAGAGGAAGGTTTCCGCTGTGTGGCCTGGAACGATATCGGAGAACAGACCTATTACTTCAATGAAAATGGTGAGCTTCAGCGCAATGCGACAACACCGGAGGGGTATCAGACAGACGAAAATGGTGCCTATATAAATCCGAATGCGGAAGCGGAAGCACAGGCAGCAGCAGAAGCAGCCGCAGCAGCAGAAGCGCAGGCAGCAGCGGAAGCACAGGCTGCGGCAGAAGCAGCGGCAGCGGCGGAAGCTGAGGCAGCAGCTGCACAGTAAGCGAAGAAACAGAAGGGAGCATTATGGCAGAACGGATTCGTATTGTAGTAGATGCCATGGGCGGAGATTATGCACCGGCAGAGCCAATCAAGGGCGCTGTTGAGGCACTGAAAGAAAACAGCAATATTGAGATCATTTTTACCGGAACGGAAGACATCATTAAGAAAGAACTTGCAGGATATGATTATCCTAAGGAGCGGGTCCGGATCGTTTCCACATCGCAGATTATTGAGACGGGAGAGCCGCCTGTAAAAGCGATTCAGGGGAAAAAAGATTCATCTCTTGTGGTGGGACTGAAAAAAGTACGTGAAGGAGAGGCAGATGCCTTTGTTTCTTCCGGAAGTACCGGTGCCGTCCTTGTTGGAGGGCAGGTGATCGTACGGAAGATTCGTGGTATAGAGCGGGCACCGCTTGCACCTTTACTTCCAACGCAGGAAGGCGTTTCATTGCTCATAGATTGTGGCGCAAATGTAGATGCGAGGCCATCGCATCTGGTACAATTTGCCATAATGGGTTCCATATATATGAAGTCTGTTATGGGGATCGAGAATCCTCGGGTGGCCATTGTTAACATTGGCGCTGAAGAAGAAAAGGGGAATGCGCTTGTTAAAGAAACATTTCCGCTTCTGAAGGAATGTAAAGATATCAATTTCATTGGAAATATTGAGGCCCGAGATATACCAAAAGGACAGGCTGATGTTATTGTTACGGAAGCATTTACGGGAAATGTTATTCTGAAGCTTTATGAAGGCGTTGCTTCTGTGATGCTGAAGAAAGTGAAAGAAGGTCTTATGTCAACACTGCGCAGCAAGATCGGTGCTTTGATGATCAAGCCGGCGTTGAAGAAAACCATGAAAGCATTTGATACTGCTCAGTACGGAGGAGCACCGCTGCTTGGTTTAAGGGGACTTGTAGTAAAATCCCATGGCAGTGCGAAGGCGACCGAGTTTAAAAATTCAATCCTTCAATGTGTGCAATTTAAAGAGCAGGATATTAACGGAAAAATCCAGATGTATCTGGAACAGAAAGAGAGCGGACTGTTCTGAATCAGAACAGTCCGGTTTTTTAAGGTGGATTTTTGGGAGATCGATATGACTTCAAAAGAAAGACTGGAAGAACTGGAAAGAAAATGCGGATATCATTTTAAAGAACCTGCCTTGCTGCAGCATGCCATGTGCCACAGTTCTTATGCCAACGAAAAGCATATGAAACGGCTGCAGTGCAATGAACGTCTGGAATTCCTGGGTGATGCTGTTCTGGAAATGGTTTCAAGCGATTATTTGTATCATCATTTTCCTATGGAAGAAGAGGGCAACCTGACCAAACTGAGAGCGAGTCTGGTCTGTGAACCGACTCTTGCTTTTGATGCCGGAGCCTTGGATCTTGGCAACTGTCTTCTTCTGGGAAAAGGCGAGGAAGCAACCGGCGGCAGAAAACGGGATTCTGTTGTCTCGGATGCACTGGAGGCTCTGATCGGGGCTATTTATCTGGATGGAGGTATTGAACCGGCCAGAACTTTTATAGAGACCTTTGTTTTGAATGATATATCCGGAAAAAGACTGTTTTATGACAGTAAGACGGTGCTTCAGGAAATGATCCAGGGAAGCGGTGCAGGTGTCTTGTCCTATCGCCTGGCAGGTGAGTCCGGTCCGGATCATGACAAAGTCTTTATTTCCGAGGTCCTGGTAGGGGATCGGATTTTGGGATCCGGATCCGGAAAATCAAAAAAAGCTGCGGAACAGCAGGCTGCATATCATGCGATCTGCGTACTGCGGGAGAATCAGTAGGTGCGGATATGTATCTGAAAAGTATAGAAATGCAGGGATTTAAATCCTTTGCAAACAAAATGGTCCTTGAATTTCATGATGGGATCACAGGAATCGTTGGTCCGAACGGAAGCGGGAAGAGCAATGTTGCCGATGCGGTACGCTGGGTACTCGGTGAGCAGAGCGCCAGACAGCTGCGTGGCGGAAATATGCAGGATGTTATTTTTGCCGGCACAGAAAACAGGAAGCCTCTGGGCTTTGCTTCTGTTGCAATCACACTTGATAACACAGATCATCAGCTTGCAGTCGATTATGAAGAAGTTACCGTGACACGCAGGCTTTATCGTTCCGGGGAGAGCGAGTATCTGATGAATGGTGCTCCTTGCAGGTTGAAGGATATTCATGAACTTTTTTATGATACCGGCATCGGTAAGGAAGGCTATTCTATTATCGGTCAGGGACAGATTGATAAGATCCTGAGCGGAAAACCGGAAGACCGAAGAGAACTTTTCGACGAGGCAGCCGGTATTGTTAAATTCAAGCGGCGTAAAAATGCCACTTTGAAAAAACTGGATGAAGAGCAGCAGAATCTGGTTCGTATTTCGGATATTTTATCCGAACTCACCAGACAGATCGGACCGTTGGAGAAACAATCGGAGAAGGCCCGTATTTATCTGGATCGAAGAGAAACATTAAAACAGCTTGAGATCGGACAGTTTCGTGTTGAATCTGAGTATCTGGAGAATGAGAAAAAGGGACTTCTCGAAAAGCAGTTGATTGCGAATGAACAGCTGCAAGCGATTACGGAAAATCTGGAAACAACACGCCTGGAATACGACAGGCTGGAAGACGAGATCAGCACACTTGATGAGCGGATTGCAGCTTCAAGAGAAGCAGCTTCCGGAAGTGAATTGAAAAAAGAACAGCTGGAAGGACGCATCAATGTACTGAAGGAACAGATCCGCGGGGTCGGAGCAAGCCGTGAACAGTCAGAAAAAAGGAAGATGGCGATCCGTGAATCTGTAAGCCAGAAGGAAGAAGTGCGTTTGCAGAATCAGAAAATGCTGGAGGAGATCGCATACCGGCTGCAGGAGACTTCTGAAAAACAGAAGCAAGCTGAGAAAAAAGTAGATCATCTGGAAGCGCAGATTGCCGAATATAATGCTATGATCGAACAGGGCAGGGGAAGTCTTATCACTGTCCTTAATTCGCGTTCGACCATTAAGGGAAAATTACAGCGTTACGAGACCATGCTGGAACAAATACAGATCCGTAAATCTGAACTTTCGAGGCGATACATACAGCTGAAACAGGATTCTTCTGAATTTGAATCTGTCAGAGGAAAACTGGAAAAAGAACTGACGGAAATTGATAATAAGCTCCTGGAAAAAGAGGAAGAGGAAAAACAGACACAATCCGAGATCCTTGCCAGGAAAAAAGGATTGGAGGAGACAAACAACGATCTTGAAAATGCACAGGGGCGTTATCACCGGAATGCTTCCAGACTGGAATCTTTAAAAAATATGGCTGAACGCTATGAAGGGTATGGGAACAGTATCCGTAAGGTCATGGAACAGAAGAAGAACAATCCCGGTATCCATGGTGTTGTGGCTGACCTGATCCAGACAGATGAAGCATATGAAACGGCGATCGAGACTGCGCTTGGCGGCAGTCTTCAGAATATCGTAACAGATAATGAGAGTACAGCGAAATATCTGATCGAATATCTGAAGCGAGGACATTTTGGACGTGCGACGTTCCTTCCGCTTACCGGTATGAGACAGGATAAGGATGTCCTGGGTGGGCAGCTTCTGAAGGAGGAAGGGGCGATTGGCAAGGCATCCGAACTGGTCAGATGCGCAGAAGAATACAGGATACTTGTCGATCGTCTGCTTGGCAGGACTCTGGTCGTTGATCATATCGATCATGCGATCCGGATCGCAAGAAAATACAGGCAGAGTGTACGTATGGTTACACTGGAGGGAGAACTTTTAAATCCCGGCGGTTCCATGACAGGTGGTTCCTTCCGAAATAACAGCAATCTGCTGGGCAGAAAGAGAGAGATCGAGGATCTGGAAAAACAGGTCCGCAGAGATGGAAGAGAGATGGAAAACCTGCGGGGCCGGATTGAAAGCCTTAAGCAAGAAAGGACTGATCTGCGGGCCCATTTGCAGGATATTCAGGACGAGATCCAGAATCTGACACTCGATCAGACAGCGGCAAAATTGAATCTGGACACTGCACAGACAAGGTCGCAGGAACTCGATGAGACCAGAAGAGATCTGAACCGGGAAGGATTGGAGATCGATCAGCAGGCAGAGGAAATACGTGCGAACATGAAGGAGATCTCCGGTGAACTGGAGGAATCTCAAAATGCCGAAAAAACGCTGGAAACCGAGGTGCAGTCGGCAGGAGATCAGCTGATCGGGATACAGGAGGCGCACCGGAAGGCACTTGGCGAGAAAGAACAGATCATGCTGAGTTTTTCTGAACTCAGCCAGCAGTGCGGTTTCCTGAAATCGACAGGAGATACGCTGGATAAAGATATTCGCGGGCTGGAAGATGAAATGCGAGATATTGACCTTCAGCTGCAGACTGATTCAGAAGGTGCCAGGGTGGCAGAACAAGAAATTGTTGAAAATAATCTGGCACTTGAAGAACTGAAAAAATGTATCGATGAGAAACACCTTGAATCCGAAAACCTGAAAAAAGAGAAAGAAGAGCTGAATTTGTCCCACAGGGCATTCTTCGAAAAAAGGGATGCTCTTTCGGACCAGAAGACACTTTTGGATAAGGAGTGCTTCCGGCTGCAGGGAACGATCGACCGTACGGATGAGAAACTGGAGGGTCTGGTCAGCCATCTCTGGGAGGAATATCAGATTACGCCTGACAAGACGGAGCAGTATCAATTTGAAGAGATTCCCTCCAGAAAGCAGCTTCAAGAGCAGATCAGATCTTTGAAGAGCGAGATCAAAGACCTTGGAAATGTTAATGTCAATGCGATCGAAGAATATAAAGAAGTAAAAGAACGACACACATTCCTGTCAGCCCAGTACGAAGATATCACCAAAGCTGCGGATACGCTGAACGGCATTATTGAAGAACTCGATCAAGGGATGCGTAAACAGTTTACTGCGAAATTTGCCGAGATCAAAGAGGAGTTTGATAAGGCTTTTAAACAGCTTTTCGGAGGCGGAAAAGGTACGTTGGAACTTGTTGAAGACGAAGATGTGTTGGAAGCCGGGATCCGTATCATCTCCCAGCCGCCGGGGAAAAAACTTCAGAATATGATGCAGCTTTCCGGTGGAGAAAAAGCACTTACTGCGATCGCACTTTTATTTGCGATCCAGAATCTGAAGCCGTCTCCCTTCTGTCTGCTCGATGAGATCGAAGCAGCCCTGGATGACTCCAATATTGTACGTTTTTCGGGTTATCTTCACAAGTTGACAAAGAATACCCAATTCATTATTATTACTCATAGACGCGGTACTATGACAGCTGCAGATAGGCTATATGGTATTACTATGCAGGAAAAAGGCGTGTCAGCGCTCGTTTCTGTTAATTTGATAGAAGCACAGCTGGATCAGTAGGAGAAAAATATTTATGGCAGAAGAGAAAAAGGGCTTTTTCAGTCGCCTTGTGGCAGGCCTTACAAAAACAAGAAACAGTATCGTTTCCGGGTTTGATGCGATCTTCCATGGCTTTTCTGAAATCGATGATGATTTCTATGAAGAACTGGAAGAGATCCTTGTGATGGGAGATATTGGCATCAATACTACCAATGCCATCATCGATGATCTGAAGCAGAAAGTAAAGGAACTGCATATTAAGCAGCCTTCGGAATGCAAAGAGTTGCTGATCGAGAGCATCAAAGCTCAGATGCAGGTCCGGGAAATGGCATATGAATTCGAAAACAGGAAATCCGTGGTGCTTGTGATCGGTGTCAATGGTGCGGGAAAGACCACTTCTATAGGAAAGCTTGCGGCAAAACTTAAAAATCAGAACAAGCGTGTTCTGATCGCAGCGGCGGACACCTTTCGTGCGGCGGCGGTGGAGCAGCTGACTACCTGGGCAAACCGGGCAGGTTGCGAGATCATCGGAGGACAGGAGGGCGCGGACCCGGCTGCAGTTGTATTCGATGCCATCGCAGCGGCAAAGGCGCGGAATGTAGATGTCCTGCTTTGCGATACAGCCGGGCGGCTTCATAATAAAAAAAATCTCATGGAGGAACTGAAAAAGATCCATCGTGTGATCGAGCGGGAATATCCGGAAGCCTATCTGGAAACATTGGTTGTTCTGGATGGAGCGATCGGACAGAATGCATTGGTACAGGCCAGAGAATTTAAGGATGCGACCAATGTTACCGGAATTATCCTGACAAAGCTGGACGGAACTGCCAAGGGTGGTATTGCAGTGGCGATCCAGTCAGAACTGGATATTCCTGTAAAATATATCGGTGTCGGGGAGACGATCGATGATCTGCAGAAATTTGACCCGGACACATTTGTAAATGCACTGTTCAATATCAGCAGCGAACGGCTGTCACAGGAGTCGGATGAAACTTCTCTCGGAGATCTGAAAGCATAAAAGGTGGGCAGATGCAGCAGAAAAGAAATTATCAGAAGGAGCTGGATGCAGTCCTGCAGAATATCAAGAAGCAGGAAATACTTCCGAAGCTCCTTTTGCATAGCTGTTGCGCACCCTGCAGCAGTTATGTGCTGGAATATCTTTCGGAATATTTTGAGATCATTGTCTTTTATTACAATCCAAATATTTCACCGGAAGAAGAATATCACAAAAGGGTAACCGAGATCAAACGCCTTTTAGCACAAATGCCGCTTTCGCATCCGGTCCGCTTTATGGAAGGCACCTATGACCCGCAGCGCTTTTACAGGATGGCAAAGGGGCTGGAAGAGATACCGGAAGGCGGGGAACGCTGTTACAGGTGTTACAAGATGCGTCTGGGTGAGGCATATCAGGCAGCACAGGAAACGGGGGCAGATTATTTTACGACAACGCTTTCGATCAGTCCCCTTAAAAATGCGACCTGGCTCAATACGATCGGCGAAGAATTTGCCGGACCGGACGGAGGAGGCAACGGGACGGCGGTAGGTCCGCGCTGGCTTGTTTCGGATTTTAAAAAAAGAGACGGATATAAGCGTTCCATTCAGCTTTCGGCAGAATATGATCTATACAGACAGAATTACTGTGGGTGCATTTTCTCAGTGAATGAGATGAAAGAGCGGGAACGCAGAAAACAGGAAACGATATCAAATGTATCTGCGGATACATCAATATAGGAGGATGCGGTTATGGCACAGCTCTGGGGAGGACGTTTTACGAAAGAAACAGATCAGCTGGTTTATCGATTCAATGCTTCTATCGGTTATGATCAGAAGTTTTATCGACAGGATATTCAGGGCAGTATGGCCCATGTAAAAATGCTGACTGCGCAAAATATCCTTACGGAAGGGGAAGGCAAGGCCATTTTGGAGGGCCTTCAGAGTATTTTGAATGATGTCGAGAGTGGAAAGCTTGCGATATCAGATGAGTATGAGGATATTCACAGTTTTGTGGAGGCAAACCTGATCGAGAGGATCGGTGATGCAGGAAAGAAACTGCATACCGGACGAAGCAGAAACGATCAGGTGGCGCTTGATATGCGTTTGTATATAAGGGATGAGATCGGAGAGATCGATGATCTGCTCAAAAAGCTGCTGCTGGTCCTGAACCGTATCATGAAAGAAAATCTTAGAACTTATATGCCCGGATTTACGCATCTGCAGAAGGCACAGCCGGTTACACTTGCACATCATTTTGGTGCTTATTTCGAAATGTTTAAGAGAGACCGTAGCAGGATGCATGATATTTATGAGCGTATGAATTACTGCCCCCTCGGATCCGGAGCGCTTGCCGGAACAACTTATCCGCTTGACAGAGAGCTGACGGCATCCCTGCTTGGATTTTACGGACCGACCGCAAACAGCATGGACGGCGTTTCAGACAGAGATTATGTGATCGAGCTGCTGGCAGCAGCATCTACTATCATGATGCACCTGAGCAGATTCTGTGAGGAGATCATTACCTGGAATACCAACGAATATCGATTTGTAGAGATTGATGATGGCTACAGCACCGGAAGTTCCATTATGCCGCAGAAGAAAAATCCGGATATTGCCGAGCTTGTCCGCGGTAAGACCGGACGAGTATACGGTGCATTGAACTCTATGTTAACGACTATGAAGGGTCTTCCGCTTGCCTACAATAAAGATATGCAGGAAGATAAGGAGCTTACTTTTGATGCGATCGATACCGTCAAGGGGTGTCTTGCCTTGTTTACCGGTATGGTCGACACCATGAAATTCCGTAAGGATGTGATGGAGGCTTCTGCCCGCAATGGATTTACTAATGCAACAGATGCAGCGGATTATCTTGTCATGAAAGGGATTCCATTCCGTGATGCGCATGGAATCATCGGTCGTCTTGTCCTTTATTGTATTGATAAAGACTGTGCGCTGGACGATCTTTCTCTGAAAGAATTTCAAACGTTTTCTGAAGCTTTTGGTGAGGATATTTATGATGCGATCAGCATGGAAACCTGTGTTGAGAAGCGGCTGACGACCGGAGCTCCCGGTGTGGCGGCTATGGAAAAAGTGATTATAGCCAATTCGCAATATCTGGAAGGCTGAATTTTGTAAAAATTTGGATAAAATCACAATTGTAAATAGGGTTTGCGTGGAGTAATATACACCTGTGACGTACAAATGTGCGCCGTAAAAATACATTCGAACATGTGCAGGAGGAAATATGGATAAAAAATTAAGAGTGGGGATCTTAGGTGCTACAGGTATGGTCGGACAGCGTTTTATTTCGCTTCTGGAGAATCATCCCTGGTTTGAAGTCATAACAGTAGCAGCCAGCCCGAGAAGTGCAGGCAAGACATATGAGGAGGCGGTAGGCGGACGCTGGAAAATGCAGACACCTATGCCGGAAGCTGTAAAAAAACTTGTGGTTATGAACGTAAATGAAGTAGAGAAGGTAGCTTCCACGGTGGATTTTGTTTTCTCTGCTGTAGATATGTCTAAAGATGAGATCCGTGCGATTGAAGAACAGTATGCAAAGACAGAGACACCTGTTGTTTCAAACAACAGTGCTCATCGCTGGACGCCCGATGTTCCCATGGTGGTTCCGGAGATCAATCCGGAGCATTTTGATGTCATTCAGTATCAGAAAAAACGTCTCGGTACAACCCGTGGATTTATCGCTGTGAAGCCAAACTGTTCGATCCAGAGTTATGCACCGGTTCTTACAGCATGGAAAGAGTTTGAACCTTATGAGGTTGTTGCGACAACTTATCAGGCAATCTCAGGAGCGGGCAAGACATTTAAAGACTGGCCGGAGATGGTGGAAAATATTATTCCCTATATCGGCGGCGAAGAAGAAAAGAGCGAGATGGAACCGCTTCGCCTCTGGGGTAAGATTGAAAATGGCGTGATCGTGAAAGCAGAGGAGCCGAAGATCACATGTCAGTGCATCCGTGTACCGGTTTTAAATGGCCATACCGCTGCTGTGTTTGTAAAATTCCGTAAGAACCCGACCAAAGAGCAGCTGATCTCGAAACTGACAGAGTTCAGCGGTCTGCCGCAGGAGCTGAATCTGCCAAGCGCACCCAAACAGTTTATCCGCTACATGGAAGAGGATAATCGCCCGCAGGTACAGCTGGATGTAGATTACGAAAACGGCATGGGTGTTTCCGTAGGACGTATCCGCGAAGACAGCATTTATGACTGGAAATTTGTCGGCCTTTCCCATAATACAGTCCGCGGTGCTGCCGGTGGTGCGGTTCTCTGTGCGGAAACCCTTGTTGCGAAAAATTACATTTCTGCTAAATGATCTTTTTGAATGCGAGGTCTGCTTTATACAATGCTCCGATAACGATACGGATTGAAAAGCTGCTTTTCTAAAATGCCGCACAAGATCAGTATTGTTATTGGAGTGTTTTCGTATTATGATCTGGTTATCTGTTCACATTTCATTTTTAGTTTCTTAAAGGATCATTCATGGGTAAAAAATTATATATTGCGGAAAAGCCCAGCGTTGCACAGGAATATGCAAAAGCGTTGGGCGAACGTATGAGACGGGGGGACGGTTTCCTGGAGTCTGACAATATTGTGGTGACATGGTGCGTCGGACATCTGGTGACTATGAGCTACCCTGAAAAGTATGATGAAAAATATAAAAAATGGAGTTTTGAAACGCTTCCCTTTCTTCCGCAACAGTGGAAATACGAGATCATCAAACCGGTTGCAAAGCAGTTTAAGATCGTGAAAGAACTTCTGAATCGAGAGGATGTAGATACGATTTATGTGTGCACCGATTCCGGGCGGGAAGGAGAGTATATTTATCGCCTTGTTGCGATGATGGCCGGCGTGAAAAATAAAACACAGAAACGGGTATGGATCGATTCTCAGACCGAGGAAGAGATCCTGAGAGGCATACGTGAAGCAAAAGACATTTCGGAATATGACCATCTTTCAGAGGCGGCTTATCTCCGTGCAAAAGAAGATTATCTGATGGGAATCAATTTTTCCCGTGCGCTTTCTTTAAAATATGGCTATGCGGTAAACAATTATCTGGGCGGAAAGTATCAGGCAATCGCAGTAGGACGGGTTATGACCTGTGTCCTCGGTATGGTCGTCCGGAGAGAGCGGGAGATCAGGAATTTTGTAAAAACACCTTTTTATCGGGTTATATCGAATCTGAAAACAGGGGAGATAAAGATTGCAGGTGAATGGAAAGTTTCTTCTGGCAGCCGTTACGAGGGTTCACCTCTGCTTTATAAAGAAAACGGATTCCGTAAAAAGGAAGACGCGGAAAGCATGATAGGTCTTCTCTCGGAACATCAGCCTCTGCTTGCCCTTGTGGAAAAGATAGAGAAGAAAAAAGAAACAAGAAATGCCCCGCTTCTTTACAATCTTGCGGAACTCCAGAATGACTGTTCCAAAAGGTTTAAGATCAGTCCGGATCAGACCCTTTCGATCGTGCAGGAATTATATGAAAAAAAACTGGTTACTTATCCCAGAACGGACGCACGTGTACTTTCCACAGCCGTGGCAAAGGAGATAGGCCGTAATATCCGCGGCCTTACGAAACATCCGGTGCTTGCGGAATTTGCGGAACGGATTCTGAAGGAAGGTAGCGAGAAGGGAATTGCAAATACCAGATATACCAATGACAAGCAGATCACAGACCATTATGCCATCATTCCGACAGGGTCAGGCATCAGCGGGCTCGATAAGCTCTCAGATCTCTCCGGAAAAGTATACGATCTGATCGCAAGGCGCTTTTTGTCCATTTTTTATCCGCCGGCAGTTTATCAAAAACTGTCCATAACCGCGAAAATCGACACAGAGAGATTTTATGCAAATTACCGCGTCCTGGAAAAAGAAGGCTATCTGGCTATTGCCGGAATTCCGCAGACCAAAAAGAAAGAAGACGAGGAGGATGCCGCGGACGAGTGCGACAAGAATCTGCTCAGTCAGCTTTCTGCAATCAAAAAAGGTGATCAGATTCCGGTGGATGGTTTTGAGATCAAAGAAGGAGAAACATCACCACCGAAACGTTACACCTCGGGTTCAATGATCCTGGCTATGGAAAACGCCGGACAGTTGATCGAGGATGAAGACCTGCGTGCACAGATAAAAGGAAGCGGGATCGGCACATCGGCCACCCGTGCTGAGATCCTGAAAAAACTCTTTTCGATCAAGTATCTTGGTTTGAATAAAAAAACACAGGTGATCACACCGACGCATATGGGAGAGATCGTTTATGATGTTGTTGATGATTCCATCAGACCTCTCTTGAATCCCGAGCTGACAGCCAGCTGGGAAAAGGGACTTACTTATGTTGCGGAAGGCAGCATTACCGGAAAAGAGTATATGGATAAACTGGAAAATTTTGTGTCCCGCCATACACTGCGTGTAAAATCTTTGAACAATCAGAATATGCTGCGGGGAAAGTTCGACCAGAGTGCTGTACATTATAAGAAAAAAAGCTTTACGAATAAGTGACTTTATGAGAAAATAAAAATGTTTGAAAAAGTATTTGGTGTGCTTTTTTCCGCAAAGGAAAGCCGTCAGAATCGCGGCAGTTTATTTTGAAAGGAGATTAGTAATGATCTACACAAAAGAAGTTCAGAACATGTGTCCTGTAGCTAAGGGTGCAAAACATGAGCCTGCTCCGATCCCTGAAGAGGGAAAGTGGGTTCATGCAAAAAAGATTGAAGATATTTCCGGTTTCACACATGGCATTGGCTGGTGTGCACCGCAGCAGGGTGCCTGCAAACTTTCTCTTAATGTAAAGAACGGTGTGATCGAAGAGGCCCTGGTTGAGACAATCGGATGCTCTGGCATGACCCATTCCGCAGCTATGGCAGCTGAGATCCTTCAGGGGAAAACTATTCTGGAAGCCCTGAATACAGACCTTGTCTGTGACGCGATCAATACAGCTATGAGAGAGCTCTTCCTGCAGATCGTTTACGGACGTACACAGAGTGCGTTTTCAGATGATGGTCTTGCAGTCGGTGCTGGTCTTGAGGATCTTGGAAAAGGCCTTCGTTCTCAGGTTGGTACCATGTACGGAACAAAAGAGAAAGGTGTTCGCTACCTGGAGATGGCTGAAGGCTATGTAACAGGTATCGCGCTTGACGAAAATAACGAAGTGATCGGCTATCAGTTTGTTTCTCTCGGAAAGATGACTGACTTTATCAAAAAGGGCGACGATCCCAATACAGCATGGGAAAAAGCAAAAGGTCAGTACGGCCGTGTAGCAGATGCGGTTAAGATCATCGACCCGCGTGTAGAGTAAGAAGGGAGGACAAAAGGAATGGCATTATTTGAGTCTTATGAAAGAAGAATTGACCAGATCAACGCAGTTCTGGCAAAATATGGAATCAGCTCTATTGAAGAAGCTGAGAAGATCACCAAGGACGCAGGTCTGGATGTTTATAATCAGATCAAAGGCATTCAGCCGATCTGTTTTGAGAATGCATGCTGGGCTTATATTGTAGGTGCAGCGATCGCGATCAAAAAAGGCTGCCGCAAGGCATCGGATGCTGCTGCAGCGATCGGTGAAGGACTTCAGTCTTTCTGCATCCCAGGCTCTGTTGCGGATCACAGAAAAGTAGGTCTTGGACACGGTAATCTTGGAAAGATGCTTCTGGAAGAGGAAACCGAGTGTTTCTGCTTCCTGGCAGGTCATGAGTCATTTGCTGCAGCAGAAGGTGCGATCGGTATTGCTGAAAAAGCCAATAAAGTACGTCAGAAACCGCTTCGTGTTATCCTGAACGGTCTCGGAAAAGATGCTGCACAGATCATTTCCCGTATCAATGGATTTACTTATGTTGAAACAAAGTACGATTATACAACCGCAAAGCTCAATATCGTATATGAAAAAGCTTTCTCGACAGGACTTCGTGCTACCGTAAAATGCTACGGTGCGGATGATGTGCAGGAAGGTGTTGCGATCATGCATCATGAGAATGTAGGTGTTTCCATCACCGGTAACTCTACAAATCCGACCCGTTTCCAGCATCCGACAGCAGGAACCTATAAGAAAGAATGTATTGAGCAGGGCAAGAAATATTTCTCAGTTGCATCCGGCGGCGGTACAGGCCGTACCCTGCATCCGGACAATATGGCAGCAGGTCCCGCTTCCTATGGTATGACAGATACAATGGGACGTATGCACAGCGATGCACAGTTCGCAGGTTCTTCTTCTGTACCGGCACACGTAGAGATGATGGGTCTGATCGGAGCCGGCAACAACCCAATGGTTGGTATGACTGTTTCTGTAGCTGTAGCAGTGGAAGAGGCTGCTAAGGCTGGAAAATTCTGATTGATGTAAGTTTTGATCAATGCGAACAGTGAACGGCTTTCTGTGTTTACGCAGGGCCATGACATCTGTTGCATAAAAAGCAATAAGAAAGCTGCCGCATAAATGCGGCAGTTTTCTTGCATTTTTCAAGAAATTTGAAGCGTACTGGAACGCTCTGTTCGTTCTATCAAAAAAGGGGCAGATTATGAAAAGCAATCATCTGATTCTGGGTATTCTCGCACACGTTGATGCAGGAAAAACAACTTTATCAGAAGGGATCCTTTATCTTTCAGGTGCGATCCGTAAAATGGGGAGAGTAGATCATCAGGATGCATTTCTCGATACAGATCATATGGAAAAGGCACGTGGAATTACGATCTATTCCAAACAGGCAGAATTTCCGCTTGGGGAAAAAACGATAACGCTTCTGGATACCCCGGGACATGTTGATTTCTCCCCGGAGATGGAGCGGGCACTGCAAATGATGGATGCAGCCGTGCTGGTGATCAGCGCACCGGATGGTGTGACAGGTCAGGTCAGAGTGCTCTGGAAGCTCTTGCAGCTCTACAGGATGCCGGTTTTCCTTTTTGTGAATAAAATGGATCAGCCCGGTATGGACCGAGGGGATATTCTTGCTCAGCTGCAGGCAGAGCTGGATGATAAATGTCTGCCTTTTCAGGAGGATCTTTCATCAGAAGAATGGCAGGAATCGCTTGCCCTGTGTGATGAGAAAATGATGGACTTCTATCTGGAGGGAAATGCGATTGAGACAGACGAAATAAAACGGCTGATCATGGATCGCAGAGTTTTTCCTGTGTATTTTGGTTCGGCACTTAAAATGCAGGAAGTAGACAGGCTTCTTGATGGAATGGACCAGTATCTCAGCCCTATGGATTATCCGTCTGATTTCGGTGCCCGCGTTTATAAAATCTCCAGAGATGAACAGGGAAACCGTCTGACCTGGATGAAGATCACCGGTGGCAGCTTGAAGGTAAAAACGGTTTTATCGGGAGAGGGGAGGAAAGGCCCCTGGGAGGATAAAGTAGATCAGATCCGTATTTACAGCGGCAGCAGTTTTGAGCCGGTACAGGAGGTATCTTCAGGAGAGATCTGCGCTGTGACAGGGCTTCCATACACCTGGTCCGGAGAAGGAATCGGCGCAGAAACGGACCAGACACAGAATATGCTTTCGCCTGTCCTTACCTATAGCATTATCCCGCCGGAAGATGCACCGCTCCCTGCTGTGCTTGGGAATTTGCGTCGGCTGGAGGAAGAGGAACCCATGCTGCATGTGGCTTATTCTGAGCAGAAGCGAGAGATCTCAGTTCAGATCATGGGGCAGGTGCAGATGGATATTATCAAAGACCAGATGCTCTCGCGTTTCGGACAGAGGATCTCCTTTGGCCCTGGAAGCATTGTTTATAAGGAAACGATTTTGGAACCGGTTGTCGGGGTCGGACATTTTGAGCCGCTTCGGCATTATGCGGAAGTGCAGTTGCTGATGGAGCCCACAGCGCCGGGAACCGGACTGACCTTTTCTTCTCTCTGCCCGGAGGATGAATTTGGAAAAACCTTTCAGAAGCAAGTGCTTTCTCATTTGCAGGAAAAGCAGCACAAGGGAGTTTTGACAGGGTCAGATATCACTGATATGAGGATTTCAATTCTTGCAGGAAGATCGCATGTTAAGCACACGGAAGGCGGGGATTTCCGTGAAGCATCATACCGTGCAATCCGGCAGGGGCTGATGTGTGCAAAAAATATTTTGCTGGAACCCTTTTATGATTTCAGACTGAAACTGCCTGCAGAGTATATCGGACGTGCCATGACAGACCTGCAGCAGATGGGCGGCAGTGTAAACCCGCCGGAAACAGATGGCAGCAATGCAATACTGACAGGATGCGCACCGGCATCCGGCCTAAATTTATATCAGGAAGATCTTACCGCTTATTCTCGTGGTCAGGGACACCTGTTTTATACATTTGCAGGATATAAGCCCTGCAGAGATGCAGAAAGAGTGATCAAAATAAGCGGGTATGATCCGGATCAGGATAAGGAAAATCCGTCATGTTCTGTATTTGTGCATCATGGTGTGACAACGCTTGTGCCATGGGATATGGTCTCTTCTTATCAGCATACGGATCGCGACAAGTCTTCTCAAGACAACCTGACGGCGCTTTCCGATGAGGAACAATTTGGAACAAAAGAAGATGGATCGGTGAGGGGATTTGTAGCTGACAGGCAAAAAATGAGTGAAGCTGCCTTATCTTTTAAAGAACGTCAAAAGAGATATGAAGTAACGCAAAATGAATTGAATGAAATATTTGCAAGAACTTACCGGACCTCAGCCGATAAGGAGGAAGACCGGGCAGACAGACGTCAAGGGTGGAAACATCGAAGAAGAACGGAAAGTGCTTCTTATTCAAATGAAGTTCATAATGCTCGTAAAAACCATTTGAAAAATCAGGGAAGCTCAGGAAAGGCCGCAGGCCGATCTGCAGATCAAGAGTATCTTCTGGTAGATGGCTACAATATTATCTTTGCATGGCCGGACCTGAGAGAACTAGCTGCAAAGAATATTGATGCTGCCAGAGACCGCCTGATCGATATCCTGTCGGATTACCAGGGCTACCGTGGCTGCACGCTGATCCTTGTCTTCGATGCATACAGGGTAAAAGAAGGGAAGGGCAGCTGGCTTCGTTATCATAATATTCATGTGGTCTTTACAAAAGAAGCAGAAACTGCGGATCAGTATATTGAGAAAACCGTGCACGAGATCGGTCATAAGTACCGCGTACAGGTTGCAACCTCTGACGCGTTGGAGCAGATGATCATCCTCGGAGAAGGCGCACAGCGCATCTCTGCAGCCGGACTTCAGGAAGAGATCGGTAATTATCGCAGACAGCTTCGGGAGGAATATCTTACCCGTTTAGCACCCGGCGGTAGAAACCGTCCCTTCGAAGAACTCCTGAAACAGAATGAATCCTGAAAAAAATCTGCTTATTCAGCTGCCCATCCGGAAAGATATGACTCCTGCTCCGGTGTGAGCGTATCAATCTGCAGTCCCATTGCTTTTAGTTTTGCCCATCCGATCTCATCATCGATCGAATCCGGGACATTGTATACCTTTTTTGTAAGTTCCTTGCGGTGGTCGGCCATCCATTTCAGACTCAGTGCCTGTACAGCGAAAGACATATCCATGATCTCAGCCGGGTGTCCCATGCCGCATGCAAGATTTACCAGACGACCATCACCCAGTACATTCAGCGTTCTGCCGTCTGCAAGTGTGTATCCGACAATGTTATTGCGACGCGTATCTTTGCTCACTGACATCTCTTCCAGTTTTGCGACAGCTACCTCACAGTCAAAATGGCCGGCATTGCAAAGGATCGCCTGATCCTTCATGATTTCGAAATGACGTGGCACGATGACATCCTTGCATCCTGTAACTGTTACGAAAATGTCCCCGACTTTTGCAGCCTCATCCATGGGCATGATGCGGAATCCGTCCATGGTAGCGTCCAGCGCTTTGAAGGGATCCACCTCTGTTACGATCACGTTTGCACCCATACCCTTCGCGCGCATTGCAGTGCCCTTGCCGCACCAGCCGTAACCGGCTACAACAACCGTTTTGCCGGCAACGATCAGATTTGTAGTATCCATGATCGCAGTCCATACAGACTGTCCGGTACCGTATTTGTTGTCATAATAGTGTTTTGCTTTGGCATCGTTGACAGCCATCATCGGGCAGGGCAGCAGTCCCTCGCGTTCACGTGCTTTCAGGCGGTGGATACCGGTTGTTGTCTCCTCACATCCGCCGATCAGCTGATCCCCGAAATCTGCGCATCTGCCGCCTAAGAGATTGATCAGGTCCCCGCCGTCATCCACGATTAGATGTGGGTGACAGGCAAGTGTTTCAACAAGAAGTTCTTCGTATTCTTCAGGGGATACGCCATGGATGCCGAAGGTCTGAATGCCCATTTGGGCAACCGCTGCGGCAACATCATCCTGTGTGGAAAGCGGATTGCAGCCGGTTAAAAAAACTTCGGCTCCGCCCTTTGCCAGTACCAGACCAAGGTTTGCGGTTTTTGCTTCGAGGTGGACTGATACAGCGATTCTCATTCCACGGAAAGGTTTTTCTTCTTCAAACTGTTTTTCAATCTGACTGAGTGCCGGCATGAAAGAACGGACCCATTCAATTTTTTTTCTTCCGGAAGGTGCTAAAGATGCATCTTTTATTCTGCTCATATTGTTTCTCCTAATGTTATTTGTATCATGTTTGTTTCTTTTTTTGGATTCGGATGCTTAAAGATATTCCTCTGCGATCTTTCCTACTTCGTAATATACCCGTTCCAGATCGATGGTAAGCAGTTCTCTGTTTCGCATGAGGAATTTACCGTTGACCATGGTATCGGTCACCTCTCCGCCGTTAGCCGAGTAACAGAGGGAGGAGAGAATATTGTTATTGGGATAGAGGGACGGTGCCTTAAGATCCAGGAAGGTGAGATCGGCTTTGGCTCCTTTGCAGATGATGCCAAGTCTGGCATCCATACCAAGCGCTTTGCCTCCGTTGATGGTAGCAGCTGCGATCACTGACTGGGCACCCATAGCAGTTGAATCCTTCTGAAGCCCTTTATGGATCAGGGAGAGCAGTCCCATTTCGCGGAACATATTCAGCGTGTTGTTGCTGGAAGTTCCGTCTGTTCCAAGTGTGAGATTGATCCCGGCTTTTTCCATTTCGACAGCCGGAGCAAATCCATTTCCGAGTTTGGCATTGCTGGCAGGATTGGTTACAACAGAAGCTTTGTTTTCAGCGATGATCGCAATGTCATCTCCGCGCATTTGAACACAATGTGCATAGATCGTTCGATCGTCCATAAAACCGACTTCCTTCATGAGTGCAACCGGTGTTTTTCCATATTTTTTCAGACAATCTTCAACTTCTGTGATTCCTTCGGACAGATGGGTCTGCTTCAGCAGTCCGAGACGTGCCGCTTCAGAAGCAACCTGACTGTAAAGTTTCGGTGAGCAGCTGTAAGGGGCATGTGGAGAAAGAATAAAGGAAATATGGTCATTTTCGTATTGCTCTTTCTCATAAAGTGCCTCATCGTACCGGCGTTTTCCGTCTGTAAAGAGATCTTCTCCCACCAGACCACGACCGATAAAAGCCCGCATACCCGTGTCTGAAGCAGCTTTTCCGGACATGCCTTTATACATATGCATATCAACGTAGCTTGTTGTGCCGCTTCTCAGCATTTCGGCAAAAGCCAGAAGATTGGTCCAGTAGGCACCTTCTGTTGGGAGCCGGTCCTCCACAGGCGATACGCGGTTGAAAAGCCATTCACCAAAATCCACATCATCCGCATAATTGCGCAGGATGGTCATGTATGCATGTGTATGCATGTTGATCAGTCCCGGCATGACCAGACGGTCGGTTGCGTCTATTACATCCCATTTTACAGCAGGATCAGGATTTTCACTGCCGATGCCGGCGATTAAAGTATCCACTGTATACAGGTCGGTTTTCTGTGTGTAAAAGCCTTGTTCTCCATGGAGGAGCAATGTTCCGTTTTGAATATGATAGTTCATGAGTTTTCCTGCTTTCTTTCTGGGTTTTACTTCTAAGGGTCGTAACCTTCGTATTTTAGCATCAGAAGAGTGACTTTTCAACTTTGAGAGGCGAAACATTTGATTTCACCGTAATGACGGATGCAGCCAGCCTGCTTCCGTATCGGCAGGCCTCCTCAAAATCAAGTCCGGCTGTCAAGGCTGCAGATGCGCCGGCACAGAATGCATCACCGGCTCCTGTTGTGTCGACAACATCTACTTTTTCCGGAGGACAGAGACCTGTATCTCCCTGCGGATCGCAGAAGAGTGCACCACGGCTCCCAAGGGTGATGATCATGCTTTTTATGGATCTCTTTTGTGATTCTTTTCGGAGAATGTCCCGGAGCTGATCTTCTGAAAATCCATTTAAATCAATTCCAAACAGTTGTCCTGCTTCCTGTTCATTACAGATAAAGCACTCGGAGGCAGCGAGCTGATCCGTCCGCCCGGCTGCAACTGTCATATTGGAAATCAGCGAATAAACGGGGCAATGGTATTTCTGGGCATAATAAAAAACTTTATCTGCTGCTTCACGGTCGATGTCCAGTTCCAGGATGATGCTGTCTGCATCTGAAAAGATAGATTCGGCATCGCGGTCAAGCAGATCACATAAGGGATTCAGCTCTGATCTGACGGAAATGGATGATGCCACATCTCCTTCGGCATTAAAGATGGCCAGCCAGGTTCCCATTCCGTTCGGACTTCGTCCGACATGATCTGTGCAGACTCCGACGGATTCCAGATGCTTCAGGATCTCGTCCCCGGTTCCGTTCTCGTCCACAAGACTTACAAAAGTAGGATGGATGCCAAAACAGGTAAGATCCTCGGCTACATTTCTGCCGACACCTCCATGTACCTGCTGGATATAGCCAATATTTCTTCCGTTGGGAATAAATGCCCCCAAAGGAAAGCCTTTGATATCTACAAAAATGGTTCCGATCACAATGATTTTCATATTTCACCTGCAGAAATGGTTTGATATTGTTTTTTTCGACTCATTATATCATGAAATGTAATCTTTTTCTTGTAGTTTTTCTATCCTGTGTTATAATGAACCCATAATTAAATCTGTGCAAAATAGGACTCCATGCGTCAAGTGTTCATTGGATGGGGAGTTGCCGTGAAACGAAAAGCTCGTCTTACGATATGGAGTCTGCACCCGTTGCAATAGTTAGATGGATTGTCGCATCTTGTATTGTGTAAGGGATACAAGGTGCGATTTTTTATGATATAGGGGATTAAGTGGCAAAAAAATGGGCGCACTTGCCCCAGGGGCAAGTGTGGACATTTTTTCAGACATTTAAGACCCGAACAAAAATGAGCATGTAAGGCGATAGCCTGGAATGCGAATTTTTGCAGCACAGCGAGAGTGTAAAGCACGGAGCTGTGCGTATATCATAAAAAGTGGTGCA
>R11__coassemble_235_pt1 | contig 40078 bp, 33 predicted proteins | sample R11__metabat2_high_PE_057 | metagenome-assembled genome bin R11 | reverse complement strand
TGTTATCTAAGGACATCTCTGACATTTTCCAACCAACAATATCTTTACGCCATCTGTTGAAGATTTATATATTGAATCTATTTAGACGTTATGTTAAGATGTGATTACAAGAGAGTTTACAATTATTACGAGAGAGTTTTCGGAGAGTATTAAAATTATGAAGAAAAAGAAATTTCTTGCCTTAGGCCTTGTTGCGCTTCTCGGCGCCACACAGGCTTTCACAGTAAGCGCAGATGAGATTGACGATGTTCGTCAGCAGAAGGCTGAGACGGAAGCACAGCAGAGCGCCCTTGCCGATACGATCAACGACCTGGAGGAACAGAAGAACCAGATCACCGGAGAGATCGACAGTCTGGACGGTCAGCTGATCACTACCATCGCAGCCATTAATTCGTTAAATGAGCAGATCGAGACAACCCAGGTGCAGCTGGAGGAGACGTCAGCAAATCTGGAAGTCGCGGAAGCAGATAAAGAGACCGAATATGAGGCCATGAAGAAGAGGATCCAGTACCTGTATGAAAAGGGCGGAGACGCCGGCTGGGCGACAATCCTTCTGGAGGAGTCCAACATTGCGGATCTTCTGAATCAGGCAGAATATACACAGCAGATGTATTCCTACGACAGAGAATGTCTGGAAAGCTATGCGGCGATCGTTACAGAAGTCAGCAATCTGCAGGCGCAGCTGGCAGAGCAGGAGCAGACTCTGCAGAGCGCAAAGCAGGGTTCCGAGGAAGAGCAGGCTTATCTGGAGGAGCTGATCACAGAAAAGAAAGCAACCTGCGCAGATTTCGATCTGCAGCTGGAGAATGCGAACGAGAAAGCAATCCTTTACCAGGCATTGATCGAACAGCAGAATGCTGAGATCCAGCGTCTGGCGGAAGAACAGGCCGCAGCGGCAGCGGCCGCAGCAGCAGCCGCAGAAGCAGAGGCGGCACAGCAGGCTGCAGCATCTGAATCGGCAGCTGCAGATACAGGCAGCACATCTACAGATGCAGGTGCATACGACGACAGTTCTTCTTACTATAGTTCGTATGATGATAGTGCAAGCAGCAGCGGGAGCAGTTCCTCAGGCAGTGCTTCCTATTCATCATCAAGTTCCAGTGCCGGTCAGGCAATCGCAGACTATGCTTGTCAGTTTATCGGTAACCCCTATGTATGGGGCGGCAACAGCCTGACGACAGGAACAGATTGCTCCGGTTTTGTCAACCTGGTCTATGCAGCATGCGGATACAGTGTATCCCGTCAGTCCAGTGCACTCCGAGGCGATGGCGTGGGTGTTTCCTATGCAGAAGCACAGGCGGGCGATATCATTTGTTATGAAGGGCATGTAGCGATTTACCTGGGCGGTGGACAGATCGTTCACGCAAGCAACGAGAGCACGGGTATCACCACAGGAAGTGCAACGTATGCGCCGATCCTGGCAGTAAGACGAGTAGCAGGTTAAACGCTTGCCCTTATGTCTTGAACAACGTATACGCAAGGTCATTTGCATCACATGTTATCATTATTTTTATGAACTTTGGGCTGTCAGTTTTGGCAGCCCTCTTCCATTTTCGTGGATTTTATGTAAAAATAGAATTCGAAAGACCCAGCATATGCGAAAGGAGAAGGACAAAATGATCATTATTCAGGGTAAGGGTGTATCTAAGGGTGTTGCAAAAGGAAAACTTTATTTTTATAAAAGAGCAGATACTACGGTAACATTGCAGAAGGTTGAAGATATAGAGACGGAAAAAGAACGTTTTACGGGTGCGCAGGAAAAGACCATGAGCCAGCTAAACGATCTGGCTGAGAAGGCAAGAGAAGAGGCAGGAGACGAATCTGCTCTGCTTTTTGAGACACATGCTATGTTCGTCGAGGATGATGATTATGTTGAGTCTGTCATGAATATCATTGAAGAAGAGCAGTGCTGCGCAGAATATGCGGTGCATCAGACCGGCGAACAGTTTGCAGCCATGTTTGCGGCTATGGACGATGCCTATATGCAGGCCCGTTCCGCAGATGTAAGAGATGTATCACAGAGACTGGTCAACAATCTGATGGGACTTGTTGAGGGCGGGATCGATGCTGATGAACCGGTCATTCTGGCGGCTGACGATCTGGCACCATCCGAGACTATTCAGCTGGACAAGAGCAAGATTCTTGGTTTTGCGACTATGGGAGGCTCCGGAAATTCCCATACCGCGATCCTTGCAAGGACCATGGCGATCCCGGCGATCTGCGGGCTTGGCGACGGTCTGAAAGAGGAGTACAACGGTCGTCTGGCTTATATTGATGGTGAGACCGGTGAAGTCGTTCTGGATCCGGATGAGCTCACAGCGGCTGCGCTGAAGACTAAATATGACAAACAGCAGGAGATGAAGGAACTGCTTCAGACCATGAAGGGCCAGGAAGATGTAACACTCGACGGGCGCGAGATGATGGTTTACTGCAATATCGGATCTCCCGAGGATGTTGCGGCGGTCCTTAGCAATGATGGCCAGGGAATCGGCCTTTTCAGAAGTGAATTCCTGTATCTTGCAGCATCTGACTATCCGACAGAGGATGAGCAGTTTGAAGCCTACAAAAAAGTTGCGGCAGCCATGGACGGAAAACGTGTCGTGATCCGTACACTGGATATTGGCGCCGATAAGCAGGTCGATTATTTTGATATGCAAAAAGAAGAAAATCCGGCAATGGGCGTACGTGCCATTCGTATCTGCCTGAACCGTCCGGAAGTATTCCGTACACAGCTCAGGGCACTTTACAGAGCAAGTGCTTTCGGCAAAGTGGCTATCATGTTCCCAATGATCACTTCTGTATGGGAGGTAAAAGAGTGTAAGAGAGCCTGCCAGAAGGTTATGCAGGAACTGGAAGCGGAGGGGATCCCCTTCAATAAGGACACGGAGATCGGTATCATGATAGAGACACCGGCTTCGGTTTTTGTGGCGGATGCCCTGGCAAAAGAAGTGGATTTCTTCTCAGTCGGCACAAACGATCTGACACAGTATACGCTGGCCTGTGACCGTCAGGCAAACGATCTGGGCAAGTTCTTCGATCCACATCATCCGGCTGTTCTGCGGGCCCTGAAGATGGCAACAGAGGCAGCACATGCTGCAGGTATCTGGATCGGCATCTGCGGCGAGCTTGGCGCGGATATCAGCCTGCTGCCTACATTCCTGGCGATTGGAATTGATGAGCTGAGCGTGACGCCATCATCGGTACTGCCGCTTCGCGCCGAGATCCGCAAGAGCATTGCCGGAACCTGTACACTGGAGAAACTAGAGTGCTAAGATGGAAGAAACCTTAAAAAGCGCAAAGCACGAAGCGACGCGAGAGTACGTAAGCACTGTGCTGCTCGTCCGGTGGACGAGCGCTTAACGCAGACCGGAACGTAGACGACACGTATCGCGTAAAATGTAGTGTGGATATCATCACATGTACGTTTTTGATCATCATGCAGAAAGGAGAAGAGCGTATGGAAAAAACAGAACATGACCGGATCATAATGCACCGTATGCTCCGAATTCTGCTGATTGTTACGATCCTTGTCGTATTTTTCGGCATTTTACATGCTGTTTTGGTCCTGCCGGACCGAAGTGATACGCAGTCAGTTGTGAATAGAGAACTGACGGACTGGATCCCGGAAGATGCGGCGGATTCTTCAGCGGGTTCCGGTGCTGTTGAAACAGAGCAGATTTTCACGATGACTTTGCCGGCTGAGGAACTCTCAGGCCGATCTATCCTGCTCTGGAATAATGGACAAACGATACAGCTGTCCCTGAACGGGGAGGAGATCGGTATTCTGGATCCTGAGCCTTTTACTGAAATTTTAAGAGTCTCTGGCATGGCTTTGTTTGACTTGCCGGAGATCTCAGGCAGCGGCACACTTTCTCTTTCTATTACGCCGCTCTCAGATGGATCTGTTACTGTTCCCCGTGTGGTTCTGGGTACCCATCTTGGCCTGCGCAGGCTGCTTGTAAAGCGGGATCTGGCTACGGTCATTCTGCTTACTCTGCTTTTGGTCCTCGCTCTTATTCTGGTGGTTTCGGGCATCTTTTATAAGGCTTACGTAAGCCGCGGAATGCGTCTGGCGGCCATGATCCTCTTTCTGGTTGATGGCTTTCTGTGGGCGACGACGGATACAGGTATCTATATGTTTCTCGGTCTGCGCATGGAGATGGCGGGACTGATCTGCTACTACGCTTTTATGATCCTTCCCGCGCCCGTTTTGATACAGTGCTGGTCGATCAGTGAGAAAAAGAATCGTCTTGTTTATATGAATTTCCTGCTGCTGGCTCTGAATCTGGTCATACAGATGTTCCTGTCGGCGACCGGTCTGGTCCCACTGCAGGATATGATCTTTATGACGCATGCGCTGATGTTCCTCACCCTGATCGACTGTCTTATGATGGTCCGCTCCTCACTTAAGGATTCTGAGCAGAAGTATCTGAATCTATATTATTATGATATCATCATCCTGACAGTGCTCGCGGTTCTGGCAGTGGTCTGCTATTGGTTTTTTGGAAGCAGTGTTTATCGTGTGATCACGCTGGCAGCTATGGTCCTGTTCCATCTGGTTGTTGAAGTGATCGTTCTGCTGGAGCATCGGGATGAAGTGCGCCTGCAAAAAGAAAAAGAGGCGCAGACACGTATATTGGAGACATTCTCTTATACGGATGTTATGACGAATCTACCCAACCGGCGGGCCTTCGATGAGTTTTTGTTTAAGATCGCGGAACATGAGGAGGCGTATCCGAGAGCATTGTTGATGATGCTTGATCTGAATGGTTTGAAGCTTGTAAACGATATGTATGGCCATCAGGCGGGAGATACGCTCATCTGCACCGCAGCCGATTGTCTGCGGACTGTATTTGAAGGGTGTGGTCTGGTCAGCCGGATCGGCGGCGATGAGTTTACGGTTGTCATCAGCGACGCGGAACATAGTCCTTTCTGGTATATCACTGCCTTGCGTACTGAGACAGACCGTTTTAATGAGAACTCGGAATACAAGCTTTCGTTTGCCGCAGGCGGCAGTTATCTGCACGACGGAAATGGCAATGCCAAAACTGTTTCTGACTGGAAACAGGAAGCGGACAGCGCCATGTATATCAACAAAAACCGTATGAAAATGGAGACCAGGGAAGGGAGTCTGGAAGAGATCATAGATGGGATCGTTCAGGCTTCGGATGCCCGCGACAGCAACACGGCCGAGCATTCGGTGCGAGTTGCGGCCATGGCGGTTTTCCTGGCCGAAAAAGCCGGAGAAGAACCGGGGTCGGTGAATCATATTGAAAGAGCTGCCTTGCTGCATAATCTTGGAAACATATCGATTCCGGACAGTATCCTTATGAAGCCCGGCAACCTCACTGAAAAAGAGAAAGCGATCATGCAGCGTCACACTGTGATCGGAAGCGCCATCGTCCGGCGCGCGGCCGGATTCGAGAGAGTGGCTCGCATCATCCTGCAGCATCACGAACGCTGGGATGGCGGCGGCTATCCGGACGGTCTGAAAGGCGAAGAGATCGATATGGGTGCCCGCATCATTGCTCTTTGCGATTCCATAGAGGCCATGACCAGCCCCCGGAGCTACCGCCCCGGTATCAGCTGGGATGACTGCCGCGCCGAGATCGAACGCAACCTCGGCAAACGCTATGACCCGGAACTGGGCCGTATGGCACTTGCCAATTGGGGCGATATCATCGACATCAAAATGCGAAAAGCCAAAATGTTGTAGGGCGGCTTACTTTCTGTATGCGGCCTCGACGCACCTGCAGATTCCATCCACATCGAGACCATATTTTGCGAGCACCTGCTCCCCTTTGCCGGATTCACCGAAGGTGTCCTGCACACCGATCTTGTGAACCGGGCAGATCGCGTATGGTGCGACTGCGTCACAGACGGCACTGCCAAGGCCGCCGATCACTGAATGCTCTTCGATCGTAAAGATCATTTTGGTTTCACGCGCTGCCTGCAGCACGATCGCCTCATCGAGGGGCTTGATCGTATGGATGTTGATCACTCTGACGCTGATCCCTTTATTTTCCAGTGCTTCTGCAGCTTCCAGAGCGCGGGAGACCATAAGACCTGTGCCAATCAGTGTGATATCTTTCCCTTCTTTTAAAAGGATGCCTTTTCCAAGCTCAAAGTGATAATCTGCTCCGGTGTTGAAAACCGGTCCCGGAAGGCGTCCGAAGCGCAGGTAGACCGGACCCTGATATTCATATGCTGCTTTGACAGCGGCTCTTGCTTCGATATCATCCGAAGGATTGATGATCGTCATTCCCGGGATGGTCCGCATCAGGGCGATATCTTCGTTGCACTGATGTGTTGCGCCGTCTTCCCCGACGGAGAGTCCGCCATGTGTTGCACCGATCTTGACATTGAGGTGCGGATAACCGACGGAATTGCGGATCTGATCGAAAACTCTGCCTGTTGCGAACATGGCAAAGGAACTGCAGAAAGGAACCTTGCCCATCGTTGCCAGACCGGCCGAGATCCCGATCATGTTTGCCTCTGCAATGCCGCAGTCGATAAAACGCTGCGGGTGCGCTGCCTTAAAAATACCTGTCTTTGTTGCACCTGCAAGATCGGCGTCCAGGACGACCAGATCATCATGCTCATTTCCAAGCTCGGCCAGTGCATTTCCGTAGCTGTCCCTGGTAGCAATCATTTTTACATCTGACATATCCGTTCACCCTCCTTTGAAAGTTCTTCTATAGCCTGTGCAAGCTCTGCATCATTTGGCGCTTTGCCATGCCATCCGACCATATTTTCCATATAGGAAACACCTTTGCCTTTTACCGTTTTCGCAAGAATGACGATCGGTTTTCCCTGCAGGCTGCGCGCCTGGGCAAATGCCTGCGCGATCTGTTCCATATCGTTTCCGTCTTTCAGATCGATTACATGGAATCCGAAAGCGGCAAATTTTTCATCCAGCGGATAGGGGGAATTGACTTCTGTCAGGGTTCCATCGATCTGCAGATCATTGTTGTCGATGATCCAGACCATATTGTCCAGTCCGTTGCTGCCCGCAAACATAGCAGCCTCCCAGACCTGGCCTTCCTGGATCTCGCCGTCTCCGAGCAGGGTAAACACACGGAATTGCTCACTGAACATTTTGGCTCCTTTGGCCATGCCGACAGCGGCGGACACGCCCTGTCCGAGGGAGCCGGTGCTCATATCCACGCCCGGTGTATGCTTCATATCCGGATGACCCTGCAGGTAGGATCCTATATGGCGCAGGGTTTTCAAATCTTCTTTGGGCAGGTAGCCTCTCTCGGCGAGTGCCGCATAGTAAGCCGGTGCTGCGTGTCCTTTCGAGAGCACAAATCGGTCTCGGTCCGCCTTCTTGGGATCTTTCGGGTCGATTTGCATCTCTTCGAAATAAAGATATGTCAGGATATCTGCGATCGAGAGCGATCCGCCCGGATGCGCCGCACCTGCCGCATATACTTCTTCGATGATGTCGATCCGGATATCGTTTGCGATCCGTTTCAGTTCTTTCACATTCATCATTTTTTCCTCTCTCTTGTAAAAGTTATAAATATGAGTTCCGCTCCTGCGGAAATTTTTAATCCGGCATTTATTGTATGCATCCCATTTCGCTCCGTCAATCGCAAACTTTCACGAAATACATCTGGCAAACGTCCGGTTTTTGGGCATTGCGCGCGTTGAGGCTTGCATTCATCCGCGGGATGGTGCTATCATCAAATATGTATTTTTGACTAATTTACTTGAATAATAAATGAGGGAAATTATTATGGCAGATCAAACCCAGTCTCTCGGCGCGCTGATCCTGAGCCTGCGAAAAAAGAATCATTTAACACAAGCTGCGCTTGCCAGCATGGTGGGGGTTACGGATAAGGCGGTTTCAAAATGGGAACGGGATCTTTCGTATCCGGATATCAGCCTGTTTCCGCGCCTCGCGGAGATCTTCGGTATTGGCATTGATGAGCTTATGCAGACGGATTCCGGAGATTCCAACCGCGACAAACTCACACGTATTTTCCAGATGTCACATGATATCCGTACACCGCTAAATGCGATTCTGGGTTACACCAATCTGGCGGTGAAGTATTATGATGATACCGAGCGCCTTTCTTCTTATCTGGAAAATATACGGATCTCCGGCGAGTATCTGCTGGAGGTTGTCAATTATGTGATGGAGCTTGCCAAAAAAGAGAGCTAGAGTATCGGCAAAAAAAAGGCTGTGGAAAACACCTTAAATCCGGAAGAACTCTGGCAGCAGATCCTCAAGGATTATTCCAATCCAGGGCTTCCGCCGATCACCTACGATTTTGGCGGTATGCGTGTTCTGCTCACGGAAGATAATGATCTGAACCGCGAGGTCGCCTACGAACTTCTTGCAGATGTAGGTATTCAGGTTGAGACGGCTGTAGACGGCATGGACTGCGTGAAGCAGATCGCAGAGGCGCCCGCCGACTATTTCGATCTGATCCTTATGGATATTCAGATGCCCAACATGAACGGAATAGATGCCGCAAAAGCGATCCGTGCCCTTTCCGACGAAAAAAAGGCCGCCATACCCATCATTGCTATGACAGCCAACATATACGAACAGGACCGCCGTGAGGCATTCGCCGCAGGCATGAACGATTTCACGGAAAAACCCATCCGCATCGACCAGCTCTTCGACGCGATTGCGCGCATAAGGGACGCTTCTTGAGACGGAGGGACACTTCTTGAGACGAAAGAAGCGTCCCTAAAGATACTTCAGGAAGACGTGCAGCAACAGCCGGCGGTCGGCCGAAGGCAGGCGGCGCAAGCCGGAGGCGATGCGCCGGACGATCGTAGAGGAGCCGTTGAAGACCTGGTTAAAATATTTTTCTGACGGGTCCTGAAGGATCGAAAAAAGGACACGGACAAATTCACGGATCGTCTCAGGTGAGTTGCGGTCGATCCAGCGGTTGAATCGGTAAATGATGCGGCGCTGCCTGTGTGAAAAGGATGGAATCACCTGCAGACGATCGTTTTTCACGATCCAGTTCATAAAATCATGCTGGGAAAATCCTTTTCCGGTGCTTGCTGCTATATGATAATTCTCCCCGGGAGAAAAGATCATGCCGATCAGTGAACCGGCAGGAACGATCTTTGTGATCTTGTTTGCAATGGCCCGGTAGCCGTCCGACAGATAAAAGGAAGGTCGGAAGCCCATGCCATCGATGGACCAGACCCGGCGGATGCGGCTGCGGACGGAAGCGGACATTTGCGCGGATGCATAGATCGCAAGCGTGCCGCCCTTGGAATGACCACCGACGAGCAGATCTCCAGAAGTGCACCGGGCAATACGATTTAAATAGGCAACAGCCTCGCGTTCGGCGGGGATCGTGTTCAGATAGACATAGTTAAAATCTTCTTTCCATCCCGTAACGGTCCCGTCCGTACCCCGGAAAGCCACAAAATGCCGGTTGGGCCCAAGAAAATATGTGATGGCTGCAAACTGCGTTTCCGCTGCAGGATCCACATGCTCTCTGAAATATCCCAGACGGATATTGCGATAGCGCGGACTGTCCTGGACCAAGGCAAACACCTTTCGGTATGTAGGACCGTAGGTCGGGTCATCAAACATGATATCGTAACCCGGCATGCGTGCAATATCCCCAAATGTGCAGGTTTGCCCATCTTCCGGTGCGAATCCATTCCATTTGGGGTAGGTCATATTGCAGAGAACAAGAACATCCAGAGAGGAAAAAGGCAGTTCATGAAAGGTTTTTCCCCGGTTCTCTTTTATATAATCGATAATTGTTTTTACCATCTCATTTCTCCAAAAAGGCAGGTGTCCGGTTTCGCGTGTGCAACATGAAACGGTTCGAGCTGTTCTTCACCGATCCTGCCGGTTCGCTGCCGGATCTTCCGCCTGAAACGTTGATCTTTATTAATTTCTACATCATATCCGCAATCGCTTCCGGAATCAATACAAAAGGATCAAATCGATGCGAATTTTGTATACAGAGACATTTTTGCGCATTATAATGAGCAGAGAAGTTCACAGAAAAGAGGTCATAATGCATGAAATACGAAAAGATCTTTACACCACTCAAGGTGGGTACACATACATTGAAGAACAGGATCGTCATCCCGCCGCTGGTCGTATTCGGGCTGCCGGATGATGGCAGCGATATGGTGCAGGAAGCGCATCTGAAACATTACGAACGCATGGCAAACGGCGGTGCCGGCCTGCTGATCGTAGAGTCGATCACGACGGATCCGGTGCATGAACATCGTGCCATGATCGGTGCCTATGACGAAAAATTCCTGGACGGTCTGAAAACTCTGGCAGCAGTTTGCAAGGAAAATGATACCGTGGCGCTCGCACAGATCACCAATACAGGCCTGGAACTCATGCCTTATATGTCACTCAAAGAAATGCCTGCGGAAACGTTCCGGCGCTATCGCGATGCTTTTATCAACGCAGCAGTAAACTGCAAGAAAGCCGGATTTGACGGTGTCGAGCTGCATTGCGCGCATGGATTTTATCTGAATCAGGTTCTGGAGTTGAACAACAGGGATGATGCATACGGCGACGGAAATTCTATTCTGCAGGGGATGATCCGCGAGATCAAGGAGGTTTGCGGAACCGATTTCCTGGTGGATGTTCGTATGGGCAATCATGATATGAACGCCCTGATACAGAGTGCCAAAGCAGCGGAGGCCGCGGGCGCGGACCTGCTTCATATTTCAAGAGGCGCATGGGATGACGGCGATGCTTCTCTCTCCAAGCATGATGAAAAGGCTGCAGCCCTTCATTCACCGGCCCCGACGGAGCAGATGCCGGCAGAATTCGGCTTTGCTTACACAGTATATATGGCTTCCAGAGTGCAGCCTGAGGTGAACATTCCGGTGATCTGCGTGGGCGATCTCCGAAAACCTGAGCAGGTGGAGGAAATCCTGGAGAAAAGAATGGCATCTCTTACGGCACTCGGACGGCAGCAACTGGCAGATCCCGAGTGGACAAACAAGGTGGCAGCCGGTCAGGAGATCAATATGTGCATAAACTGCAAAGCATGTAAATGGATGGAAGACGGTACGGGAGCATCCTGCGCAGCACGGAAGATTGCTGCGGGAAAAGCAAAATAATAAGAAGTTCACAAGTATCTTTTAGAGAGAAGTTTTTTGCAGGAATCATTCAGAAAGAATCATAATTTCAATTTCAGAAAGGATATTTCAAAATGATAGCAGCAGTGATCTGGTTTGCAGTCGGTCTGGTCTGTCTGATCAAGGGCGGCGACTGGTTTGTGGATGGCGCAACAGCGCTTGCAAAGCGTTTTCGTGTGCCGGATATTCTGATCGGAGCCACCGTGGTTTCCATCGGAACAACTTTGCCGGAGGTGTTGGTTTCGGCAACCTCGGCTGTGACAGGACACGGGGAGATCGCCTATGGAAACGCGATCGGCTCCATCATCTGCAACGTGGCACTCATAGCGGCGATCACCATCACCATATGTCCGGCAGAGGTGGAGAAGAAAAGTCTTAAGACACCGGTTCTATTTTTCTTCCTGGCGGCGGCATATTATGTGCTGAATGCTTATGTGTTCGGAACCTTCAGCCGGCTTTCAGGTGTTATCCTGCTTGCTCTGTTTGTTATTTACATGTTTGTCACAGTAAAGCAGATGACCAAAACCGGCGGTGGCACGGCCCTGCCGCAGAAAGACCCAAACGATGGTGGCGAGGATCTTTCGCGGCAAGAGAAAAAAGATGTGCTCCGGGAGCTTTCCCGGACACAGGCACAAGAGGGAGAGACCGCAGAGAAAGAAAAACCCCTTCCCATAACGATCCTTCTGCTTGTCGTAGGCGCGGCACTCATTGCCATCGGAGCGGATCTGCTGGTCGATAACGGCACGCTGATCGCGGCAGCACTCGGCGTTCCGGAATCTGTTATCGCGCTGACCTTTGTGGCACTTGGCACATCCCTGCCCGAACTGGTTACGGCGATCACTTCCCTGGCAAAAGGACACGGATCGCTTTCTCTGGGCAATATCATCGGTGCTAACCTCTTTAATCTGGTGCTCGTGTGTGGTGTCTCAATCACCTTATCTCCATTTCAGGTACCGGTTTCGGCACAGATCGCCGGGATGAATGCTTCTCTGGTGATTGAGATCCCGGTCATGCTCTTTGTTATGCTTTTCCTCACGATCCCGGCCCTTGTACGCGGGAAACTCTCGAGGGTGCAGGGCGTGGTATTGCTCGGCGTATATGCGGCTTTTTTATGTGTGCAGTTTCTGGTACTGTAAGGAAACCGAAAGCTTTGACCGGACTGTAAGGAAGGATCAGACAGAAAGGAAATAAAAATGTTAGGAATCGGAATTGATACCGGCGGCACCTATACAGATGCCGTGGTTTACGATATGGACAATAAGAAGATCCTCTGCAGCGGGAAGTCGCCAACGACAAAGGCACAGCTGGAAATTGGGATCTCCGGAGCACTGGATCAGCTGGATCCACAGCTGGTTGCAAAAGCGGAGATGATCTCTCTTTCCACAACGCTGGCGACCAATGCCTGTCTGGAAGATAAGGGCAGCCGTGCCCGTCTTTTGATGATCGGCATGAACCCGGAATGCATGGCGAATGTGGATGATGTCTATGCCTCCTATGGCTTCCAGGATCTGGACCAGCTCTGCTTTGTGGAAGGACGCCCGGAAAATATGTTTTCGGATCCTAAGGAACCGGATTGGGAACAGATCGCATCCCTTGCGGTAAACGATTGGAAAGATTGCGCTGCGGTCGGTGTGTGTCAGATCTATCCGCAGGCAGACGGCGGCAAGCTGGAGATCAAAACGAGAAAAGTGCTGCGGAAAAGCCGCGCGGATCTCTCTATCACCACGGCTTACGATATGTTTGACGAAGTGGACCCCTTAAAACGCGGCGCCGGTACGCTTTTGAACGCCCGTCTTGTCCCTTTGATCAAAGAATTTCTGATCGCAGTAAAAAATGTTATGCAGGAGCGCAAGATCAATGCCAGAGTTGCCATCGTCCGCAGTGATGGCAGCCTGATGACGGAGCAGATGGCCCGGGAATATCCTGTTGAGACCCTTCTTTGCGGGCCGGCGGCCAGTGTTGTAGGTGGAAGTGTGCTGACCGGTGAGGCTGATGCCATTATTGTAGATATGGGAGGGACTACGACAGATGTGGCACTGATCCGCGGCAGCAAGCCGGTGACGGCGAAAAACGGCATCGCGATCGGCAAGTGGCGGACCACAGTTCAGGGACTTTATATCGATACCTTTCTGCTCGGAGGGGACAGTGCGGTCCGCTATAATGAGCACGGTCTTTATCTTGATGGCCGGAGAGTGATCCCGCTTTCCATGCTGCAGAAGGAACATCCGGGTATCGTGGATAAACTGAAAAAACTGGCGGATAGCAAGTGTACCCATTCCCGCATGCTGCATGAATTTTATGTCCTGCAGAAGGATATCTCCGGTGTGGGTGGCTACACAGACTTTGAGTATGCCGTCTGTGATATGCTGAAAAAGTGCGGTCCCATGACGATCAGGGAACTTCCGGAAGCGCTGGGTACCGAGATCTACTATATGAATACCGAACGTCTTGAGGCAGAAGGGGTTTTGATGCGCAGCGGATTGACGCCAACGGATATGATGGTCATCAAAGGCGATTTTGCAATCTGTGATCCCAAGGCGGCAAGGCATGCATTGCGTTATCTGAAATACAACACAGGGATCAGCGAGGATCAGATTCCGGATCGTGTTTACACAATGGTTGAGAAAAAAATGTATTGTAATCTGGTCCGCATCCTGCTGGATCAGAAGTTCCCGAAACAGGGGAGGATCCTTTCTCAGGAGGCGGTTGAAAAGCTCATCGAATGGAATTATGAGGAGGCGGTAAAAGGAGAGGTGAATGAGTGGATCTCACAATCCTTCCGGACAGATCTGCCAATCGTTGGCGTCGGTGCGCCGATCCATATTTTTCTTCCCCGGGTAGCCGAACTGCTCGGCACACGGCCCCTTATCCAGGACAATGCGCCGGTAGCCAATGCCCTGGGCGCGATCGCAAGCCAGATCATCACCAAAGTAAATGTGAAGGTGAAGGCGATCTATGAGGGTATCGATCTGCGTGGCTATCGTGTATTCGATGAGGATGAGATGCATATGTTCGAATCCTACGAGGATGCGCTTGCTCTTGCCAAAAAACTGGCAGAACAAAAGGTTTATGCCAAGGCAAGAAAGCAGGGTGCTTCCGAAAATCCCAGGATCGAGTTTTCCGAGGAGTCTGCTTTGGTTGCCAACAGCATTTATGAAACGAACGTCATCGCAATTGCGACGGATGAATACCAGATGGGTTAGTTTGTCTCGCTGAAAAATCCTCTGTCTACCGTGATCTTGCAGCTGTAACAGGAGTCCAGCTCTTTGAGAAATTGTTCGATCTGATAAGTGGTTTTTTTGATGGCAGCATCATCGTAAGAATAGGGGACCTTCAGGTCAAATGTTGCGTGGATCTCTTCCGGATCGGATGTAAGGTATGCCTGAAAATCGTGGAATTCAAGCTGCTCATCCAGAAGCGTGATGATGCGGTCTACCTTCTTTTTCAACTCCAGGATCCGCGCGTCGTGGATCTCGACGGGGTCGGTATGCGCAACGATATAGATGCCGGTCCTGCGCAGGACTTCTTTTTCGACATGATCGATGATCTCGTGGGCTTCTTCTACACTGGCTTCCCGTGGAACTTCCACATGAACGGAAGCCATGCTGCGGCCCGGTCCGTAATTGTGGACGATCAGATCGTGGGTGCCCATGATGCCATCGTGTTTTTCGATGGTTTGGCGGATGGTCTGCTCCAGAGCGGGGTCGATCTCGTTGCCGAGCAGGGGTTCTAAGGTGTCGCGTACGATCTGGATGCCTTCCCAGATGATCAGGATCGAAATGAGCAGGCCGACAATCCCATCGATATTGTGACCAGTAAAAGCGAATACCAGTATTGCGGCAATGGTGCCTGAAGTGGCGATCACATCGGTTAAGGAGTCGAGTTTGACAGCCTGCATGACCTGTGAGTCAATACGCTTGCCCAGGGTATTGTTGAAATATGCCATCCACAGCTTTACCAGAATGGAACAGATGAGCAGGATGGTAATGACAGGTGAGAAGGAGATGGCCTCCGGATTCCGGATCTTGCCGATCGATTCGCGGAAGAGATTGATGCCTACTTCGATGACCAGAAATGCAACGATCATAGCAGCAATATATTCCATGCGTCCATGTCCAAAGGGATGGTCTTTATCTGCCGGTTTTCCAGCGATCTTCATACCTACAAGACTTAAGATGGATGATACTGCATCCGACAGGTTGTTAAAGGCATCGGCCAGCACAGACATGGAGCCAATAAAAATGCCGCACAGCAGCTTTAGAGTAAACAGGCAGATATTGCAGAAAATGCCCGCTCCACCTGCCAGCACACCATATGCTGTGCGCACCTGAATATCGTCAGTCTGCTCCGGATTTTTAATGAAAATACGAACCAGCAAGTTAGTCATTTTTACCCTCCCCCAAAAAGGTTTCTTTCTAATATATCAGCTTTTTCCCGGATGTCAATAAGGGACGCTTCTTTTGTCCAGAGGAGTGTCTCTCTGTCAAAAGAAGCGTCCCTGTGTCCCGGAGAGTATCTCCATGTCCCAAGAAGTGTATCAGCGTTCCGGAAGATGTTTGAAGGTATCTTACGGTTGCCGGAAATCTTATATTTGCGTTGACAGTAAATTTACCCTCATTTTATAATGTAATAAATCACCTTTTATGTGTTTTTTTTATTGTTCAGCTCAGGAGGGGAGTCCCCTCCTCTACAGGTGAGGGTATTAACAAATTCGACTCAGGAGTGGTCCAATCCCCTTCTGAGTGAAACGCTCCGCGAGGATGGCAGAGATGCGCATAGGAATTATGTCGTGCCATGCACGACGTGCATCTTGCTTCAAGACTCGCGAGCGAGTCTTGAAAATGAGGGAGGTTCAATTATGTTTTGTAGGTTTTGCGGAAATCAGCTGCCGGATGGTGCCTTGTTCTGCGACAAATGCGGACGCAGTCTGGCGACCGGGCAGCGAAATATGGAAAAAAACCAACAGCCCCGGCAGGATCAGAATGGTCAGCAATATCAGAATGGTAATCAGTACCAGGGCGGTCAGGGTCAGCCGCAGCAGGAAGAATTCCGCTCGCGTGCCCGAGAGATGGGCCGAGAAGCAGGGGAAGCGGCGAAAGAAGCAGGATATAAGGCAGCTGACGCTGCAAAGGAAGCTGGAAGAAAAGCAGCCGGCGCGGCGAAAGAGGTCGGAAAAAAGGCGGCGGGTCTGCCAAAGAAGGTGCTTCTGTCGACGATCCTTGCAGCGATCGCAGTGGTCGTCATCATTATCTGCGTAAACCTGTTTCGTGTTGGCAAGCCGGAAGATACGGTCAAAGAGCTGGAAACAGCTCTGAATGAGCTGGATACATCCGCAATGCTTGAGTGCTTCGACGAGGATACCAACAATCTTTACAGTGGCGCGTTGAGCCTTGGAAGTGATCTTTCCGGTTACGATCTGGAAGGCCTTACAGAATTGGCAGACGGACTCGGCAGCCTCTTCGGTGGAACGGATCTTACGCCATCCTTCACGATCACTGTGAATTCCGTCGAATATTCAGACAAGCAGAACTGCACGGTCGATCTGACGCTGGCTACCAGCTATATGGGTTATGAAGATTCTCAGGAGATGGTTCTTCCTATGAAAGTGGAAAACCGAAAATGGGTATTTACCATCGATGCGCAATCTTTGCTTGAATTATGATAATAAAGGTGTTATTTTATCATTAATACGCTTTGTGTAAAGTGTGCTGTCTTTACACCTGCATGAATTATGGGAGAATTTAAGTATGCGAGCAACGAATCTGACCCTGCTGACAGACCTCTATGAACTGACGATGATGCAGGGCTATTTTAAAAATCCATCTGATCAGATCGTCGTTTTCGATATGTTTTATCGGAACAATCCCTGCGGCGGTGCCTATGCGATCGCAGCCGGACTCGACCAGGTGGTCGAATACATCCGCGATCTTCATTTTGCACCGGATGACATCGATTATCTCAGATCTCTGAATATTTTTGAGGATGATTTTCTGGAGTACCTGCGTGGTTTTCATTTTACCGGAGATGTCTATGCGATCCCGGAAGGGACTGTTGTTTTTCCGAGAGAACCTCTGGTAAAAGTTATTGCACCTGTCATGGAAGCACAGCTGATCGAAACAGCTGTCCTGAATATGATCAATCACGAATCGCTGATCGCGACCAAAGCTGCCCGTGTAGTTTATGCTGCGCGCGGAGACGGGATCATGGAATTCGGTCTTCGCCGTGCCCAGGGCCCGGACGCGGGAATCTTTGGTGCAAGAGCTGCCATGATCGGTGGCTGCATCGGTACATCGAACGTGCTCACCGGCCAGATGTTTGATGTTCCTGTCAGTGGTACGCATGCACACAGTTGGATCATGAGTTTTCCAGATGAGTATACGGCTTTCAAAACTTATTCCAAACTCTATCCGAACGCGTGCATTTTGCTGGTAGATACTTACGATTGCCTGAAATCCGGCATTCCCAACGCTATTCGTGTATTCAAAGAAATGCGTGAGGAAGGGATCGAGCTGAACCATTATGGCATTCGTATCGACTCGGGCGACCTGGCTTATCTTTCCAAGAAAGCTTATGAGATGCTGAGCGAGGCTGGCTTTGGAGATGCCATTATTTCTGCTTCCAGCGACCTGGATGAGTACCTGATCGACAGCTTGAAGGTTCAGGGCGCCAAGATCAATTCCTGGGGTGTCGGCACGAACCTGATCACATCCAAGGACAATCCGGCTTTTGGTGGTGTCTACAAGATGGCTGCTGTCCGCAACAGTGACGAAAGCGAGTTTACACCCAAGATCAAACTGTCTGAGAATTCAGAAAAGGTTACCAATCCCGGCAACAAGACAGTTTACCGTATTTACGATAAAGCGACAGGAAAGATCCGCGCAGATCTGATCTGCCTTGTTGGCGAAACCTTCGATGAGAACACCGATCTGAAGATTTTTGACCCGATCGAGACCTGGAAAAAGACCAAACTGAAAGCAGGCACCTGGTATATGCGAGAGCTGCTTGTGCCAATCTTTAAAAAAGGAATCTGTGTTTACACATCCCCGTCTGTCATGGAGATCAGGGATATCTGTACAAAAGAAAAGAATACCCTTTGGGATGAGTCGAAACGACTTGTCAATCCGCATAAGGTTTATGTCGATCTTTCTGACAAACTATACAAAATGAAAAAGGATCTGCTGGAGGAAATGTCAGCGAAAGACGCCTGAGCACCAAGGCAGTGAAACGGAGATGCAGAATCCGGAAAACTGTCTGAACATACAGAAACGCAGAATAAAATCAAAAACGCCGCAGCCTTGTTTTGAATGGTCATGGATGCATTCAAAGCGATGCTGCGGCATTTGTTTTTGTTATCCTGTCTGTCTGATCATGCCAAGTCCGGAAGGGTGCGGATCTTCCTGCGGTAAACACGCACAAAGAAGACCGTTGTAAGGATCAGCGAGGAGATCTCCGCGATCGGGTAGGACCACCAGATCAGGTCGAGACCGCCGATACAGGCAAGAATATAGGCAGCGGGCAGAAGGACGAAAAGCTGCCGTGCAAGAGAATTGATCATGCTGTAAATGGCATCCCCAAGTGCCTGCATGACAGAACCGATCACAATGCAGTAGCCTGCGAAAATAAAGCTGATGCTGATGATCCGCAGCGCATGCACGCCGATGGAAAGCATATTTTCCGAAGCGTTGAAAAGAAGTAGCAGCTTGTCCGGGATGAGCCAGAAGAGCAGGATCCCCAGGATCATCAGGCAGGTTGCCGTAACGACAGCAAGCTTTGCCGTGCGGGTGATGCGGTGTTTTTTCTGTGCACCATAATTGTAGGCGATGATCGGCACCATGCCGTTGTTCAGACCGAAGATCGGCATGCAGATCAGGCTGTTGAGCTTGAAATAAATGCCGAAAACAGCCGCGGCAGTGGAGGATTCCAAACGGTTGATGAGGATCAGGTTCATACCGAAAGTCATGACAGAACCCACACTCGCCATAATGATCGACGGAACACCAATCTTGTAAATGGTCAGGATCGTGTGCTTTTTGGGACGGAATTTCAGCATGTTGATACTCAGGTCCCTGTTGAAAGCAATGTTAAAGAACAGAGCTAGAGCGGCCCCGATGATCTGCCCCATGACTGTGGCAATGGCGGCACCCGCAACGCCCATCTCGGGGAAGGGACCGTAGCCGAAGATAAAGATCGGATCGAAAATGATGTTGATGACAGCGCCCGAGGCCTGGGATATCATACTGAAATAAGTCCGTCCGGTAGCGGTCAGAAGACGCTCGAACATGGTCTGCAGGAACAAACCGATGCAGACAGTGCAGACGATACTTAAATAGGTCACGCCGTATTCATAAATTTCTTCGTTGGAACTCTGGACAGCCATAAAGGGTTTGGTCGCGACGAGCATGATGAGTGCAAATCCGATCGCACTGATGATAGCAAGAAAAATGCCGTGTCTGGCGATATGGCTTGCCTGTTCCGGATGTTTTTCCCCCAGGCTGCGGCTTGCGAGCGCATTCACGCCGACAGCGGTTCCGGTGGCGATGGAGATCATCAGGTTCTGGATCGGAAAAGCCAGAGAAACGGCGGTCAGGGCATTCTCGTTGATCTGTGAGACGAAAATACTGTCCACAACATTGTAGAGTGCCAGAACAAGCATAGAAATGATCATCGGCAGAGACATTTGAAACAAAAGCTTGCCTTCGGACATGACTCCCATCTTATTTTCGGTGTGTACTGCGTCCATTTTGCCTCCTTTTATTCTATAGGAATGGTAGATTATCATCTGAAAAACAACAGAGTCCATTATAAGAGTTTTGAAAAGGAAGTGCAAGATGGGCAGATATACAAGTTGTGAAAACTGTGATAAAATGGCGTGGAGTATTACGGCTATTTGGAAATTTGGGAATTCGAAAAAATCGAAAAAATTCGAAAAATAAAGAACAGGACGGGATGGCATGGAAAGTTACCAGAGTTTTGCGCAGGTTTACGACCTGTTTATGGATAACGTAGACTATCCGGCGTGGTGCGCCTATCTGACTGGCCTGCTGAGAAAGCAGGGGATCACAGACGGACTGGTCTTAGATCTCGGATGCGGAACCGGCAGCATGACAGAGTGTCTCGCTCGCGCAGGTTACGAGATGATCGGCGTGGACGCATCCCTGGAAATGCTGGAGGCGGCGCAGGAGAAGAAAATAGAATCGGGTCTGGACATCCTCTATCTGCAGCAGGACATGAGATCGTTTGAACTTTACGGCACCGTGCGGGCTGTGGTCTCCTGCTGCGACAGTCTGAATTATATTCTGGATCCCCGGGAATTGCAGGAGATCTTCCGCCTGGTCAATAATTATCTGGATCCGGGTGGCATCTTTCTTTTTGATATGAATACAGATGCCAAATATCGCGCCATTGGAGATGCAACGATTGCCGAGAACCGGGATGAGGGAAGCTTTATCTGGGAAAATACGTATGATGAATCGTCGCGCATCAACGAATACGCATTGACACTGTTTTTGCCGGTTGAAGAAGAGGAAGATGACAATGTGCCGCCCCGTTTTTTCGAACGCTGCCAGGAGACACATTATCAGCGCGCTTACGATCCGGAAGAGATCCGGCGCCTGCTTGAGGAGGCCGGGCTTGAATGCCTTGCGATCCTGGATTGCTTTACAGAGGAAGCGGCAGGACCGGAGAGTGAACGGATCTGTTTTATGGCGCGGGAAATCCACAAGAAGTGACGGTGCCGGCAACATACAGATAAAAGAGTCGGTGAATGTATGGAAATGTAAAAATACAGATCACAGAACCGGCGGTAATGCAGAAATTCTGCGGAAAACTTCAGAAAAGAGGAAAAGAAAAATGGATTATATCATCAGAGCATCTGCTGCAGACGGACAGATCCGTGCCTTCGCAGCCACGACCAGGGAACTGGCAGAGCAGGCCAGAAAATATCATAATACGAGCCCTGTAGCCAGTGCGGCACTGGGCAGGACGCTGACTGCGGCCGCTATGATGGGCATCATGATGAAGGGACAAAAGGATGTCATGACCATCCAGATCCGCGGCGACGGACCGATCGGCGGTATTACAGTAACAACGGATTCTGCCGGTGGCGTCAAAGGCTATGTTAACAATCCGGGCGTTATGCTCCCGGCCAACGCAAAGGGCAAACTGGATGTGGGCGGTGCCGTGGGGAAAGGCACACTGACCGTGATCCGGGACCTTGGACTGAAGGACCCGTACGTGGGGCAGGTGGACTTGCAGACCGGAGAGATCGCGGATGATCTGACCTATTATTTTGCACTGAGTGAGCAGGTGCCCTCTTCTGTTGGGCTTGGGGTGCTCATGGAAAAAGACAATACCGTAAAACAGGCCGGCGGTTTTATCGTTCAGCTCATGCCGGGCACAGAGGATGATGTGATCGATCAGCTCGAGAAGAATCTGCAAAAGATCCCGGCAGTCACGAAAATTCTGGATGCGGGCAAAAGGCCGGAAGAGCTGCTGGATATCCTGTTGGAGGGACTTGCGCCGGAAATTCTGGATAAGGTTCCGACACAATACAAATGCAACTGTTCGCGGGATCGCATGGCCAAGGCCCTGATCAGCATCGGCGAAAAGGAACTGCGCTCCATGATCGATGATGGCGAGCCAGTCGAATTGAAGTGTCATTTCTGCGGAACCGGCCACACATTTTCCATAGATGAGCTGAAGGCAATGCTTGAGGCTGCACGCGGGTAATCACGATAAGAACAGACAGACAGTCGGTCCGGTTTATTTAAGGACAGATCGACATATTCTTGGAAAATCAAAAGCACCGGAAGATTTGCCATAGAAAAATGGCGTTTCTTCCGGTGCATATTATTTTCGGGAATCGCATTTTTACATCGAATACGATCTGTTGCATTCAATAACGTTCATACAGCTTTATTGTATCGGCCGGTCATACCACTGCGAAGGTTTACTGTACTAACCAGTCGTACAGTTCCTGGTACTGTTTTGCGGAGGTTGCCCAGGAATAGTCTGTTGCCATAGCATGGTCGACGATCTTATTCCAGTCGCGTTTGCTGTCGTAGAAGATGCGTTCCGCATAGCGGATGGTTCCCAGCATCTCGTGCGCATTGTAATTTGCGAAGGAGAAGCCGGTTCCGGTGCCCTCGTACTCGTTGAAGGGCTGAACCGTATCCTTCAGACCGCCGGTCTCGCGGACGATCGGCACAGTGCCGTAACGCAGACTCATGAGCTGGCTGAGTCCGCAGGGCTCAAAGAGAGACGGCATAAGGAATGCGTCGCTGGATGCGTAGATCTGGTGAGAAAGTTCTTCGGAATAGAAGATATTTGCAGAAACTTTCTTGCCGTATTTCCATGCAAAATGGCGGAACATATTCTCGTATCTTTCCTCGCCGGTGCCCAGTACAACAAGCTGGATGGCATCCTGGCAGAGCTCTTCCATCATATAAGCGATCAGGTCGAAGCCCTTCTGATCCGTCAGGCGGGAAACGACGCCGATCATCATCACCTTCGGATCCTCCTCCAGCCCAAGCCTCTTCTGGAGTTCCACCTTGTTTTTCTTCTTTTCCTTACGGAAGTTGGAAGCGTTAAAATGGCGGGTGATCATAGGATCGGTTTCGGGATTGTAATCATCGTAATCGATACCGTTCACAATGCCGCGCAGGTCGTTGGTGCGGGCCCGCATAAGGCCGTCGAGACCTTCGCCATAGAAAGGTGTTTTGATCTCCTCAGCATAAGTTTTGCTGACCGTTGTGATCGCGTTTGCGAAAACAAGACCGCCCTTCAGGTAATTGGCATTGCTGTTATATTCAAGCTTATCCGGTGTGAAATAGTAGTCGGACAGGCCGGTGATGCTGCGGATGCTCTTTTTGTCCCAGACACCCTGGAATTTCAGGTTGTGGATCGTCATGACCGTCTTGATGCCCATAAAGAACATATCGCCCTGGAAGCGTTCGTTGAGGTAAACCGGGATCAGTCCGGTCTGCCAGTCATGGCAATGGATGATGTCGGGGCGGAAGTCTACCAAGGGCAGGAAGGAAAGCGCCGCCTTGGAAAAGTAAGCAAATTTTTCCAGATCCCAGGGCATGCCCGCATAGGGTTTGTCGCCGGAAAAATGCTCTTCATTATCGATAAAATAGAAGGTGATGCCTTCATATTTCATTTTGAAAATACCGACGTACTGCTGACGCCAGTTCATATCCATATAAAAATTGGTGACGTACTCCATCTGATCCTTGTACTGCTGTTTAATCGAGCTGTATTTGGGGATGACAACACGCACGTCAAAATATTCTTTGGGGAAACATTTCGGCAGAGAGCCGACAACGTCTGCAAGACCGCCGGTCTTAATAAAAGGCACGCATTCGGATGCTGCAAATAAAATCTTTTTCATTGGGTATCCTCCTTTGATGTCATTATAGCTTATTTTCCTGATGTTCGGAAGACTTTATTACATGAAATTATGCAAATAGCACAAATTTAGCCTTCATTCAGGCCAAGGGATGCGATCTGCTGCTGCAGCCGCTCCTCTTCTCCGGAGAGTTCCAGTAAATGGAGATGGCGCGTGTAGGCATCCACAGGATGTTCTCCCAGGAAGGAGAGGGCATCCGGATGGGAGGCGAGCGTGCTCATAAAGATGCTCATGCCTTCTGTATCTGACGCTGCGTGTGCCGTTTCCCCCGCATTGTCTGCCTGCAGGGCATCTTCGATAAAAATGATGCTGCGGCTGACTGCATCCTGTATGGTCTTCGCCGCGTCCGCATGTGTTTGACGGTTCTGCGCGAGTTCCGCATCCAGAAGAGCAAGGATCCGGCTGCAATCTTCCGTCCGATCGGCCTGCATACGATAATAAAAATCCTGAATATATTGATACAGGGATTCTTCGAGCGGAAGCTCGCCTGCGGCGAACATGCTATGCTCGCGTTTGACGCGGATCGCTTTCTCAAACTGGGCGAGGAAGGTATCCAGAAGCCGGATGCCGTCCAGGGAAGGGTCCCTTCCGTTCAGGGCATGGATCTGCGCGCAGATCTCAGCCTTCCGTTTCAGGCAGCGCTCCTCATCGCGGTAAGAGATAAAGCGTCCGGACAGGCCTGAGAGGAGCATCTGCAGTACACCCCTGGCTTCATCCCGTGAGGCGCTGCCAAGCAGAGCAGTGTGGCGGGTATAATCATCCTCTGAAAGCAGGCCATCCTGCAGATCCTGCAGCTGATACTCCCTGCGATAACCGGAAAACAGAATATAAAATGCAGTAAAATCCGCAGCGATCTTGTGACAGTGCAGATATTCCTCCACAATCTCCACGCTGATGCCGATCCCGGCGCGTTCGTAAGAGATCAGCATAAGGGAGAGGTCCTCCCAGCCTCTGGCTGTGACAAATTCACGGTCGCCCCGGCTGGCTTCTATATAATAGAAGTTCTGCGGTTTAGATGCCAGATAGGAGAGGATCGCCGGATGAATGCCGCGGCTCTGGGCGTAGGACTGCCACACGGGGAAATCTATATCGACCGGGATGCTCTTGACACGGTCGAGCGTGACGACATCGAAAGCACGGGCAGACTTATTGTATTCCTGCGGATTGCCGGCTGCCACAATGATCCATCCCTCCGGAACCTGATGCGTGCCGAAAGTCTTATTCTGCAGAAACTGCAGCATGGTTGGGGCCAATGTCTCCGAAACGCAGTTGATCTCATCAATAAAAAGGATTCCCTCCCGGCAATCATTCACTTCCATGCATTCATAGACAGAAGCGATGATCTCGGACATGGTATATTCGGTGACGGAGATCTGCCGTCCGGCGTAATTTTTTTCTACGACCACTGGCAGGCCTACTGCGCTCTGACGCGTATGATGTGTGATCGTGTAAGCAACCAGCCCGACCTTGCACTCCTCTGCCACCTGGCGGATGATGGCGGTCTTGCCGATCCCCGGAGGCCCGATGAGCAGGACGGGCCGCTGATGGACGCCCGGGATCCGGTAAGCACCCATGGCATCCTTCTCTGTATAGATTTTTAAGGTGTTGATCACCTCTTGTTTTGCTTCCTGTATATTCATTCTTTTTGTCTCCTCCGATCATGGTCGGTATGATAATGCCGGCGCATCAGGCACACGATTTATCGTCCGGTCTCCAAAAGCTGCAACCCCAGATTCAGGCGGATCGCCCATGGCGGCGCCTCGCGTTTTTCCAATTCCTTATTCAGATAGATAAAAGCCGTATCATATGACGGCGGATCGGGCGGATAGACACCATCGCCGTCTGTAAAATACAGAAGACCGCGCAGCCGGGTGATCTCTTTGGTATCGATCAGCTCATCCACCAGATCAAAGACCGGCCGGAAGTCTGTGCCGCCTAATCCCTTGATCGTGACATGTTCCATATAGTCAAGGAATTCCTCCTGATCGTGGATGGTCACGTGCTCCTGGATCATGGAATCGCATTGAATAATGTGGACATTCATTTTCTGAAAGAAATTTTCCCGGCCGCTTAAGATGTTCCAGGTTTCCTGCAGAAACTGTCTGACCACTGAACCGGAACAGGATCCGGAGGTATCGATGGCGATGACCATTTCGTCCAGCTTATACATTTCCCGATATTCCAGCGGTTCCAGAAAGATCAGCCCATCATAATGGGTCCGGCTGTACCAGTAAGGCAGGTAGTCGAAACTGTCCAGATCCAGTTCGACCTCTTCCCGGCATACCATAAAACTCTCCAGAAATTCCCGATAGTCATAGCCGTCCTTTTGATCCGTGACACGCACCTTCTGCATTCCGCTTCCTGCCGCTGTTCCTGCTTTGTGATGCTCTTCTCCCAGCGTCTCGGCCCATTCCTGCCGGAGCGCTTCCCATTTTTTCTGATAGGAATCGCCCTCGCCGGGGCCTTCGCCTTCCCGGCTTTCGCCGGCTGCTGCCTTGTTAAGTGGGGCATCCCGATCTTCCTTCGCCCTGCGGCGGATCTCATCCCAGAGAGAATGATCATCCAGACAAAATTCTCTGATCAGCTCCTTTAAGCCCTTCTCCTTGGGTGGATGTGTAAGCAGAAGTTCATAGTATGCCTGCGGCGTGTGACGGTCCGAACGCAGATGGTTTTCCTTCAGCAGGAGTCTGCGATAATCAGCGCCCGGCCGGGTGAATTCTCCCAGATCATAATGGTCCAGCATTGCCTCGCATGCCAGATCGCAGGCCAGGTCTCGAAACAGGTCGGGTGGAGGAGCCTGCACCGGGTTCTGGGGCTCTGAAAGCTCCCGGGAGATTTCAGAGCTGCCGGAAAATTGCATCAGCGGATGCTGATAGATATGATGCAGTGTAACATGCAGAAAATGCCGCGCCAGCATGGCGGGCGACTGCCGGTATTGCGCAAACAGGGCGGAGCGTTCAAAGAAAAGGGTAAAACCATCGCTCCCCATGTATGAGATCTGATCGTGTGCCACAAACGTAAAAGCCCGGAAGAGACCGTTCATTTCCGGAAAAGCAAGCTGCTGGCGCCGCAGCGTCAGCTGCCAGATCTGCTGAGAGAGGGCGGCAGGATCCGAAAGTGTGCCGGGGACAGAAACAGCGGTCGGCGCATATGAGGTACATGGATTCCTATCTTCAGCAGATGTGCTTGAAGTGCCCGGATCCCCGGCATGGATTCTGTAGAGTGTCGCCCATGCTTCCATTTTATGGAGCCGGCCGGCTTCCTGCAGGTAATTTTCCATATACTTGTCTTCCACCCATCCGCGCAGGGCCATGGCCTTGAGGGCAGCGGCATCGTTCCGTCCGATCAGCCAGAGGCAGGCCGAACGCTTGCGCAGAGAAATATAATCCAGAAAGAGCTGGCGGCTTTCGTCGTCTATAGAAGAGTCCACATCCAGCGCGTGCACAGCAATATCAAGTTTTTTTGCTTCGCGGCGTGCCTGCCGGAATTCTTCCAGATAATCAGGTTCCATGAATGCTCCTTTGTTCGACGATCAATGTCCTGCGTTTTTAGAAGAAAGATCAGAAGTAAGATCTCTCCTGTCCACAGGTAGACATTCCAATTATATCATAATTGTCACCACAACCACACCCACATTCCCATTTCATTTCCATCGTTTCTATACAAAACAGGCATGTGGCTTGAATGTCTTTCGCAAGTGGTTTTTTTATGATAAAATATCTGCGACTATCGGCAGCGGAAGGAGAGCACGGCAGAATGGATCATTTTGTGCTGCATTCAGAATATAAACCAACGGGGGATCAGCCACAGGCCATAGAGGCTCTTGTGAACGGTTTTCAGAAAGGAAATATCGCGCAGACGCTTTTGGGTGTGACAGGTTCCGGAAAGACCTTCACTATGGCAAATGTCATCGAAAAACTCAACCGGCCGACCCTGGTCATCGCCCACAACAAGACGCTGGCCGCCCAGCTTTACAGTGAGTTCAAGGATTTCTTCCCGGAAAATGCAGTCGAATATTTTGTATCTTATTATGATTATTATCAGCCGGAGGCCTACGTGCCTTCTTCGGATACCTATATTGCCAAAGATGCCTCCAGGAACGACGAGATCGACAAGTTGAGGCTTTCGGCAACATCATCTCTGATCGAGCGGCGCGACGTGATCGTCGTGGCATCCGTCTCCTGCATTTACGGGCTCGGCAGCCCTAAAGATTACGAGCATATGGTCATCAGTCTGCGGCCCGGCATGGTAAAAGACCGGGACGAAGTGATCAAGGAACTCATCGACATCCAGTACGAGCGAAACGAGATGGATTTTCATCGTGGAACTTTTCGCGTGCGTGGCGATGTGCTGGAGATCATCCCCGCAGAGGAGATGGACGTAGCCATTCGGGTGGAATTTTTCGGTGATGAGATCGACCGCGTCCTTCAGATCGATGTGCTGACGGGAGAGATCAAGAAAAGCCTGAACCACGTGGCGATCGCGCCGGCATCACACTATGTTGTGCCCATGGAAACGATCCTGCACGCAGCAGACGAGATCGAGAAAGAACTGCAGGAGAGGGTCCTGTTTTTTAAGAATGATGAGAAACTGCTGGAGGCTCAGCGCATTGAGGAACGGACCAATTTCGATGTTGAGATGCTCCGGGAGACCGGGGTCTGTTCGGGGATCGAGAATTATTCCCGCTATCTGTCCGGCCTGCAGCCCGGTGAACCTCCCTATACCCTGATCGATTTCTTCCCCGAAGATTTTCTGATCATTGTGGATGAGTCCCATAAGACCGTTCCGCAGATCGGAGCCATGTATTCCGGTGACCAGTCGCGCAAGACGACTCTGGTGGATTACGGTTTCCGTCTGCCCTCGGCAAAGGACAACAGACCCTTAAATTTTTCGGAGTTCGAAGACCGTGTGAACCAGATTCTTTTCGTTTCGGCAACGCCGGGCCTCTACGAGGAGGAACACGAGCTTTTGCGGGCGGAGCAGATCATCCGGCCGACGGGCCTTTTAGACCCCAAGGTAGAAGTGCGGCCGGTAGAAGGCCAGATCGACGATCTCTTATCCGAGGTTCGCAAAGAAACCGCCGGAGGGCACAAAGTTCTGATCACAACCCTGACCAAGCGGATGGCGGAGAACCTGACTGATTATATGAAGGAAGCCGGCGTGCGTGTGCGCTACCTCCATTCCGATATCGATGCGCTCGAGCGGACAAAGATCATCCGCGACATGCGCCTGGATGTGTTCGATGTTCTGGTCGGCATCAATCTCCTGCGAGAGGGTCTGGATATTCCGGAGATCACTCTGGTGGCTATTTTGGATGCGGACAAGGAAGGCTTCCTGCGTTCCGCGGTTTCTCTCATTCAGACCATCGGAAGAGCGGCCAGAAATGTGGATGGCCATGTCATCATGTATGCGGATACCGTTACGGATTCCATGCGGATCGCCATCGATGAGACCAACCGCAGACGTACTGCCCAGGAGGCCTATAACAAGGCGAACGGGATCACGCCGCAGACCATTAAGAAGGGTGTGCGGGATCTGATCAGCATCTCGCGGGAGGTTGCAGAGAGTGAAAAGCGTATGGAGAAGGATCCAGAGAGTATGACCCTGGAGGAACTCAAAAAGCTGATCGCAAAAGTGGAAAAACAGATGCGCGCCGCGGCCGCGGAACTCAACTTCGAAATGGCTGCCGAGCTGCGTGACCGTATGATAGAATTAAAGAAAAATCTTGGAGAATTTGAGCGATGAATGGTGATAAAGTAAAAAACAATCCATGCACAGTTGGCGGCAGTGGCAGTACAGCAGGCGACAGGGTCTCTGATGGTGGTAAGACCTTTGATGGCAATAATGTCTTCGGTGATTGTCATGCCTCGGAGCTGAGGGAGCATCTCGCGCAGATCGTCGGTGCGGAGAATGTTCTGTTTGAGGAACCCATGAGCCGTCACACAACCTTTCGTATAGGCGGTCCGGCCCGATACTTTGTTAAACCGACAGAGTGCAGTCAGGTTTCTGAACTTATCCGCTATCTGCGTGCGGAAGGGATCCCCTGTTTTCTTCTGGGAAACGGAAGCAATCTGCTGGTGAGCGATGCCGGCTATCGGGGCGTTATCATTCAGCTTTATAAAAATCTCAATCGGATAGAGGTGGATGGAAAATGTATCCGTGCGCAGGCCGGGGCCCTGCTTTCGGCCATCGCGGCCTGTGCCCTGCAGCATTCGCTGACAGGTCTGGAGTTTGCATCGGGCATTCCCGGGACCCTTGGCGGCGGCACGATCATGAATGCCGGTGCATACGGAGGCGAGCTGAAGGATGTTCTGCGCAGTGTGCGGGTCCTCACACAGGATGGCGAGGAGGAGCAGCTTACGATCGCGCAGATGGAGATGCGCTATCGCGGCAGCCGTATGAAGGATGAAAAGATGATCATCCTCGAGGCGGAGATGGAACTGAACTGCGGGGATGCTGCGGCCATCCGTACGCGCATGGATGAATTGAAGGAGCAGCGCCTTTCCAAGCAGCCGCTCGAATATCCGAGCGCCGGCAGTACCTTCAAGCGGCCGGAAGGATATTTTGCAGGCAAGCTGATCCAGGATGCCGGTCTTCGCGGTTTCCGTGTGGGCGATGCCCAGGTTTCCGAAAAACATTGTGGTTTCGTGATCAACCGAGGCAATGCCACAGCAGCCCAGGTCCGGGAACTGATCGCAGCCGTGCAGAAAAAAGTGGACGAGGATTTTCATGTTCATTTGGAGGAGGAAGTCCTGTATCTGGGATTTGACGCGTGATCGAGTGTCTGCAGATCTGTGCTCTGCCGAAATGCTGGTAACGCAAGTGGCAGGTGGTGAAATCAAGGGTGCGGATACGCTTAGATAATGCAGGAAGCAGATGCCGGGTAGCGGCAGACAGATCATGGAAATGAGGAAGGAATATGTCGTTTTCTTCGAAAATTAAGGAAGAACTCAGTGCTCAAAGTGGCGGTGCGAAACATTGCCAGATGGCTGAACTTTCCGCCATTTTGATGATGTGCGGTGAAGTGCAGTTTTCCGCAGACGGCCGGTGCCGGATCCGTCTTAGTACAGAAAATGCCGGTACGGTCAGGAAATATTGTTATCTGGTCTATCGCTGCTTTCGCGTGACACCGGAGATCCGGGTGCGCCGGAACAGACGGAATCACGACCGGTATAGCTTTGGCGCCTATATTCAGGACAACGAGGCTGCTTTGGAGATTCTGAAAAAATTAAAGATTTTAAAGCAGGATGGTTCTCTGCCGGAGGAGCAGCCCATCGGGGAGAGCGTTCTTTTGAAAAAAGAGTGTTGCCGCCGGGCCTATCTGCGGGGCGCCTTTCAGGCAGCGGGATCGGTAAGCGATCCGAATCATTCTTATCACTTTGAGATTTTCTGCAGCGATGAGACGCAGGCCGGACGGATCCGCGAACTGATCTGCGGCATGGAGATCGATGCCCGTATGGTGCAGCGAAAAAAATATTTTGTTGTTTATGTAAAAGAAGGGGACCAGATCTCGGACCTCTTGGGTTATATGGGGGCCCGCATGGCACTGCTGGATCTGGAAAATGTCCGGATCCTGCGGGGAATGCGCGGCAATATCAACCGCCAGGTCAACTGTGAAACAGCCAATATCAACAAGACGGCGAGTGCCGCTGTCCGCCAGATAGAGGACATCACATATATCCGGGATACCGTCGGTTTTACAGGTTTAAATGAGGGGCTTGACGAAATAGCCCGTGTTCGGTTACAATATCCCACGGCAACACTAAAAGAATTGGGCTTATTGCTCGATCCGCCTGTCGGCAAGTCCGGAGTCAATCATCGTCTCCGGAAACTGAGCGAGTACGCGGATCGGCTTCGGGCACGAGGAGGAGCAACACAATGATTACTAAGGTGATCAACATCCAGATCGCAAGCGGTCTGGAAGCACGTCCCATCGCTATGATGGTGCAAGTCGCTAGTCAGTTTGAAAGCGAGATTCATGTTGTAAGTGGGAAAAAACGTGTGAATGCTAAGAGTATTATGGGCATGATGACACTTGGCCTGGATTCGGGAGAAGAGGTTGAAGTTTCTGTCAACGGATCCGATGAGGAAAAGGCGATGGCAGAGATCGAGAAATATCTGACCGGGAAATAAACAGGATGAACCATATTCAAAGTTTTGGCAATGAGCAAACAAACAGTTAAACAACCAATCAACAACCAAAAAGGAAGCAGTCGTTTTGCGACAGCTTCCTTTTTGGTTAGTCTTATAAAGTCGTTTTTTGATTCAGAGCTGGCTTAATTTCTGCAAAGCTTCGCCCGCAACCATGGGGCTGTTGTGCTCTTTCAGGTGTGCTTCTCCTGCAGCGGAAGAATTTTCGATGGAGCCATATTCTGACAATATGTTGCAGATCTTATTGAAATCTTCCGGTGAACTGCCGGACTGATGCAGGATCAGCCGATATTCGCCGTCCCCTGTTTTATAAAGGGTATTTTCTCCTTCATAGAAATTCTGCAGAGCTCTCGCGGACCGGATCACATCGTCTAAAGAGTGGAAGCGGAATGCCTGTACAAGATTAATCGGGATATCCGTCTGGCCTGCCTTATTGTCAGATGCGCCATTTGTGGAATTGCCTGCTTTATTGCCGGATGCCGTCTTATCAGGATCTGCCGGATTCCCTGTCTTGCCGTTGCAATCTGCAGCGGAAGCATTTTCGGAAATGGTCTGTGACTGGCCTGTCTGCAGATTCCTGTCGGCGGGAGCATTGCCATTTTCCTGTCGGGCCGCTGAGGCCTGGGCTTCCTGCCTTGCCTTGACTTTGGCATCGTATATTTTCTGGAAGAGGTCGAGAATGTCGTCCGCTCCGGAAAACTGTTTGGTCTTGGGAATCTCCATATCCTCTGAGGATGGGGAGAAGCGGGAAAATCTGGTATCGAGTTCCTCGGGGTCGTCCACTCGGGTGATGATAAGTACAATGCTGTCCGGTGCCACCGGGATCGCCTCTATCATTAATGGGGCGGAGCTGGCCTCGAAACCGACTTCGTTCCAGGCCTGCTGCATCATGTCCTGAAAAAGATTCTTTGCTTTCTCTGTGCCATATGCCAGCTCACTGAGTTTGATGTGGCGGCTGGCGAGATCGTCGCTTGTCAGTGTGCATCGTATCTGGTTGTCGCTAATCTTCTCAATCTTCAAAACATAGGCACCTCCTTTCGATTTGCTATAGTATAAACCATAATGATGGGAAATGCAAAAAGGAATTTAAAAGTAAAATATGATAAAAAAACCTTGCAAAATAAGACACATTGTGTATATAATAGTCGCAGAAATACATGTTGATCTCCCGGAAGGGAGGTGCGTTTTGAATCAATAAGATTTGATTTGGTTGCATTGTTTTATCATCTGTCATATTTTTCAGAAATTTTTTCAGAAATTTCGGGTTATGCGTTCTGCGACCCCTTTCTGAAAATGAATTACGGATCAGACAGTCTGTGAAGCGGTGTGTTCTGTCGTGCCGGAGAGGCGTTAGCCTTGTCTTGTGTGCAAAGCGGCGGGCCCTGCCCTGTCAGTGGTCTTATGGTCCTTTATTCGCTGTATCATACGCATTCGCGTAAGTTCCCAAATTTTCAACTCAGAAGGAGCGTCCCCTCCTCTACAGGCGGGGTATTAATAAATTCGGCTCAGGAGTGGTCCAATCCCCTTCTGAGTTAAACGCTCCGCGAGAATAGCAGAGATGCGCATAGGAATTATGTCGTGCCATGCACGACGCGCATCTCGCCTCAAGACTCACGAGCGAGTCTAGAAATCCTGTCTGAAAGGCCATGCGGCAGTTTCGGAAAAGTTTTATCTCAGTTGGGAGAAGTCCCGTGAGCGTTGGCTCAAATAAGGTATTCTGCAGATTTTGATATATTGTAAAACTTATTCGAAGCAAGGGCGGTTTGTCCCGTGTCTCCGAATAAGATAAAGTTTTCCCCCGGCTGGAGAAGAATTGCCGTTCCGGTGAGCAATGAGAATCGGATCTTTTCGGGGATAAACAAGAACAATCGTGGGACGATCGGCATGTATTTCAGTATAACGATCTGTTTTACCGGAGCGGATAGAAGGCAAGTAACTATCAAAATATCTGCGGAACAAAGTAACATGTCAAAGCCATATCATATACTTAAGAAAGGAAAAATACTGAAATAGGTTGAAATTTGTAAATACGACACATTACGGTATGGATGATATTGAAAAATGAAAGATCATAATTATTCAGATGACCTGAATCAGCAGCGCCGGGATCTGGAGCGTGAGTTGCAGGAATATCAAAATATGGGAATCCTTTTGGACCTGGAAGGAAAAGCAAATACGCCAGGTGGGATTGCCGGGGCCTGTCTGCTGGCTGATGAAGGCTGTTTTATGAGGGACTATATCCCGGATGCAACGGGACAATATGTAGAAACTCTGAATTTTAATTACGTTCCCCCGCAATAAAGGCAAGGCGCAGCGCGCGCCACATCACATGATAATACGCATCGCTCCGCCTTACGGCTCTTGCGCTGCTACAAAAACTTCGCTTCCCGCGCCGTGCTGAAGCACGACGCTACAGCTCAGTTTTTGTTACGGTCTTGAGGTCCTGCGACAGGGCTTGCGCCCTAAAGGACTAGGGCTTCGCCCGTCGCAAGCGCACCCTGATCTCGGACTTCAATCCCGATTATCATAAAAACCCATTATTTTGTCCCCGGCAGGAAGCAAGTGCAGGATCCTCTCAGCAAGAACATCTGCCGGGGCATTCTGCGTTTTCCTGCATCACAATTATCGGCAGAGACTTGGCATCCCCGCACTTCCGTGTTACAATAAATCGGATAAAGAAGTACGCAGGGAGTAGTGAATGCAGAAAAAAAAGATTCCCATCCCGCTTATCATCAGTATAGCAGTGGTGGCAGTCATTATCATACTGGCCGCGTCAGCTCTGAATGGAGGGATCGGCGGCGGAAAGCAGATGAATTTAAATACCTATTTCGGTCTGTCGGAAAACTCTGAGGGCGCGATCGTTCTGAACGGCGAGGTTCTGGAGGAGAAGGCGCTGGTGGAAAACGGAAGTCTCTACATCGACTATTATACCGTGTGGGACAAGCTGAACAGCGGCTTCTGCTGGAGCGAGGACGAACAGGTTTTATGTCTGACACTTCAGAACGAATCATATGAATGGACACCGACAGACGGCACAGACGATCTGCTTCTTGGGGAAGATGGATCACTCTACCTCAACACTTCCCTGATCTCATCCTGCTCCGATCTTGAACTGGAGACATTTGAAGATCCTGCCAGAGTTGTCATCCGCACAGAGTGGGATGGTGTGCAGAAAGGCTCGATCCTTCAGGATGTCGATCTGCACTACAAAGCAGGATCGAGGAGCGATATCCTCGCGGAGCTCTCAGCAGGCGACGAGGTTGCGATTTTGGGAGGAGAGGAAGGCTGGCAGTACATCACAACCAGGGATGGCATGACCGGATATGTTAAGGACGATGTGGTCGAAGACGCCGGATATCTGGAACATGTAAGCGATGAACGCTTTACCTACAGCCATGTCATGATGCAGGATCAGATCGTCATGGTATGGCACTATATCGATTCGCTGGAAAACAATGCCTATTTAGGGGATATGATCGCCGAGGTAAACGGGGTTAATGTCATTTCGCCGACCTGGTTTAATCTGGCAGATGCCGATGGCAACCTGATCTCCTACGCGGATGCTTCTTACGTAGAACTGGCACATGCGAACGGCATGCAGGTCTGGGGCATGATCGGCGATGTAAACGGCGGCGATGTGGATACCGGAGAGGCATTGGCAACATCATCAGTCCGGGCAAATATCATCATGCAGATCATGCAGGTCGCATCTTCGGTCGGTCTGGATGGCATCAATGTGGATTTTGAGACGATTACGGAAGACACTGCCCCCTTATATATTGAATTTATGAAGGAACTCTGCATTGCGGCGCACGCGCAGGGACTTGTGGTATCCACGGACAATTACGTGCCCACATATACGCAGTTCTACAAGCGTGCGGAGCTGGCAAAGTCGGTGGACTATCTGGTCATCATGGGGTATGATGAACATACATACGGCTCAAGCGAAGCAGGATCGGTGGCATCCCTTCCCTTTGTGGAGCAGGGCATCGTCGACACATTATCCGAGGCCCCGGCAGAGCAGGTTATCAACGCAATCCCCTTTTACACCAGAGGATGGACAGAGACCTACGGTTCGGAGGCACTGGAGAGTGAGGCCTTTGGCATGGACGGGGCGGATGCATTCGTCGAAGAACATGGGATCACGCTTTCCTGGGACGGCTCGGCCGGTCAGTATACCGGAAGTGCGGAGGACGGGAATCACCTCTACAGCATCTGGATGGAGGATGAGTCGGCAATCAGAGAGAAGGCGGCACTCATTCAGCAGTATGGTCTGGCGGGTATAGCGGCATGGCGGCTCGGTCTGGAAAGGTCATCGGCGTGGAGCGCGATATTGGAAACATTGAATGGATGACGGGCGAATCGGCCGTAAAATAGAATCACGAGGATAAACGGAGGAAAACAGCATGGCAGCAAATGGAGACGAACTTTTTAAAACTACGTTGATGGGTGGTTTTGACAAGGATGATGTAACACGTTACATCAAAAAAATGAGAGAAGAAAGCTATGCTGAAAAAAGCAAGATCCTTCTTCTGGTAAAGGCAAAAGATAAAAAAATTGAAGAACTGAATGCCCGTCTGGACAAGAAAGACGCGGAGATCAGAAAACTGGAGCAGGATATCAAAGAAAAATATCAGTCTTATATTGATCATTACGATTCCATCGGCAGACTGGTTTACGATGCGCAGGTGCGTTCCAATCAGATGATCGATGAGGCCCAGAACGAGAGCGACAAGATTCGTGCAGCGGCGAGAAAGGCAGCCAAAGAATGTCTGGATTCCGTGCAGAAGGAGATCGACGACCGCCTGCTCGAAGGAAAGAAGAAATATCTGGCCGTTCAGGAAGAATTGAACGAGATCGTAGAACTGATCAACAAGCTGCAGCGTCGTTTCATGCAGTCTTATAAATCTGTCCATTCGATCATCAGTATCATTCCGGAATCCCTGCAGGAACTGGAGGAGGATGAGATGGAAACTGCTGCACTGACATTTTCCGAGCTGGAGCAGCAGACGATCGACAGGGATCTGTCTCTGGAACTGGAGCTGGAACTGGCTCAGGTAGAGGATCGCGCTGCGATCGAGAGGGCTGCGGCGGAGATCGCACCGGTCTTCTCCACAGACCTTGAGAATCTGCCGGAGACAGCGGCGGAGAACGAAGGAAGCGCAGAAGCGGGCGGAGATACCAAAGTGGTAGTGAAGAGAATGTCGGATGAGGCAGCGAACGCTCCGGAAAGCACAATCGCAGGCGAAGAGGTTGAGAAGGTCGACGCAGCGGACACCGAAGCAACGGGAGATAATGCAGCCGGTATGTCGGCAGATAGCGTTGGCGCAGGCACAGTTGGCGAAACAGAAGCGGACATGGCAGATACGGCGGACGCAGCAACAGTGGAAAATCCTGTAGCAGGTGCAGCGCAGAACGCAGGGACAGATGAGACCACAGAAACAGTCAAGACAACAGTAAAATCTCAGGCGTCAGAAGTGCGTGAAGCAGTAGAATATCTGGATAGTGCAGACGATTTCTTCGATGAGGAGGACGAATTCGAGGAGGAGCCGCGCGAGATAGCACCGGCTTCGACAGCACCCAATACCGCACCGGAAGAATGCTTCGATGAGGAAGATACGGAAGAGGAGCTTCGTCTCCTGGACGAGCAGATCCAGAAACTGCTTGCAGCTGAAGAAAATAAAGAACTGCTGACACGCGGGGAGTGACATGAGAGCTAAAATAGCAGTGATGACAGAAGATGCGCCGGATCTGAATGCCCTGGATGAGGCCGGTCGCATTTTGAAGGAAGGCGGGCTGGTGGCTTTTCCTACGGAAACTGTCTACGGTCTTGGTGGAAACGCGCTGGATCCCGGCGCATCCATGAGAATCTACAAGGCGAAGGGGCGGCCTTCGGACAACCCGCTTATCGTACATATTGCATCGATGGAAGATCTTTACAGGATCGCGGCTGATGTACCAGCTGCGGCGGAGCGTCTTGCGGAGCGTTATTGGCCGGGCCCGCTAACCATGATCTTTCCCAAAAAAGATATCGTTCCCAGCGAGACTACGGGTGGCTTGGACAGCGTAGCAGTCCGTTTTCCGGATCATAAGATCGCCAGGGAGCTGATCCTTCGCGCCGGTGGTTTTGTTGCCGCACCGAGCGCCAATACATCCGGCAGGCCCAGCCCGACGCTGGCTTCACATGTGAGCGAGGATCTGGGAGAACGGATCGACATGATCATTGACGGTGGTCAGGTCTCAATCGGCCTTGAGTCAACGATCGTTGATTTTACAGAAGAGATACCCGTTGTTTTGCGGCCTGGTTTTCTGAATCTGCAGATGCTGGAAGAAGTGCTCGGTGAAGTCCGCATGGATCCCGGACTTTCTTCAGAAAATGAACATGTCCGTCCCAAAGCACCGGGCATGCGGTATCGTCATTATGCGCCGAAGGCGGAACTGACGATTATAGAAGGCGATCCCGCGGCAGTTCAGATGGAGATCCGTACCAGAACATCACGGGAGATAGAAGATGGCCGGAAGGTCGGCATCATCTGCACCGAAGAAAGCCGGAATGTTTATCCCAATGGGAATGTAGTCTGCATCGGCAGCCGGGCGCAGGAGGAGACGATCGCGCATCATTTATATGAGGTGCTGCGCGGCTTTGATGATTCCGGAGTGGATGTCATCTATTCAGAATCTTTTTACACGCCGAAGATGGGACAGGCGATCATGAACCGTCTTTTAAAAGCGGCGGGACATCGTGTGGTGGAAGTCTGAGTAAGGAATTATATAATAAGAAATAATAAGAAATAACATGAAAGAAATTGTTTTATGAAAAATTACGACAGGTTGATCTTTGTGGATGAGGATGACACGACACGTGCACCCATGGCGAAGATGATCATGAAAACCAAATATCTTCTCGGCCCTTTGGACATCCAGTCGCGTGGACTGGTGGTGCTGTTTCCTCAGCCAATGAATCAGAAGGCGGCAGCGATCCTCATCAGCATTGGGATCGATCCGGCGGAACACGAGGCAACCCAGCTTCGACAGGAGGATATGGACGACCGAACGCTCTTCCTTACTATGGAAGATGGTCAGAAGGAGAAGATATGGACTAATTACGAAAATGCAGCACACGTTTATACGGTTGCTGAATTTATAAACCTTCAGGGGGATGTCAGTGCGCTCTGCGGAGAGCCCCTGGAGACCTATGGCCACAGTTATGAGACCATAGCAGCACTGATCAACGGTATTGTGATAAAATTTAACGAGGAGGAATTAAAGAAATGATTGTAGCATTAGGATGTGATCACGGCGGATACGATCTGATGCAGGAAGTTAAGGCTCATCTTGAGTCCAGAGGCATCGAGTACAAGGATTGCGGAACCTATTCCAAAGAGTCCTGCGATTATCCGGTATTCGCCAAAGCTGTTGCAAAATCGATCTTAAGCGGTGAGTGCGAGAGAGGCGTTCTGATCTGCGGAACAGGCATCGGAATCTCTATCACAGCTAACAAGTTCAAGGGCATTCGTGCGGCACTTTGCTCTGACTGCTTCTCAGCAGAAGCAACCCGTCAGCACAACAACTCCAACATCGTGGCTATGGGCGCACGTGTTGTAGGCCCCGGCCTTGCACTGAAGATTATTGACACTTTCCTGGATACACCGTTCTCCAATGATGAGAGACATGTAAGAAGGATCAGCCAGATCGAAGATTGATAAGCAGATTTATCGACCTGCATATCGCCTGCGATGCAAAAAGTGCGTCGCAGTCCGGTATGCAGGTCGTTTGCGCTGAAAATATAGTTTCATAATCGACAGGGAGCATATTATGAGCGAAAAAAGACTGGATTACATTAACTGGGACGAATATTTCATGGCGGTAGCAAAACTGGCCGGTATGCGTTCAAAAGACCCAAACTCGCAGGTTGGTGCCTGCATCGTCAGTTCTGATAATAAAATCCTCTCCATGGGTTATAATGGTTTTCCACTGGGCTGCTCGGATGATGAGTTTCCCTGGAACCGTGAAGGTGAGGACCCGCTTAAAAGCAAATATTTTTATGTGACACACAGTGAGCTGAATGCGATCCTCAATTATCGCGGAGGCTCACTGGAGGGTGCGAAAATATACGTATCACTTTTTCCGTGCAACGAATGTGCGAAAGCGATCATTCAGTGTGGGATCAGGACCGTCATCTACGATGATGACAAATACGAAGGCACCCCGATGGTCACAGCCTCCCGCATGATGTTCAAAGCAGCAGGTGTCGAGGTGATCCATTATAAACCTTCAGGGAAAACATTGAAGATTGAAGTATAAGGACACATTTCAGGACAGGGGACGTTCCTTAGGACAGAGGGACACTCTACAAGACAGAAGAAGGTAACTTGAAAAGTTAAATTCCAGTGCAGAGGTAAATTCCACACCCATTTAAAA
>R11__coassemble_228_pt1 | contig 40620 bp, 36 predicted proteins | sample R11__metabat2_high_PE_057 | metagenome-assembled genome bin R11 | reverse complement strand
CCGACGAGGATGAAGAGGACGACGAATCCGACGAGGATGAAGAGGACGACGAATCTGACGACGAGGAAGAGGATGATGAATCCGACGATGTAGAAGATTCGGAAAAGACAGAATAAAGATCTGCATAGGAACGGAAAACGGTATATCTTTGACCGCATGCCTGCTTAAGATGCTAGCAGGTTTGCGGTCTTCTTTATGATAACAGGTGATCAAGCGGCTGAAAGAAGGTAATACGAAACACACACAATCCATATGTTATGTAAACGAAAAAAATATTTTGGATTTTTGTAAAAAATTTTAAACCATCCACATCTTGTGTTTTCGTAAAATGGCACGTGCGATATTTTGTGGGAAAATCTTTTGTCTTCGCGAAATCCCTATTTTCAGGCGTAAATTGGCGATTGCAATTAAAAATCATAGTGTTTATAATGCAGATAGAGTTTTGAAGGGTGAATTGCTTTTATACTACCGAATAGAGGACTTGTATATGATAAATGCAATTCAGGATTACATTAGTTATTTACATAATGTAAAAAGAACCTCGCACAATACAGAGGTGTCTTATGCGAGAGATTTAAGAAAAGCAGCCGGGTATTTTGAACATCAGAAAATCTCGGATCCCGGCAAGATCACAGCAACAAATTTAAATTCCTATATGCTGTATCTGGAGCGGGAACATATGTCACCCGCAACCGTATCCCGCAATATTGCGGCGATACGTTCTTTTTTTCATTTTATGCTGCAAGAGCACAGGATCTCTGAAGATCCAACCGGCTCTCTGAAGCCGCCGAAAGTAGAGAAGAAGATACCGTCTGTGCTGACGGTGGGCGAAGTAGATCAGCTATTGAAACAGCCCGACATTGCCACGGATAAGGGGATCCGCGACAGGGCTATGCTGGAACTTTTATATGCGACAGGGATACGTGTCAGTGAGTTGATTCATATAGAAACAGGGGACTTGAATCTGCCCATGGGCTATGTTGTCTGTAAAGAAAAAGATAAAGACAGGATGATCCCGTTCGGAGATCATGCAAAGAAAGCGCTTATCACTTATCTTCAAAATGCCCGCGACAATCTTTTAGAAGGAAAAGAGAGCGAATTTTTATTTGTAAACTGCTCAGGCACATCCATGAGCCGTCAAGGCTTCTGGAAGGTGTTGAAAGGCTATGCAGCATCAGCCGGTATAACGGCGGATATCACACCACATACCCTTCGGCATTCCTTTGCCATTCATCTGATCCAGAATGGGGCAGATCTGAAAAGCGTTCAGGAAATGTTGGGACATTCCGATATATCCACAACACAGATGTATTTGAATATGGGTGTCTATCAAATGAGAGATGTTTACAGCAAGGCACATCCGAGAAAATAAAAGAGATTCAGGGAAAGGATTTCAAAAGACGATTTTAAGAAAGGCTACCGCAGAAAAATAAAAATGCGGCAGCCTTTCATCGTCTGTTATCAAGATTTTTTTACATCCAGCCGGATTTTAACCAGATCGCCCTCGCTTGTCACTTGAAAATCTTCAACTGCATTTTCTAAAAGCTTCCCGGAGAGAGGATCCATATCCTGCAGTACGGCCTCAGATGTCAAAGCAGAATATCTTGGATCCGTCGGCTCCACAGAGGGAAGTCCGGAACGGTCCAGCGCTGTTTTTTGGAAGGTGAAAAAGATATGTGCTTCTGCTGTTTCACGGGAACATTCAAAGATAAAATCGATGGTCTCATCGTCCGTCAGACGGGGCAGCATCCATAAAAGTCCGAGCTCCTCGATGATCGTCCAGCTGTAACGGATCATTTTCTGGGGCAGCAGCTGTTTGCGGCCGAATCTCTCTACCTGGCTTCCGAGTTCCCAGTAATCAAATCGTTGTTTGGGGATCGTTTTATGCAGGGTCTTCATCCGATAGACGAATTGCCGGGTAAGCTCTCTTTTGGGATGTTCAAAGATCTCCTGCGGAGTCCCTTCCTCATAAATGATTCCCTGATCCATATAAAAGACCCGGTTGGCTACTTCTTTGGCAAAGCGCATTTCATGTGTCACGATCAGCATAGTCATCCCATCCATAGCCAGCTCCCGGATCACGTCCTGCACTTCTTCAACCATGTTAGGATCCAGAGCACTGGTAGGCTCATCAAAAAGGATGATCTCCGGTTCCATGGCCAGGGTTCTGGCAATGGCAGCACGTTGTTTTTGCCCGCCGGACAGCTCATCGGGATAATTCATGGCTTTATCCGCCAGGCCTACACGTTCCAGAAGCTTCATGCCTTCCTCGAAGGCAGCCTGACGATCCCTTTTTTTGATGCTTGTCGGTCCATACATCACATTTTCGATCACATTCATATGTTCAAACAGATGGAAGGCCTGAAAGACCATGCCCATTTTCCGGCGGATGCGATTCAGGTCGCAGCCTTTTTGCGTGATGTTTTCTCCGTCTATCAGAATCTCTCCGGACGTGGGCGGATCCAGCATATTCAGGCAGCGAAGGAGGGTGGACTTTCCGGTCCCGGAAGGACCGATGATGGAGATCACGTCTCCTTGATGAATCTCTGCATTCAAATCGACGATCGGTGTCGCGCCCGGGAAACTTTTTTTCAGATGTTTTATCTGGATCATTTGATATTCACCCCCTTCAACACGCGTTTCCTGCGCCTGGGATTGATCTTTTTCAGGATCGCATTCATCACTGAGATCAAAAGAAAGGCGATGAGAATATAAATGACTGCCGCACTGATCAGAGGAATAAAGGCATCAAAGGTGGCACCGCGGATCACATCGCTTGCTTTTGTCAGATCGATGACAGCGATATAGCCGACGACAGCGGTGCCCTTCATCATGGATATGATCTCGCTAAAATATCCGGGCATCGCGTGAAGGGCTGCCTGCGGAAGGACGATCTCCCGGAATACCTTTCCTTTTCCGGCACCCATGGCAAGGGCAGCTTCTCTTTGACCGTCACTGACACAGCGAAGTGCCCCGGAGAAGAGCTGGGACATATAGGCCCCTCCGGTGATGCCGAAGCCCAGGATGGCGATCAGGATTCCGGATATTTTCGTATTCGAAAACAGAATATAATAAAGGATCATCAACGCTACTACGATCGGCATGCCCTGCATGATCCTGGAATAAATGTTTTCCAGTGCGCGCAAAGGCTTTTTGCGGGACAGGGCCATAGCGCACAAAAGTGCGCCCAGAAGATTGGCCAGGAGAAAACCACCCAGGGTAATGACCAGGGTCACACCAAGTCCGGAGAGCATCATTTTCCAGCGATCGCCGTTAATGAGGGTGTTTTTGAATCCTGTGACCAGGCGTTGCCAGAAGCTCCCTGTCTCTGATTGAAAATCCTGTACCATCAGACACAGGTCTGCCTGATAATAGGGATCCGAAAAGATCACGTTGTCTTTTTTTTCTTCGGAATAATACAGATCGGAAATACAGATATCATATTTGCCTGTTGCCACGCCGGCGATCATGCCGTCCCAGTCGGCGACCTCAAATACGATCCTGGCATTCAGTTCTGCGCCCAGAAGATAGGCGATCTCGATCTCGCTGCCAACCAGCTTCCCGTTCTCATAAAAACTGAAAGGTTTTGCATTGCCGATCGTTGTAATTGTCAGTGTATATTGCGGATTTTCGACGACGGGCATCTGTGGCATTTCGTAATCATCTTCATACAGCCAGCGCTGATAGATATCGTCCAGTGTACCGTCGGCTTTGATCTTTGCAATAAAATTGTTGACCTTGTTTTGAAAATCCGGTATCTGACAATGGGAGGAGAGCGCACAGACCACATCATTTGTCAGGAAGGACTCGTCCAGAATCTTTACACCGGTCAGTCCGTTGCGGATGGCAGTCTGCATCATATAGCCGTCACCGATATAAGCCTCGATCTTGCCGCTTTCGATAGCCTGATAGCCATTCAGGTCATTGTAATAGGCAACCTCGGCTTCCGGAAATACGTCATGCACTTGATCCAGAATCGCAAGCGTTTCCTCAAAGCCAATGGTGATTTTATCCTCAGCATTTTTAAGATCCGCAAAACTGTTATATTCTACCCGCCTGACAGCACTGCAGCCGGAAATGAGGCCGGCAAACAGGAGTATTGTCAGAAGCAGGAAGATATATTTTCTTGGTTTCATAAACAAATCGCCTTTCAAGCTTTTATCACTGCACCAAATATTATTTTAAAGTATGGATTGTCGATGTCAAGACGGGCCAAAGAAAGTCTCTGAAAGAAAAGAAAAAGAGGCTGCCACACCATTTCGTGAGGCAGTCTCTTGTAAGGCATATGTCAGCAGAGTGCTGCGATCTCATAGATCAGCCGCTCAGATTCGTCCCATCCAAGACAGGGATCGGTGATAGATTTGCCGAATACATGGTTGGGAGCACCGATCTTCTGGGCACCCGGTTCGATGTAGCTTTCGATCAAAAGACCTTTTACCAGCATGCGGATGCGGGGATCGTATTGCCGGCTGGCAAGAACTTCCCTGGCGATGCGGGGCTGTTGCTCGTATTTCTTTGCAGAATTCGAGTGGTTGGTATCTACGATGGCAGCCGGGTTTTTCAGATGGGTCTGATCGTATTTGTCCAGCAGCAGTTCCAGATCTTCATAATGATAGTTCGGGATGTTGTTGGCATGCTTATTGGTAGCACCACGAAGGATCGTATGGGTCAGCGGGTTGCCGCTGGTATGGCATTCGTTTCCTCTGTAAATAAAGGTGTGACCGCCCTGTGCTGCAATACAGGAATTGATCATGACAGACAGATCTCCGCTGGTGGGATTCTTCATGCCGGCAGGGATATCCAGTCCGGAAACGGTCAGGCGGTGCTCCTGATTTTCCACGGAACGCGCGCCGATCGCCACGTAGGAGAGAAAGTCTGAAACATATTCCCAGTTTGCCGGGTAGAGCATTTCGTCGGCTGCCGTCAGACCGGAAACTTCCAGGGCATGAATATGCATGCTTCGCATGGCAACAATTCCGGCGATCAGATCCGGTTTTTTCTCCGGATCCGGCTGGTGGACAATTCCCTTATATCCCTCGCCTGTGGTGCGGGGCTTGTTGGTATAGATCCTGGGTACCAGGATCAGTCGGTCGGATACTTTTTCCTGGACTTTGGCAAGTCTGGATACATATTCGCAGAGCGCGTCTTCGTTATCTGCGGAGCATGGTCCGATGATGACCAGAAATTTATTGGATTCCCCTGTGAATACTTTGCGGATCTCCTTGTCTCGCTCCGCTTTGATCGCTTTGGAAGCAGCGGAGAGGGGGATCATGGATTTGATCTCTTCCGGAGTCGGAAGTTCTTTGATGATCTGAAAACTCATTTTAAAACCTCTGTAACTAGTCTGATTATTGATTTTCGTGCGTTGTGATTATACACCTGAAAATTTTATAAGTAAAGCCTGCATTCGCAAAGCGAAACTTTTTGCCGAATGCTCTTCATGCTGCTTATAAACATGTGAGTAAAAAACCGGCCTTCCACTTAAGATGTATAGGAATAGGAAGGGAAGAGTGTCATCAGCTTCTCTATAAAATCCATGATCAGGTTTGTACTTTTACTGTCTTCCAGACACTCCTTTGCATAAACGACTTTATCAGTGATCAGCTGGTCCACATCGAGTTCCAGCATTTTAAAGATATTGGTGCGGCTGTTGACGGTCCAGGCATAGACATCTTTGCCGGCTTCATGGATCGCCCGAACTTTTTCCGCTGTCAGATTTGTGGTTTCGATACTAAAGGCATCGGCGTTTGAGAGATCCCCAAAATCTCCAAATGCGATCGTGGTGATATAAGCGGTTTTGATATCGGGATCCAGCTTCTTGATCTGCGTAAGGATTGCATAACTTTTGGAGCATATGACACAGGATCCGCTGAAATTGTAGGTATAGATCAGATCGGTCACAGATTTAGCAAGGTTTCCGTTTTCATGGCCGGTTGGCTTCACCTCTATGTCAAGGAAAATATTGTATTCCCGGGCCAGCTGGATCACATCTGAGAGGAGAGGGATCTTTTCCCCGGCATAGGCCTGGCCGAAGTAGCTGCCGGCATCCAGCTGCGCGATCTCGTCATAAGTGAGTTCCCAGCTGTTTTTATTCAGTCCTGTTGTCCGGGAAAAATTGGTATCATGCATAACAAACAGCTGTCCGTCTTTGCTCATCTGAACATCCAGTTCAATGCAGTCTGCACCTGCTTCTATGGCAGATCGAAAAGCGGCCATGGTATTTTCCGGGCAGGCGGTCGAATTGCCTCTGTGGGCACAGATCTCCGTGGTGCGCTCGTGAATGACTTCCAGGGAGAGTGCGCCTGTGGAAATGCGGTAAGCATATGTGGACACGATCACAACTGCCAGTGAAATGGCACATACCAGAACAATCGAAAAAAGCTTTTTCAAGCGAGGATAATGTCTGGGTGCATATTCCTGGGCATCGGGGATCGGTTCGCCTTTCTTTTCTTTGTTATGATAAAAGAGAATGCTGATGGCGCCGTAACAGACGGGCATGACAAACGCCTCGAAAACAAAAAATAAAACGAGCAGAAATACACTGATCGCTGAGGAAAAGACTGCACGCAGGAGCAATCGCGCTGCAAAAAGCCGCCAGATCACAACGATGATCAGAACCCCCAGCAGGGCCAGTCCGATAAAGACAAGATAACAGAGGATCTGAAGCAGTACGATGCTGAGCAGGTCCTTGATGCGGTGTCCTTTTCCGAGCTGAATGCTTTTTTTGCGGGCCTCCTTGAAATTGATATCCTCCAGTGTGTAGTAGTGGATAGCGTAGAGCCAGCGGATGAGCAGAATACCCAGAAAGATAAAGAGTCCCAGAAAGGCCAGGGCAAGTCCGGGTTTGCTCTGCACATATTCGCCAAAAAATTCCGGGAGTGTGATGACACTGATCATGCTGGTGGCGGACGAAAGGTGGAGAAAAGGCAGCATGAATAGGATCATCAAGATCATCAAAAGATTTTTCTTCTGCCATACCCGCAGCGCGTCCTGAAAAGCAGCCCGGAAGGTGAGCAGAAGCGATGCCTTTTTTCGGTGCCAGGCCTGGTTCAGGATATAGATGACGCCGCAGATATCGACCAGACTTAAGATAGCTATCAAAAGAACGAGCAGGGCCAGCAGAAGGTAGGTGAGAGGATTGGTCAAAAGCCGGGTGAAATTGTCAGCTGTTAGAGACTCCATTCCCTCCAGCCGGAAGATCCCGTAGAACATCTGCCAGAAAAGCGGCACAAAAATAAGCACTGTAAGAAGCTTATAAATCAGTTCAAACAGGATCAGAGTTGAGGAGTTGAATTTTAATGTCTTAAAATAACGTTGGATCTTTGCTTTCATGCACATAATATAGCACATTATTTTTTTGAAAGAAACCTTGACAGATAAGAAAGGCAGTGTTACATTATGCATGGATTAAATCCGAGTAAATTAGTCGGATTATTTCAGACAGAGAAAAGGAGAACTGCTTTGAAGCTTTCTACAAAAGGAAGATATGGCCTGCGGGCCTTAATAGATCTGGCTGTTCACGATGGGGAGGATGCAGTATCCATTCAGAGCATCGCCGACCGTCAGGGAATCTCGGAAAGTTATCTGGAGCAGCTGGTACGTCTGCTGAAAAAAGCCGGGCTTGTCATTTCAGTCCGCGGCGCAGGCGGCGGCTACCGGCTGGCAAAAAGGCCGGATCAGATCTCGGTTGGAGATACGCTGCGCGCGCTGGAAGGCAATTTGGAAGCGGTAACCTGCTCAGCCTTCGGCGAACAGCCAACCTGCCAGGGGGCTGATGTATGCGTCACCAAACTTGTCTGGAAAAAGATCAACGATGCGATCACCAACACAGTGGATGGCATCATGCTCGATGAACTGGTGGAAGAGAGCAGACAGATGATAGAAAAACAAGGCAGCCGGAAAACACCGGTTTGCTAAAAGGAGGATAAATATGATCTATCTTGATAATGCAGCAACAACCAAAACAGCACCGCAGGTACTGGAAGCTATGCTTCCTTACTTTTCTGAAGCATATGGCAACCCGTCCAGCATTTACAGCATTGCAGGAAAGAGCAAGGCTGCGATCACAAAAGCACGTGAGCAGATCGCGGCGGTTTTGAATGCGAAACCGGAAGAGATCTATTTTACGGCAGGCGGAAGCGAGGCGGATAACTGGGCACTGAAGGCAACGTTTGAACTGCTGAAAAGCAAAGGCAGCCACATCATTACCACAAAAATAGAACATCACGCGATCCTGCACACCTGCGAATATCTGGAAAAACAGCGCGGCGCAGAGATCACTTATCTGGATGTGGATCAGTATGGTCTGGTAGATCCGGCAGCCGTTGAAGCGGCCATCAGACCGGATACGATTCTGATCTCTGTTATGTATGCCAACAACGAGATCGGAACCATTCAGCCTATCAGGGAGATCGGCGAGATCGCGAAAAAGCATGGAATTTATTTCCATACGGATGCGGTACAGGCGTTCGGTCAGGTGCCGATCGATGTAGATGCGGACCATATCGATATGCTCAGCTCTTCCGGACACAAGATCAACGGCCCGAAAGGGATCGGTTTCCTTTATATCCGTAAGGGGGTAAAGATCCGTTCTTTCGTGCATGGCGGTGCCCAGGAGCGCAAGCGTCGTGCAGGTACGGAAAATGTGCCGGGTATTGTAGGCTACGGTGCGGCAGCACAGCTGGCTGCGGAAACCATGGAAAAACGTACGGCAGAAGAGATCAGGCTGCGCGATTACATGATCAAAAGAATCTCTGAGGAGGTACCGGTCTGCAAACTGAATGGTCATCCGACAAAACGACTGCCCAACAATGTGAATTTCAGCTTTGAGTTTATTGAAGGAGAATCCCTGCTGATCATGCTGGATATGGAAGAAATCTGTGCTTCCAGCGGATCTGCATGTACATCCGGATCCCTGGATCCGTCTCATGTACTGCTGGCGATCGGCATGCCGCATGAGATCGCACATGGCTCTCTCCGTCTTACCCTGTCGAGTGAGACCACTAAGGAAGATATCGATTTTACGGTTGACAAGGTAAAAGAGATCGTAGAAAAACTCCGTGGCATGTCACCTCTTTATGAAGATTATGCCGCAGGGAAGAAAAAATCTATTATCGAAACAAAATATGCAGCTCAGTAAAGGAATGGGAGGATTAGACGATGTACAGTGATAAAGTAATGGATCATTTTCAGAATCCGAGAAACGTAGGAGAGATCGAGAATGCGAGCGGTGTCGGTACCGTCGGAAATGCAAAATGCGGCGATATCATGAGAATGTATCTGGATATCGACGATAATGGGATCATCCAGGATTGCAAATTTAAGACCTTTGGCTGCGGTGCAGCGGTTGCTACAAGCAGCATGGCGACAGAACTGGTAAAAGGCAAGACCATCCAGCAGGCATTGGAAGTGACCAACAAAGCGGTAATGGAGGCCCTCGACGGTCTGCCGCCTGTAAAGGTACACTGTTCTCTTCTTGCGGAAGAGGCGATCCATGCGGCACTTTGGGATTATGCTGAAAAACACGGTATCAAGATCGAGGGACTTGAGAAACCAAAGAGTGATATCAGTGAAGGCGAGGAAGAGGAAGACTATTAATGTCGGAAAAAGTAGTAGTCGGAATGTCCGGAGGCGTAGATTCCTCTGTGGCTGCGGCGCTCTTAAAAGAACAGGGTTACGACGTGATCGGCGTGACCATGCAGATCTGGCAGGATGAAGATGAATTTACGATGGAAGCCCAGGGCGGATGCTGTGGGCTTTCTGCCGTTGAAGACGCAAGGCGTGTGGCGGAGATCCTGGATATTCCGTATTATGTGATGAATTTCAAAAAGGAATTCAAGACTTCTGTCATCGATTATTTTGTGCGGGAATATCTGCATGGACGTACACCGAATCCCTGCATAGCCTGCAACCGCCATGTGAAATGGGAAGCGCTTTTATCCCGCAGCCTGGAGATCGGTGCAGATTACATTGCCACAGGGCACTATGCCAGGGTTTTGCGCCTGCCAAACGGACGCTATGCGGTGACAAACAGCGTGACTGCGGAGAAAGACCAGACCTATGCGCTCTATAACCTGACACAGGACCAGTTATCCCGCACGCTGATGCCGGTGGGCGACTATTCAAAGCCGGAGATCCGTGCGATCGCAGAGAAACTTCATCTGCCTGTGGCACGAAAAAAAGACAGCCAGGAGATCTGCTTTGTCCCGGATAAGGACTATGCGTCATTTATCTGCAGGGAGACAGGCGCAGAGATCCCGGAAGGTAATTTCGTAAACGATCAGGGAGAGATCCTGGGAAAGCATAAAGGAATCACACACTATACCATCGGTCAGAGGAGAGGACTTGGCCTTCCTATGGGCCGCAGGATCTTTGTAAAGGAGATCCGGCCGGATACCAACGAAGTCGTGCTGGGTGAAGGAGATCAGGTTTTTTCGAATGTTGTAGAGGCAGATCGCATCACTTTTATGGGGATCCCCGATATGGCCATCGGAGAGAGCGGAGAGTTTACAGGGAAGATCCGTTACGGTCATAAAGGAAGTCCGTGTGTCCTGACGCGTATCGGTGAGGATCGTTTCCGGTGTGTGTTTTCGGAACCGGTCAGGGCGGTTACGCCGGGACAGGCACTGGTGCTTTATAAAGATTCCTATATCGCCGCAGGCGGCACGATCATAGGGGGAGCAAAATGATTTCAGATTGTCATTTTCACACATCATTTTCATATGACAGCGACACGGCACCGGAGGTACAGATCGAGCGGGGTATAGCTCTGGGCATGGAAGCTATGTGCGTTACGGACCATTATGATATGGATTTTCCGGGCGGCGGATATGAGATCGACACGGAAAAATATTTTCCTTATATGAGAGAACTTCAGGAAAAATACAGAGATCGCATCGACCTTCGCATTGGCGTGGAGATGGGACTGGTGCCGGCGTATAAGGACAGGATCGAGGCATATCTTGCCGCATATCCTTTTGATTATAAGATCGGCTCGATCCATATGCTGCAGGGCAAGGATCCTTATTACCGGGATCAGTATCCGCAGGATGATGAGACACTGTACCGGGATTTCTTTGAGCTGACAGCGGAATGTGTGGAAAAACTGGATGGTTTTCACAGCCTGGGTCATCTGGACTATGTGGTCAGATACGGCTATACACAGGCAGAACATTATTCCTATGCAAAATATGCCGATATTATTGATACTATCCTGCGGACGATCATACGCAAGAATATCGCGCTGGAAGTAAACGCAGGCGGCTTCAAAAAGGGGCTTGGTGTTCCCAATCCCAATCCGGATATCATCAAAAGATATGTGGAACTGGGCGGAGAGATGGTGACGGTCGGTTCGGATGCACATCGGGTGGAGCATGTAGGACTCATGTTCGATCAGATCGCCTTGATCCTGGAGGATTGTGGCTTGCAATATGTGACAGAATTTAAAAAGGGCAGTCCTGTATGGAGGAAAATTTCAAAATAAAAGAGATTCCCATCCCGCTTTGCGGCAATAATCATAAAAAATCTGCAATTTTTTTCAAAATCCTGTCTGATATTACAATTGTGAATGTTTTGACAAGATTTTTCTTGAATTTTTGTATATCTTCTTATAAAATACATGTCGGATAGAAATACTGATATTATATATTTTTCTAAACAATTTTCTAGGAGGAAATGAAACATGGCAGTAAGAGTAGCAATCAATGGTTTTGGACGTATCGGCCGTCTTGCATTCCGTCAGATGTTTGGTGCAGAAGGTTACGAAGTAGTAGCGATCAACGATCTGACATCCCCGAAGATGCTCGCACATCTTCTGAAATACGATTCTTCACAGGGAAGATATGCACTTGCTGATACCGTATCCGCAGGCGACGATTCCATTACAGTAGATGGTAAAGAAATCAAGATCTATGCATTCCCGGATGCAAACAACTGTCCTTGGGGAGATCTGAAGGTAGACGTAGTTCTGGAGTGCTCCGGATTCTACACATCCAAAGACAAAGCACAGGCTCATATCAATGCAGGCGCTCGTAAAGTTGTTATCTCTGCTCCGGCTGGTAACGATCTTCCGACAATCGTTTATAACACAAACCATAAGACACTGAAGGCTGAGGATACCATCATTTCTGCAGCTTCCTGTACAACAAACTGCCTTGCTCCGATGGCAGATGCGCTTAATAAATATGCACCGATCCAGTCCGGTATCATGTGCACGATCCATGCTTATACAGGCGATCAGATGACACTTGACGGACCGCAGAGAAAAGGCGATCTGAGAAGATCCCGTGCAGCAGCGATCAACATCGTTCCCAACAGCACAGGTGCTGCTAAAGCAATCGGTCTTGTTATCCCCGAGCTGAACGGCAAGCTCATCGGTTCCGCACAGCGTGTTCCGACCCCGACAGGATCCACAACAATCCTTACAGCTGTAGTTAAGGGAACAGATGTAACAGTAGACGGCATCAACGCAGCTATGAAAGCAGCTTCCAACGAGTCCTTCGGTTACAACACAGACGAGATCGTTTCCTCTGATGTGATCGGCATGAGATTCGGTTCTCTGTTCGATTCCACACAGACAATGGTTTGCAAGATCGCAGACGATCTGTATGAGGTTCAGGTTGTTTCATGGTATGACAACGAGAACTCCTACACAAGCCAGATGGTTCGTACAATCAAATATTTCTCAGAGCTTGCTTAATCAACAGAATTTTTGCAGAACCCAAAGGGTCCGGTCTGTAAGGACCGGGCCCTTATTTACAGGAAATCCTTAAGGAGAAAAGTATTATGGCATTAAACAAAAAGACAGTAGACGACCTGAAAAACCTGAAGGGTAAAAAAGTCCTTGTACGCTGCGATTTCAATGTTCCGCTTCAGGACGGAAAGATCACAGATGAGACACGTATCGTGGCAGCACTTCCGACCATTGAGAAACTGATCAAAGAAGGCGCTAAAGTAATTCTTTGCTCGCATCTTGGCAAAGTAAAAGACGGCCCCAATGAGAAGGAGTCTCTTGCACCGGTTGCGGTTCGCCTTTCTGAGAAACTTGGAAAAGAGGTTGTATTTGTAGCAGATTACAATGTGACCGGAGAGGCTGCAACAAAAGCAGTTGCAGAAATGAACGAAGGCGATGTAGTCCTTCTGCAGAACACCCGTTTCCGCGGCAAAGAAGAGACAAAGAACGGTGAGGAATTCTCCAAAGAGCTTGCTGATCTGGCAGATGATTATGTATGTGATGCATTCGGTTCATCACACAGAGCGCATGCTTCCGTTGCAGGCGTGACAAAATTCATCACTGCAAAAGGCGGCACAAACGCAGTCGGTTATCTGATGCAGAAAGAGATCGAGTATCTCGGAAATGCAGTAGAGAATCCGGTACGTCCTTTCGTTGCGATCCTCGGCGGCTCTAAAGTATCTTCCAAGATCTCTGTGATCAATAACCTGCTTGACAAAGTTGATACTCTGATCATCGGCGGCGGTATGGCTTATACATTCTTCAAGGCACAGGGTAAAGAGATCGGAACTTCTCTCTGCGAGGATGAATATCTGGATTATTCACTGGAGATGATCAAGAAGGCAGAAGAGAAAGGTGTGAAACTGCTCCTTCCGGTCGATACAGTGGTTGCAAAAGAATTCAACAACGATGCACCTTCCCGCGTGGTTGAAGGAAGCATGGCTGCAGATGAGATGGGTCTTGATATCGGACCGAAGACCAGAGAACTCTATGCAAACGCAGTCAAAGATGCAAAGACCGTTATCTGGAACGGACCGATGGGTGTATTTGAGATGCCCAATTTTGCAAAGGGTACGATCGCTGTTGCACAGGCACTTGCAGAGATCGACGGTATTACGATCATCGGCGGTGGAGATTCTGCGGCAGCTGTCAATCAGCTTGGCTTCGGCGACAAGATGAGCCACATTTCCACAGGCGGCGGCGCATCTCTTGAATTCCTTGAGGGAAAAGAACTTCCCGGAATCGCTGCAGCAGATGACAAATAAGAAAATCTGTATTACAATAAAGAAACAATCATTTATTTTTCAAGAAAAGAGGACAATATAATGGCAAGAAAGAAAATCATCGCAGGCAACTGGAAAATGAACATGACTCCTTCCGAGGCACTTGCCCTGGTTGAGACCCTGAAACCGCTGGTAAACAATCCGGAAGTGGATGTTGTTTACTGTGTACCGGCGATCGACATCGTGCCGGTTGTTGAGGCTGTTAAGGGAACAAACGTAGAAGTAGGCGCAGAGAATATGTATGTAGAAGATAAGGGCGCTTACACAGGCGAGATCTCTGCCCCCATGCTTGTAGATGCAGGTGTTAAATATGTTATCATCGGACATTCCGAGAGACGTGATTATTTCAAAGAGGACGATGCTTTCCTGAACAAGAAAGTGAAAAAAGCTTTTGCGGCAGGTCTTACACCGATCCTTTGCTGCGGCGAGTCCAAAGAGCAGAGAGAACTTGGCGTTACACTTGACTGGATCAACCTGCAGATCAAATCCGATCTGGAAGGCATCACTGCAGAACAGGTAGCTTCCATGGTTATCGCATACGAGCCGATCTGGGCGATCGGAACCGGCCTTACAGCTACATCTGATCAGGCACAGGAAGTCTGCAAAGCGATCCGCGATACCATCGCAGCAATCTATGATACCGATACAGCAGAGAAGGTTCGTATCCAGTACGGTGGTTCCATGAATGCCGGCAACTGCGCAGAGCTTCTGGCAAAACCGGACATCGATGGCGGCCTGATCGGCGGCGCTTCTCTGAAAGCAGATTTCGGTAAGATCGTTAACTACAACAAATAATCTCTAAGATCAGAGAGACTTGCAATTTCGTCCATTCAAATTGAAACACTGTGGAGCGGAGGTATCTTCCGCTTTGCAGTGTTTTTCTGACATTTCTGACAATTCATGGCTGAAAGCCTTGACACAAGGGTTTATTCTGTTACAATACCATTGTGCATAAATGATAGCAAGATGTTGAAAAAAATGAGCAGTTTGTAGAATCTGCCGAAAAGAAGAACGGGAGGAAAAAATTAAATGGCAAAAAAATGGGTATATCTGTTTACAGAAGGTAACGCAAATATGCGTGAACTTCTCGGCGGCAAGGGTGCCAACCTGGCGGAAATGAGCAATATCGGACTTCCGGTACCGCAGGGATTCACCATTACGACCGAGGCCTGTACACAGTATTATGAGGATGGCCGCAAGATCAACGACGAGATCATGGCACAGGCTATGGAAGGTGTTCGGACCATGGAGGAGATCAACGGAAAGAAATTCGGCGATCTGAACAATCCGCTCCTGGTTTCTGTACGTTCCGGCGCGCGTGCATCCATGCCGGGTATGATGGACACGATCCTGAACCTCGGTCTGAATGATGAAGTTGTTGCTGCCATGATAGCAGGCAATCCGGATCCCAAATTCGAGCGTTTTGTATACGATTCCTATCGCCGCTTCATCCAGATGTTCTCGGATGTTGTTATGGAAGTAGGAAAGAAGTATTTTGAGCAGCTGATCGATAAGATGAAAGCTGAGAAGGGTGTGCAGTACGATATTGAACTGGATGCATCTGACCTGAAAAAACTTGCGGAGCAGTTCAAAGCAGAGTATAAGAAGCAGCTTGGAAAGGATTTCCCGTCCGATCCTGTAGAGCAGCTGAAGCTCGCGATCGAAGCTGTGTTCCGTTCCTGGGATAACCCGCGTGCAAATGTATATCGCCGCGACAACGATATTCCCTATTCCTGGGGTACCGCTGTAAACGTAATGCCTATGGTATTCGGAAATCTGAACGATGAGTCCGGTACAGGTGTTGCTTTCACAAGAGATCCGGCAACAGGCGAGAAGAAGCTGATGGGCGAGTTCCTGAAGAATGCCCAGGGAGAAGATGTTGTTGCCGGTGTTCGTACGCCTATGCCGATCGCACAGATGGAACAGGAGTTCCCGGAGGCTTACGAACAGTTTATCAATGTGTGCAATATCCTGGAGAATCATTATCATGATATGCAGGATATGGAGTTTACGGTTGAGAACCGCAAACTTTACATGCTGCAGTGCAGAAACGGCAAGAGAACTGCGCAGGCAGCTCTGAAGATCGCCTGCGATCTGGTCGATGAAGGACATAAGACCGAGGCAGAAGCTGTGGCTATGATCGATCCCAGAAATCTGGATACCCTGCTGCATCCGCAGTTCGATCCGGGCATCCTGAAACGTTCGGTTCCGGTTGGCAAGGGACTCGGTGCTTCCCCGGGAGCTGCTTGTGGAAAGATCGTATTTTCTGCAGATGATGCAGAGACATGGCATGCAAGAGGCGAGAAGGTAGTTCTGGTTCGTCTTGAGACATCACCGGAAGATATCACCGGAATGAAGGCATCTCAGGGAATCCTGACTGTTCGCGGCGGCATGACTTCTCATGCGGCAGTAGTAGCGCGTGGTATGGGTACCTGCTGTGTATCCGGCTGCGGCGATATCCAGATGGACGAAGCTGCAAAGAAATTTACACTCGGCGGCGTTGAGTTCCACGAGGGTGACTACATTTCGATTGATGGTACAACGGGAAATATTTACGACCGCCGGATCCCGACAGTAGACGCTACGATCGCCGGCGAGTTCGGACGTGTTATGGCTTGGGCAGACAAATTCCGTACCATGAAAGTCCGCACAAACGCAGATACACCGGCAGATGCGAAGAAGGCACGCGAGCTTGGCGCAGAAGGAATCGGTCTCTGCCGTACAGAGCATATGTTCTTTGAAGAAGACAGAATTGCCGCTTTCCGTGAGATGATCTGTGCAGACAACAAAGAGGACAGAGAAGCTGCCCTCGATAAGATTCTGCCTTATCAGCAGAACGATTTTGAAAAGCTTTATGAAGCGCTCGAGGGATGTCCGGTTACCATCCGTTTCCTGGATCCGCCGCTTCACGAATTTGTTCCGACCGAGGAAGAGGATATCAAACGTCTCTCTATCGCACAGGATAAGACAATGGAAGAGATCCGCCAGATCATTGCTTCTCTGCATGAGTTCAATCCTATGATGGGTCACAGGGGATGCCGTCTTTCCGTAACCTTCCCGGAGATCGCGAAGATGCAGACAAAAGCGGTTATCCGTGCTGCGATCAATGTGAAGAAGAAACATCCGGACTGGAACATTGAGCCGGAGATCATGATCCCGCTGATCGGCGATGTAAAAGAGCTGAAATATGTAAAACAGTTTGTGGTTGATACAGCAGATGCAGAGATCGAGGCAGCAGGTTCCGATATGAAGTACCAGGTCGGCACCATGATCGAGATCCCGCGTGCAGCCCTTACTGCAGACCAGATCGCAACGGAAGCTGACTTCTTCTGCTTCGGTACAAACGATCTGACCCAGATGACCTATGGCTTCTCGCGTGATGATGCAGGCAAGTTCCTCAACGATTATTACAATGCCAAGATTTTCGAGAACGATCCGTTTGCCAAGCTCGACCAGAGCGGTGTCGGCAAACTGATGGAATTCTCCATCTCTCTTGGAAAACCTGTCAATCCAAAACTGCACTTCGGTATCTGCGGCGAACATGGCGGCGATCCGAGTTCTGTGGAATTCTGCAACAAGATCGGTCTTGATTATGTATCATGCTCACCCTTCCGTGTACCGATCGCCAGACTGGCGGCAGCGCAGGCAGCAATTGCGCAGGCAAAGGAACAGGGCTGATCTATGAAGAAGACTTTTGATAAAAATTATTTTCTCTGGATTCTGATGATCGTAATCGTGACAGCTGTTATATTTGTTTTTTGTGCTATCATGGGTAGAGATACTTCCGGTACAGACAACAGCGGAAACAGCGATACGGCGACAGAGCAGGTTGTGGAAAGTGAAACTGCTGAATAATTAAAGATGGAAGGCGACTGGGCCTGTGGAACATGAGATTGTGTTCTGTCAGGTCCAGTCCTTTGTGCTTAGATAATCTTTAGGATGACCGCTATGAAAAAAAACGAACATGGAAAGTCATTTGTATCACATGTTATGATGCTTTTGATGGTGATTTCTTTGACGGCCGGCTTGTGTGGATGCGGTGTGCAGAGTGAATCCCACCCCTCGGAGTACACTGAAGAAGAAAGTGCGGCGACCGGTGCAGATGTGGTCGAAAATGAAAAAGAAGAACAAGAAGATAACGAAGAAATAAAAGAAGAATTAAATGAGGAAAAAGAAGAACCGGAAACTTCTGAAAGGGAAGAAATATCTGTTTCAGGGTCCAGTTCTTACAGTATATATTACGAAGGAAAATATTTTATATCCACGGAAGAAGCGTGGATCGCTGTGCCGGAATCGGTAAAGGATACAAAGAGCCTGTCTTATACGGCGCAATGGGAGGAGACCTATAACAGCAGCGAGGAAATGTATTATGTGAACACGTATACGCTAAAACTTTCTGTTTATACGGAAAACGAAGCGGATGTCGGAGAAACCGTCCGGATCCGGCTTCCGATGCCCGATATGCTCAAAGAATCGCAGGACTCCGGAAACGAGGCAGAGTACTTTGAGACGAATATAGTCCTTTCATATGTCGATCAGCCCAGATATACTTTGTTTGAAGGCGAGTTCGCACGGAAGGATCCGGTGGAGGGCGTGGAAATGTTCGCCCGTGATGATGAGGGGGCTATTGTAGCCACCTATTGGGAAGAGCGGGCAAAAGAACATGCTTACTATGTTTGGAAATGGGAGCCGAAGATCCTGGAACAGTACAGAAGCTACTACCAGGAGAATCATGATATCATAGGCTGGCTGTCGATAGAAGACAGTACGATCAACAGCCCTGTCATGCAGACACTGGAGGATGAACAGTATTACCTGCATCGCGATTATTACGGAAACGAGAGCGAGGAAGGGACACTTTTTGTGAGCGCCAACAGCGATTACGGGATCGGCTATGCTGACGATGGATACGAAGATGGTGTGACACCGAGCACGAATATTCTGATCTACGGCCACAATATGCAGAACGGCAGTATGTTCGGGACACTGCTGCAATATGCAGACGAGTCTTATGGCAGTGCGCATTCGATCATCACCTTCAACACCCTGTATGAGACCAGGACCTATCAGGTGATGGCAGCTTTTTATTCGGCTTACTATGATGAATCTTACGGGGATGATATTTTCCGTTATCTGAACTTCTTTGATGCATTTTCAGAGGAGGAATTTACATACTGGTATGATAACGTGATGGATCTGGCACTTTACGATACAGGGGTAAGCGCGTCCTACGGAGATGAATTTATCACTTTGTCTACCTGTTCTTCCCATACGGAGGACGGCAGGTTTGCCGTAGTTGCAAAACGCATCGGATAGAAAAGCTCATGTGAAGACATTCACGCTGCATTTTATGATTACCGGGCGCTGCTTTGTGCCTGGCACATTCGCCCTGCTGCGGATATAAGAAAGGAAATGTTTTATGGATATATTGGAACGCCTGAACCCGGAACAGGCAGAAGCAGTTCAGCAGACGGAGGGACCGGTTCTGATCCTTGCCGGTGCCGGATCCGGAAAGACGCGGGTGCTGACCCACAGGATTGCCTGGCTGATCAGTGAAAAAGGTGTGGACCCATGGCAGATCATGGCGATCACTTTTACCAATAAAGCTGCGCAGGAGATGCGTGAGCGTGTCAATAAGATCGTGGATTTTGGTGCGGAGAGCGTATGGGTTTCCACCTTTCATTCAGCCTGCGTGAGGATCCTGCGCAGATATATTGACAGGATCGGCTTTGATACGAATTTTACCATATACGATACAGAGGATAGCAAGAGCGTCATGAAGGAAGTGATCCGCAAGCTGAATCTGGACCCAAAGCTCTATAAGGAACGGAATATCCTTTCGAAGATATCATCCGCAAAAAATGAGATGATCTCTCCGGATGAATTTGAACGGAATGCCGTGCGCTGGGAAGAGAAGAATGTTGCGGCCTGTTATCATGAATATCAGGCCAGACTCCGCCAAAACAATGCGCTGGATTTCGATGATCTGCTGGTAAAGACCGTAGAACTTTTTCAGAATGATGAACAGGTACTTAGCTATTACCAGGATCGTCTGCGTTATCTGATGGTGGATGAGTATCAGGATACCAATACGGTGCAGTTTGCCTTTATCCGTCTTTTGTCTGCACGCTATCGCAATCTCTGTGTTGTCGGTGACGATGATCAGTCCATCTATAAATTCCGCGGTGCAAACATCCGCAATATTCTGGGCTTTGAAAAAGTATTTCCGGATGCGAAGGTGATCAAACTGGAGCAGAATTACCGTTCCACAGGCAGTATCCTGAATGCAGCCAATGAGGTTATTGCCAATAATGTCGGCCGTAAGGTAAAACGACTGTGGACCAAAAACGGAGAGGGAGGAAAGATCCGTTTCAAAAAATTCCAGAACGGCTTTGAAGAAGCGGAATTTGTGGCCTCTGATATTCGTGAAAAACACAGCCGGGAAGGCCTGGATTATTCTGCGTTCGCGATTCTTTACAGGACCAATGCCCAGTCGCGCCTTTTTGAAGAAAAGTTTATGATGGCCAACATTCCTTACAAGATCGTCGGCGGCGTAAATTTCTATTCCCGTAAAGAAATCAAGGATATTCTGGCTTATCTGAAGACGGTGGACAATGCGCAGGACGATCTGGCTGTGCAGAGGATCATCAATGTGCCCAAGCGCGGGATCGGTGCATCGTCGATCGGCAAAGTGGAAGCGTATGCAGCGGAGCAGGAGATTGCTTTTTATACAGCACTTATGGAGGCGGAAAATGTGCCGGGCCTCGGCAGAACGGCTTCTAAGATAGGCGCTTTTACACTCTATATACAGAGCCTGCGCTCACAGAAGGATTATCTTTCTGTCAGGGAACTGACAGAAAAGATCATAGAAGATACTGCTTATGTAAAAGATCTTGAGGCCGAGGATACAGACGAATCCCGCGCAAGGATCGACAATATCAATGAGTTGATCTCCAAGATCGCCGATTATGAAGAGAAGGCGGATGAGCCATCCCTCAGTGGTTTTCTGCAGGAGGTCGCCCTGGTCGCAGATATAGATTTTGTGGATGATCAGGAGGATTATGTACTGCTGATGACGCTCCACAGTGCCAAAGGACTTGAATTCGAACATGTTTACATGGCGGGCATGGAGGATGGCCTTTTTCCCAGTTATCTGACCTTGACAGCGGATGACAGGGATGAGTTGGAGGAAGAGAGGCGTCTTTGCTATGTGGGGATCACCAGAGCAAAGCAGACGCTTACCATGACTTCCGCTATGATGCGTATGGTGCGCGGGGAGACGCAGTACAATAAAGTTTCCAGATTTGTCAGAGAGATTCCCAGGGAGCTGGTGGATCTCGGCAGAGACGAGGAGACCCGGAGAGAACTGCGGGGATCCCGCAATCCCATGGGAGGTTTTCTGAACTTTGGTGGAGATGCGGACGGCTTCGGAAGCAGCAGCGGCAGCTACGAAAGAAGGCAGAAGGCTTACGGCAACGACGCCGGATACGGTGGCTACGGCGGAGGCCGGAAGACTTATGGGAGCGGCAGAAGCAATGCCTTTAGCCCTCGTGCTTTTACCGTGAAAAAAGCGGATAAACTGGAATATACCGTTGGAGATCGGGTGCGGCATGTAAAATTCGGGGTCGGAGAAGTGACGGATATCGTGGAGGGCGGTAAAGACTACGAGGTCACAGTGGATTTTGAAAACTACGGGATCAAGAGAATGTTTGCATCTTTTGCAAAGCTGAAAAAGGTCTGAGTAAAACTTTCCTGAAATTCGTTCTGAAAAATCATACATAAAATTGTTCATGCGCACAAAACTGTGGTATGATGGACGGGTATATAAAAAAGCCGCATTTTTGATCTGCGGCTGACTATTCCTTCCGCTGCCAGAAGGAGCGGCGGGATATACAGGAGGAAAACACGTTATGAGAACGTTTGGAAAATCATCAAAACTGGATAATGTTTTATATGATGTCAGGGGACCGGTCGTAGCGGAAGCGGCCCGCATGGAAGAACAGGGCAAGAAGGTGCTGAAGTTAAACATTGGCAACCCGGCACCCTTTGGCTTCAGTGCACCGGATGAGGTGATAGATGATATTCGTGCCAGTGTAGTAGATTGTCAGGGATATTCGGATTCTAAGGGTATGTTTTCTGCGCGAAAGGCGATCATGCAGTATTGCCAGCTGAAGGGGATCCCCGGAGTGACCATGAAAGATATTTATACCGGAAACGGTGTCAGCGAGCTGATCAACCTTGCCATGTCTGCCCTGCTGGACAATGGAGATGAGGTCCTGATCCCTGCACCGGACTACCCGCTATGGACCGCCTGCGCGACACTGGCCGGCGGAAAAGTAGTCCATTATGTCTGCGATGAGCAGGCTGACTGGAATCCGGATATCGAAGATATCAAGAGTAAGGTTACAGACAGAACAAAAGCCATTGTCATCATCAACCCCAACAATCCGACAGGAGCGCTTTACGATACAGATATCCTCAAACAGATCGTACAGGTTGCGCGAGAGCATGAGCTGATCATTTTCAGTGATGAGATCTACGATCGTCTGGTCATGGATGGTCTCAAACATACTTCGATCGCATCGCTGGCACCGGATCTGTTCTGCGTGACATTTTCCGGCCTGTCTAAATCGCATATGATCGCCGGCTTCCGTATTGGCTGGATGGTATTAAGCGGTGCCAAGGAAAAGGCGGAAGATTATATAGAGGGGCTCAATATGCTCTCCAACATGCGGCTTTGCTCCAATGTACCGGCGCAGGCAGTCGTGCAGACTGCACTCGGCGGCTATCAGAGTGTAAACGAATATATCGTTCCAGGAGGGCGTATCTATGAGCAGAGAGAGTATATCTACAATGCGCTCAAAGATATCCCGGGCATTTCGGTCGTAAAGCCAAAAGCTGCTTTTTATATTTTCCCGAAGATCGATGTTGCCAAATTTAATATCACGAATGATGTCCAGTTTGCATACGATTTTCTGCATCAGAAACGTGTGCTTGTCGTGCAGGGAACCGGCTTTAACTGGTTTGAACCGGATCACTTCAGGATCGTTTATCTGCCGGAGATCCGGACACTGAAGACAGCCACTGCCAGACTGGAAGATTTCCTTTCCGGCTATCATCAGAAATAAGGCTTGAAAATAAGCAGGAAGTATATTAAAATATTCGTGACTATATTGCGACAGAAGAAAACGCGCGTTTAAGGAGGAATAAATATGGTATCTGCAGGAGATTTCAGGAACGGCATGACAGTGTAGATCTAGGTTCACGAAGTAAAAATCATAAAATTTCAGCATGTAAAACCCGGAAAAGGTGCAGCCTTTGTCCGTACGAAATACAGAAATGTTATGACAGGCGCAGTCCTTGAGAAATCTTTCCGTCCCGTTGAGACATTTGAAGAGGCAAGGATCGATCGTGTCAACATGCAGTATCTGTACGACGATGGCGATTTCTATAACTTCATGGACAATGAGACATTCGAGCAGATTCAGATCGATCATGCCCTTGCTGAGAAGGCTATGACTTTTGTAAAAGAGAACGAGACCTGCAAGATCTGTTCCTACAAAGACAAAGTATTCAGCATTGAGCCGCCGCTCTTTGTAGAACTTGAAGTCATCGATACAGAGCCCGGATTTGCCGGCAACACTGCACAGGGTGCAACAAAGCCCGCAACTGTTTCCACAGGTGCTACTGTCATGGTACCGCTTTTCGTTAACATCGGCGATGTTCTTAAGATCGATACAAGAACAGGCGAGTATCTGAGCAGGGTTTGATCCGGATCAATCATTCACTTTATCTTATGTTTTTCATCGGCTGTCCGGTTATACCGGGCAGCCGCAATATCACTTCAGTCTGAAAAGACAGAAGCATCTCAATATTCTATTTTGCCGATTCGGCATTTTACCAAAAAAATTTACAATTCAATAAAGCGATCCATAGCCGGTCGACGGGAGAACTGTCTTTATAGTCTGTTCCTTTTCTCAAGAATCTGCTGATTCTGACATTTGTTTTCATGCTCCTGTCGGTTTTGCATGGAAGAAAGACAGGAGGAATTATGGAGTTTACTATGTTTCAAAACTGCATGGAGGCGGAAGTCCGCCGGCTCGTTTCAGAAGGGACCAGTGTTTCAATCTGTTCTATAAAGAAGAACAATGGGATCAATATGCAGGCATTGTGTATCCGGGATCCGGGGGAAGATCTGAGCCCGCTCATCTATCTCAATGAATTTTATGCACGTTATAAAGAAGGCTGTCCGATCTCGACACTGTCGAGACAGATTGTGGAACGATTTCAAAGCGTTCGTACAGGAAATTCTTTGCCCGATCATTTTCTCGAAGATTATGATGCAGTTAAGAGCAGGATCTATATCAAGCTGATCCACCGTGAAAAGAACGAAGACTTACTTGCCAATGTGCCATATGATGATTTCCTGGATCTCTGCAAAGTGTTTTATTATGAGATGGATGATACATTCCGCTTTAATGGCTCGATCACTATCAATATGGATCTTCTTAGAAAATGGGGTGTAGATATCTCTCGGGTGGAAGATCAGGCTTTTGAAAATTGTCTGAGAGATAAACCGGCAGTATTTCGTCCACTGAGCGACGTGTTAAAAGATTACAGTGAGACGGAAGACCTTATGGAGGCAGCAAACAATCCCGCTCTATATGTTTTGACAAGCAGGACAGGAATCTTTGGCGCCTCCTGCTGTTGTTATCCGGATCAGTTCGCCTGGATCGGACACAAGTTAAACAGCGATTATTATATTTTGCCAAGCAGCATTCACGAATGTCTGATCCTTCCGGAAGATATGACATACAATACGGATTTTCTGAAGAAAATGGTGCGGGAGATCAACAGGGATCAGGTCGATCCACAGGAGGTTCTTTCGGATAATATCTATCATTATGAGCTTCTTACAGGCTGTATCGAGATCATCAGCTGAGAATTGACTTTTATTTATCAATGTGATACTATTTGCGTGGTACAGCTTTCTGCAGAAACCTGTACCATGAGATGCGTTTGTAGCTCAGGGGATAGAGCAACGGTTTCCGGTACCGTGTGTCGGGGGTTCGATTCCCTCCAGACGCGGAAAGAAACAGCCGGATCAGATCCGGCTGTTTTGCGTTAGATCGCTTCTCAACGGTTTTGAGAAGCTGCAAAAGGGATTTTAAGGGGTAAACAAAAGGGGGAGCATTATGAGCGACAATATGGAGAGACGCCCAAAGAAAAAAGAAGAGAATCCGGTCAGAGAATGGATATCGGATAACCTCAGATATATTCTGCTGATCTTTGCGATTGTTGTGATTGCGGGAGCGGCTGTCCTTGCAATCTATTTTGTCACCAAAAACAAAGCTTCATCAACGACAACAACAGAGACGGCGGAAGAAGCGGCTGCTTCTGAAACAGAGATCGGTCAGGATGAAAGTGCGGAGACACCGACGCCTTCTGCGGCGGCTGCAACAGCAACGGCAACCCCATCTGCAACGGCAACACCGACGCCTACTGCGACACCGACACCGACGGAACAGCCGAATGAGCTGACGAAAGCAACAGATTCCGTTGCTTCTCTGGTCAAGACTTACTTTACAGCCCTTTCAGAGAAAGACGGACAGGCGGCAGCATCCTGTGTAGACTATCTGAGTGAGGAGGATATCGCTTCCGTAACGAATAATACAGTTCCGAAAACTTACAGCAGTGTCAATGTATATACCTATCCCGGCGTGGACGAGAATTCCTATGTGGCATTTGTGACATACAGATATAAATACGACCAGTTCGACACATTGGTTCCGGGACTTACAGAGTTTTATATCTATCAGAATGAGGAAGGAAAGCTGGTACTTGCCGACAGTACGGACAGTGAAGCGATACAGACCAGAATGAACGAGGTTATGCAGCAGGAAGATGTAGCCGAGTTGGTCGCACAGGTACAGTCAGAGTACAATACAGTTATGGAAAACGATCCTAACCTGAAGGCATACGAGGACAATCTGCAGTAGACTGCAGTGAGGTTTCAGTCTGCTTGGACAGGAAAGGATCCGGTTCCCGGATTTGCAGATCAAGAAAGCCGTCCGGCTAAGCATTATGCAGTTTAAGGTGTTTAGCTGGACGGCTGTCGTTATGATACAACAAGATTTGAACAATAACAGACTGCCCGGCGGCCTGCGTTCATGAACGAGTACAGAAGCGGGCAATGTCTGCTTTGCAAATGGATGATTATGAGGATCAACAAATATTTAAGCAGCTGCGGTGTCTGTTCCCGAAGGGAAGCAGACAGACTGGTCGAAAGCGGCCGGGTTTTTTTGAATGGCATAAGAGCACTTCCCGGGGATCAGGTGGAAACGGGTGATCTGGTAGAACTGGATGGAAAAGCGATCAGCCTTACAGAGGAGAAGATCTATCTGCGTTTTTATAAGCCCGTGGGAATCGTCTGTACGGAGGAAAAACGCGAAAAGGATAATCTGATCGATTATCTGCATTATCCGCAGCGGATCACCTATGCAGGACGACTGGATAAAAATTCTGAGGGTCTGATGCTGCTGACCAACGACGGAGATCTGATCCAGAAGCTGATGCGTGGACGCAACGGACATCAGAAAGAGTATCAGGTGCTCTTGGACCGTGAGATGACGGATGAAGATATCTCCCGCATGGAAAAGGGGGTATTTTTAAAAGAACTGAATGTAAAAACGCGCCCCTGTACGATAAAGAAAATTGGGGATAAAAAGATCTCCATTGTGCTCACGCAGGGCTTAAACCGCCAGATCCGCAGAATGTGTGAGACATTTGGGTACAGGGTGAAGACATTGAAAAGGGTCCGCCTGGCAAATCTTGGGATCGACGGATTGAAACCGGGCCAGTACCTTCCACTTACGGAAGCTGAACTTCAGGGTCTTTTGGAGGTGATCAAAGAGAATGGGCAGACAGATATCTGATCAGGAAACAAACAGAATGCGCGAATTGCTCGGGATCCTTGGCGAAGCGTCAAAGGCGTATTATGCCGAAGATCGCGAGATCATGAGCAATTATGAATATGACGCGCTTTACAATGAACTGGAAGAACTGGAAAAAAGGACTGGGACCGTACTTTCCGGCTCTCCTACCTTGCAGGTCGGCTATGAAGCTGTGGATTCTCTGCCGAAGGAGACACATGAAAGTCCCATGCTTTCTCTGGATAAAACGAAAGACCGGGAGACTCTGCGCAGTTTTATTGGCACACACAGATCGCTACTGTCCTGGAAAATGGATGGTCTTACCATTGTGCTGACTTATCAGAACGGACAGCTGGAAAAAGCTGTGACGCGGGGAAACGGAACAGTGGGAGAAGTTGTAACAAACAATGCCCGTGTATTTGAAAATCTGCCTTTGCAGATTCCTTTTCAGGGGCAGCTTGTCCTTCGTGGAGAAGCGATCATCACCTATTCGGATTTTGAAAAGATCAACGAGGAGATTGGTGAAGCGGAAGCCCAGTACAAAAATCCCCGTAACCTTTGCAGTGGTTCTGTGCGTCAGCTGAACAACAAGATCACGGCATCGCGGCATGTGCGGTTCTATGCTTTTTCCCTGGTACGAGCGGATGGAGAAACCTTTCATAATTCTCATGCAGAAGAAATGGAATGGCTGCGCAGGCAGGGCTTTGAGGTTGTGGAATACAGGATCGTGACAGCGGATACGCTGGATGATGCCTTTTCCTATTTTGCGGATCAGGTACAAAAGAACGATTTTCCATCAGATGGGCTGGTTGTTTTATATGATGATATCGCATATGGCGCATCCCTCGGCACAACAGCGAAGTTCCCACGGAATTCCTTTGCCTTTAAATGGGCAGATGAGGTAAGACAGACAAAGCTTTTGGAAATCGAGTGGAGTCCTTCCAGAACCGGACTGATCAATCCGGTGGCGATCTTTGAACCGGTCGAACTGGAAGGGACAACGGTTTCGCGTGCCAGCGTGCATAATATCAGCATCATGCGGGAACTGGAACTGGGAATCGGGGATGAGATTGAAGTTTATAAGGCAAACATGATCATCCCGCAGATCGCAGAAAACCTGACCCGCAGCAACAGACTGCCCATTCCGGCGCATTGTCCGGCCTGCGGCGGAGCTGTACGCATCAATGCGCTGAACGATGTGGAGACGCTTTTCTGTATCAACATGGATTGCCCTGCAAAAGCCATGAAGTCGTTTACCTTATTTGCAAGCAGGGATGCCATGAATATTGAAGGAATCTCAGAAGCGACGCTGGAAAAATTTATGGCGCACGGACTGATCAAAGAATATGCCGATCTTTACCGGATCGTTAGGCATCGCGAAACCATCGTTGCTATGGACGGTTTTGGGGAAAAATCGTTTGAGAATCTGTGCAGCAGCATAGAAAGGTCAAAAAACACGGCCATGCCGCGCTTCCTTTTTGCTCTTGGCATTCCAGGGATCGGAACAGCCAACGCAAAACTGATCTCGGCAGCATTCGATGGGGATCTGGATCGGATCCGGAATGCAAACGAAGAGGAGCTTTCGGAAATTGAAGGTATCGGGCCGGTGCTTGCCTCCGGATTTTCTCTCTGGTGGAAAGATCCAAAACATATACAGGAAGTCGATTCTCTCCTGCCTTATCTGACCTTTGAGAAAACTGCCGGGAATGATGCTAAGCCCCTCCTTCAGGGTCTGGTTTTCGTAGTTACCGGAAGTCTTGAACAGTATCCAAACCGGAATGCCCTGAAGGCAGAGATCGAATCCATGGGTGGAAAGGTAACCGGAAGCGTCACATCCAAAACAGATTATCTGATCAATAATGATATACATTCTCAGTCTTCCAAAAATAAAAAGGCAGCGGAGCTCAATGTTCCCATCCTTTCTGAAGAAGATTTTGTGCGAATGTTAAAAGAACGAGAAGAAAGCGTTTGACCTTATGTCTGATTTAGTATAAATTAATTAGGTCATATAGTTTTAAAGGTGGTAAGTGTTATGCCGATTAAAATTCAGAGTGATCTTCCTGCCAGGGAGATCCTTGAAAAAGAAAATATATTTGTGATCGATGAGGTCCGGGCTATCCATCAGGATATCCGGCCGCTGGAGATCCTCATCCTGAATCTGATGCCTCTGAAAGAAGAGACCGAGCTGCAGATCCTGCGGCTTTTGTCCAATACGCCTCTGCAGGTGGATGTCACATTTTTGATGGTTTCCACACATGAGGCTAAAAATACATCTATGAGCCACCTGAACAAGTTCTATGTCCATTTTGAAGATGTGAAACATAAATTTTATGATGGGCTGATCATCACGGGGGCGCCGATCGAATTTCTGGATTATGAGGATGTGGATTTCTGGAAGGAATTTACACGAATTCTGGACTGGAGCGATCGCCACGTGACAAGCACTATTTTTCAGTGCTGGGCAGCACAGGCAGCTATGTATTACTACTATGGGATACGCAAACATGTGCTGGATGAGAAGATGTTCGGTCTTTTCTGGCATAAGGTAAACAATCGTAAGATCCCACTGGTCCGCGGTTTTGATGATTATTTTCTGGCGCCGCATTCACGCCATACCGAGGTGCGGATCGAGGATGTCAGAAAGTGCGAGGAGATCACGATCCTCGCTGAGTCTGAAAAAGCAGGTTTTCTGCTGGGCATGGCGGATGATGGGCGAAAGATTTTTATCCAGGGACATCCGGAATACGACCGGGTTACGCTGGACGGAGAATATCATCGGGATCTTTCCAAAGGTGCAGAGATCCATCTGCCGGAAAATTATTATCCACAGGGAGACCCGGAGAGCAAACCGCCCCTTATGTGGCGGTCACATTCTGCCAATCTTTACAATAACTGGCTGAATTTTTATGTTTATCAGACGACACCTTACAATATGTATGGCACACCGGAATTCGGAAAGTGATTTTTGCTTGCAGAAGGAGGAGACATGAAACAGTATAAACTTGCGGTCTTCGATCTGGACGGAACACTTCTCGATACACTGGAAGACCTTATGAATGCAGTGAACGATGGTCTGCGCAAAAAGAATTATCCAGAAAGAAATCTGGAGGAGATTCGCAGTTTTGTAGGAAACGGTATGCAGAACCTTATTAGAAAAAGTGTACCGCAGGGAACTGCAGAAGCCGATATGCAGGAAGTACTGGCATATTTTCGGGAATTTTACAAGATCCATTGTAAGGATTGTACCAGGCCTTACAAAGGGGTTTCAAAGGCACTGGAAGTTTTGAAAGAAAAAGGAATTCATCTGGCCATGCTTTCCAACAAGCCGGATTTTGCAGTCGGGCAGCTGGCAGACCAATATTTTCCGGGGCTTTTCGAAATGGCAGCCGGAGAGCGGGAAGGTATCCCCAGAAAACCGGCGCCGGATGCACTCTGGTCGGTTATGGAAGAGTTTGGCTGCAGCAAAGATGATATTGTTTATATCGGCGACTCGGAAGTGGATGTTAAAACCGCACAAAACGCCGGGATCCCGCTGATCGCCGTATCCTGGGGATTCCGCTCTTTGCAGACACTGAAAGATGCGGGGGCAAAAACGATCATTTCCGATCCTGAGGAACTCGTCGCAAAGATTTCAGAATAGAATAGTGAGCTTATCAAGCCGTTTGATCACAGCCCGGTGCTGTTTTCAAACGGCTTTCTCTGTAATTTCCTGTTGACATTCTATCAAAATGGAATATAATTTTAATATCAAACTATTTTATGTTTAAAATATTCGCTTATGATATTGTTTGAAATCCATAATGATTGAGGCTTTTGAAATGTATGGTGTGATCAAAGGCACAGGTTCCGCTGTGCCGGTAAATCGAATTACGAATGATGATCTTGCGAAGACATTGGATACCAACGATACCTGGATCCGTGAGCGGACCGGGATCGGTTGCAGACATGTGATCTCCGGAGATGAAAAAACAGACACGCTGGCAGCGGAAGCCTGCCGGAACGCACTTCAGATGGCCGGTATGAAAGCTGAAGAAATTGAGCTGATCTTATTGGCAACCACGTCCCCAAATCGTATCCTTCCCTCTATATCCTGCAGTGTACAGAACCTGATCGGCGCAAAAAACGCAGCCTGTATTGACATGAACGCGGCCTGCAGCGGCTTTGTGTTTGCTTATCAGACGGCACAGGCTTACATGCAATGCGGAATTTACAAAAAGATCCTGGTGATCGGTGCCGATACCATTTCTTCCCTGGTTGACTGGAAGGATCGCAGCAGCTGCATCCTTTTTGGGGATGCTGCGGGTGCAGTTGTGCTGGAAGCAGCGGATGCGAAGGAAGAGGTCGTTCCGTACTTTGGTGTAATGCATTCGGACGGTGTCGGCGGATGGTCCATGCAGATGGAATCCAGAAATCAGAATCCGATCCCTGAGATAGAAAAGACTTATATACAGATGAACGGGAAAGAAATCTTCAAATTTGCCGTGACCAGAGTTCCTCAGGTGATTGGTGAGGCTCTGAAAAAGGCCGGCAAGAGCGTTGAAGAGGTCGATCTGTTTCTTCTGCATCAGGCAAACGGCAGGATGATCGAAGCCATAGCCAGGAGAATGAAACAGCCAATGGAAAAATTTCCGTTGAATGTAGAGGAATATGCCAATTCATCGTCCGGTACCATTCCCCTTCTCATGGATCAGCTGAACAGAGCAGGAAGGCTGAAGCAGGGCGATAAGATCGTCCTCTGCGGATATGGAGCCGGATTGTCCTGGGGCGCTGTATATATGGAGTGGCAGAAGAACAACCCGGTGTAAAAGGCAATACGCTATAAGACTAAGATAAGATCAACATAATAACAACATAAGAAAAGTAAGGCTAAGATAAGGAGTCGAAAATGAAAACCAGAATCACAGAGTTACTTGGAATTGAATATCCTATCATTCAGGGTGGTATGGCCTGGGTTGCAGAGAGCACTCTGGCAGCGGCAGTTTCCAAGGCCGGTGGAATCGGTCTGATCGGTGCGGCAAATGCCCCTGCAGATTGGGTGCGAGATCAGATCCGCAGAGCGAAGACATTAACGGATAAGCCATTTGGCGTGAATATCATGCTGATGAGTCCTTTTGCCGATGAAGTCGCAAAGGTTGTGACCGAGGAAGAAGTTGCCCTTGTAACCACCGGTGCGGGAAATCCCGGCAAGTATATGTCAGCATGGAAAGAGGCTGGCATCAAAGTGATTCCGGTCGTCGCATCCGTAGCACTTGCAAGGATGATGGAGAAAGCCGGTGCCGATGCAGTTGTGGCAGAAGGAACCGAATCCGGCGGTCATATCGGCGAGACAACGACCATGGTTCTGGTGCCTCAGGTGGTTGATGCAGTGCAGATCCCGGTGATCGCCGCAGGCGGCATCGCAGATGGAAGAGGTATGGCAGCTGCCTTCATGCTCGGAGCGGAAGGTGTACAGATGGGCACACGCTTTGTGGCAACGCAGGAAGCTGTCGTACATGAAAATTACAAAGACTATATTCTGAAAGCGAAAGATATTGACACAAGGGTGACAGGCAGAAGTACCGGCCATCCGGTCAGAGTTTTGAGGAATGGAACCGTTAAGAAATATCTGGAGATGGAGCAGGCAGGTGCTTCCTTTGAAGAGCTGGAATCTCTGACCGTCGGAGGACTTCGAAAAGCTGTAACGGAAGGGGATGTGAAGACCGGCAGCGTCATGTCCGGACAGATCGCGGGCATGATCAAGGATATGCCGACCTGCCGCGAGGTGATAAAAAGTATCAATGATCAGGCAGAAACACTGATGTGTGGCAGAAAATAAGGAGGAAGATCAGATGAGCAAAATCGCATTTTTATTCCCGGGACAGGGTGCACAGGTCTTTGGAATGGGAAAAGATTTTTATGAGCAGAGCCCTCTTGCAAAAGAAGCGTACGATGAAGCTTCAGACCTTCTTTCACTGGATATGAAAGCTCTCTGTTTTGAAGAGAATGACAAGCTGAACATAACAGAGTATACCCAGGCTGCACTGCTTACCACATGTCTGGCCATGGAGCGCGTTATCCGGGAGAGAGGCCTTGTGCCGGATGTGACAGCCGGACTGAGTCTCGGAGAATATTGTGCGATCAACAGTGCAGGTGGGATGTCTTTTGCAGATGCTGTAAAAACAGTCAGATTGCGGGGAATCCTGATGCAGGATACCGTGCCGGTCGGCGAAGGTGCGATGTCTGCAGTGCTCGGTATGACCCCGGAAGCTGTGGAAGAGGTCTTGAAAGATAGAGAAATGGTCTGGCCGGCAAATTACAACTGTCCGGGCCAGATTATCATCACCGGTGCCAAAGGGGCAGTAGAAGCAGCTGCAGAGCCGCTTAAGGCTGCCGGTGCCAAAAGAATCCTCCCCTTGAATGTTTCCGGCCCCTTCCATTCTCCAATGCTTTTGCCGGCAGGTGAAAAACTGGGAGAAGCATTGGATAAGATCACACTTGGCGAATTGAAAGTACCTTATATTACCAATGTGACTGCACAGCCTGTAAGCGATATTTCGGAAACAAAAGACCTGCTGCGCCGTCAGGTGGCATCACCGGTAAAATGGCAGCAAAGCATGGAATTTTTGATCGCAGATGGTGTGGATACTTTTGTTGAGATCGGACCCGGAAAGACACTTTCCGGATTTATGCGCAAGATCGATCGCAGCAAGAAAGTTTACAATATTGAGAAATGGGAAGATGTTGAGAAGGTTTTGGAGGAACTGAAAGGATGAGAGAAAAGAAAATCGCTCTGGTGACAGGAGGATCCAGGGGGATCGGAAAAGCAATCGCCAAAAAACTGGCATCGGAAGGAATGCTGGTCATCATAAACTGCAGCGGATCTCTGGAAGCGGCAGAGCTGACAGCAGATGAGATCCGGGCGGAAGGTGGAGAAGCCAGGGCCATCAGATGGGATATCTCTTCTTTTGAGGAGACGGAAAAAAATATCAGCAGTCTGATCAAAGAATACGGTGGTCTGGATGTGCTGGTCAACAATGCCGGCATTACAAAAGACGGTCTTCTGATGCAGATGAAAGAAGAGGATTTTGCCCGTGTCATCGATGTAAATCTAAAAGGCGCTTTCAATACGATTCGCTTTGCGTCGCGCCAGATGCTTCGCCAGAAGAGCGGCCGGATCATCAATATCTCTTCTGTAGTTGGTGTGCGCGGAAATGCAGGACAGGCAAATTACAGTGCCTCCAAGGCAGGCATCATCGGATTGACTAAGTCTGCTGCCAAAGAATTGGCATCCAGGGGTATCACTGTAAATGCCATTGCACCGGGCTTTATCGAAACAGATATGACAGCGGTTCTTGGAGATGCATTGAAAGAAGCATCCCTTAAGACGATCCCCATGGGACGCTTTGGAAAACCGGAAGATATAGCGGAATGTGTGTCATTCCTGGCATCTGAGCCTGCCGGATATATTACCGGACAGGTGATCTGTGTGGATGGCGGAATGGCTGTATAAAGATAAGATCAGGAGAAAGAGCATGAAAAGAAGAGTTGTTATTACAGGCCTTGGAGCGGTTACACCACTTGGAAATACAGTGGATGAAACATGGGAGGGCATCAAAGAAGGACGCCTTGCGATCGGACCGATCAGCCGTTTTGATACTGCGGATTATAAGGTAAAAGTCGCGGCTGAAGTAAAGAATTTTAAAGCTGCAGACAGGATGGATCCCAAGACAGCACGCCGCATGGAGAGTTTTGCGCAGTATGCCGTTGCGGCTGCAACAGAGGCATTTGCCCAGTCCGGCATTCGTATGGAAGAAGAAGATCCTTTCCGTGTCGGTGTGATCATCGGCAGTGGTGTCGGAAGTCTGCAGGCTGTGGAACGTGAGTACGAGAAGCTGCTGAACAAGGGACCTTCTCGCGTGCATCCTCTCCTTGTCCCGATGATGATCTCCAATATAGCCGCCGGAAATGTTTCCATTGCACTTGGAGCGAAAGGAAAATGCACGGATGTTGTCACTGCATGTGCATCCGGAACCAACAGCATCGGTGATGCATTCCGCGCGATCCAGTACGGAGATGCAGAGGTTATGGTAGCCGGCGGCGCAGAAAACGCGATCACCAAGATCAGTGTCGCAGGATTTACTTCTCTGACTGCATTGAGCCAGAGTGTGGATCCGGCCCGCGCATCCCTTCCTTTTGATAAGGACAGAAGCGGTTTTGTGCTCGGAGACGGAGCGGGAATTCTGGTTCTGGAAGAGCTGGAACATGCGAAAAAACGTGGCGCAAAGATCCTGGCTGAGATGGTTGGATATGGAGCTACCGGCGATGCTTATCATATCACGGCACCGGCGGAAGACGGAACCGGTGCGGCAAAAGCGATGGAATATGCTATGCAGGAAGCCGGTATCTCCCCGTCTGATGTGGATTATATCAATGCGCATGGCACAGGAACACACCTGAACGATCTGACAGAAACCAGAGCGATCAAACTCGCTTTCGGTGATGCAGCATACAATCTGAAGATCAATTCCACAAAGTCCATGATCGGCCATCTGCTTGGTGCAGCCGGCGGAGTAGAATGTGTCGTTGCGGTAAAATCCGTCATGGAAGGTTTTATCCATCAGACGATCGGATCTTCGGAAGCTGAGCCGGAGTGCGATCTGAATTACTGTTTTGGAGAACCGGTCCGCCAGGATATCACCTATGCGATGAGCAATTCACTCGGATTCGGAGGACACAATGCTGTCCTGCTGATGAAGAAATACGTAGATTGACAGGAGAATAGCATGCAGATAGAAGAAATTTGCCGTTTGATCAGTACAGTTTCAGAGTCGAATCTTACAAGTTTTCAATATGAGGAAGGTAATATTCGTATCGCCATGACGGCGGGAAACATGCCGCCCATGCCGCCGGCTCATATGCCGGTGGGGATGCCCCCTGAAAGATTTCCGGTATCCGGAAACGGTCAGGAATCACAGTCGTGTCCCAAAGCTCCTGCGGTGCAGATTGATAAAGAAATCTCTGTAAAAGAATCGAAAGTTATGACAGAAACGCAAGAAACTGCAGGAAAAGTGATCACTTCCCCTCTGGTCGGTGTGTTCTATGCGGCGCCCTCCGAAGAAGCTGCTCCCTTTGTACAGGTTGGGGATCATGTGCAGAAAGGGCAGACAGTTGCGATCGTTGAAGCGATGAAGCTGATGAACGAGATCGAGAGCGAGTGTACGGGAACCATAAAAGAGATCTTTGTTAAAAACGGACAGTCGGTTGAATACGGGCAGCCGCTTTTCAGAGTTGAGGCATAAAAAATCTGAGGTGTTGAAGATGAACCATTTAAATCAAGAAGAAATCAAGAAGATCATTCCCCACAGAGATCCCTTTTTGCTGGTGGATGAAGTAGAAGATTTTACCCCGGGTGAATATTGTCTGGCATACAAAAATGTGACCGGAGAAGAATATTTCTTCCAGGGACATTTTCCCGGTTATCCGGTCATGCCGGGAGTTCTGATCGTGGAAGCGCTGGCGCAGGCCGGTGCGATCGCCATGCTTGCTCTGCCGGAGAACAAAGGAAAACTGGCCTTCTTCGGGGGCATCGATAAATGTCGGTTTAAAAATCAGGTAAGACCGGGAGATGTACTGAAACTGGAGACAAAGATCATCCGCTCCAAAGGACCGGTAGGTGTTGGAGAGGGTGTGGCTACTGTAAACGGCAAGATCGCCGCAAAAGCCGAGATCACATTTATGATCGGAAAATAATCACCGGATTGGATTTGGTAGACAAATATGATCAGAAAATTATTAATAGCAAACAGGGGTGAGATTGCGGTCCGTATTATCCGAGCCTGCAGAGAAATGGGGATCCGGACGGTTGCGGTTTATTCGGAAGCGGACCGGGATGCGCTGCATACCCAGCTGGCTGATGAGGCAGTTTGCATTGGGCCGGCACCTTCTGCCAAAAGTTATCTGAATGTACAGCAGATTATCAGCGCAACGATCGTTTCCGGCGCGGATGCCATTCATCCGGGATTTGGATTCCTTTCTGAGAACAGCAAATTTGCTGCTTTATGTGAACAGTGCAATATTGTTTTTGTAGGTCCTCCTTCCGGTGTGATAGAGAGTCTGGGTAATAAATCCATTGCCCGGAATACTATGATGAAAGCAGGGGTGCCGGTCATCCCGGGAACCACAGAGGCAGTATATGATGCACGTACAGGTGCTAAGGAGGCAGAGCGGATCGGGTATCCGGTTATGATCAAAGCTGCTCTTGGCGGCGGCGGAAAAGGCATGCGCACAGCTTATACACCGGGAGAATTCGAGGAGGCATTTGAAACTGCCAGATCCGAAGCAAAGGCGGCTTTCGGGGATGATACCATGTATATCGAGCACTTCGTGGAAAATCCCAAACATATCGAGTTTCAGATCCTTGCCGATTCCTTTGGAAACGTGATCCATCTCGGAGAGCGCGATTGCTCTATTCAGAGGAATCACCAGAAAGTGATCGAGGAGGCGCCGTGCGCCGCCCTGTCTGATAAGCTTCGAAAGAAGATGGGAGAGGCTGCGGTTAAGGCGGCAAAAGCTGCCGGCTATGTAAACGCCGGGACGATTGAATTTCTTCTGGAAGAAACAAAAGAAAAATTTTATTTCATGGAAATGAATACCAGGATCCAGGTGGAACATCCTGTGACAGAAATGGTAACAGGTTTGGATCTGATCAAAGAGCAGATCCGGATCGCATCCGGGTTAAAACTCTCTGTTTCACAGAAACAGATGCATATTTCGGGACATGCCATAGAGTGCAGGATCAATGCGGAAGACCCGTCTCATCATTTCAGACCCTCACCTGGAAAGATCACACAGCTTTATCTTCCGGGAGGATGCGGTATCCGAATGGACACGGCTGTATACGGAGGGTATGAGATTCCTCCTTATTATGATTCGATGATTGCCAAACTGATCGTGCATGCCTCCACCCGCCAGGAGGCGATCTCCAAAATGCAGAGTGCTTTGGGCGAAGTGATCGTTCAGGGAGTCTGCACCAATTCAGATTATCTTTACAGGATCCTTTCCGAGAGTGATTATCGCTCCGGAAGATTTAATATTGAATATTTGAATACACATGAGATCTGACGGGTAAAATCAAAAATCACAAACTGAGAAAGTGTAACGGAAATGGAACTTAGAGAATTATTCCGACGGAACAGAATGAGCAGCGTGCAGTATGGGAGCGACGAGATCATTCTGCCGCAGCATGCGACAGATGATTCTGCAGCTACGACTGCCTCTTCAGAAGGGGAAGGTATCGCTGATTCGGCGAATCTTGTGAAAGAGAATATCGGGGTACAGACCGCTATGAAAGCGGAAAAGAAACCGGAAGTGCCAAAAGGCCTGGTTAAGATGTGTCCTACCTGCAAAAATACGGTTCTTGCAGAGGATATCAGAAAAGGACTCTATAGCTGTCCGAAATGCCATAGCTATTTCCGGATCCCTTCCCACACAAGGATCCGTATGATCACTGATCCGGGCACCTTTGAAGAATGGGGTGCAGACCTGCGTTCGGCTGATCCGCTGGAATTTCCTGGCTATACAGAAAAGATCAATGCGGTTGAGACGAAGACAGGCCTTACGGAATCCGTAATTACCGGAAAGGCAGAGATCTGCGGAGAGCCGGTCTGCATCGGCGTATGCGATGCGAGATTCCTTATGGGCAGTATGGGTGAGGCGACAGGGGAACGGATCGCGCAAATGGTGGAGCGTGCCACTGAAGAAAAATTACCTGTCGTAATTTTCACTTGCTCCGGCGGGGCCCGTATGCAGGAGGGAATCCTTTCGCTGATGCAGATGGCTAAGACAGCAGCGGCAATGAAGCGCCATAGCGATGCCGGACTCTTGTCGATCACTGTCCTTACCGATCCAACGACCGGAGGCGTAACAGCAAGTTTCGCAATGCTTGGCGATATCATTCTTGCAGAACCCGGCGCACTGATCGGATTCGCAGGGCCCAGGGTGATCGAGCAGACCATAGGACAGAAGCTGCCGAAAGGATTTCAGAGTGCTGAGTTTCTGCTGGAGCATGGCTTTGTAGACCGTATCGTTGAGCGAAAAGAGTTAAAGGGGGTCCTTTACCAGCTGCTTTCCATGCATAGTGATTCCGGAAAAAGACCATCTGGTCTCGATTGGGAAAATACAGTACCGGATGGTTTTGCGGTCGGCGCTTATGAAAAACAGGAAACAGATGCGGATGATGAGAAAAAGCAAACTGCTTGGGACCACGTGAAGCATTCGCGCGCTAAGGGTCGTCCTTTGGGACAGGATTATATACAGGGCCTTTTTACAGAATTTATGGAATTGCACGGTGATCGGAATTTTGGAGATGATCCGGCGATCATCGGAGGAATCGGGCGTTTTTGCGGAATGCCTGTTACTGTGATCGCCCAGGCGAAAGGCCACGATACAAAAGAAAATATGCAGCGGCATTTCGGTATGCCTCTTCCGGAAGGTTACAGAAAAGCCCTGCGCCTGATGAAGCAGGCGGAGAAATTCCACAGACCGGTTATCTGTTTCGTGGATACACCGGGGGCCTTTTGCGGCACAGAAGCGGAGGAGAGAGGAGAAGGAGAAGCGATCGCGCGTAATCTCTACGAAATGTCTTCTCTGAAAACCCCCATGATCAGTATTTTTGTAGGGGAAGGCGGCAGCGGCGGCGCACTTGCGCTGGCGGTTGCAGATCAGGTATGGATGCTGGAAAATGCGATTTATTCAATCCTTTCGCCGGAAGGCTTTGCCTCGATCCTGTGGAAGGACGGAAAACGTGCGCCGGAAGCATCGGAAGCAATGAAACTGACTGCAGGAGATCTTCACACACTGGGGGTTGTGGAACGTGTGATCCCGGAGCCGGACGAGCTGACAGTCGCTTCCATGCGACCGGTTCTGGAATCCATTCAGGAGGAGATCCGGAAATACCTGGTAAGTCTGGACGGCCTTTCAGGTGAGGAGATTTGTAAGAGAAGATATAAAAGATTTCGTGGTTTGTAAATCGCTTTAAAATATGATATCCTAAATAAAGCTGATTTGATCAGACTTTTTTCATTGATATGAAAAGAGGATATAAAAAAGAGATTGCAGCGGGGAGCGGGATTTGAGCGCAAAAGAAACAATCAATGATGTCCTTGTCCATCTGTTCCAGGAAATTATGGAACTGGAATCCAAGGCGATCATTACGGAAGAATTTAAAGATATCACCAACAATGATATGCATGTGATCGAAGCGGTAGGGCTGAAGGGGGACAATATGTCTGCCATCGCCAGACGGCTTAATATAACTGTCGGCTCACTGACTACAGCTATGAACAGCCTGGTAAAGAAACAGTATGTGAACAGAAACCGCAGCGAAAAAGACAGGCGTATCGTTAAGATCACCCTGACAGAAAAGGGTGAAAAAGCATATATGCATCACAAAAAGTTCCATGATCAGATGACCGATGCTGTTGTCAGGCGGCTTTCTGAAGAAAAGGTAGAAGTCTTATCGGAAGCCCTTTCAGATCTTGCGGAATTTTTCAGAAGTTATTAATGGACAGGGGAAGACTTCCCTGTCTATTTTTTTATGATATAGGGGATTAAGTGGCAGAAAAATGGGCGCACTTGCCCCAGGGGCAAGTGTGGACACTTTTTCAGACATTTAAGACCCGAACAAAAATGAGCATGT